>Ga0265293_10000558_pt1 | contig 87590 bp, 71 predicted proteins | sample Munlanlewell138R_FD_192505 | JGI IMG/M metagenome (GOLD analysis project Ga0265293, IMG submission 192505) | Leachate microbial communities from a municipal landfill in Southern Ontario, Canada - Leachate well 138R | ecosystem: Engineered > Solid waste > Landfill > Unclassified | place: Canada... | reverse complement strand
ACACGCTGAAATCAAAACCCTATTTCTAATGGTTTCCATTAGAACATACTCAGGATAATCTCACAACTAAAAGCGACTAACGCTATCTATTATGACCAAAATCTGCTAATGGAAAATCTGGGTTTAAGAACCTTGCACGAAGCCGTCCTGGACAGGGGTTCAACATGCCGACCACTCTTTTCGCCATTTTCGGGTCGTCCTTTGTGATCGCCCTTTCCGGTGCCCTGATGCCCGGGCCGTTGCTGACCGCCACGATCAGCGAGAGTTCACGGCGGGGGTTCGTGGCGGGGCCGTTGATGATTGCCGGTCATGCCGTTCTGGAACTGGGGCTTGTCATCGCCCTCCTGCTCGGATTGGCGCCATTTATTAAGCTGCCGTCGGTGTTCGCGACTACGGCCCTGGTGGGATCGGTCATTCTCTTCTGGATGGCTTTCGGAATGTTCCGCTCCCTGCCCTCTCTGAGCCTGTCATGGGAAAAAACCCGCGACCGGGGGCGTCATCCGATGGTAACCGGCATAGCCATGAGCGTAGCCAACCCCTACTGGTTCATCTGGTGGGCGACGATCGGCCTCGGGTACATACTGTACTCTTGGCAGTTCGGTTTCTGGGGGGTCGCTTTCTTTTTCTCCGGTCACATCCTGGCGGACCTGGCATGGTATTCCACCGTTTCCGCCGCCGTGGCGGGTGGAAGGCGCTTCCTCACCGACCGCCTTTACCGGGGCCTTATTGGAGTGTGCGCCACGCTCCTGATTGTATTTTCAGCGTATTTTTTCTATTCAGGTCTGGAAACGCTCAGATCGATCATCTGAGTGATTTCAGGCGATATAGCGATCGATTGCTTCACGGACTTCGTTTACCATGGTGCACAGGTCGAAGGGCTTGATCACGTACCCATCGGCTCCTGACTGAAGTGCCGTTTCCATCATCTGGTCGTCGATGACGGCGGTCATCATGACGACCGCTATGTGAGATCCGATCTTTTTTATTTCTTTCAGCACCTCGATGCCGCCTCTCCCCGGCATGACGATGTCGAGCAGAACGACATCGGGGAGGACGGCCCGTACCTTCTTCAGGGCCTCCGTCCCTTCGAAAGCCGTGTAAACATCGTATCCCCGTGCCGCCATGTGCAGCTCCAGCAGCCTCGGTATTTCAGTTTCATCATCTACAATGAGCAATCGCTTCACAGGTCACTCCTTTCCGGTTTCGAGTCCATGCCGCGGCACCCCTCCCCCGTCACGGGAAGCTCTATGAAAAATGATGCCCCTCCCCACCTGTTGTTTTGTGCCCAGATACGACCGCCGTGCCGGCGGATGATGCCCTGTGATATGGAAAGCCCCATGCCTGTTCCCCTTCCCGGTGCACGGGTGGTATAGAATGGATCGAATATGCGGCCCAGATCCTTTTTCCGTATGCCCGTGCCGTTGTCGGAAATAACGATCCTCAGATATTCTCCATCGTCGTGGCGACGGTGTTCGGTGCGTACCGACAGCAGCCTGTCCTCCTTGCCTTCCATTGCCCCCAGGGCATTGGAAAAGAGATTTATCAGTACCTGCTCCATTTTTTCCCTGTTGAGCGGTATGGAAGGAAGACCGGGGCTGTAGTGCAGATCCGTTGTCATTTCTTCAATTTTAAGCTGTAACCGGTACATTCTGAGAACGCCGTCGATGATATCGTTGATGTCAGCGGGCGCCATGGCCTCGCTGGAAGAGCGGGCATACTGCTTCAGCCCGTCGGCTATACGGGCGATACGTTCCACCTGGCGCGCACAGACATCCAGTTCCTCGAGTACGTCGGGAGAAAGGTCCCCCAGGGTTTTCACCCGCTGTAGTGCCAGGGAAATGATGCCCAGGGGGTTGAGGATTTCGTGGGCGACTCCCGTCGATACGCGGCTCAGGGAGATCATCTTCTCCGTCTGCTGGATCCTTTCTTCCAGTTTTTTGCGTTCCGTCTCGTTCCTGAAACATTCAACGGCACCGATGACGGTCCCTTCCGTGTCGCGAAGCACCGATGCCGTGGCCGTTAAGTACACATCCCCCTTCGGCAGGGCGGGTGTCAGGGCTTCCGCGTAAAAGACATCACCCTTCCGGTCGATCCGGGCATGGTCTGTCCGGCCTTCAAGCTCGGGGAGAAGGGCGATATCGATCAGCATGGGTTTTATTTCACCGTAAAAGACCGGGGCATACACGTGGTCTCCCCTGCCCAGCATATCGCCGGCCGGAACTCCGGTAAGGTTCTCCATGGCCCGGTTCCAGGCGATGACCGTTCCTTCCCTGTCGATGACAAAGGTGGCGTCGGGAAGAAACTCAATGATACTTTCCAGAATACCCTGTGAACGGCGCAACTCGGTCAGGGCCGCTTCCCGTTCTTCTTCGGCCTGTTTGCGCCGGGTGATGTCCTCGTACAGTACCTGGTAGCGCTCTTCGCCGTCCCGGACGAGGGGGTTCCGCCAGACCTGAATGTGGCGTTCAATTCCTTCCTTACCCGTGGTCTCGATCCTGTACTCTTCCAGGCCCGTTTCATCGGAACATCGTTCTTCGGCACTGCCGTCATCGACGATCGACAGGTATCGGTTCAGTGTTTCCTGGAGAAGGCGGTGGGCGGCGCGAATGTCTATCACCGCGGCAAGACGGGCCGCAAAGAGGGCAAGCAGTTCTTTCTCAGCCGCGGGGGATGGAAGCCCGCCTTCCATGACCGCTCCTTCCGGCCGGTCAGTGGTTACCGTCAGGGTTCGACCCTCGGCGGTAATTGCCCGGGCCGCCCGTGCCCGGGGTGATCCCTTCCACATACCGGCGGTCCCGACGGTTCCGTCATATTCGATCCGCACGGCGGTTGCCCCGGGATTCCGCAGGCCGGCCTGAATGATCCCGGCAAAGAGGTTGAAAAGCTCTTCCAAGGGCAAGGTGATTTCACGCATCATCGAAAGCACCGTCCGCTGTAACAGATGTTTTGCTTTTTCTCCCATGGCATCGATCCCCTTTCTGTCTGGCATTGACGGCATCGGAAAAAGTCCGAATGCCGAGAAAAGCGCCGGGACACGCTTCCCTGAGGGACCATGAAGCGTGCGCGGTGCTAGGGTTCCGCCTCCTCGATGGCGAATTCCACCGTCACCGACCGTGCCGTTTCTATCGGCGCCAGTGAGGAAAAATCCGTCACTTCCAGCCTGTAGGCAAGTTTCGCGCCGGTACGCGCTTCGTTTCTGATTCCTGATCTGATCGCCTGGGGAACATCGGTGAGTCTGACCGTGTTAAAGCCGTCTCCGTTCACTGAAAGCGCCGTTCCGGAGGGGAGGGTGCCGCTGCGTATCACGGCCGTCAGACGATTCGTGCCGCCGTCGACCACCGATACCCAGCCGAGGGTGGCGGTCAGGAAGTCTTCATCCGAGGCCTGACCCTGGCCGCCGATGGTGATTCCCCCGCCCACGTTCAGGATGACGGGACCGTCCACGGTAACCCTGTTGGCCGGCTTTTCATAACGGATCACAACGATGCCCGATCCGCCGTCACCGCCGTTTCCGGAACTGCTGCCGCCTCCGCCGCCGCCCGAACCGGCGGTTCCCGCCATGCCGTCTCCGCCGTCTCTCATGGCGCCGTCACCCCCGCCGCCCGAACCGCCGAAACCGCAGCCGCTGTACCCGGCACCCCCGCCGCCACCGGCGAGCATGGTTCCCGTGACGGGTGAGAGGCGTCCGTCACCGCCGCTTCCGCCCCGGCAGACGCCGCCATGGGAGCCGGACGTGCCCGCCCCGCCGCCGCCTCCACCGGCGTGATTGTCATAGATACCGCATACAGCGGAGCCTGAAGGGCCGGAGCTGCCTCCATCATGACCGTATCCCCGTCCGCCGGCAGGGCTTGTCTGGGTACTCGCGCCTCCCGGGACACCGCTCCTCAACCCTCCCCCGCCGCCCGAACCGCCGGGTCTTCCGGGATTCCCCATGGTGGGACCGGTGGTGAATGTTCCGCCCCCGCCGCCACCCACGGCCACACGGGAACCAAGACGTGAATCGCATCCGTCCTTCCCTGTTCCCCCATCGGCGGTTCCGATTCGCGATCCTCCCGCTCCGCCGAAACCCACCGTTATGGGGTAGATTGTGTCATCGATACGCATGGCACCTTCCACCATGCCGCCGGCCCCACCCCCGCCGCCGGCCCCGAAGGACCCCGCCGGAGCCATGCCTGCTCCGCCCCCGCCGCCCCCTACCACGAGATACTCCACATCCTGTATGTCCGGATGGGGCCGCTGGAAGCTCGCGCCGCCGACGGTGGTGTATTCGTGGACACAGTACGCGCCGCTTTCGTACGTGGCATCCCCCAGGGCGGGGCAATCGAAGCACAGGGCGACTTCCACGGCCGGAAAGACCGGGACGACGACCAGCGCGACGCTTGCCAGAAACCCTCCCGCACGGGCGGCACGGGCCTTCCAGGATACCGGAAGATCGATGGCCATGAGCGTTCTCCTATTCCATGCCGATTTCATCGGGCAGGCGGTATTTCCCGACATTTTTGATCCGTCGGAGACGAGGACGGACCTCAACGACAATCTCTCCCGTTTCACCCGGCGCCATGGATACGGACAGGGTGGATCGTTCAGTGTAATGGTGCTCGGGCAGATTGTGGCCGTACACCTTCACTGTCCATTCGCCGGGGTGCAACCCCTCGAAAAGAAACGTTCCGTGCTGATCGCTGATGGTGCGGCGCAGGTCACCGTGACGGCATATTTCCACCAGGATACCCTCGATTCCGCCGAGGCCGCCCCCGTTGGAGCCGGCTCCATTCCCATCGCCCACAAGGAAACTGTCGCCCTCCGCGCGCTCTGGATCACGCTCCGGTTCAACAATGACAATCCGCCCGAAAAGGGAAGCCGAAGCGGTCAGCCTGATGTCCCGTTCAACCGACGTTCCCCCGGCTACGGTCACCGTTGTTGACGTTCCGTCGGCAACCACGAGGCCCTCTTCCAGGACGCGTTCGTCCAGACGCAGCTCATACACCCCCGGGGACAGTGTCAGGAATTGAAAACGCCCCTGATCGTCGGTTCGGGATGCCGTGTCGTCCACGTAAACCACGGCACCGGCGCGGACCGCCCGACCCGGAACATCGGCCCGCGTAATCTTTCCCGACAGTGAACCGGAGGATTGTCGCCGGCCCAAGGGGATATCCAGGGGAATCGTATAGGTGGCTTGACAGATGGTCCGGGACTCCCGGGCGCTCCCGTCGGAACGGCGGACGTCGAGCTCCAGGCGGTGGCCGTTGGGCAGGCGATAGCGAAAACCGGCGTTGTAATGGTCGGTATCGGCCCGCTCGCGCATCGGCCGGCCCGGGCAGTCCAGGTCATTGCGCCGGTAGGTACCGTACATGGTACCGTTTTCAGTCGGCTTCCAGCGGACAGAACCACCGAAGTACCGTTCTCTCCGCAGCAGATAGCGTTCGCCCCTGTCCTGATCGTCCGTGCCGAAACCGCAGATCAGTGAAATAAACAGGCCGCGGCGGTGCCTGAAGGCCGCCGAGGCTTCATAGGCGGCGGAACGGTAATCCACCCGGCGAAGCAGGTCCTCACCCCTGCCCCGGCGAGCCTCCAGGCGATACCAGAGCGGTCCTGCACTTCGTCCCGCGGTAACGCGGGCATTGTGTTCTCGAAGACGCCGGGCGTCGGCGGGCAGATCGTCGGAACGGTCGTAGCGCTCGTAATAGAAACCCACAAACCACCGCAGGGGCAATTTCATGCTGACTCCGCTGCGGTAAAGGTTCTCCCTGGGAGCGGAACCGCGCCGCGGGTCTCCCTGAAGATTGCGCTCGTATCGATTGCAGGAGCTGTTGAAGCGCATTCGCCTGTTCAGAGGCACCGAGAGGGATGCGGCACGTACAGCGGAATCGGAGTTCCGGCCGGAAAAATCGGGACCCGATCGACGGCTGGACAGGATAATACCCACATCCCTGAACAGGACTCCGTTGTAGGAAAGGCGGAGCGCCCTGTCCTTCGCGTCGCCTTCCCTGCCGCCGCGGCTCATTTCCATGTTGTGACGGTCACCGCGGCTGAAACCGTATTCCATCTCGATCCGGTGCCGATCACGGAACCGGAACTGTCCCTGAAGGCTGAAGAGAGTGTCGCCGGTGGCCGGAAAACTGCTCCAGGCGTCATAGTGGAGCCGGAGAACATTGAAGCGCAGTTCCGCCCCGGGTCCGGGGACGTGGGAAAGGTAGCCGCCGGTATCCCGGCGCTCCTGAAAACCCCACCTGTCGGCCGCATGGTACATGCCCGCCGTCAGGGAGCCGGCCGGCACGTGAAGCTCGACGCCGGCGCCCCGGCCGTATCGATAGTGTGAAGTCAGGTCTGAAAGCCCGTAGGCCAGATCGCCGGCTTTCGCCGTCCAGCGGGTTGTTCCGTAGCGCATCCAGTATTCATCGCGGTCACCGAGCACGGCACGGCCCGTCCTGTCCGGCGCGCGGAGGGAAAATTCCAGCCTGTGCCGCCGGTTTTCGTCCAGGTGTCCCTCGCCTGCCAGGGAAAACTGCATTCCCTGCCGGTGATCGTCGAGCCCCGCGAGGACGGAAAGTTCCAGGGGAAAGCGGTGGTATATGTCCTCTCCCGCCACAAGAGGAACCACCTCGATGGGAACGGTTACCCGCGCCGTCAGAGGCCGGCCGTCCTGCAATCGATCACAGGCGGCGTCAATCAGCACGCTCCGGCGCCGCGGCTGTTTCAGCGCCGGGTCGGCATGACCGCCGACGCCGACCACCCGGCTGTCCCCGGCGGCAAGTCCGAAGGATGCGGGCTCAACGGTGACGGTACCGCCGCCGGTGATGGCGGCGCTCAGCGTCACCGTGATCGGCACGTTTCCTCCGTTGACCAGACGGGCCTGGAATGAAAAGGGTTCGCCGGCGGCCACCCGCTCCGGCAGGGGGCCTTCCGGAAGAAGATACAGTTCGCACCGGGACGGAACTATCACCTTGAGGGACTCAGAAACGCTCACGGAGCTGTCACGCCTGCTGGTCACGTGATACCGGACATCATAGTCTCCGGCGGCCTGCGGACGCCCTGTCCTGATAACCACGATGCGCGACATCTCCCCGCCCGCCCCGAGAATAAAATCAAAAAGAGGCACCACCAGATGCCATCCCTCCGGCAGTTCGACCCGCTCCCGGAGGGTTTCTTCCCGGGATGAGCGGTTGGCAACCCGGAACGACAGGGTGACAATTTGCTCCGGATCGGCCTGAATGAATTCAGATGATGTCCTTTGCACTTCTATTCCCCGCCCAAGAGCAATCGAGGGGAGCGCTCCTATGGCGCCGGTCAACAGAATGGAAGCGGCTATCCAGGAGTACCCGGCAGACAGTCTGATACGCAACGCCATGGCAATTCCAGATTCATACGGGCATGGCGGCATCGTACAAAGGTAGCGGAGGATATGATCTCAGGCATTATAACCGGATGCCGCTCAGCGCTTTTTTCTTCGTTCCCGCACCGCAGTCCAAAACAGGCCTCATTTCTCGGGGCGCGCTCGCCCTGCCCGCCGAAACTTTTACGAAACTGTTCAGCCTCTTACGTTTTTCGACGTTCTACGAGGTCGTCAGGTCACGTAGGGCCCCCGGAGGCCTGTTTCTAGGGGATGACAATCTCGTACCGAGCGCCGAACACATTGTCTCTCCCGTCATCGGCTATGACGAGCGCGCTGTATGCGCCGGACGGAACTCCCGGCAGGGCGACGCGCACCCGTGACGAGTTTCCCGGAAGCAGGGCCTGCCGCGGGGCGTCGAAACGACCGATGGAAAGACCCTGTTCATCGAAAAGCTCCGTCCATACCGCGACGTTCAAATGACGCTCACCGGTGTTTTCAAGGTCGAACCGCAGCACGGGCCGCCCCTCCGTCTCTTCCAGCATCTGCCCCTGAAAGCGCGCGTCGGTCCGTCCCGTGCCGCGGATGTGGATGATCAGGTGGATTCCCGTGCGCACGGTCGTACGGATGTTCAGCCGCGGCCGGCCTTCGTGTTCGTCGGGCGGTCGGAGAACCTCCATCGGCAGGGGTTCCACCAGGAGCATGCTCCAATAGGTTCCCGCCAGGGACGGGTCATGGGGGACACGCGCTATAAACGTAAAGGACGATGAACTGTTGGCCGGGATTACCCGTTCCCGGGGTACGACATGCACCCATGGCGCGTTGGATCGGTCAAGTCGCCCGGCCTCCCCGTACCGGGTGGTGCCGTCCGAGCGGCTGCGGTAATCCGTCAGACGGACACGGACAATACGGTCCCGGGTACCTTGGTTGCGTACGATTACCCGTCCCTGAGCCTCGTCACCGGGCGCGAGGACCATGTGACGGCTCAAGGCCCCCACGACGCTGATCTCAGCGACAACCGGCGCTGCCGTCAGCAGGACGAGAAGTGCCGCCACGCCTGTGAACCCGAGCCATGTGACGACATCCTTCATGGCGGCCCGGGAATCTGAAAGAACCTTCGCCCCCTTCATCGCGCAGCCGGGATCAGGAACCGTCGGTCAGCGTGTAGGTGACCTCGATGGTGACCGTACCCGCCGTCTCCAGGTCTTCCGGTGTCAGGGCAACACTGTAGGTCAGCTTCACGCCGTCTGTCGCCGCTGTCCCCGTATAACCGCTGCCGATGCCCGTCACGATGTCCGCAGCGACGGTACCGAGCGTTACCGTTGTGGGTACCGCCGAACCCACGGCGCCGACTTTGTTCCCGGTGGCACTACTGGGAACCACCCTGAGAACCAAACCATTTGGAACCGGTGAGGCGCCGGTGATCGCCCCGGTGATCTTTCTGGTGGCGCCGTCCGCGACGATTGACGTGTACTGCAGATAATTGGTGTTGGCGTTTGTATACGTGATCAGGGGTGAGTCACCGGCGGTTTCCGGGCTCCCGATCGCGGCCATAACGGTCGTTCCTTCGTGAATACGCAGGTTCGCCACCTCGCTGACAGTGATCTCCACGAGGTGGCTGTCGGTATTATCGGCCGCCTCCGCCGGGCCGGTCCGGGCGGCGAGAACCGCGAGGACGGCAATACACATCACCAGAGCTCTTTTTTTCATTGCACGCTCCTTTCGTTCAGTGAACATCCTGCCGGGCGCGCGACGCCCGGAACCCTTGACGCCGGGTTCCACGAGCCCTTGTCCTATGATGGAACCCTGATAATTCGGAGGAGAGGGGATCGCGGACCGGGGACGGGATACGAAGCGGGCGGCATTGAACATCTGTTGTTGAAATATCCTGCTTCTTCTGGTAGGAACACCATACTAGGAATGGGTCCCCGTTAACATTCCCGCTATTTGTACATGTCATGTGGAGATAGCTGTACTTCCGACTACTGCCGACCCGGAACAAACGCGCCGTTGAGCATTCTTCGACCGGTGTATCGACCGGGCACATCCTCCTCATCTTTGACGCACCGAAACCGCCGTGCAACTGATTCTTAACTCTTCCGGTCCTGTCGTGTTAGAAAGACATGCGATGTAGCAATGTCCGAAGACATGGCCCGTGACCGGCGGACGACGTTACAGGCCTGACAGCGGCGAAGAAGCCGACCGGGTTGACGTTTTCAAAAGGAAAGGACCGGTGGTCCGCGTCGCCGGAAGGGACGGTGATACCGATGAAACACGGTGGAGAAACGGATAATTCACGGGAACGTCCCCGAAAACAAGGGGACGTTGTCACGGAGGAGTTCTCTATGAGCATTAACATTTTGATAGCCGATGATCACGTCATGTTCCGGGAAGGGTTAACACTTCTCATAGAAAGAGACCAGGAAATGAAGGTGGTGGGACAGGCGACCAACGGGCGGGAAGCCGTCACCATGGCCAGGAAGCTCACCCCTCCGATCGTCCTGATGGATATCAACATGCCCCGGCTCAGTGGAATCGGGGCAACGGAAATCATCAAGAGAACCCTTCCGAACGTGAACGTCATCATGCTGTCCATGTACTCCACGGAGGAGCATGTTTTCCGTTCCTTGAACGCGGGAGCGAAGGGCTACCTGCTCAAGGATCTCGCGGGAAAGGAGGTCCTGAAGGCCATCAGGACGGTAAACGCGGGGAAGACGTACCTGTGCCGGCAGATATCGTCAATCGTGATCGATGAATACGTTAAGCACCGGGCGAAAAACAACGACTCGGGCAGCCTGCTGAGCATACTCAGCCAGCGGGAATACGAAGTGCTCCGGCTGGTCGTGGAAGGATATCCGTCAAAAAAAATCGCCGACAGCCTCTGCATCGCCAACAGCACGGCCGACACCTACCGCCATCGCATCATGAAAAAATTGGGTGCGTCCAGCAACGCGGAGCTTATCAAACTGGCTCTCCAGAACGGCCTGATCCCCATGGACACGAATCTGTAAGTCCTGATCCGCCCCGGACCGTCATTCCAAGCGCCCCATGCCGTCACTGCGACCAGCCCGGACCGTCACTGCGGCCGCCCCGTGCCGCTATTCCAAGCGCCACCCTTCGCTATCGCAACCACCCGCTTCACCATCCTCGCCCGGTCCACGCCATCATTTCGACCAGCCCCACGCCGTCACTGCGGCCAGCCCGGACCGTCACTGCGGCCGCTCCGTGCCGTCATTTCGACCGAAGGGAGAAATCTTTCACATTGGTGGATGACGGTCGCAAAGAAAGATTTCTCGTCGCTGCGCTCCTCGAAATGACAAAACTTGCTGCGCTCCCCGGAATGACGGATTTTAAAGGCCTCGAGTGATAAAAAGGTCCACGGGGACGGCGCACGTCTTGAGAAATGAAACGCGCTTTATCGGTTGTGTCGGTTCGACCGCCTCTCTCGGAATGACATCATTCACCGGTTTCTTGGGAAGGGTGTCGTTATGGAGACCCGTTTTTCTCCCCGTATCCGTATCGTGATGTCGAGGCCCATGACAGAGTACCAGTCGCCGATTTTCCACCCTCGATCATCGAGAACATCGAATCCGTGGAGAACTGTGGTGTGGTCCAGGGCTTTACGCTGCATGTCGAGTACAAGGTTCTTCATGGCTGACTCGGTCAGATCGCGTTTTTTCCACAAACCGCCCTCGAGAGACCAAGACCTGTTTATACCCATCAGGGCGTTGGGACAGGAATCGGGTCCACTGGTGTAGTACTGCTTTTCGGGGTCAACCCGGAAGGTCTCGTAGCGCTCGGCGACGTTCCCGGCGGGCAGGAGTCTCCCGTAGCGGCCTCCACCGAGCCCTTTCACCAGTACCACAACCACGACAGCAGCCACGAACAGAATGATGATCGTCTGGGTGCTCATGGGAATCTTTCCTGCCGGAGCCGGCGGCGCTCTCCCGACTTGCGGCTCCGTTTTTATCTCTTCAGATTACGGAAATCGGGCTGTCGTTTTTCCATGATGGCCTGTATGGCCTCGGTATTTTCCGGTCCGCCGAGCTGACGTTCCATGCTCTCGCGCTCGACCCGGAGGGCTGCCTCGATACCGGCCCCATGGACCGCTCTGAGGCTTCTTTTGGCCTCCCGCAGCGACGCCAGGGGCAACCGGGCGATTTCCGCCGCCCGGGCCATCGCCTCTTCCAGCAGTTCGTCATCCTTACACCCGCGGGATGCTATTCCGGTCTCTACCGCCCGTTCGGCATCGATCCATTCGGCGGTCAACATGAGTTCCGCGGCCCTGCGGGGTCCGATGAGGGCCTGAAGCATGTAGGTGCTGGCGAATTCAGGCGATATGCCGAGAGCGGTAAAGGGCAGCCTCATGCGCAGGCTCTCACCGACGTAAACGATGTCGCAATGAAACAGCATGGTCGCGCCGCCTCCGACGGCCACGCCCCTGACAGCGCCGATAAGCGGCTTGTCAAAATCGACAAGGGCCCGTTCGCATATCCGATAGGCGGGTTCATCCACGAGGTCGGAAAAGTCGGCCAAGTCCTGGCCTGCCGAAAAATCTCCGCCCGCGCCCGTTATAAGGGCAACGATAACCCCGTCGTCTTCCCGGGCCGCATCCAGTTCCGCGGCAAGGGCTTTCCATTGAGCCCGGTCGAAGGCGTTCTTCCGTTCCGGGCGGTTCAAGGTCAGCAGCAACACGCCGTCTTTCTGCTCCGTTATGATCGTCTTTTCCATGGTGACCCTCCTCATTTCTATCATGGTTAGCCGCCGCAGTGCGGTGAGCGTACCAGAAAGCGGCCCGGTATGCGAGTCCGGAGTTCGTCAGAATTATCCCAATTGATAATCCAGGCCACTTCTGCTAGGGTAGCGTCCGTTTCAGGGAGTTGTGTTGAAACCGTTTTTTATTTGATTGCAAGGTACAAGAAAGTGTCGGAGACTCAAAAAACAGCCACGGAAGGTGAAAACCGCGACCCTCTCTATAAGGCCAACCCGAAGGATGACACGACGATTTCCTCGGGAGCGCTCTATATAAACCTTCAGCGAACAGCTTTTCCGGGCTATATTCAGCCTGATCAGAAGCTCCTCCTGGACATCATAGGAGACAGGGTCGGAATACGCAAGGAAACGGAGTCGCTCCTCCACGAAGTCAACCATCCCTACGCCAACTGGGATGAAATCGTAGAACCTCTTCGAAGCCGGGCGTTGGGAGACTTTTATTACTACAACGAACATCACAGGGCCCCGGACGCCTTTTCCATCTTTTTCAGGCTGCTCTTTATGTGCCTGGAAAAAAGCTCACCGGGGGCCAGGAAAACACGCTGCTTCTCCACCTTTTTTGATTTTGCCGAGCTGGTTCTCCTGAAGAACCCGTCGGGCGGAGTGATAGTCAACCAGGCCTTCTCGGGCCTCAAGGAGCGGCTCGCGGACAAACCTGCCTTTGCCGCCCGGGGAACCTCGAAAATCCGTAAATTTATAGAGCGGGTCATGGCGGCCTCCGTGTCTTTTGACCCGGAAGTCCTCGCCGGACTGTATCTTTTCTGCCAGAGGCGCAACATCGAGGTCTGGCTTTCACGGGAAAGTCTCGAGGCATGGCTCCATCGCGAGAAGGACCGGCTCCTGGGAGGAAAGGATTACCGGGATCAGCTCAAACCCCTGTCACCGGCCCGTTTCCGGAAACTCCTGAGGGAACTTGCCGCACTCGAGAAAGAGCTTCAGGACGATCCCTTCTCCTCCCTGCGGCGCTCTCTCTCCCTGCCTGATTTCGCGAGTATAGAACGGGAGCATCTGAAGGTGGCCCGTGACATGGAGGATCCGAGCATTCCCCTGTCATCTATGGACAAGACCCGATTCCTCCTGCATCTTCTCGAGATCGAAGCCCTGTCTGACCAGAATGAAACGATCCTGAGAGAACTCGGACACTGTTTCGAAAATATCCGCAGCCAGGACGAAATCCTGTTGATCGAGTTCCTGAAGGACGTCATGGACAGTCTCAGGGAAAAATCAGGGCGATACCGGAACGCCGTGCTGGACTCCGTTCTTACCATCGGCCGCGAGGTTTACATGACCGGGAACAGTCAGCTCGTGGAGACGTTTATCGACAGCGTCATCAGGCTGGGCTTCGAACCGCCGGACATTCAGGGTGTGACACGGGACTGGCAGGTCATGGCGAACCCCCTGCACATGAAAAACCTGCGGGTCTGGCTCTCTCTCATCCGGATGAATCCTGACTGGAGCCACAGGTTGATTTCCGCGCTCATAATCCATCTGAAGCTGGGAGGTCTGTTTGTAACCGACACGAACCTGTTCCAAAAGGATATCTCGCTCCTGCTCGCGGCGGACGTCAGTTCCTCGTACGCTCTGGTCAAGGCCCTGGCACGCCTCTTCCCGGTCTATTTCCACGAAATAGGAGCCGAAGGAGAACTGCGGGACGTCTCGACGGAGGTGGACGAAATATCCGGCCGGAAGGATCTGTTGATCCACTTCCTGCGCAAGCAAAGCCACGTGGAAAGCAACAACCGGATAGTGGATTTTGTCGGGAAGATCATCGAATACTGGCACGACGGGGACAGGGAGATCCTTCGGGACCATCTGCCGGAAGAAGTCTATGACCGGATCATGAAAGATGATCCGTTCCGGGAGGAGATGGCTCCCCTTTTCAAGCGTATCTTCAGCGGGGACGGCGCACGCGTGGGCTGCCTGTCGGCCCTCTCGGACAATGAAGTGCGGGAACTCGTCCGCGGCTCGGAAGATGTGCCGGACAGGATCGGGCGAAAGGCGGAACTGCTGATACGGCTCTACCGTCTCCTGGTGAAAAAATACACGATTCAACACCACGGAATCATGAAGGATCTCCGGGAATCACATCTCTTTGACCCCTACATCCTCGACGAGCTTGAAAATCGCCTGAAAAAACAGAATCTTGAAGGATCCCTGGAGCTGATAAACGACCTTCTGTCGAGGCTTAAGGATACGGTTCTTTCTTCCGAAAAAACGAAACCCCGGGAAGAGATCTACAGAAAGCGGCACATCGCGGCAGGCATCCCCTCCATGTACGGCAGGTACGGGGAGAAGAAGTTCGACAGCATGGCGCTTACTTTCCGGCTGGAAAGTCTCGCCGACGGCCTTTTCGACGAAATTACGGCGGGAGTCAACCTGACGTTCATAACACACACAACCCTGAGGAAGGTCCACGGTATCCTGCGGTACTTCATGGGGTCCCTGCGGCTTGACGGAATAGCGGTGGAGGCGGCGGCGGCAAACCTCGACATGTTGAGGCACGCCCTGGAAAGCAGACGAATCACCGTCGACCAGTATCTCAACATTTTTCAGTTCATCGCCAAGGCCGTTAAGGAAATCATCCAGACGCAGTATATAGGCGTTCATGAAGGCAATCTGCGACCGGTGATCTTTCAGCTCATAGAAAACAAAACGCCCCTGCCCTTCACGCCTTCCCCGGGTTCCACCAGGGAAGAAATCTACCACCAGGCATCGGAATGGTTCATACGGGACCACCTGGCGACGCGGTTCCTGATCCAGAAACTGGACAATTTCATAGGAAGGGTCATCGCGGGACTGGCGAAGGAGAGCCAGAGCCTGGACCGTAACACACGCACGCTCCTTCTCAGCTACAATCCCGAACGATGCTTTGTTTCCCTTGATTCGACAAACACACTCATGGACACCCAGATCTACCTGGGGAACAAGGGCTACTTCCTCAAGTGCCTGCGCTCTTTCGGATATCCCGTACCGCCGGGCTTCATAGTAACCACGGAATTTTTCCGTTGCCGTTCGGCGATTATGGCCTACGACGCGGCGGCTTCGGATTACTACCGACGACTTCGGGAAGAAATCCTGCGGCTGGAACGGGCGAGCGGCAGGAAATTCGGGGACCCGAACCGCCCTCTGCTGCTTTCCGTCCGCAGCGGCTCGACAATCACCATGCCGGGCATGATGGAAACATTCCTGAACATAGGAATCAACGAAGAAATCGTTGAACGCATGGTGTCCGAACCCTGGGCGGCATGGGATAATTACCGAAGGTTCCTGCAGCGTTTCGGCATGTCCTACGGCATCCCGCGGGACCGTTTCGACGCGATCATGTCCAGGACAAAACGGGCGCACAACGCCGCCTTCAAGCGGGAACTCCTGCCGGAGCAGTTGAAAGAGCTGGTGTACGCCTACAAGGGTCTCCTCGAGGAGGCATCCCTGCAACTCCCCACGAACCCCTGGGAACAGCTTCAGATCGCCATCGACCGTGTGCTGGATTCATGGCAATCCGAGACGGCCTCCCTGTACCGGGAAGCCATGAACATTGCCGGAGAGTGGGGAACCGCGGTGATCGTCCAGCAGATGGTCTTCGGGAACCGCAACACAGGGTCGGGAACCGGCGTGGTATTCACCCGCAATCCCAAGAAGCCCGATTCACGGGTAACGCTCTACGGGGATTACATGGTCTGCATCCAGGGAGAGGATGTTGTTTCCGGGCTGGTGACGACCCACCCCATTTCCGAGGAGCAGAGAATCGCGGAGAAGATCGAGGGCGACCAGAGCCTGGAAAAAAGCTTCCCCCACGTGTACCATCGCCTGAAGGAGCTCGCCGATGAACTGGTCACCCGGAGGGGATTCAGTCACCAGGAAATAGAGTTTACTTTTGAAGGGCCGAATCCTGAAGATCTCTACATTCTGCAGACCAGGGACATGACCCCGCCTGAAGATGAAAATCTTCGCATATTTGTTCCCACACCGAGCCTCAAGAAAGGACTTGCGGGAACCGGCATAGCCGTCGGGGGCGGCGCCTTGTCGGGCATCGCCGTTCACCGCGTCGAGGAAGTGGACGACCTGCGGCGGCGTCATCCCGGTGTACCCCTCATCATGATCAAACCTGATACGGTCCCGGAAGATATCGACATGGTCCTCAAGGTGGACGGGGTACTGACCGCGCGGGGGGGGAGCACGTCGCACGCGGCCGTGGCCGCCTACCGGCTCGGAAAGACCTGCGTTGTGGGATGCCAGCAACTCGTGGTGAATGAAGAAGAATCAAAAAGCCGGCTCCGGGAGCATGTAATCAGAAGCGGCGACTGGATCGGGCTTGACGGCCGCAACGGGTTCATCTATTTGGGACGTCACGAAACAATGCCCTTTCACGAGACACAGCATTGAGGACTTTGTACGGAGACATCCGATTTGAAACGACAACCACGGCACTGAACGGGGAAAGAATATGACTGCCACCATGACGGAAACCACACCTTCAGGCCCGACTCTCGGCATCAACGGCCTCGGGCGAATCGGGAAATTGACGCTTTGGCACCACGTGGGCCGGAAATACTTCGGCCGTATCGTCGTCAACCAGGGACGAGCCGTAGGAATCGGCCTTCAGGCCGTAGCTGAAATGATAGAGAAGGACTCAACCTACGGACCGCTGCACAGATTCCTTTACGGGCACAGGGCGGAACGGATTATCGAAATCGTGAATGAGAAACAGGGTGAACTCCGTATCGACGGAATTCCGGTGACCATCCTGAGGGAACACCGGAATCCCGCTGATATCCCCTGGCGGGATTCCGGAGCGGAACTCGTCGTGGAGTGTACGGGAGCGTTCAAAGACCCGACATTCCCGCCGGATACCCCCGGCGGATCACTTCGCGGCCACCTGGCCTCCGGCGCCCGCGTGGTGGTCAATTCAGCACCCTTCAAAACCGGGGACAAGCTCGCGAAGATACCGCCCGATTCCCCCAGTTTGATCTACGGCATCAACCACACCCGTTTCGATCCGGGGATGCACGCGATCGTATCGGCGGCATCCTGTACGACGACGGCCCTGGCCCACATGATTCTGCCGCTGATCGAGCATTTCGAAGCCAGGACCCTCATGACGGCATCGCTTTCGACGGTGCATGCCGTGACCAATTCCCAGAGCGTACTCGACTCCGTTCCCGGGGCAAACAGCAAGGACCTGAGGAAAACACGCAGCATACTCAACAACATCATCCTCACCTCGACGGGCGCGGCCGAGGCCCTGGAACAGGTTATGCCCGAGGTGGGAGAGATAGGCTTCATGGGAGACTCGGTCAGGATTCCGATTCCCACTGAATCGCTTATCATACTGAACGTCACCTTCCAGTCGAGAATACTCAGGCACGGCAGTGGAAACATCACCGCCCAGGTCCTCAACGACGTCTATCGCGAAGCCGCCGAGGGCAAACAGAAAGGCCTCCTGAAATTCACGATGGAACAGAACGTTTCTTCCGATTTCATCGGTGATCCGGCGTCGGTGATCATTGAAGCCTCTGAAACACATACGCGAACGGGCTTTATAAACGTGGATCTGTCCGAGGTTCCCGGATTGTCACCGGACCTGATAAAAAGCCTGCAGGACCCGCTGCTTCGCGTCCCCGTCACCCACGCGAAGATATTCGGCTGGTACGACAACGAGTACGGGAGTTACACGAACAGGCTGGCCGATCTGTGTGTCTACATCCATGAAACGTTCTGACGGGGCGGGGCGGCACGGCTCCCCTTTCTCGCTACAGGTTCCGCAGCAGGCGGTTAGCCGGGGATCGAGCCATGTCGTCCCTGAAGGTTTGAAGTATTTCCGAAAGGGTTTCCAGCTCATCGGTCCTGGCCGCGGGAATTGATTCCGTCCCGCTGTTGTCAAGGGCATCGAGAACGAACTGAACGGTGAGCGTATTGATGTCCCTGGCGGGCTGGTACCCGGGTTCCCTGTATCCGTCGGTCTCTGTGGCATTGACGATTCCGGCGGCCATAAGGTCGGAAAGTATCAGATGCACCAGGCGAATCGGGATTTCAAGTCGATGGCAAATGTCGTTGGCTGTCAGGGGCTTCCCTCCTTCCGCGAAATTCGATACCAGCAGATAGGCTGTCTGAAGGGTGAAAAGTCTCCTGCGGGAAGGACTTATCTTGAGCGAGTCAGGCTCGAATTCATAGGTGTCCACATTCTGGCGGGCGAACGAATACTCCGCCCCGAAAAGCACTATGAACCAGCTCAACTGCAACCAGACAAGGAACAAGGGCAGCGCCGCGAAACTGCCGTAGATGGCGTTGTATTTCGATGCTCCCACCTGGAACGCGATGTAGCCGAACTGAACGAGCTGGTACATGGTTCCGGCTATGATTCCCGCGAGGATTCCCGAGGACAGATGCACCTTCGTATTGGGCATGAAGATATAAAGGAAAGAAAACAGCACCCAGACGATACCGTACGGCAGCAGCGTGAGCACGAAGGATATGACCGGGCTGAATATCCCGAGGAGAGCGATCTTCTCCATGATCATCGTTACCTGGGTAGTGATGAAAACCGTAACGCTGCTTGACAGGATAATCAGAATCGGGCACAGCAGCATGACCGAAAGGTAATCACTGAACTTTCTTCCCAGGCTTCTTGGCTCCTGGATTCCCCAGATATCGTTGAAGGATGTTTCGATGTGGCCGAGAACCTTGATGACCGCGTAGAACAGGATGATGACGCCCACACCGGCAATCAGTCCCCCTTTCGTGTTGGCAAGCAGCGATTCGGAAAAGCCGATAACCTGCATGATGACATCTTCATGCCCCTGGAACTGCTCCAGCAGCTGCCTTTCAAGACGTTTCTCGAACCCGAATCCCTTTGCCACGCCGAAGAACATCGCCAGCACGGGAACGATTGAAATCAGTGAATAGAAGGTGAGAGCCGAAGCCCTCAAGAGACACTTGTCCTCGTCAAAACCGCGGACCGCGAGGATAAATATCCGTAGCTGCCGGATGAGAAATGACTTTTTCCGAGGCATGTCCTTGATTCTCACCCTCCAGACGTCATGTCTGATAAAATCAATCAACTCTCGGGCTGTCTCCATGATTTTGCTCATGTTTTATGCCTTTTCCTTCCTCTCGTCGCTGATGAACCCGTACAAAGCGCCCCGGCCCGCCTCCGGCGGGCCTGCATCACACAACTGACGTGAAGAACCAATACCGGGCAACACCTGCAGGGTGAAATGTATACGAATTTAACAGACCGGTCAAAGAAATAGGTTCCCCGTGTTCGCGCCTTGACTTCTCGGGCATGACGGAATATACAGTAACCTGTAGTCTATTGCGACAGCCGGCTCCGGGCGGGCAACCGGTGATTCCGGTCTGAAGGGCCTCGAGAGAAACGGGAATCCGCTTTGTTGACACAGGGCGGTTTTTTGCAACCCTCGCTCACGGGACCGGCCGAATCCCGACTCTGCCATGCCGTTTCGAGAAGAAGTGCAATCACGCCCCGACTATGGACCATGAAAAGAAGGGAAAAATGATACGGGAGAGCGCCATGATCAGAGAAAAAAAAGTAATTATTGTCCACCTTGTTCTGCTCGCGGTATTGTTCGTCGTAGGAGTCGGACTCGGCTTCTACATCTGGGGTGTGGAGCGGGGGGAACAGCCCGACTACAGGCCCTGTCTCACCAAGGCCGCGGAGCACATAACGACCATTGAAGCGGCAAACCGGGAACTCCTCAAAAAAACCGAGGCCCTTCAGAAGGAACTCGCAGACCTCAATGTTACGATCAAGAAAGGCCCGGACAAACTCAACGAACAGATCACGAAGCTCGAATCCCAGGTCGCCTCATTGACCAGGGAACGAGAAACAGCGGCGACCATCACAAACAAAAACAAGGAACTCACGGAACAGGTCAACCACCTTACAGAGGAACTGAGACTGCTCGAGGGGAAAAACACCGCGTTGCAATCCGCGCTGGAAGACCGTGATGACCTGACGAAAGAAAAGGAACGACTCGAAGCAGAACTCCGGGAGGCGATCCTTGAACGGGACGCCCTCAGACAGGAAATCGAGCAGTTGCAGTCCGGCACGGGGCACTATGAGGCGATACTCGAGGAAAACAAGAACTGCGTAAAACAGGCGCGGGAGTTGGAGGATCAGGTGAAGATCCTAAAAGAACGACTGGACGCCATTCAGCAGCTTGTGACGCCTGAAGCCGGAAATGGCGCTTCCGGGGAGACACCTGCGGAATCTATTTGAAATAGCCCGAACGAACCCGGACTGTCCCCTCCTCCATTCTTCGGTAACTTTGCTACGAAGCCATCCTCTATCGGACGTTTTTCGGCTTTTCGGTACCATAGGCATAGGCGTGCGTATATGAAATCACACAGCACACATACTCAACGATGCCCGCTTACGGCACGTCAGTTGTATGATGCAGGCCCGCCGGAAGCGGGCTGGGGCGCTTTGTACGAATGGGGCAAGACCTGACCCATAACCCCTGTGGAGAGGATGAGCGATGGAAAAAGGTAATCTTGAAATACTGCTGGAAGACATCAATGGGAAATTCGATCTCGTTCTTGAAGGACATGACGCGCTTCACCGGGAGATCAAGAAAACCCGAGAAGAGCTGTGTGAGAAGATTAAGGTGGTGGACTTCAAGGTAGAGACCCTGAATCAGAAGCTCAACAAGGTGGAACAACGACTTGATGATCGGATCGACTGCGTGGTGGCCAAGCTCGGCGAGGTCGCGGCACAGGGCGTTGCCACCGCAGCAAAACTCGATGCCGTCGCGGCACAAGGAGATGCTACCGCAGCAAAACTCGATGCCGTCGCGGCACAGGGCGTTGCTACCGCAGCAAAACTCGATAAGGTCGCGGCACAGGGAGATGCCACCGCAGCAAAACTCGATAAGGTCGCGGCACAGGGAGATGCCACCGCAGCAAAACTCGATGAGGTCGCGGCACAAGGCGTTGCTACCGCAGCAAAACTCGATAAGGTCGCGGCACAGGGAGATGCCACCGCAGCAAAACTCGATGAGGTCGCGGCACAGGGCGATGCCACCGCAGCAAAACTCGATACCGTAGTTGCCAAACTAGACGCCGTTGCCGCTGATCTCTCCGCCCACCGCGCCGATACAGAGGCCCACCGTTCGATCTATCGCGTAAGGGAATAGTACAACAAGAAGGTGGGGAGTCTCCTTCCGGCCCATGATCCGGGCCGAAAGCCTTTCTACTGTAATGACTGATCCCTTGTGCAATCTGATCGGTCCCGCGATCTTTAAATTCCGTCATTCCGGGGCATGGAACTCCGCCACCTCCCCGCGGCACTCCGGAGTTCTTCGATTCTGTCTGTTTTCTCCCATCGATAATCGTCCATGAAGAGCGTTCGGGGAAGTTTTCGGTAGATGTCGCCCTTTAAAAGATCAAACTGCCGGATCATCCCCGCCGGCGTGAGATCGAAGACTTCCTTGACGATCTGTGTCAGTTTTTCGTCAGAAATTTCCCCCGTGCCAAAGGTATCCACATAGATAGAAAAGGGCCTGGCGATGCCGATGGCGTAGGCAAGCTGCGTCGAACAGCGCGTGGCAAGTCCCGCGGCCACGATGTTTTTCGCCACGTAGCGGGCACCGAACGCTGCCGAACAGTCGACTTTTTCCGGTGTTTTGTTCACCACGGCTCCGCCGCCCAACTGGGCTCCGGGATAGCCTCCGTAAAACTGGACTACCAGTTTCCGTCCCGTCACACCCGAATCGGCGGCACTGCAGGAATTGACGGCCTGCCACTCTCCGGTGGGATTGAAAAGAAACTCCGTGTCTTCGCCCACGTAATCACTCAGGCAATCAAAGGTTATCCGCCGGGCGTCCTCTTTCACCTTCTCTTTTGTTCCGTTGACGAAACGGTAGTCCACCGCATTCGACATGAGTACCTTGGCAAGCTTGCCGGGCTTTCCCGTTCCCCTGTCATACCGTACCGATACCTGCCCCTTGCCGTCGGGCGCGAAAACGGGGTTCCCACACTCCTCAAAGGCTCTCATCAGCCTGCTGACAAGGACATAGGGAAGGGGCAGCAGTTCGGCTGTTTCATCACAGGCAAATCCGTACATAATTCCCTGGTCACCGGCACCGATCTCACTGTTCACGTTCAAGGCAGGGTCAGTCCCCCGGCAGATGTCCGGTGACTGTGGAATAATGGCATTCAACACACCCATGAGATGGCCGTTCAGCCCCACGGCCGCGTGATTATAGCCCAGGGACAGGACGGACCGGCGGGTAATGGTGTCTATGTCGACGGAAACCCGTGACCGGATCTCTCCTCCCACGAGGCACATACCTTTACCGAGGAATACCTCGAGGCCGCAATGAGGCATGGTTTCAAGAGTCAGGCCCAGCTCCGACTCCTTGTCGAGAATGTCCGCGATTATGCCGGCCGCAATAACGTCGGCGACGATATCGGGATGGCCGATCTTGATGCTCTCCGAAGATATCTGCATATGCCGCTCCTTCGCATTATGACGGAGTTTGCGAACTCCTGAAAAGTCGGAAAACGTCCGACCTGTGGCGTTGGATCTTTTCCCCATGATGTATCACGCCGATTCTCGCCACTATCCCTTATACGAACATGGGAAAAGAAGGGGCCCATGGGGGAGACAAAAAAACTCGCGCCGCGGCGCGAGTTCGCTATTCCAGCTTGTGCCGGCGTTTTAGCACATTTCTAGAGCGGAGCAATTTACCGTTAAATCACCGCTGCATACTATGCGATATAAATGTTAGGTGTCCCCGTACCACGAAAGGAACGGTCTGTCAAGGGCGCCAAAACACCCAAATCCACCACCATCTTTCTGCTGCGTCGCGTTTTTGTGTTTTTCAGGTCTTGTATTGCGATGGTACCGGCGGCTGCGAGGCTGCCCGGAGCATTTTCCGCATCTGCACATCAAAATGGCTGTTTGTTTCGATATTCCGGAGCAGTACGGACGAAGGTCTCCCTCGCGGGTCGTGGTGCGGCGATCCGCCGGACATCAGCAGCAGAACTGAACCGGGCTGAACTGCTCGGAGTCTCCTATCCACACGGTGCGGGGAGAAGTTCCCTGATTCGCTGACGGGCCTGGAGATAGACATCAAAGACAGGATGATCCCCCGCAATACGAATGACAAGCCGGCGCGATCGCTCCATAATTCTTCCGGGAACGGCAATCAGGGAAAAACGCATCGCTTTCATCCGGCGCGATACCCATGAACCGCCAAGAACCGGACGTGCCACAATCATGATCCACCACCACGCAGCATTGGCGCCGAAATCGCCGGAAGGAAGCAGTCTCCCCTTTATATACTCTCGCTTGTAGATGGTGCAGCCATAGTCAGTGACGTTTTCCATTCGGATCCGCGCTTACTGATCAACCCATCAAGAGATTCTATTATCCTGAATCCAGAGTGAATGCCTCAGCCGTCGAAGGGCGGCAGCAAATTTGCCGAAAAACGACAAAAAACATACTTCAGACGGCTAAAATCAGTCGGTCAAGACATTCATCTCATGCTGTGGTCCTCAAAATGGCAATAATAGTCGATACTCAGAAACACTTCACCTCTGGCTCTTTGTTGAGTCGTCCACGCAGCTTCCTCCCTGCAACAGCCGACTCTATGCCGGTGCAGGATGCAGCACTCGATACACACACATCAACCGCTCTTTGACAATGTGCAGAACATCAACGAATGGAGGCCCCGCCATCAGGCGCATGATCATTCTGCCGGAACGGTTTACCAGCCTTCCGGGAACGTTGATCAGATTCTTGCGGAGCGTCAATGTCCGGGCATTATGCCAACGTTCGGTCAGGATATAGCGCTTGAAGAGCAACGCCAGGTTGTAGGCTATCGTGCAATGCCGGAAGTAGGCAAAATTGCTGTTGAAGTTTCCCGCTTTGCCCGCTTGTTGTAAGCTTCCCAAACCTCTTTCGGCGTCATGTCGGGCTGATTGTGGCAAATGATCTGATAGCGCCATTTGGGGAAACAGCATCCCTTGGCCATCGCCTTCCTGACCAAGATACTTCCGCACAACAACAAAATCGTGAATCTTTCCGGTTGTTTTCATGTAGTAGCTGAAGGAGGCGCCGTCTAGTTTGTCGCAGCCGGGATAAAAGGGCTCGAAAGCATCATCGGCGATGCATTCTTTTACCCAATGCAGGATATTTCCATACTTCTTCGCTACGACCTCAAAAAACAGGAAATCTCCTTCAAATGCTTCGATGTTCTCCTCGCTGAAGAACCCGCTGTCCAAACGGACCGTTCGCACCACCAGATGCTCTCGGGACATGGCATCAAGGCACTTCCGGTAAAACTCAATGAAATCAGTGTTGCTCACCGCATTGCCGGCTCCAGAGTGATGGCCGGAATAAAACCGAAGGGCTCTATGGTGCAGACCTTCATGTGGTAGCTCTTCCTGCCGTTCTTGATGTACGACATGCATTTTATGCTTGACAACTTTGGACGATATAATTATGTCAAAAATAACATAACCCATCGCGCGGGCTTTTTTGCACATCGCTATTTTTACCTGAACATATGGAGGAGATGAGAATGAATATTGCCGCCACGTACCAAAAGGGAGAAATTCCCGGCGTCATCGCCATTGAGGGGTCGCGTTGTAAGGGATGTGATGCCTGCAAGCGTCATTGTCCGACGGGCGCGATCCAGGGCATGTTCGGAACAATTCACAGCATTGATCCCGATCTCTGTCTCAGTTGCGGGCAGTGTCTGGTCAACTGCCCTTTCGGCGCCCCCTATGAGACTGTCGACACAGTGGATGCGGTCGTTTCAAAATTGAAGGACTCCGCCACGACCGTTGTCGGCATTATAGCGCCGGCCGTCCGAGTCGCCATCGGCGAGGAGTTCGGCCTGCCGGCCGGAAGTCTCGTCACCGGAAAACTATACGGTTCGATGCGAAAGGCCGGTTTTAAGATTCTGGACAATAATTTCGCCGCAGACCTGACGATCATGGAAGAGGGAACGGAGTTCATTCAGCGGGCGAGGCATGCCCTCTTCGGCGAAAAAGGGGCACACGTCGGTCCCCTGCCGCAATTCACGTCCTGCTGTCCGGCCTGGGTGCGGTTCGTGGAGATCCAATACCCCGCCCTGATTCCCCATCTGTCGTCCGCGAAGTCTCCCCAGCAGATGGCGGGTGCCGTTGCGAAAACCTACGGCGTTGAAGTCTGGGGCAAGGCCGCATCAAAAATTTACACCGTCGGCATCATGCCCTGTACAGCCAAAAAATACGAGGCCTCGCGCCCGGAATTCAGGAACGCATACGAATTCAACCGCCGGAACGGAAAAGCATCCGTGCCCTATCCCGATGTCGACACCGTGCTGACGACCCGCGATCTCGCCCGTCTTTTCAAAAAAATGAAGATAGATCTGGCCGCTGAGAAAGAGGCTGAGGGTGATTCCCTTCTCGCGGAATACACGGGCGCCGGAACCATTTTCGGAAATACCGGCGGCGTGATGGAAGCGGCGCTCCGCACGGCCTATGCCGTTCTGACGGGCCAGGAACTCAAACCGCTGGAATTCCAGAAAGTCAGGGGCCTGAAAGGCGTCAAGAGCGCCTCCGTCCCCCTGAAAGACAGTAAATACGGCAAGGAGATTGTTGTGCGGATGGCTGTTGTTCACGGCCTCAGGAAAAACATCGGTCCGGTCATCGATCAGGTTCTGGGGGGCCGATCGCCCTATCATTTCATTGAGGTCATGAACTGTCCCGGCGGCTGCATCAACGGCGGCGGACAACCGATTCAGGGCGGAGGTTCTTCATGGCTGGAAGCGACGCTTCCCTGGTTTGCCTGGAAATAATCGAGAAAAGGAGCCGGCATATGAAAAACAAGGAATACCACTATATGGAGAATCCCTCTTACCTGACGAGGCGGCAGTTCATCACCATCGGCGGAATCGTGATTGCGCTGCTGGCGCTGCCCACAATCTGGATCACCTCCCTCGTATCGAGGAAAACCGATTACATTCTGGCCCGGACGAAGGGACTGTATCAGGATGACGTCAAATCGAAAGTACGCGTCAGCCACGCCAATCAGGCCGTGATGAAATACTACAAGGATTTCGGAGGCAAGCCGTTGAGCGAACGATCCGAAACCTTGCTGCATACGACGTACGTCAATAGAACAAAAGGACTTTCCTGAAAGGAGTGTACGAGATGTCGAATGAAACGATGATTCTGAAACACCCTCTAAGTGTAAGGGTCTTTCATTACCTGCTAATCGTCAGCTTCCTGCCCCTTGCCGTAACGGGGCTGCTGCTTTATTTTAAACCGCTTCACGAAGACGCCTTGAATCTCGCGGCACGCATTCATATCCTGGCAGGGGTCCTTTTAAGCCTGGATGCGGCCGCTTTCTTCCTGATCGGTTTTGATCGCGTCGTATTGTTCGTTAAAAGAGTGTTCACATTTTCCGGGGACGATTTGAAATGGTTCGTTGTTCTCGGCGGCTATCCCCAAAAAATTCTGTTCCATAAGAAAATCCCCGTTCCCCCGATGGGCAAATACAATTCAGGGCAGAAGCTCTTCGGGATATGCGTGTTGATCGGGGGTACGATTCTAATCGGAACCGGTTGGCTTCTCTGGGCCTTTCCTCACAATGTCCCCCGAAGCCTCGTAGCCATATCCGGGCACCTCCATACCATTTTCGGCTGGCTTCTCAGTCTCTTCCTGCTGGTTCACATGTTCCTGGGAATCTACATGATCGACGATTTCAAGGCCATGCTGCTGCACGGGAAAATTCCGCACGAAGAGGCGAAGGAGATGTCGCCTCTATGGGTGAAGGATGAACTGATATCCCTGAATCAATAACCTTCTTGTGCTTTTCAACACGGGCCTTTGCACGCGATCCGGACCCTTCCCGCATGGCACCTCAAACAGCCGGAAGGGGAGTGTGCCCGCCCTGCTCCGTACATTATAAATAAAGTTAAGGAGGAATCCGTGAGTGTTGTAAAGCTTACGATTGACAACATCCCGCTCACCGCAAAACCCGGCGCCACGATCCATCAGGCCGCGCAGAGCGTCGGCATTCATATCCCGACGCTCTGCGCGATGACCGAGATTGGACATACGCCGGGAGCCTGCCGTGTCTGCGTGGTGGAAGTCGAGGGGCAGCGCACCCTTGTCGCCTCTTGCGTCTTTCCCGTCACGGAGGGCATGGCCGTTCGCACGAACACCGAGCGGGTTCGAGCGGCACGGAAAATGGTTGTCGAGCTTCTGCTGGCCAACCATCCGGCCGAGTGTGCGTCCTGCGTGAGGAGCGGAAACTGCGAACTGCAGCGGATTGCGGAGCATGTGGGGGTACGGGATATTCGTTTTTCCACCGAATTCCCTGCCCGGGACAAGGTCATTGATGCCTCAAGCCCCTCGATCGTCAGGGATCCCCGGAAGTGCATCCATTGTCACCGATGCATAACCGTTTGTGAACATATCCAGACAGTATCTGTTCTGACATCCTCGAACAGGGGGAGCAAGGTCCTCGTCGGGCCGGCGTTCAATTTGCCGCTCGGTGAGACGAATTGTATAAACTGCGGCCAGTGTATCATGGTGTGTCCGGTCGGCGCGATCTACGAAAGGGATGATACCGGGGCGGTCTGGAAGGTCCTCGAGGATCCGACCAAGCATGTCATCGTTCAGGAAGCGCCGGCAATCCGGGCCGCCCTCGGAGAGGAATTCGGCATGCCTCCCGGGTCGCTGGTCACAGGGAAGATGATCGCCGCCCTCCGGAGGCTGGGATTTGACAAGGTGTTTGATACCAATTTCACGGCGGACCTGACGATCATGGAAGAAGGCAGCGAACTTCTCCAGCGGATCAAAGATGGGGGAACCCTGCCCTTGATCACATCCTGCTCACCCGGGTGGATCAAGTTCTGTGAGCACTTTTACCCCGATCTCCTCGCTCACGTCTCGACCTGCAAGTCGCCTCAGCAGATGTTCGGTTCCATGGCCAAGACGTACTATGCTGAAAAGGCGGGTGTGGATCCAAAGGACATCGTTGTCGTTTCGATCATGCCGTGTACGGCAAAGAAGTTCGAGGCGAAACGGCCGGAAATGAATGACAGCGGGTATCGGGATGTCGACTATGTCCTCACCACCCGTGAACTCGGCCGGATGATCCGGGAGGCGGGTATCGATTTTGTCAACATTCCGGATGAACCGTACGATGATCCTATGGGAGAGTATACCGGCGCCGCGACGATCTTCGGGGCGACGGGCGGTGTCATGGAGGCGGCGCTTCGAACCGCCTATGTGCTCGTCACCGGCAAGGTTCTCGGTGATCTGAACATCACGCCGGTGAGAGGTCTCGACGGGGTGAAGGAGGCGGCGGTGCCGGTTGAAGGGTTCGGCGATGTGAAGGTGGCCGTTGCCCATGGTCTGGGCAATGCCCGAAAACTGCTTGATAAGATAAGAGCGGGAGAAGCGGATTATCACTTTATAGAGATCATGGCATGTCCCGGCGGCTGTGTCGGCGGCGGCGGCCAGCCTCAGCCTGTCACGAATGAAAAGAGGGCATTGCGGGCCGGCGCCCTGTACGCTGACGATGAAGGACAGTCATACCGTCAGTCCCATGAAAATCCGTCGGTAACCAAGGCCTATGAGTCGTTCCTCGAAAAACCGCTGGGACACAAGTCTCATGAGCTGCTTCATACGCATTACACGGCGCGGGGAACGGAGATCCCGCACAAAAAAGGGTAGTTTTTTCGAAAAAAGACATCGTTGTGCGATTCCGGCAATAACGCCTGCGGCAGGGATATGTTCTGAATCCCAGGGCGGGAAGAAGTGATGAAAACCCGGTCCGCATTCGTGCGGCCGGGTTTTTCAATGACGGGGGCATTCATGGACGAAAAACGGGTCGGATGTGTCGGGATTATCGTGAAAGAGGTGTCGTTGTCATCGCCGTTATTGTTGACGGATCGACGGATGATGTCGGGTCACTGGCGGGGAAACTCGGCATGATCGAGGATATAACCGTCAAATCGGTGCTGGCGAAACAGCATGGATAAACGCATCGGCACTCGGATACAGGAATTATGGACACAACACCGAAGGGAAATAGACTGCACATCGCCATTTTCGGAAGGACGAACGTGGGCAAATCGAGCCTGCTCAATCTTCTGATCGGCCAGGATATCGCCATTACCTCGCCCGAGGCGGGGACGACCACCGATGTCGTGGAAAAGGCAATGGAACTGCTCCCGCTGGGACCGGTCCTGTTTCTCGACACGGCGGGACTCGACGATATCTCATCCCTCTCCCGTCTTCGTCTTGAGAAAACGCAAAAGGTCTTCGATCGCGCGGATATCATTCTTCTGGTGATCGAGGCCGGAACATGGACCGGCTATGACGAGAAGGTGCTCGCCGAGGCAAAGGAACGGAACGTGCCCGCCATCGCAGTGATCAACAAGATCGATCTTCACGCACCGACAAAAGCATTTGTTGCCTCAGTTGCGGAAAAGGCAGGGCGGGTGGTTCTCGCCGCCAGCAATGACCGGGCGGGGAGAGACGACTATGTCAATCCCCTGAAACACCATCTTGCTCAGATCGCAGCGGATCATTTTGTGGAACCGCCGCCGCTGATCGGAGATCTCCTGCCGCCGGGAGGCACGGCGGTATTGGTGGTCCCCGTCGATCTTGAGGCACCGAAGGGAAGACTCATCCTGCCCCAGGTCCAAACCGTCCGGGATGCCCTGGACAACGATTCGATGGCGCTCATCGTCAAGGAACGGGAACTTGTCCAAGCCCTGGGCAACTTGAAGCAGTCTCCCCATATTGTCGTTTGCGACTCTCAAGTCGTACAGAAAACGTGCGCCGATACGCCGGCGACGGTCCCTGTCACGACATTCTCCATTCTTTTCGCGCGGCATAAGGGCGATCTGGTTGAGGCGGTGCGGGGAGCGGCGGCCATCGAGAACCTGGAGCCCGGAGACAGGGTTCTTATCGCAGAGGCGTGTTCGCACCATCCGCTTCAGGATGACATCGGACGCGTGAAGATACCGAGGTGGCTTCGTCAGTACAAGGGATTCAACCTTGAGATCGACGTCTTTGCCGGGCGCGACTACCCTGAAAATCTCTCCCGGTACAGACTGATCATTCACTGCGGGGCCTGCATGCTGACAAGGCGGGAGATGCTCAACAGAATCAGGAAGGCAAAGGAAGCGGGCGTATCGATCACCAATTACGGCGTGGCCATATCTCTCTTGCAGGGGGTGTTGCGCCGGGTGCTCTCGCCGTTTCCTGCGGCATGGAGCGCATTCAACAGGGAAACGGGAAAAACCAAGGGAGGAAAAACCGATGAGTTATGATTTGGCATACAGCGCGAAGGAAAAAGAATGGATGAGCCGGGTCATCAAGGACGACGAAATAGCGAGGTATCTCGTCAATGGAAAAGACTTCATCGACGATGACGAAATATGGAAAAAACTGGAAGAGAACAGAAATCCCCAACGGCGGAAGATAAGGGATATTCTTGCGAAATCCCTCGCAGTGCAAACATTGAGCCCCGATGAAGCCGCCGCGCTTCTGAATGTGGAAGATGACGACCTCCTTCAGGAGATGTATGAAACAGCCGGCACCATAAAGAGAAAGGTGTACGATAATCGCATTATCACCTTTGCCCCTGTCTACTGCAGCAATCTCTGTGTCAATAATTGCCTGTATTGCTCCTTTCGAAGGGAAAACACCGTGCAGAAACGGCGAAGTCTTACCCTGGAAGAAGTCAGAAAAGAGGCGGAAGTCCTTGCGGGAACCAGAGGACATAAGCGGGTCATCGCCGTGTACGGGGAACATCCGTCGTCGGATATACACTACATCGCCGACACGATCCGGACCATGTACGACGTCGCCATGAAGACGAAGAACGGAATCGGGCAAATCAGACGGGTCAATGTCAATATCGCCCCCATATCGATTCATGACCTCGGGATTCTCCGCGACGTCGGTGTCGGAACGTTCCAGGTGTTCCAGGAAACATATCACCGCAAGACCTATCGGCAGGTGCATCCGCAGGGGACGATAAAGTCGAATTACCGGTGGAGGCTGTACTGCCACCACCGGGCCCTTGAAGCGGGCGTCGACGATGTGGCCACCGGAGTGCTTTTCGGCCTCTACGACTGGCGGTTCGAGGTGATGGGACTCCTGTACCACGCCCTCGATCTTGAACGGCAATTCGGCGGCATCGGTCCCCATACCGTGTCGTTTCCGCGCCTGGAGCCGGCCGCCAATACGCCCTTCGTCCATGAAACGAAGCACACCGTGTCGGACAGAGATTTTAAAAAGATCGTCGCGATCATACGACTTTCCATTCCCTATACCGGCATGATCATAACCGCCCGGGAATCGGCAAAGATGAGGAGAGAGATCATTCCGGTGGGCTGTACGCAGACGGACGCATCGACGCGGATCGGCATCGGCGCTTATTCGGACCGCTATACGGAACAGGAAGCGGAGCGCCAGCAGTTCATTCTCGGCGATACCCGGAGCCTCGACGAGGTGATCCGGGAATTTGCCGGCATGGGCCTCATCACGTCGTTCTGCACCGCCGGGTACCGCTGCGGAAGGACGGGCGAGCACATCATGAAACTTCTGAGAACGGGCACGGAGGCCAAGTACTGCAAACTCAATGCGGTGTTGACATACCGGGAATGGCTCGACGATTTCGCAAGCGAGGAAACGAAGAAGGCCGGAGAGGTCATCATCAAAAAGGAAATGGAAGAGATCAAGCAACAGATCCCCGGGGCATACGAAACGCTTCTTCAGTACTACAAGAGGATCGAAGATGGGGAACGAGACCTCTACTTCTAAAATGGTATTGATCGGAAAGCTCAATGACCTGGCGGCTGCCGTGAGGGACCGCCACGGCGTTTCCATTTGGTTCGTCGAGATTCTCGGCAGGAGATGGTCCTATGTGGGGGGACGCCGGGAGGATCCGGCCTTCCTTCCCCCGGAGCGGATCGAACTGAACGGATGTTACGGCGTCGTGTCCGGCCGGTGGAACGACATCGTAGTGGATGAAAAGGAGCGACTCATTGCTTCAGCGAAAGCACTTCTGGACCTCTATGACGAAGGATGAAATTTTACATTATCTCAACAATCCCGGCGACGATGAGAGGCTCTTCCGGAGAGCGGACGGGATACGGCGAAAGGAATGCGGGGAGAGCGTTTATATCCGCGGTATTATCGAGTTTTCCAATCATTGCGTGCACAACTGCCTCTATTGCGGTCTCCGGCGGGACAACGACGCGGTGGTGCGGTATCGGATGGACGAGGATGAAATGGTCGATACGGCGTTGCGGATCGCGTCGTACGGCGTCGGAACCATTGTCCTCCAGTCGGGGGACGATTTTTTCTATACCCGGTCCATGCTCTGCCGCGTCGTGGAGCGGATCAAGCATCGCGCCGATGTGGCCGTTACGCTGAGCATCGGGGAACGGCCCTTCGACGATTACCGGGCATTGAAGGCGGCCGGGGCGGATCGGTACCTCTTGAAACACGAAACGGCAAACGAGGCATTGTATCGCCGCCTCCACCCTCATCAGACGCTGCGGCAGAGATTGCGCATCCTGGATTTTTTGCGCCGTATCGGATATCAGATCGGCACCGGGAATATTGTCGGCCTTCCCGGTCAGACCGTTGACGATCTCTGTGCCGATATCGTTCTGCTGCACGATCTGTCTCCCGATATGGCCTCGGTGGGCCTTTTCATCCCCCAGCACGATACGCCCCTGGCGACGGTTCCGCGGGGAACCGTGCCGGCGACGCTGAGGGTGCTCGCCCTGGTGCGGATCGCAACCGGAAACGCGCATATGCCTGTAACGACGGCGTTAGTCACCGCTGATCCGGACCGCGGACTGATTCGGGGGCTGCGGGCGGGGGCGAATGTCATCATGCCCGATTTTACGCCGGACCGCTATCGCTTGGATTACGCCATCTATGACAACAAGTTGCAGATCACGCTGGACGCGGCGAGGGCGTCGATACACGCCGCCGGAAGAACCATGGACCGCACCAGAGGCGACTCGCTGAAAAAATGCGATCCGCCCATCACTTCTACCGATCCATGATCGCGAGACGTACTTTCGGCAGTACGTTGAGCGGTGCTTTCTTCGTCTACTGAAACCTCGCCCGATTTAATAGGCTGATGCAAAGTTCAATCACCGTGGTATACAAGCCGAAGAGCCGGTTCCTGAACCGGAATCGTCTTCTGCCGAAATCCAGTTTCCGGCATCGGTCCAGGAACCGGCAAAATACCTTCTTGTACAATTGCCACGGCTAGTATGTGTCGGCATAGGACAGCATCGATTGTTTCGGCGCTGTAAGGAGTCCCCAATGCCTCACTTTACCAAAACAACTGGCCAATCCGCCCAAATCTCTCGCAGCGAATGTGCCTCTCCGAGTTGGCAAAACAACATGGCCACAAACTGTTCCCAATACCTGAATCCCTTGTCCCCTCGCTCAGCCTTCATCCTATAAACCATCTCAAAGAACTCACGTCTCGAAAACAGGTGAAGAATGTGACTAAAATTGCTGTCAATGGGTTTACTGGTATGCCTCTTCTCAGGCCTTGTTTTCTTTCGGCGAAGAAACATCTACCTGAGTGTATGCACCCTTTCTTGGACTAATGTGATGTGTAGAAATGATTAAAAGACTAGAAATTTCTGACATGCCATTTTGGCTCCTGTTCCAGGGGCTTCCCAGAGAATAGAAGCTTTTCCGCGGCAAGTGGCGGGAAAACTTCTATGAGTTGGAGATTTATCTTATCAAACCCGGAAAGCAAGGCCAGCAAGGAACGAGATATCCGGCTCTGGACCATTTACTCCCCTCTTGACGCCAGCGTCGGCGCTTGCCCAGTTATAGGGAACTTCCAGGACCAAATCCAGCGAATCGAATAGTCCAAAGGACAGGGCCGCCTTGGCCTCCCAGTTCTCGGATTTCACACCTTTTTCGTCGTCATGGTCGTACTGGCCGGTCAACTCGATCTGGGTCCTTCCCTTTCCCTGGGTTCCAGTATCGTCGGTTATCAAGGTATGGCCTCCCCCAAAAGGCTGGAACAGCTCCGAGCATCACAGTTAAGGCCACCGTCACAACGAGGCAGGAGACCTCTTGTTCATCATCATAAAAAACCTTTTGAATTCGCTTCATTGTTTATTTCTCCTTTCATCCGTTTTGTTTTTTCTCGCTGTAAGTGTTGATGGAACTTTCTTCGGGATCCAAACCGGGGCGTTGAATTGCGAAAAAAAGGGCGCGACGGATACGGCCTTTTTCAGGCCGATACACCACGCCCTCACTTCCCGACTCCAGGAGTCGAGCCGTAGGATCGATCAGGTTACGTATGGATCAGATATTTTCTGCCAATATCCGGATCAACTTTTTTCTCAACGCCTCAAGTCGGAGCGACTTGAAAGCCTTCCGGGAATCCTCCAGAACTTCTATCACCTCCAAGAGGATTTCCCTCATCACAATCGAATGACGGCAATCCGGAGACAGACAGGCTGCAACTGTTCCCTCATCCCCTTCCCGCAGGCATTCAAGAAGACGCTCATGCTCTTTGAACCGCGTCTCAATATTCCGAATGCTGTTGCTCACTGCTTCCGGTGCATTCATTAGCCGCTCTCCCGGGTAGCTGGATGGATATCCTCTGCACCGTCACGCTTCATCCGGTCAAGGCTGGTACAGCAGTTTTTATTTCCACAGCACTGGCAGTGGTTCTTTCCCCGCAACGTCCTGTACAGAGAGACGCTGATCCATAAAAGCGCGGAACCGACAATCAATCCTATCATTATTGTTTCAAACATGCATTCCTCTTTTCAGACACCGATCCCAAGCAGGCTGCCAGCCTGAAAGACCATGACGGTCAGCACACAGGCCAAGGCCGTAAGACCTCCCAACTGGAAGAGCGCCCACTTCCACGAATTGCTCTCTCTTTTCGTCACGGCAATGGTCGCCATGCAGGGCGCGCTGATCAGGCAAAAGAGCATGATGCAGAAGGCTGTCAGAGGGGAATACTGGGATCGCAAGTGTTCCCGCAGCGCTTCCGATTTTTCATCGGCCTCACCGACAGAGTAAACGATGCCCATCTGGGCAACGAAAACCTCTTTGGCGGCAAAGGCGCCGATCAGCGCGGTTCCGATCTTCCAGTCGAATCCCATGGGTTTCAAAAACGGCTCCAAGGCATGCCCGATACGCCCGGCCACGGAGTAGGCCATCTCTTCGGCTTGTTTCGCCTGTTCTATCTGCGCTTTCTCTTCCTTAAACGGAGTATCTATTGTGTCCATGTAGTAGACCACGGCAGCATAAACATCCGGTTTGGCCCTCCGGAGAGCTTCCAGAGCGGTATCCCGGTCGCCGGCCAAGCTGCTGTGTGCAGAAGACCCCTCTTCCAGCTCGTCCCGGGATACCGCTTCTGCGAAGTCGGCTTTCGCTTTTTGAATGTCGTCTCTCATTTTCAGAAAATGAGACAGTTGATCACCGCCCGGCGCTTGAGTGAAACCAAGGATATTATCTTCCTTCTTCTTGGTGGCGTCGGCATAACCAGCCTCTTGCTCGTGATACTTCTCCTGCTCAGCGGCCATATCGAGTTCGGCCTGAAGGGCCTGAACCAGCAAGGGAGAGCCACCCGGCAATCCCAAAAGGAGATTCATCTGCTGAACCTTGGACAGGTAGGAGGTTTCCGCTTTTGCCGCTTCAGCTTCGTAATCCACGTCGAAGGCGGTTTTCTTCGGATAGCTCGTCATGGCCCACAGGAGAATCGAAATGCAGAGAATGATGGTACCGGCCTTTTTCAGATAGAGCCAGCCCCGTTCCCACATGTGGATCAGCACGCTCTTGAGGGTGGGCATCCTGTATGGTGGAAGTTCCATCACGAAAGGCACGGATTCGCCCTTGAGGATCGTGCTGCGAAGGAGTTTCGCGCTTAAAACGGCGAGGACGATGCCGATGACATAGATGAGCCACAGCATGGGGGCGTGCCAGACTTGAGGGAAAAACGCAGGGATAATCAATGCGTAGATCGGCAGCCGGGCACCGCAGCTCATGAGCGGTGTCACGAGCATCGTCACGAGCCTGTCACGACGGTTTTCCAGCGTCCGGGTGGCCATGATCGCGGGAACGGAGCAGCCGAATCCTATCAGCATGGGGATGAAGCTTTTTCCGTGCAGCCCGATCTTGTGCATCACCCGGTCCATGATGAAGGCCGCCCGCGCCATGTAACCGGAATCTTCTAAAATGGCGATGGCCAGAAACAAGAGCAGGATGTTGGGCAGAAACACAATGACGCCGCCGACGCCGCCGATGATGCCGTCCACCAGGAGCGATTTGAGGGCGCTTTCGGAACCTTTCGGCCACCAACCCACGATCTGGGCTCCCAACCAGCCGAATCCCTCCTCGATCCATTTCATGGGCGGGTCCCCCAGTGTGAAGGTCAGTTGGAATACAAGGTACATCAGTCCCATGAATATGGGAATGCCGAGAAGGCGGTTCGTTGCCACAGCGTCGATCCTCTCCGAAATCGTGTGGCGCAGCTCAATGGTGGACCGTACCGCCTCCCGGCACGCGCCGGAGATGAACCCGTACCGGCGGCCGGCAATGGCGGTCTCCGGATGTTCTCCGAGTATCTTTTCGATACGGGCCGCGTTTTTCTCCAGTTGGCTGTTGATTTCAGGAGTGTCGAACCTGGCCCGGACCGCCTTGTCGTTTTCGAGTAGCTTCAGGGCCAGCCATCGTAAATTATCTTTGTCCTTACCTGTCACCTTCAACTTGATCAGCGATTCCAGCCGGGCTATTTCCTCCTCGATCTCCCGGCCATAGTCCATCACCGGCCTTTGACGGAATGGACTATGAATCGTCGCCTTGGACAAAAGGACTCCTGAAAGATTTTCATCGTTCCTGTTCATTTCCGATGTATCGTCTTTTGCCGTGGCAACGATGGCCTCAAGAAGCTCCTTCATGCCGGTGCCTTTGTGTCCGACCGTCTGCACAATGCTCGCTCCGAAATAACTAGAAAGCTTCTCGATGTCGAATTCATGGCCCTGGGCTCTGGCCTGGTCGCTCATATTGAAGGCCAGTACGAGAGGCACACCCAGTTCCATGAGTTGGACCGCAAGGTACAGGTTCCTTTCGAGGTTCGAGGCATCAATAATGTCCACGACCACATCGGGTTTTTCGTCAATGAGAAAATTTCTTGCTACCAGTTCCTCGGTGGAATAGGCCGTCAGGCTGTATGTCCCGGGCAGATCGACGATTTGCATTTCCATATCGCCATACCGGCAATAGCCTTCTTTGCGCTCGACCGTGACGCCGGGATAATTCCCTACGTGCTGTCGGGCGCCAGTGAGTTTATTGAATATAGTTGTCTTCCCCGAATTGGGGTTGCCTGCAAGGGCAATGACGATCTTTGGTTTCATGGTTTTTTTATTCTCCTCTTTATTTGGTATTCCGTATAATGTTTGGATTGCCTAACTCAAGGTGCAAAAAAATTATGCAACCATGATTTTTTGCGTGATTCCGTGCCCAAGGACCATGCGGCAACCTTTAACAGCTACGATGAAGGGTCCATGCAGAGCATTGCTCACCACTTCGATTTGCACGCCCGGGACCAATCCCATGTCGGCTAATCTGGCCTGAAGGCCACGACCCGCGTTCACGGAAACCAAATGTACACGTTGTCCGGCTTTTACCATTGCCAAGGGCATTACCTCCACCTCCAAATCATCTTTAGCCGCCAACTATAAGAGCTCAACTTCGATTCCCTCCGCTTCTTCTTTCCTCAAGGAGAGATGATAGCCTTTCACCTTTATGTCTATTGGATCACCCAGCGGTGCTACCCGTTCCACCTCGACAACGGTGCCGGGCGTAACTCCCATTTCAACAATCCGTGTGTTCGTTTGACCTCTGGATGTAATTTTTAACACTTTTCCCTTTGCTCCCGGTTTCAAATCTTTCAGTTTCTTTGATGTCATATCTTTTCGACCTCTCTGTTGTTTTTGTGTTCGAACATCATCCAGAATCGCCAGTATGCATTTTTCACAATTTTCTTGCATGCTGTCATGGTCGCATTGATACCCGAAACCGGCAATCCACTTGCTGCCGCCGCGCGGGCATACCTCGACGAACTGGGCAAACTGAATAAAACGCTCCAGAATGACGTCGGGGATCGAATGCTCCATCTTGCAAGCTGCGTCGTCCGCATCCTTCTCATCCGCGGCAAGAACACTGACAAAAAAATCCCGCAGTGCTTCATGGCGGCGGACGATATCTTCGGCAGCCGTTTTACCCTTCTGGGTCAAGGTTACGACATCATAGGGGGAGTAATTTATAAGGCCTTTATCGGAGAGGGCACGAAAAGCTCCCGTGACAGATGCATAGCCGACTTTGAGTTGCCTGGCGATATCCTTCGACCGAGCGACCTGTTTTTCGGCGATAATGTGATAAATCGTCTTCAGATAATCTTCCAAGCTGGCCGTTAATGGTGCAGTTGCAGTCATGAATCCTCCTAAATGTTAGGGTAGGCTAAATTACTATGACAGACACAACATGTCAAGATTTTTTGTCCATTTCTTAAAAAAGATGGAATGCGCCATATAATTAACCTCTTGGAAGAATTCTTGCAGTCTATCAAAGAGACATTCAACCCAAATCCACCTCCATCTTTCTGCTGCGTCGCGTTTTTGTGTTTTTCAAGTCTTGTATTGCGATGGCGTCGGCGGCTGCGAGACTGCCCGGAGCATTTTCCGCATCTGCACATCAAAATGGCTGTTTGTTTCGATATTTCGGAGCAGTAATGAACACCGGTCCGGCCCGTCAGTCCAGGTTCACCACTTCCACAAAAACCCGGGCGGTTCCTTCCTTGTGGAAACCGAGTCGCTTTGCTGCGCCGGCACTGAGGTCGATAATACGGCCGTCGACAAAAGGTCCCCGATCGTTTACCCGGACAATGATGCTGCGCTTGTTGGACAGATTCGTCACCCGGGCGAAGACGGGCAGAGGTAAATGCTTGTGGGCTGCGCTGAGCCCGTTCGGGTCGAAGGCCTCACCATTGGCCGTCATGTGACCGCCCTTCTGTCGGTAGGTCTCATATCCGTACCAGGACGCGATGCCTGTTTCACGGTACCGCGCGGCCTCCTTGACGGACATGGGCACATAGCGCCTTCCGTGAACGACGTAAGGCGCGTTCTTGACGCGGCCTTGAGCAATGGCCTCCTTGGGGGACAGGCCGTCTATTGATTCGATTTCATTACGGGTCAGGGGCCATGAAAGCGGCGCCGTTACCACGTTGAAGGTAAACTCGCCGATGGTGTACACAGTTTTCCCGGCAAATTTGGTTACTTTCCAGGCCGCGACGACGGTTCCTTTCGTCACCCGGGAGGTCGTCTTCACGACCCCGCAGGAGGACAGGAAACAACACAGGAGGACCATGACCGCCAGGCACACTGAGAATGACTTTTTCTTCATAGGCGACCCGCATGCCCCGGGGAGAATTCCTCTTGACTCGCAGAATCCCCCTCCGTACACTTACCGCTCACTATGTTCAGTAACGTATGGCCGGCATCCCGTCAAGTGTTTACCCTGTCGCACCCGAGCAGGACAGCCGGTATATCCGGGGGATAAAGACAATGGCCGCTATCACCAGAAACGACATCATCGAAAAAGCTTTGGAGTTGGGCTATTCCGACGCGGGAGTAACCGGTGTCGACCCCTTCATCTCACAACAGGAGCGGCTTGCGGAGCGGGGAGAACGGTACGCCTGGGCACCGAAAATGGGACTGGACCTGATAAAGGGAACAACGCCCCTCGCGGTCTATCCCGAGGCCCGATCCATCATCGTGCTCATTGAACCATACTTTCGGACAGCCTTCCCACCCGCGCTGGAAGCTCATTTCGGACGCTGGTACCTCGAAGACGACCGTGTCACCAAGGACGGACGCTATCTCAGGCTGCAAGCCTTCCGCGCATTTCTCAAGAAAGCAGGCGTGGAATCAAGGGTCCCTTTCAATCTGCCCCATCGTCTCACTTCCACCCGCGCCGGTCTGGGAACACTGGGAAAGAATAATTTCTTCTACGCGAACCGCGGCGCCCGGGGCGGCTCCTGGACCATGCCCTACACGATCATGGTTGACCGTGAATTCCCCTGCGACGAACCTACCATGGAGTACACCTGCCCTGCCTGGTGCCGTAATGCCTGCATTGCCGCCTGTCCGACCCGTGCCATCGAAGCGCCGGGCAAGCTCGATCCCCGCCGCTGTATCGCCTACCTCAGTTATTACGGTGAAGGACCGACACCACTAGAATTGCGGGAACCCATGAGACTCCGGCTCTACGGCTGCGACCGCTGTCAGGATGTCTGCCCCCGGAACGAGGCATGGCTTGCCCTCTCGCTGCCTTTTAACGAAAAGCTCGCCGCCCGTGAAAACGATTTCACCCTTTCCCGGCTCCTTTCCATGGATGACCGGTTTTACCGGGAACGTGTCTGGCCCCGCATGTTCTACATGTCACAGGATGATCTGTGGCGCTGGAAGATGAACGCCGCACGGGCCATGGGCAACAGCAGGGATCGGGATTACGTTCCCGATCTCGTCGAGGCCCTGCGAAACGAAGATGACCCGCGCGTGAGGGGAATGGTCGCCTGGGCGCTGGGACAGCTGGGAGGAGCCATGGCCCGACAGATCCTCGAGTCCCGCCGGTCGGACGACAGCGACCTGGTAAGAGGGGAAGTCGAAGGCGCCCTTGAAACGGCGCGGGGTTCTTAAAGCAGCACAAGCGGTCACGGGATCATGCAGGGAGACGCAACGAGGTGCACTGCACACGGATGGCGGCATCGTAAAAAGCGCCCAGGCCCGCCTCCGGCGGGCCTGCATCATACAACTGACGTGCCGTAAGCGGGCATCGTCGAGCATGTGTCCTGCGTGATTTCACATACGTACGCCTGTGTCGCCCAGAAGTCGAAAAACGCCCTGCAGAGGACGGTTTCAAGGGAGAGTTGCCCCGTCGTCCCGCAGGTAAAAGCGCCACATGCAGAAGGTGTCTTCGGGGTGGGGGTCGGGCGGCGCGAAGAAACACTCGACCTCTATGCGATCATCGATAACCTTGGCAAAGCTGTCGAACTCACCACGGTGCATTTCCTTACAGTCAAATTCGTCCAGCCCCCGCCGCAGCCGGGCAACCTGCGTCGGGCACGAGGGAACGCTCAGGATCACCTCTTCGTCAGATTGCCGGATATCAAAGCCTATGAGCGCCGTCCAGGGAAAGAACCGCAGGGCCGCGATAAAACCCTTCAGGCCCCGCTCCTCCGGAGGGAACCGTTTGATGATGTCCCGCGCGGCAAGACCGCCGACGCGATGCCACACGCGCTCATTCAGACGCTCCGCTTCAGCCTGGCCGAAGGCTTCAGCCACGTACAGGAACCAGAAGGCATCCATGGTCCGGTAATTTTTCAGCAGGAATTCCACATAGGCGCGTAATTCCGGGGCATCCATGGCATCGAAGACCGTCATATCCACAGTGTCATCTCCAATTCAAACATGCTGCGCTGCGGGATTCTCAGAATACGGGAATAAAGGGGTCCGGGCCGGACCGTCCTTCCCCTTCCCTCCGCTCGTAGGTATCCTGGGCGGGCGTATTGATTCGAACCGTCCCGTCTTCGTTTATGCGGACAAAGGTCCTGGCATCGAGGATAGAGTACCAGATGCCTATGGGTGTGTCACTGTTGTCCGTTATCTCGAAGCCATATTGAAACATCATGAGGCCCTCCGCTTTGCTCCTCATGCCGTCGACGATTTCCTTCATCCTGTCCGCTGAAATATCCACTTCCCGCCACAGGGTCGGTGATTCGAGCCGGTAATCCCGGTGAAGTCCCATGAACGCGTTCGGGTTGAGATCCACACCGCTTATGTAATACCGGTAATCAGGATTGACCAGGTACGATTCAAAGACCTCCGTCGCCCCGACGTCGGGGGTAATCCGGCCGTAGCCGCTCCGCGACAACGATACGGTGGAGCAGGACGTCAGGCCCAGACACAGAAAAGAAATCAGCACCAGCAATCCACTTCTTCCCGGATTCACGCTCACGCTCCTGAATAAAACTCCTCTCACCTCCCTGCAAACCCGGCAAGGAACATGGTACCCTTCAATAAGCCCGCATCCCGGCAGGGAAATAACGAAACAGGGGATTCAGGCCGCGCGGTTATCAGTCTCTCAATGCCTTGCGGAATTTGTCGAGGAACCACATCTCCCCTTTCGTCAATACCTTGTCGAGTCGAAAGTGTTTCATATACTTCATATCGGATGGTGCCTTTCGTAACGGCTCCTTCCTCAACGGTGTCGTCCACATATACACCCTGCTCACACTGCCGTCCCTGTGATACACCGTGGTCTCACTATCCGGAATAACGCCGGCCATATCGAAGGAATGTGAAACAATTCTGGACCCGGGCTCCATTTCATCAATCTGCGGTATCAAACGGACATTGAGTTCCGGCAGCAGGTAGAGCATGAGCACCGATGCCTCCCGCAGATCGACCTCAAAGATATCCTGCAGGTGAATCGTCACCAGATGCTCGAGGTTTTCTCTCTCAACGTTTTCCCGCGACAGTTTCACCATCTCGGGATCGATGTCGAATCCCCGGGATCGCGCCCCGGCCCTTTTCGCCGCCGCGATCACGATCCTTCCGTCACCGCAGCCCAGGTCATAGACCACATCGATTTCCCTGACGTCGGCCAGTCTGATCATAAGGTCCACGACATTGTGCGGGGTGGCGACAAAAGGCACATCCGGAGTTTTCAACTCCTGGTCCCGGCCCCAAACCACGGATGTGGAAGCACCCAGGAAGAGCAGGCATCCTGCAGCAATCACGACACCTGCCCTGAACCATGGTTTTTTCATCCCTCACCCCGGGGTTCGGGCACCGCGGAATCTGCCGACTCCTGTGATGCGGCCACAGTCTCACCCGTGACAATGGCTTCTTCTACAGATTTTTTCTCGTCCGTATCCGTTCCTTTTTTCGGTTCCACGCGCACCACCCGTCCCGGTTCGGCTTTCGTTTCTTCCTTTGGCACGGCGCAGTAAACACCACGCTTCAGCTTTTTGATTTTTCCTTCCCTGGCGGCATTATTCACGATGTTCCAGATCTGTCGTTCGGTGAGCCCCGTTTTTTCTTTTATATATGCCGTCGAAATTCCCTCGGTACTCCTCTGAATCAGCCTTGTAACGATATCAATATTCGTTTTCCCCTTAACGGGGGCCTGTTTCTTTGCCGGCGTTTCCTTTTTAGGGGCTTTGGGGGATCGACGGACCTTCACCGGCTCGGCCTTCCGTGCCGGACGGGCCTTCGCGGCCCCGGGTCTGCCCGCCGTTGTAGACGGAGGGGTCCATTGGTAGCCCTCAAGCGACTGCTCCACTTTTTTATAATTATCATCTACAACAGCCTTGAAATCCTCGCGACTCTTTCTATAGGCCGCGAGCCACCTGTCGATGGTTTTTTGGCCTTCAGCGGTTATCAAGGGGTTTCGGTTTATCCAGTCGGCGATTATTTCCTCCGCCTGCTGCTGCATAACGGTCATGGCGTCAAAGGTGTTGTCAAAAGCGGCCTCGTGGAATTGAATCATCTGCCGTGCGATTGCTTTCAGATCCATTGCGCAACTCCTTTCTTTGCGTTTGTTCGGGCACTCGTCCCGGGATGATGTCCGTAAAATCCCGCAGGCCGGAGGCCTCACGGGCGTCCCACCGCTCTCCGATATGCGGTTTCCCCACCGAAGCCGCTACCGGTTTCTTCAAGGCCGTCGTATCCGCCTTGGTACTCCTGCCCGGAGAGAACGGCCTGCCGGAAGGCCGGATTTCCGCTTGTAATGAGTTCGCCGTTGTTAAGAGGATGATACCATATCTTCCCGATTTCACCCAGGGGCATTTCGCCGCTTACCCTTCTCCGGAGAATAACGCCGGGAAGCTCACTCCGGCGGCCATTTCGCACAGCACCGCCGATATGTTCAGTTAACGAATATGGAATCGATTGCGGGCCCGGTAGCCGTCGGATAGGCCTGTTCACGGTGAATTAAGTTTTTTAAGTAAATAGGCCATGTTCTGTCCGAGGGACTTCATGGTCCGCATGCCTTCTTCGTCCTTGAGCACATCACCGGGAGCGTTGCCGATTCCCAGGCTCCAGTAGGTCGCCCCGGGCATGAACATCTGCATGTAGTGAAGGAAGAGATTCATGGAATTGAAGGCCGCTATGGAGCCGGCACGACGGACGGCCGTCACCGCGGCACCCGCTTTGCCCTTGAACATGAAATCGTTCGCGCGGGCGACAAAACCGCAGCGCTCGATGAATGCCCGCATTCCGGAGGAAGCGTCGGAAAAGTAGGTCGGTGAACCCAGGAGAATGCCCTCTGCCTGATCCATGGCCGCGATGATCCCGTTGAGCATGTCTTCGTCGATTGAGCATCGCCGGTTTCGATTCTTGAAGCATTTGTAGCAGGCTCTGCATCCCTGGATCGGCTTGCCCGCCATCTGGATCAGCTCTGTTTCGATACCCTCTTTTTGCAGCTCTTCAAAAACCGTGTGCATGAGTATGGCCGTATTCCCGTCCTCGCGGGCACTTGAGTTCAAGCCGACAACTTTCATGAAATAACCTCCTGTCGATATGTTTCATATTCAGGCCTGATGGTCCCGTAAAAAGTCCACATTTCCCAAAAGCAGCTTTGTAGCTCATGGGAAATATCGGGCTCGATTTTCAAAATTCACCATTTTTCGACTTTGTACGATCCCGTCAGTTTTCTCTGTGGTGTGAAGTCAGAGTATATGAAGTATCGTGCCGTAATCAAGACAAATAATCAAGCACCGGCAATGAGCGCGCGGATACAGGAAACGGCCGGCCGCGAATATCCCGTCCGGTGACGCGCCGTAAGGATGTGTACGCCGTGCCTCAAGGAGCTTTTTACAAGGTGCTCCCAACCCAGACGTTTTTCGACTTTTCGAGTTCATCACTGTTCGCCTTTCAAAAACGTCTTGACGTTTAAACGTTATGACGATACGGTTTCATGACGTCGCCCCGTTACCGGAAGTGACATTTCAGGAATAACGCGCAGTTGAGCTTTACAACAAAGTATATCTCTGCCGGGTGATTATGTTTTCTATCAGGAATTCTTTCCGGGGAAACCGCTTGGAAACGCGCCGCAGATTGCGAATGTTCCTTCTGTGCCTGCTTATGATCACGGGACTGTCGTGGATTGCCTGGAAAGTTTTTTTCACACCCTCGTCCGCTCATGTGAGAGCGACGGTAAAGGACGACTTCGGGGCCGTTGTTCACGGCGGCGCACCGTCCACGGAAGAACATGACCACATCTTCACCCGGACCATCGCCGCCGGTGACACTCTGAGTTCAATCTTTGACGCCCACGGCATAAGCCAGGGTGACATGTGCCGGGTTCTTTCGGCAGACGAATCCCTCCTGGCCCTGGATGTGCTCAAGCCGGGCCACAGGCTCACCTTTACCATGAACCCGGACACCTTCGCCCTTTTAATCATGGAACTGTTCATTCATCCCGGAAACCGGGTACTCTACAGCCGCGTGGACGAGACGAACTTTGATTACGAAGAGATCATCGTTCCCGGCGAATGGAAACAAGAACTTCTCGATGGAGCTATCACCAGCAGTTTCTATGCCTCGGCGAGAAGTTCCGGCCTGACCGAGCAGGAAACAGGAAACGTTACGGAACTCTTTCGTGACCAGATCCTGTTTTCCCGGGATATGCGCTCCGGCGACCGGTTCCAGGTGGTCCGCAGCCGTCAGTTCGTTGATGGAGAGTTTACCGGCCAGAGTCGCATCGAAGGAGTTCGCATATACCGGGGAAGACAAGTCCACAGCGCCTTTCTTTCTGAGAACGGGCGGTATTATGATCAGGAAGGAAAGAGCCTCGCACGGGCCTTTCGGCGGTACCCCACGACGGGAAACCACAGGATCACATCCCATTTCAGCCCCGCCCGCCGGCATCCGGTTACAGGCCGCGCATCGCCCCACAATGGTGTTGATTTCTCGATGCCCTCCGGCACACCCGTTCTGTCTATCGGTGACGGGGTGGTAACCCGCGTCCACAATCATCCTTTCGCGGGGAAATACGTGGAAATACAGCACGGCGGCCATTATGCGTCACGGTATTTACATTTGAGCCGTATCCTGGTCAGGCGGGGCCAGAAGGTTCGGCGCGGCGAACGGGTGGCGCTCTCGGGCAACACCGGCCGTTCCACGGGTCCCCATCTTCACTTCGAACTGCATATGAGGGGCCGCCCGGTAAATCCCCTGACCGCCCCCATCCCGACGGCGTCATCCATGCCCGCGGAAAAACGTGATGAATTCAACCGCCGGGTGGATGAGCTGACGGCACTGATGGAAGAGGCACCCGAGCGGATTGCCCTGCACTGCGGGGACAATCCCGGCTGAACATCAGACTTCAGTGCCCTGCTCCCTTAACCGTAATACTCCTTGACATCAAAAATCAGCCCTCCTATACTCTTCGACGCGGCCCAATGGCGGCACAGTCCGGCCGATGGAGGCCCGGGTTGTTACAAACAGGTCGAAACGGGGGGAGATGCTTATGAAAAAACTTGTAGCAGGAATCATTGTGGCAGCCATGATACTCTGTGTGGCTCCGGCGGCATTCAGTGCCGACAAAGAAATTCTTGGCGTTCCGTTTCCCACGCAAAAGATTATCAATGATACCCAGGTATATCTGAACGGCCTGGCCTCACGCAAAGCGCTTGTCGTGGTCAATGTTTTTGCCGGCGGGTTTTATCTGGAGAATCCCACCAACAACGCCCGGGAAGCTATTGAATCTGATCAGATCAAGCAGTTTTACCTGGTGTATCTCACCAATAAAGCTACAGCAGCGAAACTTCAGGAAGGGTTTATCGAAGCCATTGAAAAGGCCAATCCGGCTGAAATGATAGCAGCGCAGCAGACCAACATAAAAAAATACGCCTCCTGGCTGGACAAGGACATGGAACCGGGACTGACGTCGGTGGCAACCTATATCCCGGGGGAGGGTCTGACGCTGGAGTATCAGGGTGAAGTCAAGGGTACCATCAACGATCCGGATTTTATCCGCATGTATTTCCGATACAATCTCGGTGAGCAGGCCGATAAAAAATTACGGGACGGCTACCTGGGACTATAACACATCGTGCCCGCGCGGGCGGGAACGACGCCTTGCAGGCACCGCGCCGGATTCACCTCCGTGGAGTTCGGCGCTTCTGTTTCTGCTCCGGGCCCTCTGAGGCGACGAGTTCGAGTTCCGATGGTGCCTTTTCGCCGCAGGTACAGAAGAAGGTTCGTACCGGGGAGGCTTTCCGTGACGCTTCGATCCACGCGGGTGGCGGACGTGCTGGCTGTCCTGCTGCCGGCATTATTACTTGTTATTTCCTGTTCGTCGGAAGAGGGGAGGCTCCATAACCATCCGCTCTCTCCGTCTTCGACGTGCCTGCCGGCTTTCCCCGACAGGGACGGGTGGTACGGCGGCGATGGCGCCTACTCCATCAGGCTTGATGAAACACGTGTCCTGTGGCTTTTCGGGGACTCCTTCGTGTCCGGCCGGGAAGGTCTGAAAGATCGGGTGGGAATGGAGGTGGTCTTCGGGACCACACTGGCGACCTCGACCTGTACCGATGAGGGGGAATTTCACATCCGCTACTGGATAAACCGAAAAGACGGGCGGTTTGTTTCATCCTTCGGGGATGGCGAATGGCTGTGGCCCCAGGACCCCTTCATGGTGGATCACAGGCTCTACATCCCACTTGTGTCGATAGGCGCCGACCCGGACAGGGAGGGTCCCTTCCCGTTCACCATCCTTGGGCATAGCATAGTCAGGATCGAGAACTTCGAAGACGAGGACCCGAACCGCTGGGAAGGAGACTTCCTGGACCTGGCGCCCGGCGTCCCCGGGGAAATCATGGCGTTCGCCACGACATCGGTTGTATACGGTGACAATGTTTATTTTTACCCCCTCTACGGCGCAACGGAGAACGGGGTGCCTGTTCTGGGCAATATTCTCGCCAGGATACCCCTGCGAGACCTTGATGATCCGGGCCGGTCCATCGAGTATTTCACCGGTGACGGGCGCTGGGAACACGACCTGGAACATGAGCGGGTGAAAATCGTCATCGGAGCCGCCGTGTCGGAGATGTCCGTGCGGTACCATCCGAGCCTGGGGAAATGGGTTGCCCTCTATCTGTCTCTTGACAACGGGGGCGACCGGATGCTGTATCAAACGGCCGACGCGCCGGAAGGTCCCTGGAGCGAACCGGAAACCCTGCTCGCGCCCATTCCTGAAGTAGACCCGGACAGTCCCCGTTACCATGGCAAGACCTTCTGTTATGCCGGCAAGGAACACCGGGACTTCTCCCGGGGAAGAAACCTGGTCGTCACCTATGTCTGCAATTCATATGAAGATTTGGAAGACGACAGAAGCTTCTTGCGTACAAACCTTTTTCTCTACCGTCCTGTTGTTAACCGCGTGCCTTATGGAGAGCCAGTCATGCCTGATTCATCGAAAACCATCCGTCCCGGTTCTGTTCCGGAAGTGGACGAAGATTTCCAGAACTGCAAGGGACAGTGCGGTTACACCGAGTGGTGCCGCCGGTGCATGGAAGAACGCAAAGAAATCCGGGAAGCGGAATTGAAAAAAATAAGGCAACGACAGAACCGGGAAGAACTGTAAGAACCGACTGTCCGGCGGTCATCTCTTCTCCGGATTGTCCCGCCTGATGGTACCGTAGAGGCGCAGGAGATTATTCCCGCATATGTCGGCCTTGATCTCGTCGTCTATTTTCAATCGGAGTACTTTCATAAGTTCCGAAACGGGGTTCCCGAAGGGATAATCAGATCCGTACAACAGTCGTTCGTGGCCGTAATTGTCAATATAATCCGCAATCTCGTAGGATGAAGCAAGAGCTGTATCGGCCCAGACGTTCGGTCTTTCCCAGAGTCCTGCCGTCTTGATACGCGAATACCCTCCGTTGAGCATTCCCAGGTGCGGTATGATGACCGTCGTCCCGCCGGCGAGTTCGTCAATGAACCACAGGGTATTGGAAAATTCCTCTTCCAGGACGATGGGAAGGTTTCTCTGCCGGATCGTTTCAACCGCCGCGGCACAGGCGGGATCGTCGTAGTTGTAGGTGGGCTCGTAGTCATGGCGGTGCCACTTGATTCCACAGTGCCTGTCCGTGAGCTGATCGACGGCAAAGTCATTCCACAGGAAAAGATAGGGGTACACACCTATCTCCCTGTCCCGCAGGTTCAGCACGTATTCGTTGGCGGTTTTCCGGGATCGGCGCCAGGCGGGCGTATCTTCAAAAAACGGATCGTTTCTGTCATAGATCTCCATGACCGGAGGGAACATGGAGACGCCGGTAATGGGACTGCCCTTGACTTCGCCGTAGTAATCCTCGAAAGACTGGGGCGGATACCGATCGTGGATACCGCAATGGGCGTGGGAATCTATTATAGTCATCTTGTGTTCCTTCCTATGCTGATTCGTTCGTTGTTTTTCTTATCTCGTACCAGAATCAGACATCTTTGTAAAATGTTCCCTCTCACGGAATTTTTTGATCCGGTGGTATCGTGCCGGAAAATAAAGTATGATGGCGCCGACGCCTCCTGAAGGCGAACCTTTACCTCAGGAAATGGGAACGGCGTCCTCTAAAATGTGATACGGTTGATTCTGTCCATTCAGGCCTTGACTGTTTGCTGTAGAATTATTGAATTGTGTCATCCCGAGAAGCGCTCGAGGCACCGTCATTTCGAGGAGCGAAGCGACGAGAAATCTTTCTTTACTACCGCCGCCGTAAACGATCGGGAGAAGAACCGGGTTGCAAAACGGATGAAAGACATCGGCACCATCGTGAACCGGCCCCGCGCCGAAGGATTGCTCAAGGAGTACCGGCCGTGATACTGAAACCGGAAAAGACCATTGCCCGCCTGGAATCAGGAACACCTACAGCGGTGGCCGCCATCGGAGACTCTCTTACCACGGGCTGGATGGCCCCCAAGGGATACATCGATTTTCTCCGGGAGTGGTTCAGGGAACGATACCCCGCGACCCCCGTCACTATCATAGCCAGCGGCATACCCGGTGATACGGCCGATTTCGGCCGTATCCGCGTGGATCGGTCCATCCTGCACCAGTCCCCGGACTGCGTGCTGATTCAGTACGCCCTCAACGACGCTGCCTATGGATTTACTCCGGAACAATTCAAGGACAATATGCAGGCCATTATCGACAGAGTCAAAAACGCCGGTGACGCCGACATTGTCCTCGTCACGGCGGGCCACGTGGGTGATATCGGGGAGCGGCACTTTGCCGAAGAATATTACGATATCATCGAGCATTTGGGCGAATCGAACGGACTGCCTGTCGCCAGGGTTCATGAACACTGGAAAAAAACCATCGCTTCGGGCGTTCATTATGAAAACCTCGTCCAGTTTGACCTGGTACACCCTACCGTTGCCGGCTACAGGGTCATGGCCGAAGCGATCATCGAGCTTTTTTCTTAAAAACCACCCTGACAGGGATCATCACCGTCCGCGTCTATTTTATTCCTTCCCCTACAGGGTAACGGCCTTGTATTATGGCACAGAAATTGATAAACCTTTCCCCATCGCGGACAGGAATATGAATATACCCGGCAATCACAGCGCAGACATTTCTACGGCTGATTTTGAGCGTCTCGTTCGTGTCGTTCGGGAGCGACCCGTCAGCCCGATCAAGGGTTTCTGGATGAATATCATCGTCTACCGGGGATTCCGGTTTATTCAGGGAGACCTCGAGGACGAAGCCTCACCGGAAGGAACCCTCAGGCATATCGGCGCCCTTGTGGAGAACGTCCGTTGTGAGGATATCGACGACTTCTGGCCCGAGATCGAAGGTCACCCCATCGACGAGCGGGAGGAAAGGCTCTTTATCGGCCACATCGCTCGCCGGGGGAACAATGATGTGGAACTCATCGTCCCCGAAAGAAACAGACAGTGTCCGGTCGCCTGGGGACGTTTCGACGAAAGCCCTGAATTCGGCATATATGAAAATGTCATCTATCCCGCCGTTATCGAGGCCCTGGAAAGCTGCCGCGCCGCCCGCCCGACGACCCCCTGGAATGAACATCCGGACCCGCGTAACAACGATGAAACATGGATCGGAGAACATCTTCTGGATGTGGGCTGCGGCTCAGGTGATCTCATTGCCTCCATCCAGCGGACCTGGAACGAAACGAAGGATCCGTCGACAGGCTCGCTCCGCCGGAGGCCGCCCCCATGCTGCTGGGGAATCGACATCAACGCCGACAATATCGAAGCGGCCCGGGGAAAAGGGATTCACCGTGTATTCCTGGGCGACGGAGAGGACGTAGGCTCGATTCTTGCTTCCGGTGCCATGTTCGACACGATCGTTTTCAGCGGGCTTCTGAACCGGCAGGTGACATCCCGTGAAAAATCCCGCAGCATACTGGCCGGAACAATCAACCGATTGAAAACAGGCGGACACGTCATCATTACGGGATACACCTCCTGCCACTTCACCGCTGAAGATTTATCCTCCATGGGCCTGAAAGTGGTGCAAAAGAGTATTCCTGATAATATTTTCAAGGATTATCAAAATTATGCCCTTCGGCAACTTTACATCGCGGAAAAAATATGAGAGATACGTCGGAATCGATGAACTCGTACAAGGCGTCCCGGCCCGCCTCGGACGGATCTGCATCATACAACCGACGTGTCATAAGGGGGCATTGTTGAGTATGGAAGCGCCGGCAAAACCGGAGAAGGAGACCGAATCGACATCGGTGCGGGCAACGCCCCCATCTCCGGAATTGTGCGCTCCATGACTTCATATGCTGAGACCTTTCATTTTATCATTTCGAGGAGCGCCTTAAGGTCCGTCATTTCGAGGAGCGAAGCAATTTTGTCATTTCGAGGAGCGAAGCGACGAGAAATCCCTGTCCCGAGCAAAGCGAGGGATCTTTGAGACTTCTCACATGCGTTCGAAGTGACGGGGAAACGTTCGAGGCGACGGGGGAACGTTCGAGGCGACGGGGAAGAGGTCGAAATGACAGGAGAGAGGTCGAAATGACACAATCGACAGCTTTTTAAAGGTCTCATACGCACGCCTATGACACTGAGAAGTCGAAAAATGGCGAATTTTGAAAATCGAGCCCAATATTTCCAATGAGTTACAAAGCAGCTTTGGAAAGTCTGGACTTTTTACGGGACCATCACAATTCGGCGGTATCACTACGCGACTTAAGGAGGAATGCATGTTTCACGAAGAGAAATGCGATTTTTGTGGAGATTGCCTGGCCCGGTGCCATTACCTGCCCTTCGACAAGAAAAGTGGGTCCGAGGCCTTCAGGAAACTGGTAGAAGGTGAAGATTCGCAATGGCTTTATGATTGTGTAACCTGCGCCGCCTGCAACGAATACTGCCCGAAAGACGCGCGCCCCTTTGACCTGATTCTCCAGAAGTTGGAAGCTCTGGGTGACTTTTCCGACCCCGGGCAAAAAGCTCAGATGGCCGACCGCTTCAAAGCCGAGGGTGAGCCACGACCGGTACCGAAGGTGGATCGGGCCATGTCGCTGTGTGTCATGGAGGGAAGTATGCCCTGGGCCATTCAGGGGAAGATCTTCGAGGGCATGCCGCTTCTGAAGGGACGTCATTATTTCTGCAATGTCCTCTTCGTCCACATGGGTGATGAATCGATCATGCGAGACCGCATGCAGACAATGGTGGACAATCTGGCCGGGTCGGGAGCGAAGGAAATCGTTGTAGTGCACGATGATTGCTACGCGGTTCTCAAGGGTATCGCACCGGAATACGGAATCGACCTCCCTTTCCGTCCTCTTTCCATCCTCGAGCATCTGCGGGATTTCCTGGAAGAGCACCAAACGGATATTACGAAGCTCGACATGAAGGTTGCCTACCAGCGGCCCTGCTCTTCACGTTTTACAGGTGAAAAAGAACATTTCGTGGACGAGATATTCTCCATGATCGGCGTGGAACGGGTCAAGCGGGAGTATGACGGCGTAAACGCCCTCTGTTGCGGTGTTGAAATGGCGGGACCCAACCTTAAACTCTTCCCGCGGGGCAAGGATTTTGAACCCTTCCGGGTGAAAAACGTGGCCGACGCGAAAAGCGCGGGGGCCGATGCCATGGTCTACCTCTGTCCTCTCTGTTTCCGGACTCTCGGGGGGAAGGCGAAAGAAGCGGGCATGTCGAACCTGATGATTACCGACCTGTGCCGCCTCGCCATAGGAGAAACACTGCCTGAAGACAAACCGTACTGATCGCAGGAGTCCGACTCCTCTCATCTTCGAGGCAATACCCGGTGTGCCGCCGCATACAAACGGCGGCACACCGGTATATCGCCCCATCCCCTCCTCACAGCACACGCGCTGCCGCACTGATGAACCTGCGCCGGTACCGACATTCAAATGTTTTTTGCATGACGATCTCAAGAAACTCCCGATTTAACGGGATAATTGTGGTTACAACCACAATCTGACACAAGATCCACGCACGTTTGCATTATACAATACAGCTACTATCCTTGTCAATAGGGTTTTTCAGAATATCTCATTGTCGTTTTCTCTTGACATTCCTGCAAAAAGTAGGTACCTGACTCATGGTTTACGCGATATTACATGAGAAAACAGCATAGCACCAGTAAATACCCTTAATTTTTTCACATTATTAAAAGCAGCATCAACCTTAATCGCGTGAACTGTCCCTGAAAAATAAAAAAGAAAGGGGGGATCCACACCGGAAGAAACGCAGGACAACACATCGGTTCAGGGTCAACTTAGTGATTTTTATTATCAGTAAGGAGGGTTTCACTAATGACGGAAGAACAGTCAAAAGCTGTAGAGCAGAATTATGCTCTCTACAGGAGAGAACTTTTCGTTGTCGTTGCAAGCAGTGTATTCATAATGCTCGTCGGCATGGGAGTCCTTTTCATGCTTCCCTTCCCCGGATTGCTTGAAGTGTACATCTGGGGCTATCCTTTCCCCTTCTGGTATCAGATGACAATCGCCTATGTCGGAGTCATTCTCTTCGTCTGGTGGATCGTCACGATCCTCGCGAAGCTTGACACCGAAAAAGGGAAGGCCAGGGCTGAAAGGGAGGTGTCATAATGGTAGGAGGACTAGGATTTGAACGAGAGGGATTGTTTATCCCCGGTATTGCCACCATTATCATTCTGATAGCCATATTTATCTTAACCGGTTACCTGGCCCAGCGGGCCACCAAGAGCAGCGGCGACTACTACATGGCCGGCGCCTCCATCGGGCCGGTAGTGAACGCCTTCGCCGTCACGTCATCGTACCTGAGTCTGGCCACCTTTATCGGCTTTACGGCCTTTGTCTGGGGCATCCAGTCGCTTCTGACGATCATGTCCCAGTGCTGGATGATCGGCTACGCCGTCATGATTATCTCCTTTTCCGGCCCTCTTCGCCGCCTCGGCGTGTACACGGCGGCGGGCTACGTGGCCGAGCGGTTTCAGACCCACGCCGGGAGAATGGTCTCGGTTATCTTCATGATCATCATCATGATCATGTACGCCGTCAGCCAGATGAAGGGAATCGCCCACGTTTTCGAAATCATCCTGGGCCTTTCCTACGTACCGTCCCTTTTCATCGGCGGTATCGTCGTCGTCGCCTACGTTACGTTCGGAGGCATGTACGGTGTTACCTGGAACCAGGCCTTCCAGGGGTTCCTCTGCGTCGTATGTATGTTGCTGCCCGTCATGGCCATCGTGAAGGCCGTGGGCGGCTCCGCCTGGATCATCCCCTTCTGGGGATACGGCAACCTGACGCCTGCCATGCTCGAGGCGTTTCCGAACTTCTTCAAGATTTTCTACCTGGCAAGCCCGAAGTGGTATATCGGCTGCCTCTTCTCCATGACCTTCGGTACCATGTCGGTACCTCACTACCTGTCCCGTGTCGCCTCGGCGAGGACCATCGCCGAAGGCCGCAAGGGCTTCCTCCTGGGGCTCTTCTTCATCGGTCTGGTTAACGTGCTGACCTTTGCCTCGGGTTTCGCGGGTGTTTACTACACCCAGTCCTTCAATATCGACGTCGCGGCCGTTGCCGCCGACAAGCTGCTCTTCATCCTCTCCGATGTCTATGTCGGCAACTGGGCACTGGCGGTAGCACTGGCCGGCGGTATCGCCGCGGGCATGTCCACCGTCGCCGGCTCTCTCATGGTCATCGGTACCGGTATCGCCCACGACATCATCGGCGGTTTCAAGGAACTGACGGAGCAGCAGAAGCGGGTACTGGCGCCCATTGTCATGTTCATTTCCGGTATCGCCATTATCTTCACCACCATCAATCCGCCCACCTTCGCCCTGGCGAGTGTTATCTGGGCCATTGCCGTTTCCGCCTCGACTTTCACGGCGCCGCTCATCATGGGTGTCTGGTGGAAGGGGGCCAACAAATACGGCGTCGTCTGCGGCATGCTGGTCGGCGGCATCATGGGCATGATCTTCAACATCCAGTTCGCCCATCCGTCCTTCACCTGGAGTCCCACGCTCGCCAAGCCGCCCTATGGACCGATTCCCTTCCCGGGCGTCATCTCGGTGCCCATATCCTTCGTGGTGCTCATCTTCGTATCCATGATCACCAACAGGATACCGGCCTTGGCGAACAACATACCCAGGGAAAAGACGGACATGATGATCGAACGCATGCACGGCTGGCCGGAACACTCCATCAGGAAGGACAGCACGCGGTATACCGGCGATGTGGGACCCGCCATCATCGGTCTCATCATGCTGGCCCTGTTCCTTTTTGCTGTGATATAGCGGTATGATCATGGCATATAACCTGTAGTCTCATCCATCCGGGGGGAACCGCCGTTGCGGTTCCCCCCGCTATGGAATCCGGATATCGTCGCACCCTTCCGCGGCGGCCGGCACCGCTTCGAGGGCGCATAAACCGCATACATTCAAGGCCCGCAAGAAAGGTACGAACCATCCATGAACTGGCTGTGGTACATTATCGCCATCGAAGGCAAGCTCGCCGACAAAATAAGAAACAACCAGCCATCCATCCTCTCACCGATCATCGTCTTCTGGTCGGCAATGCTGTTCGGCTTTACAAAAGTCCACTACAGCATCATTGCCGTCGCCCAGGAAGGTACCAACGTCAATATCGTGGAAGGACTCTTCTATGTCGTCTTCGCCTACATGCTGACAATCGGATCACAACTGGGCCTTACCATGCTCACCTGGTCCATGGCCAAACCCTTCGGATCAAAAGCGCGGTTCATGCAGTTCTTCATCAACGTAGGCTACACGTTCCTGCCCTACGGAGGACTGCTGGCCCTCCACACCTACCGGCTCGAAATGGGAATGACCCTGGCTGAAGCCCCTTTGCTGGCAGTCCTCATGCTGGCACTCTTCCTGTACTTCCTCTATCTGGTGGTACGGGTGGTGGGACTGACGGCAGGATTCACCTTGGCGCGGGCGACAACCTGCGTCGCCGCCATATGCGTGTTCGTGGGAAGCTTCGTCTATCTCTTCGGATACTGATCACCGATCACTTCCAAAAATCAAACACCGGCTTGCTCCGGGATCGAGCGATCCCGGCAAAGGCCCCCATGTATTTTGTGTCGGAATTTCAGGTTGACATTGGGCTGACAAAAAGCTACATTTGCTTCTATCCAGGGGGAATACATTCTTCAAACAACTAAATAGATGAACGCAGGTGCCGGATTGCTGTGGAACGGCAGGCCTTACAAGTGAGTTGAATGGCAATCAGCGGAGAGGTGCGCGCTCCTCTGAAAATAACGTAGAAAGGAGGTTGAATGGCATAGAAGTATAATCGGATGCAATGCGCATTCAGGGGGATGATGTTTACAACATCACAATAGAGGAGGGATATAGAATGACAGAAGAACAGTCAAAAGCTGTAGAGCAGAATTATGCTCTCTACAGGAGAGAACTTTTCGTTGTCGTTGCAAGCAGTGTATTCATAATGCTCGTCGGCATGGGAGTCCTTTTCATGCTTCCCTTCCCCGGATTGCTTGAAGTGTACATCTGGGGCTATCCTTTCCCCTTCTGGTATCAGATGACAATCGCCTATGTCGGAGTCATTCTCTTCGTCTGGTGGATCGTCACGATCCTCGCGAAGCTTGACACCGAAAAAGGGAAGGCCAGGGCTGAAAGGGAGGTGTCATAATGGTAGGAGGACTAGGATTTGAACGAGAGGGATTGTTTATCCCCGGTATTGCCACCATTATCATTCTGATAGCCATATTTATCTTAACCGGTTACCTGGCCCAGCGGGCCACCAAGAGCAGCGGCGACTACTACATGGCCGGCGCCTCCATCGGGCCGGTAGTGAACGCCTTCGCCGTCACGTCATCGTACCTGAGTCTGGCCACCTTTATCGGCTTTACGGCCTTTGTCTGGGGCATCCAGTCGCTTCTGACGATCATGTCCCAGTGCTGGATGATCGGCTACGCCGTCATGATTATCTCCTTTTCCGGCCCTCTTCGCCGCCTCGGCGTGTACACGGCGGCGGGCTACGTGGCCGAGCGGTTTCAGACCCACGCCGGGAGAATGGTCTCGGTTATCTTCATGATCATCATCATGATCATGTACGCCGTCAGCCAGATGAAGGGAATCGCCCACGTTTTCGAAATCATCCTGGGCCTTTCCTACGTACCGTCCCTTTTCATCGGCGGTATCGTCGTCGTCGCCTACGTTACGTTCGGAGGCATGTACGGTGTTACCTGGAACCAGGCCTTCCAGGGGTTCCTCTGCGTCGTATGTATGTTGCTGCCCGTCATGGCCATCGTGAAGGCCGTGGGCGGCTCCGCCTGGATCATCCCCTTCTGGGGATACGGCAACCTGACGCCTGCCATGCTCGAGGCGTTTCCGAACTTCTTCAAGATTTTCTACCTGGCAAGCCCGAAGTGGTATATCGGCTGCCTCTTCTCCATGACCTTCGGTACCATGTCGGTACCTCACTACCTGTCCCGTGTCGCCTCGGCGAGGACCATCGCCGAAGGCCGCAAGGGCTTCCTCCTGGGGCTCTTCTTCATCGGTCTGGTTAACGTGCTGACCTTTGCCTCGGGTTTCGCGGGTGTTTACTACACCCAGTCCTTCAATATCGACGTCGCGGCCGTTGCCGCCGACAAGCTGCTCTTCATCCTCTCCGATGTCTATGTCGGCAACTGGGCACTGGCGGTAGCACTGGCCGGCGGTATCGCCGCGGGCATGTCCACCGTCGCCGGCTCTCTCATGGTCATCGGTACCGGTATCGCCCACGACATCATCGGCGGTTTCAAGGAACTGACGGAGCAGCAGAAGCGGGTACTGGCGCCCATTGTCATGTTCATTTCCGGTATCGCCATTATCTTCACCACCATCAATCCGCCCACCTTCGCCCTGGCGAGTGTTATCTGGGCCATTGCCGTTTCCGCCTCGACTTTCACGGCGCCGCTCATCATGGGTGTCTGGTGGAAGGGGGCCAACAAATACGGCGTCGTCTGCGGCATGCTGGTCGGCGGCATCATGGGCATGATCTTCAACATCCAGTTCGCCCATCCGTCCTTCACCTGGAGTCCCACGCTCGCCAAGCCGCCCTATGGACCGATTCCCTTCCCGGGCGTCATCTCGGTGCCCATATCCTTCGTGGTGCTCATCTTCGTATCCATGATCACCAACAGGATACCGGCCTTGGCGAACAACATACCCAGGGAAAAGACGGACATGATGATCGAACGCATGCACGGCTGGCCGGAACACTCCATCAGGAAGGACAGCACGCGGTATACCGGCGATGTGGGACCCGCCATCATCGGTCTCATCATGCTGGCCCTGTTCCTTTTTGCTGTGATATAGCGGTATGATCATGGCATATAACCTGTAGTCTCATCCATCCGGGGGGAACCGCCGTTGCGGTTCCCCCCGCTATGGAATCCGGATATCGTCGCACCCTTCCGCGGCGGCCGGCACCGCTTCGAGGGCGCATAAACCGCATACATTCAAGGCCCGCAAGAAAGGTACGAACCATCCATGAACTGGCTGTGGTACATTATCGCCATCGAAGGCAAGCTCGCCGACAAAATAAGAAACAACCAGCCATCCATCCTCTCACCGATCATCGTCTTCTGGTCGGCAATGCTGTTCGGCTTTACAAAAGTCCACTACAGCATCATTGCCGTCGCCCAGGAAGGTACCAACGTCAATATCGTGGAAGGACTCTTCTATGTCGTCTTCGCCTACATGCTGACAATCGGATCACAACTGGGCCTTACCATGCTCACCTGGTCCATGGCCAAACCCTTCGGATCAAAAGCGCGGTTCATGCAGTTCTTCATCAACGTAGGCTACACGTTCCTGCCCTACGGAGGACTGCTGGCCCTCCACACCTACCGGCTCGAAATGGGAATGACCCTGGCTGAAGCCCCTTTGCTGGCAGTCCTCATGCTGGCACTCTTCCTGTACTTCCTCTATCTGGTGGTACGGGTGGTGGGACTGACGGCGGGATTCACCTTGGCGCGGGCGACAACCTGCGTCGCCGCCATATGCGTGTTCGTGGGAAGCTTCGTCTACCTCTTCGGATACTGATCACCGATCACTTCCAAAAATCAAACACCAGCTTGCTCTGGTATCGCTCGATCCGCTTGAATATTGCCCTCAGCGTTGAACGGTCGAGCCTCGGCAGCTTGTTCGGAGTGATGTAATTATCAGGTTCCGCGTTTTCCTCCATTATGGCTGTCAGCTGACGTTCAAGCCGCAACCGCATGAGGAAGCTGTATGCCTGCTGAAAATCCTGGTAGTCTTCCCAGGAAAGTCCTTTTTTCAGATAGAGCTGGTACATTCTTTCGAGGGTGTTTGTTTCCGCAATTCTGTTCTTCAGGGCATAGACCCGCGTATAGTTGACGATGGTGATCATAGGTACCTTTACATCGATGACGCCGTGACGTCCGTCTTTCGTTTCCACCATAAAGGACCCGAAGAGGCCAAGCGGCGGTTTACGCTCCACCGTGGTTTCCGCCAGGTAACGGAAAAAATTGGGATGAGCGTCGAAGGATCGAAACATGTAATCCCTTAAATCATCGATAATCTCCGTGTCACCATAGCCGGTACGAAAATCGAAGAAAATGCTGGATTGAAGCAGTCCTTCCGGTTCCGCTGTTCCAATCCATGTGGAGAAGTAGTGTTTCCAGACTGAAAGCGGCTGGCACCATTGCGGGTTTTTTGCCATTATGCCGCCGTTACAGAAGGTATATCCCGCCTCGTTGAGCCAGTTGCACACCTTTTCTCCGAATGCAAGAAAATAGGCCATCACGTCCTTTGAGCGCTCCCTGGAAACGTCCTCGAACACGATGGCATTGTCCTGGTCTGTTTTCAGTGTCTGTTCCCGCCTCCCCTCGCTACCGACGATCATAAAGGCGAACCTGGCCGGCGGCGGACCCAGTTCATCAATGGCAAAACCGGCAAGCCGGTTCAGGATAGCGTCGGATATGACCGATACCATCCTAGCAACATTCATTACCTTGGCCCCACTCTTGATAAGACCATGGATCAACCCGGGAACCCGGCTGTGCTTGCCCCTGATTTCATCGAAACTGTGTGCTCCGTTGATTTCCCTGAGCAGGAAAAAAGGCGACCGGCTGTGGGCTTCAAGAATATCCCGGCTGGTGATGATTCCGATCACCCCTCCGCTGTCATCGGTTACCCCGAGATGCTTGAGATTTTTCAACATCATGACCGTGAGCGCGTCCGACAGGGGAGCTTTCGCCGGAATGGTCTCAAGGGGTGAGGACATGATTTGCGATGCCGTCGCTCCCATGTCGCAGGCGCCATGGACGATTATCTTGTCCCTCAGGTCCCGGTCGGTTATGATTCCCACGAAATCGCCCTCGGGCTCCCGAAGGAGGATGGAGCTGCACTGATGTTGAGCCATATTCGCGGCAGCTTCTTTAACGGACACCGTTGTTCCACACCATACGAGATTTTTTGTGAATATGTTCTCCACATTCTGGTTGAATATCTGGGGAGGCCCATCATCAGCGTGACGAAGACTGCTTACGACGGCCGTTGCAAAAGACTTGTCCACCATGAACTTGCCCAATTGGTCGGTGAAAAAATCAGCAATCTCCTGGTGCCGCGAATACAGATCGAGAAATACATCTTTTGGAAGCAGGTAAAAATCCGTATCCTCTATCGTCTTAAAGGTGGCAATGGACATGCCGCCGCGGAGCAGCATGGAAATGGCTCCGAACAGGCCTTTCTCATGATAGAGCAGGTGGAGAAAATCTTGATCTTTTTCACGGTAGTACCGCTCGACCAGCCCCTTCCTGACCAGGTACACATGTTCAACGACATTCTGTCCCTGGATGAGGAGTACCGTTTCCCGGGGATGGGTCACCTCGATGAGTTGATCGGCCACCGGTGTGAGCCCCTCTTCCGAAAGAAACGTAAAGGGTTGAATGCTCGACAAAAACGAATAGGCATCACTGCTCATAGTCCCCTCCTTGACCACAAGACATCTGGAAAACTGAGGATACGGCCCAGCGCAGCATCCGGACTTGTTACGAAGCCGTCAATACTTGACGGTCCCGTAAAAAGTCGAAAAACATCTGGTTGAGGATGGCTTCGTAAAAAGCTCCGCAGGCAAGGCGCGCAAATCCTGAGGAATGAGGCGTACTTAGTGGTACGCCGCAGTGACGAAGGATGAAGCGCAACGCAGCATCCGGACTTTTTACGAAGCCATCAATACTTGATTCGGGCATAAAACGTCCTTTCAGAAGCCATCCGGGCTTCTCCCAGGGTACGGATACCCATCTGCGAAAGAAGCGGGACCAGCTTGAGGAATATTTCTCCTGTCGCGAGGGCGTCTCCCAGGGCGGTATGCCTGCCCACAATGCTGACGCCCAGACGTGCCGCTATTGCCTCCAGCGTATGCTCTTCCTGGGCCGGATGGACGACGGCCGAAAGCAGGAGCGTGTCCAGAACGGGGTTGATAAATGTTATCCCCGATGACTCTTCTTTCATCTGCAGCATGCACATGTCAAAGGCCGCGTTGTGGGCCACGAGAATACTGTCTTCCACAAACCGGTGGAACAATGGAAGCACGTCATCGATCGCCGGCTGGCTCTCGAGCATCTCGGGCTGAATGCCATGGACCTCGACGGATTTTTGCCAGAAATACCGTCTGGGATTGACCAGCTGATCGAATACTTCTTCGCGGAGGAGTCGCCCGTTGACAATCCTCACGGCTCCCAGAGAAATAATTTCGTCTCCCACCTGCGGAAACAATCCCGTTGTTTCCGTATCAAACACGGTATAGGTCAGTTCGGCCAGCAACCGGTTGTCCAACTCGGGCGTCTGTCCGGGCTGGTTGAAGAGATCGAAATCGTAAAACTCCGGCCGGCTGGGAAGCACGACCGATGTCTTCCGAAGCGTGTCCGGTTCGGGCGTTTCAACATCCGGCAGAGACAGGCGAAAGGCCGACCGGTCTCTGGTCGGTTCATACGAACGGGGCCATAACCCCAGGTCATCTCCTGCCGCCTGCTTCCAGGTCGCCGGCCACATCTTCGCACCGTGGAGCTTGATAACCTCCCTCAACGTAGAAGGAATGCCTTCCCTGCCCACGACGACCACTTCGCTTTCCCACTCACGCAGGGTCTGTATCTTCAGGGGTTTTCCCTTCCATATGAGATCGATGTTCGTGAACTTCCCTCCCCGTTCGAGTTTGCATGTAAAGGTATCAACATTGGTCTCCAGTTGCAACCGGTTCAGGATGAAAAGAACCGCAAGAAGAAAAGAATAACAGTCTATCTTGATCCAGTTCTGCTCCTCGGAAGGAATAATTTTTACGGTCATGCCGAAATTTTCCTCGGCTTGTTGTCTTATAATGGTCAGCAGATCTTTGCCGAGCATACGGACAAGGGGACGCATTGTGCTGACATGCCCTGAATAATCCAGGGCCGCCTCATCGAGGACGGCTCCGGATTCCAGGATTTCCCGGTGAATCATTTTCTTGAACCCTTCCCGCTGCAGATGATCCATCTCGGGTTGATCGAGAATGGCTTCGATGGCCGTTCGAATTCTCTTCATGGAATCCCGGACACCCTGCGTCAGCGATTGCAGAAGGAAGCTCAACCGGGTGTCGGTTTCGATCTGTTTTATGATGTCTTGTATGATAAGGACAAAACCGGTCAGCTCTCCCCCGTGGTTCAGCACGGGGACCGCTTCGACACGAAGAAGCCGGTGCCCGTTGCCGACGGCAATGAAATGCGCGGTTACCCTGGATTCCGCGCGTTCCAGCTTTCCAGCTATTTCGTCGAGAGCCTGGACAACGAGGGTCTTGTCGATCAGGCCGAAAACAGACCTGCCCAGGCCGATATACCCGCTTTCACGTTTCCATGGCCCGTTGCAGGGTTCCAGGAGGGAACTGTTATTTTTTTCTTCACCCTCGAAGTACCGCCGGGCCTGCTTATTGTAGAGAAGGATCTGTCCTTCGGCATTACAGATGAATATGCCTTCGGGCAACTCCGCCACGATGGCCGCAAGAATGCTCTTCTCCTCTTCGGCCCTTGCCATGGCATGCTGTATCTGGTGCCATATGTCCGACTTCAGTTCCTCGTACCGCTGGGCCATGTCGTTGATGGCCTTCACCAGATGCTTCACCTCGTTGCCGCCTCTGATGTTGATACGATGGGAGGGATTGGCCGACGTGACGATACGGGCCTCCTCGGCAAGCTTTCTCAGGGGCCTGATGTAACGGTGGATTATGACGGATGTAACCACTGACAGACTGAGGAGAATCAGGAACATCGCCCCGAGGATCAGAAACTCAAAGCTCCGTTCGTCAAGGGGTATGTGGCCGCGGAAGATAACGGCAGTGACGATCAGCAGGAACAGCAACGCTCCCAGGGCGGCAAAGACATACCACCATGATTTCCAATATCTGCTGTACAAATGAAACCGCTCGCGCATTCCACAATCACCGATGTGTCATACCGTTGACTGCACACCATCAACGAAAGGCGGAAAGAACGTCCCGATCGGCACCATCATTCAGAGGCGCTTAATGAAGAATCAAGCGAAAAGGATCGTAATGGATGTGTTTTTTCATGTCAAGGACATAAGCGGATACGAGTCCCGTCAACGCATCGCCAGCCAGCGTTCCACCTCTTTCATTATTTCTTCGTATTCGGGTTCATTGAAGACCTCATGATAGAGACCGTCGTAGAGTTTCAGTCTCTTGTCCGTCGTTCCCGCCTTCTCATAGAGCGTCCGGGCTCCTTCGGGTGATACCATCCTGTCGGCACTGCCCTGCAGAATCAGGAGGGGCGTGGCGATCGCGGAAGCCTGCGATGCCACCCGCTGCATGGCTCGATACATTTCAGTCCCCAGGCGGGCCGTTATCTTCCCCCGGTACACCAGCGGGTCATGCCGGTAGGCGTAGACAACGGCGTTGTCACGGCTTATGCCGTCGGAATCGAGCTCCATTATTCCGATTTTCGGGAACAGGTTTGACAGAACCATGGCCGCAAGAACGGCGAAGGACGACATCCTTTCGGGAATCTTCACGGCGGGCGCGGAGAGAATGGCCCCGGCCATATCTTCCGGATTCTCGATGAGGTAGATGACGGCTATGAGTCCTCCCATGCTGTGGCCCACCAGGTACACCGGCTTCCCCGGGTGCCACTGGCGGATCATGCGGAACAACGCGTTTAGGGGCCTGATGAAGTCGTCGAAGCGTTCCACAAACACCCGGGTACCGTCCGATTTGCCGTGACCGATGTGGTCCGGTCCGTACAGGGCATATCCCCGGGGAGCGAAATGATTGACCAGGTTACCGTACCGGCCGCTGTGCTCTGCCAGGCCATGGACGATCAACAGCACCGCTCTCGGCTCGTCATCGGGAAGCCATGATCGATAGTAAATATTCTGTCCCTTGTGGCTTTTGAATGTATCCGCGCCTGTTCTCATATCCATGGTTCTCCCCTGGAAGCCCTCCCGCGGGGGGGCTCACGGTGTGGTTGAAATGGAAAAAGCCTGAAAATTATATGCAAAGGACCTCCGGTATAGCGAAGGACAATATCTTTAAAAACTTACGATTTTGTCATTATGGCCATTCCTTTCCGTCCGTGCGATCGTTCCTTTCCGTTCTTTGGACGGCCTTTTCCGTCATTCCGCCACTCCTTCTGTCATTTCGACCGCCCCTTCCGTCATTTCGACCGCCCCCTCCGTCATTTCGACCGAAGGGAGAAACCTTTCACGATGACACCGGTAAAGAACAGTTTCCCGCCTCGATGCTCATCGCAATGACACAATTCAAAAACCTCGGGACGGAAGTTCTCTCCCATGCCCTGAAAAAGTGGGCGGCAGGAAACTCCTGAACGGGACATTCCATCATGAGATAGTACACGGGATTCGATGTGCATGCAAACATCTGTTACTATCCCTTACTATCGCGTACAATGTCGAGAACCGTCATCACTGATACGATGAAAAAAGACACATGAAAAATTCCCTGTTGACAGGCCGTCATCACTGGTAAAGAATCGGTCTATATACAAGGTGGTCACTCCGGACATGAGAAAATCTTCCAGTGGCCCGTACCGAGGTGATACGGATTGATATGGAAGACATGACGGGCACGCATCATGCAAAACAGAGCTGAAGAGGCCGGTTGACGGATTCCGCGGATGCGGTGAAAAACAGCATCCCCTGATGATGCCTGTCCACGAGGAAGAGAGCACACGATGAAGATTTTTGTCTATGGAACACTGCTGCGAGGTTTGGACCGGCATCCGGCTCTGGCGGGGGCACCCTTCCAGGGACACGGGATTGTTGAGGGCATACTCCACGACCTGGGAGACTATCCGCCCTCGTCGAGGGTGATGGTACCGTTCACGGAGAGGTCTTCGAGGCGGACGATGCCATTCTGCGGGTGCTCGACGCCATCGAAGGGAATCATCCCGGCCGGGATACAGCCTCCCTGTTCAGGCGGCGGGACGTGCGGGCGACACTCATGCATGACGGATCCATCGTCACGGTACAGGCTTATTTCTTTCATGGTGATTGTGAGCGGAGCCGGATCATCGAATGTGGGGAATACCGCAGGTACCTGGCTGAAGCCGTTTCCCCCGAGCAATGGTACATTGCCTTTGCCTCCAACATGAGCACCGGGCGGCTTGAGAAAAGAATCCCGATTCCGGGCACCATTGAAAAGGGCTATCTCGAAGGATACCGGCTGATGTTCAACAAGAAGGCCGACGGGGGAGGTGTTTACGCAAACATTGCCTGGGCGGGGGCCGGGTATCGATGCCCCTTTACGGCCTGTGTGATCACCAGGGATCTTCTCAGCCTGCTCGACGGTTTCGAGGGGGGACCAGCCCATTACGCGCGCATTGTGGTACCTTTTTCATTCACGCCCTCGGGCCCTCAGCACATGGGGCACCTGTACATGGCCGACCCGAAGAAATTGACAGAAAACGGCACGCCCTCCGCAGGCTACCTGAAGTACATTTATGACGGCTACGAAGAACACGGCTTTGACACGAAGGATCTGCCGAAACCACGATGAGCGCCCGATGAGTCTGTTATACCCATGGTTTTCCCCGGCATGCGCGCGCATCCTGAAGAATGAGGTCTCCTGCGGGGTAGCGCTGCAGCGGCGGAGGACAGGGTAAAACGTGCGGATTATAGCAGGTGAAGCCCCCGGCCATGTCAAAGGAAGTCTCTTTTTGCCTTCCTTTGAATCTTGTGTTACACAGGAAGGAACAATTTTAAACAGGCTTCGACAGGCAGGAGGTACACCGTGACTGAAAAAACCTACAAGGCCCTTATGGTTGAGGAAACAGGCGATAAGACGTATGAAAGAAAGCTCACCGATCTCCCGCTGGACCGGCTTCCCGCCGGAGATGTCCTGGTCAGAGTTCTGTATTCTTCACTTAACTACAAAGACGTTCTTTCCGCGACGGGCAACAAGGGAGTGACCCGGAACTACCCCCACACCCCCGGCATCGATGCCGCCGGCGTTGTTGAGGAAAGCACGAACCCGAACTTCAAGGCCGGTGACGAGGTCATCGTAACCAGTTACGATCTGGGAATGAACACTTCGGGAGGTTTCGGACAGTATATCCGCGTTCCCGCCGAGTGGGTGGTGAGACTCCCCGAACATCTTTCTCTCAGGGAAAGCATGGTATACGGCACGGCGGGATTCACGGCCGCGCTCTCGGTCTACCGCCTGATGGACTACGGCCTCACGCCGGACCAGGGCGAGGTACTGGTGACAGGCGCCACGGGAGGCGTGGGAAGTATAGCCGTTTCAATCCTTTCGAAAATCGGATTCACCGTAACAGCCGTAAACGGCATTGTTGATGAAGCAGACTATCTCAGGGAAATAGGAGCGCGATCGGTCATCGGCATCGAAGAGGCGACCGACACAAGTGGCCGTCCCATGCTCACGGCTCGATGGGCGGGCTGCGTCGATACCGTGGGAGGGTCCATCCTGGCCTCGGCGATACGTTCGACCGCTCCCGGCGGAGGCGTTACCTGCTGCGGCAACGTACTCTCACCGGAGCTCCCCATTACGGTATTCCCTTTCATCCTGCGGGGCATCACGCTCATGGGGATCGATTCCCAGAACTGCCCCATGCCCGCCCGCCAGAAAACATGGGACATGATTGCCGGCGAATGGAAAATCCCCTGGCTTGACCGAATCACCTCGGAAACGACGCTTCAGGGTCTCGACGAGCGCATCGACATGATGCTTTCGGGGAAACATAAAGGCAGAACCATCGTCAGCCTGTGGTAGGGGGTGTCGCCGACGGGGGCCTTAAAAAAAAGGGAGGGTGAGAATCCGTCTTCTCACCCTCCCCTCTCATCGCTATGTGACGATGACCCGCCCTTCCCCGGTGCCGCTCCCCTGTCTCGCTGCGGTGCTTCCCCGGACAGCGTGACCCGGCGGACGCTCCACGCGACGCGCGGCAGGTTGTGAGGTGTTACACGGCACGGGAGGCCATGGCATCTTCCCGATGCCATTTGAAAGAATGCCCGGAATAACAGCGCGAAAATCGTTCGCTGAACTCATGGGGAGTAAAGCTGTATTCCTGGGTGCCATAGCTTTCCACCGCGAAGGAGGAGCACACGCTTCCCACCAGGGCCGATTCCTCGAGAGTTTTCCCCCGCAGCAGACCGCAGAGCAAACCGCCCCGATAGGCATCACCGGCACCCGTGGGATCTTCTACCACCCTCGGCTCAGCGGCGGGAATCTTGACGTCGCTGTCCTTCGTGGAAACCAGCGATCCCGCCTTTCCCAAGGTGGTGATTATACTCCCCGCTTTTTCCAGCAGGGATTCTTTTTTCAGCCCCGTTCTGGTCATAACCAGATCGAGTTCGTAATCATTGCAAATCAGTACACGACACCCTTCCAGTGCCCGGACCAGCTCCTCCGCACCCCACATCGGCAGCGATTGTCCCGGGTCGAACACATAGGCTATTCCCCGTTCCCTGCAGGCCCGCGGATAGTTCATCATGTCTTCCTTATTTCCCGGGGACACGATGACAAGCGTTTCCAGGGGATCGAACGCGTCGAAGTTCAGGCGGGAAGAATGCTTCATGGCGCCGGGATTGAACCCCGTGATCTGGTTATCCGTCAGATCGGTGGTAATATAGGCACCGGCCGTGAATTCATCTTCGATTATCCTGATGTTTTCCGTCGAAATACCGCTTTTCGCCAATCGCCCGAAATATCGATGGTAGTCATGACCGATAGTGGCGGAGATGATCGGTCGTTCACCCATAAGGGAGAGCGCGTAAGCGATATTGCCTGCCGTACCCCCCACGTTTTCCTTCATCCCGTTAACTTGGAAACACACATTGAGCATGTGGACTTTTTCCGGCAGGATGTGGTCGGAAAAGAATCCCTCAAACACCATTATCCTGTCATATGCCAGCGATCCGGAGACAATAACGTTCATCCTGTTGAACCTTCCCGATAGAGTGGAGTATAGAATCATTGCGTGAGACTGTGTGTCTTACTACCACGAATGATTTTTGAAGTCCACACGCCATAAACCCCTGTCTTTCCGCCTTCCACGGGGCTTTTCCATAAACGGCGCTTTACAAACCGCCCGTATAGTGTTTAATCTACACCACCGTGTTGACCTGTGGGTCAAAAAATGGGAAGAACGCGGAATAACGGCATGGAGGAGCAGGAAATGAAACTTGCGTTCACAACATCAGGCAACGGTCTGGACGCCCCGCTGGACAGACGTTTCGGCCGCGCTGCAAAGTTCCTCATATACGACCTGGACTCTGAAACCTTTGAAGTCATGGACAACAAGGTCAATGTAAACGCCCCCCAGGGGGCGGGTATTCAGTCGGCCCAGGCCGTTTCCGGAATGGGGGCCAACGCCCTGGTTACAGGCCACTGCGGTCCGAAAGCATTCCAGGTCCTCAAAGCGGCGGGAATTTCAATATTTACTTCCGCTGCCGCAACGGTTGCCGAGGCGTTGGAGGACTACCGGGCGGGACGACTGATGGAAGTACACGCCCCTGATGTAGAGGGACACTGGGTATGAACGAAAAATCAATACCATTTCATTCCATCGGTGTCATCAGAAGCGGGCACCGGTCCGCGGAAAAAACACCCATTCAGCCGGTCTACGCCTGGGGGTGTCCCGGAACGGCAGAAATATTTCCCGAGTACGCGGAGGGTTTGAGGGACCTGGAGGGCTTCTCACACGTTTACCTGATATATCATTTTCACGGAGCCCACGAGACAAAACTCATTGTAAAACCCTTCCTGCAGGATATCGAACGGGGTGTTTTCGCGACACGCGCCCCCTGCCGTCCCAACGCGATCGGTCTGAGCGTGGTCAGGCTGGAACGGGTCGAAGGAAATGTCCTGTACCTGGATGGCGTGGACATACTGGATGGTACACCGCTTCTGGATATCAAGCCCTACACGGCGAAATTCGATCACATCGCCACAACCAGCAACGGCTGGCAGGATGACGTGGACGAAGAAACGGCCTGGCACCGGGGACGGCGGTGCGGGTCGGGCGGTCCGCCCTCCTGCCCCTCAGAGAAATAAGCTGTGGCTGATTTCTTCCGGTCCTCCGGGTAAACAGATTTCGTGAGGGCACCGGGCGCCCCGAAACCTTTTTCATTATGTCATTTCGAGGAGCGCCCAAGGCACCGTTATTTCGGGAAGTTTTTTGTTTCATCATCCCGGAAGCTTTTTATTTCATCATTTCGGGGAGCTTTTTGTTTCGTCATTGCGGGGAACTTTTTGTTTCATCATTTCGAGGAGTGTTCATATTCCGTCATTTCGAGGAGCGAAGCGACGAAAAATCTTGCTTTTCAATCATGACGCCCTCGTAAAAAGCGCCCCGAACCGCCAGAGGAGGGCTGGGGCGCTTTTTACGAAGCCGTCTTTCTCGGCTACGATATAAACATATGATGCGGACCGGCAGTGTCAGAGGAAGAATCGTAAGGTACGCGTTTTCTGCCGTCTTCCCATCAAAAGACCCACCAAAAGACCCGCCAGGAGCACCCCGGATCCGGACAAAAACCACCTGTAACTGTCGGATGACCGTAAGCGCTCGTTTTCTCTCGCCACTCTCACACGTTCAGCCTCCGCTTCGAGAAGTCTGCCTTCAAGGATCCCGAAGGTTTTTTTCAATTCCAGAAATTCCGATGCTTCTTCTCTCAGCGTTTCGTAGGCCTCCCGCACCGTTGAAAGCTCCGCGGTTTTGTTTCTCAGTTCGGTCTCAAGATCGGCTTGCATCGCCTTCATGTCTCGAAGCTCCCGGGCCATGGGTGACGCTGTTTCACGAAGCCGGGTGTTCTCCGCTTCAAGAGCCTGCACCCTGTTCTCCCAGGGTTCCCGGTTCATTAAATAGCGAGTTAATATCCACCCCTCTCTTGTGTCGGTGCCGCCCACGAGTCGGACCCGGTTCCATCCGCTGCTCTCGGCCAGCACCTCCACTGTCTGCCCTGAGCGGAGCATGCTGACGATCCTGTATTGCGTGCCGGGACCGTTGTAGAGAGGAACTTCCAGTCTGTCTGAAACGTACAGGGCAGCCCAGCCCATGGGAGTGACCAGGCAGAACCCTGTGACCACAATCATGATGATCGCGCTTTTTCTCACGTCACACATCCCTTCGTCACGAATATTCGGGCGGAATCACGTGTCCCGTTCGAGACCTTTAATTGTGTCATTTCGAGGAGCATCGCGACGGGAAATCCATGTCCCGAGCAAAGCGAGGGATCTTTCAGACTTCTCACATGCGTTCGAAGTGACAGGGGAGCGCTCGAAGTGACGGGGAAGAGATCGAAGTGACGAGGGAGAGGTCGAAGTGACACAATCGATAGTTTTTCAAAGGTCCCCATTCAGCGTCCCCTTTGAGCGCCCGCGCGGAATCTTGGAATGTTTTCCTGTCGTTGAATGTCGCGGGCCGGATTTCACATTTCCTCCCGGATGATACCGGCTTTCTTCAGAAGTGTATCTGATGCTCCGCATTCCATACCATATTTTTGCGCCCCGCGGTATGGTTGAAGAAAGGCAAAATCCCTTGACTCATAAAAACCGCACTGTTATATCCTGAAATACCCGCAGGTCATAAACAATATCATATCAACGCAATCAATCAACGAAAAGGAGGCATTATGACACAGTACCCAACCCCGCCGGAACAAGATGAAACCAGGTGGTTCGCGCAATTGCTCGGACTGGATTTCCTGCTGTGGACGCCGACGGTTCAAGCTGAGGGATTCTTGAATTGGGAACGAATTTTTGCCACCAGGAAAATTGCGGCGAAATCACCAATCCCATTGCCTCAATCGTCGGAAGATCTGGACATACGATACGAGTATCTGGGAATTGAAAAAAATATCGATGATTTCATCAGAGACGAGCACCTGTCAGGGCTGTTGGTACTTCACGACGGAAGGATTCTTCTTGAAAAGTATGCTCTCGGATTAACACCGGCAAGGACGTGGCAATCTTCGTCTGTCGTTAAATCGCTGACTTCGATTCTTTTCGGGATTGCTCTTCGGGACGGTTACATCAAATCGTTTGACGATGCCGTCACGGATCATCTGCCGGAGCTGCAGGGTTCTGTGTACGAAGGGGTCACCATCAGGCATCTGTTGACCATGACCGGGGGGCTGCTTTTTAATGAAGATTATGAAGATCTCCGTTCAGATGTCAACAAAAAGTATTGGGAACACATTGCTTTCCGGCGTCCCGGTGCTATCCTCGAAGACTTGAAAACACTTGAAAGGATACATGCTCCCGGAGAATATTTTGCCTATAACACCGGTGACGTATATCTCTTGAGCCACATTTTAAGCAGAGCCGTGAACATGACGCCGGCCGATTATTGTACTCAGAGACTCTGGGGCCCCATGGGGATGGAACTGGACGGATTCTTTACACTCGATGCCGATGACGGGCATGAAGTAACGGGCAGTTGCGCCGGTTTTTCATTACGCGATTATGGGAGGCTGGGCTTATTGATGCAGAGAGACGGTATCGCTCTTAACGGTGAGCGCCTTCTCCCCGAAGGATTTGTCAAGGAAGCCACCACGCCGATTTCACCCAATTTTGAATTCCCGCTCTGGGCTGACCCGGACCACCAGTTTGAAGGATACGGATATCTGTGGTGGGTGATCAGGCAGAACAGTTTCACGGCACTGGGGGTGTATGGCCAGTGGATTCATGTTGAACCTGAATCCAATCTTGTGGTGGTGATGATCGGTGCCGTACCCCGCCCCGGCTACATGGACCCCGACGAACCTGTTGCCCAGGCGGAGGGTAACCAACACGGAAGTCCCGCGCGCTTATTCTTCGTTGATGCCGTCAAGAAACTGATCGGCACACAGTAGCTGACGGCACACATTTTTCACAAAAAAGGGGTTACGGTATGATCCGTAACCCCTTGATTTCATGGTCGGGGCGAGAGGATTCGAACCTCCGGCCCTCTGAACCCCATTCAGATACGCTACCAGACTGCGCCACGCCCCGACCCTTGCGTGTTGAAGGGTGTGGAATATCACCTAGCCTGCCCTGTGTCAAGCGTGAGATATCGCTTGAGTCCCTGTAAACGCTTTTCTCCGATTCCTCTCACGGCGATCAGATCGTCCATGGCTTTGAATCGCCCCCGCTCTTCCCGATGACGGACTATGGCGGTCGCGGTGACGGGACCGACCCCCGGAATCATGACCAAGTCTTCCACACCGACCCCGTTTATGTCCAGAGGCATGCCCAGGGCCACCATGACCCGCGATTCCATCCTTTCACGGCGTATCGACGGCGGGTTCAATGTAACGACCAGGCGGTCCCCGTGCGAAAGACGTTCCCCGACGGCATGTGTTTGAAAGAGCTTCATCTGCCTCGGCGCCACCGCCGCAAGAACGTCACGAACCGTCACTCCGCCCTCAAAAAAATATATCCCTCCTCCTGTACCCGCCATATCGACCTGGATCGTCGATGTCGAAACAGTCTGCTCGGAAAGCGCCGGTGAAGCTGAGAAAAACGGGACCGGCAAGGGTCCGGCCGCGATTTTAACCAGTATCACCGCGACGACCGCCAGGAGCATCACCAAGGATCCCCGAAGCTGCCTCTCAGCCAGCGGGCTGAAGGTACTCATGGATCACACCCCGCTTGTGTCGGCCGGTTAGTGTTCGATCTCCATTTCAAAGGCGTCATGCAGGATCCTGACGGCCAATTCCGTGTACTTTGCCTCAATAACGCAGGATATCTTTATTTCAGAAGTGCTGATCATCTGAATGTTGATCCCCTCATGTGCCAGCGTGGCAAACATTTTCGATGCCACGCCCGAGTGGCTTCTCATACCCAGACCGACCATCGATACTTTCGAAATCTCCGTGTCGAACAGGACACGTTCCGCTCCGACTTCACCGGCGACAGAGTGAATGATCGCTTCCACCCGTTTGATGTCCTGCCTGGGAACGGTAAAGGTCATATCCGTGTAGCCATCGATGCTGGCGTTCTGTATGATCATGTCCACGTTGATATTCTCGTCGGAAAGGGGCGTAAAGAGGCGGGCCGCGATTCCCGGCTTGTCGGGAACGTGAATCACGCTGACTTTTGCCTGGTTCCTGTCGTAGGTTATTCCGGAGACTACTTCTTTTTCCATTTCCTCATCCTCCCTGGTCACGAGGGTACCCTGATCGTCATTGAAAGAGGAACGGACGTACAAGGGAACGTTATACAGTTTCGCCAGTTCCACGGAACGCTGATGAAGGACCTTTGCGCCGGCACCGGCAAGCTCGAGCATTTCATCGTAGGATATCTTTTTGAGCTTTCGCGCCTTGTCGTAAATATTGGGGTCTGTGGTGTAGACCCCGGCGACGTCCGTAAAGGTTTCACAGTAATCGGCATTGATGGCTGCGGCGATGGCCACGGCGCTGGTGTCGGACCCGCCCCTGCCCAGGGTGGTGATGTTGCCTTTTCTGTCCACACCCTGGAAACCCGCCACCACGATGATCCTTCCCTTGCCCAGTTCCTGCCTGATCAGACCGGCGTCGATCTTTTTGATTCTCGCTGCCGAATGGTTCTTGTCCGTTACGATCCGGATCTGCGATCCGAGAAAGGACTTCGACCGGAACCCCCTGCTGTTGAGAACCATTGCCATGAGCGAAACCGTTACCTGCTCTCCCGTGGAGATAAGGACATCGTACTCCCGCGGGGTCGGCCGGTCTCCGACCGCGGCGTTTGCCAGACCGATGAGGCGGTCCGTTTCTCCCGCCATGGCCGACAGAACGACAACAACGTCATTACCCTCCGTACTGGTCCTGATGACCCGCTCGGCGACATTGTGGATCTTGGCGATATCGGCAACCGATGTGCCTCCGAATTTCTGTACAATGAGAGCCACGCTACCTACACCCTCCTTCTTCCAAAGCTTTTTTGAGCCTGTTCAATACGGTACTGTCGGCATTGCAGGACAGGCTGATTTTTCTCGTGTCCTCATCCAGTCGTTTGATTCTGATAAATAGCGTACTTTCCGGCAGGCTGTCCATCACCTTTTCCGCCCACTCTATGGCGACCAGGCCGTCACCGAAAAAATAGTCCTCGTACCCGAGATCCTCGAGATCGACTGAACCCGAAAGACGGTACACATCGAAATGATACAGGGGGATTCGACCGGGGTATTCGTTGATGAGCGTGAACGTCGGGCTGGTCACGTAGTATGTGCCGGGCACATCGAGACCGGCGGCCATTCCCTGGGTGAGCAGCGTTTTTCCCGCGCCCAGTTCCCCGATCAGGGCCACCACCGTGCCGGGGGCCGCCCTTTCTCCGATGATCCTTCCGATACGAAAAGTCTCATCGACACTCGTCGACAAAAGTTCCATCTCGTCCGGGAACCGGGATTTCATGAAGCATCCCCCGCGGTGCCCGTCTCGATAACAACCATGGCGACAGCGATTGTCTCCGTGTGGGTCAGGCTTACGTGGAGCGATGTTCCCCCGATAGTCTCGAACCGCTCCCGTGCCTGCCCGTGAAGGACAAGCCGCACTGATCCGTCAGTGTTCCTCACGGTTTCGATGTCTTTGAAGGCCATGCCGCCCCATATGCCGCGACCCAGGCATTTCATGCACGCTTCCTTCGCGGCGAAGCGGGCACCGTAGTGCTGGGCGGGCGCCGGCCTGCTACCGCAATAGTCGATCTCCCCGGCGCTGAAAAGACGCTTCAGGGCACGGAAGCCCTTCCGTTTTATCATTGATTCCATGCGGGCAACATCAACGGAATCTATTCCGACAGCCTGTATCATGGACCGGCACCGGATTTTCTGAAACTGTCGGCCATGACGGCCACCGGTTTCATGAAGGCCACATCATGAACCCTGACGATGGAGGCGCCGGCCAGTATGGACACCGTCACCGCGGCGGCGGTGCCTTCAAGGCGTTCCGCCGGTGATCCACCAACGGTCTCCCCGATAAATCTCTTCCTTGACGGCCCGACCAGAAGCGGCCTGCCCAGGCATCGGAACTCATCCATGCGGGCTATGAGGCGACAGTTGTCCGCCGCGGTTTTGCCGAAACCGATCCCGGGATCGAGAATAATGTTTTCCTCGTCGATGCCCGCCGACAGAGCGGCCTCTATCCGCTCCCTGAAAAAGGTCCCTATCTCGCCGTGAAGGGAGTCATACGCCAGGTCTCCCTCCTGCATGGTTTTCGGTGTCCCCCGCATATGCATGAGAATCACCGGAACACCCGCTGACGCCGCCAGGGCCGCCATGTCTTCATCAAAACGAAGGGCGCTGATGTCGTTGATTATCTCGGCCCCTTCGTCAATGGCGGCACGGGCTACCGCCGCCTTGGTCGTATCGATGGAAAGAGGGATGGAAAGTCTCTTGCGCAAGGCCCGGAGCAGGGGGATCACCCGCCCCATTTCCTCATCCGGTTTCAGGAGATCCGAGCCGGGACGGGTCGACTCCCCGCCCACATCGATGATGTCGGCTCCCTCCTCTTCCATCCGAAGCGCCTCCTCCAGGGCCTCCTCCATCGAAGCGAAGCGTCCCCCGTCGGAAAAGGAATCGGGCGTCATATTGATAATGCCCATGACAAGAGTCCGTTCACCAACGGTGATAGTCCGTCGCGGGGTTGTAAGGGAGAACGTTTCTCGCCGCGCCTTTTGAAGAACATCCTTCATTCCGGCGGCGATATCGTCAAGACCGAAGGGTTGGAACGCCAGTTTGTCGATAAACCGGTCCACCTGCTTGCGGGTACCCATAACCAGGGCCGTGGTTTTTTCAATACTGCACGAAACGGAGCCCCGTGCCACCGCCACATCTCCACCCAGAGAAAGCATCTCCTGCTTCATGACGTTGGCGGCCCTGCAGGGAACGTCCTCGACCATTACGAGGCAGAGCTCCATTTTCGGCACCATCGCCTCTATGCCCCAGGAATCCGTCCCGACACGCTCGAGTTCCCTCCTGGCTTCTTCCCCGGACCTGTATCGAATCAGTCGCATAGTGTTCCCGGCGTTTACACCGCAATTATGTTCCCTGTCCCGCCATTCCGGGGACGGTGCGCGTGACCGGACGGAATGAGATACCCGCGCCATGCCGTAAGGGTTATTTTACAAAGCCGTCCCGCATCGGGCTTTTTTCGAGTCTGTATAAGGACGTCAAGCTTCCTCGATAGCTTCGCCTTTTTCCTCAATCGGATCCGTTCCCTCCCCGGCAGATTCCTGGGCGCCTACTATGGCCTTGATTTCATCCAGGTTCAGCACCTCCTTGATCAGAAGTTCTTCGGCCAGTTTGTGCAGTATGTCCAGATGGCCGGCAAGGAGATCTTTCGCCCGCTCGTAGTTTGACACGACGATGGCTGATATTTCCTTGTCGATGAGCTTCGCCGTCTCCTCGCTGTAGTTCTTGTGAGTCGCTATCTCTCTGCCCAGGAAGATTTCTTCATCTTTTTTCCCGTAGGTCAGGGGCCCCATGTTCTCGCTCATACCCCACTCGCAGACCATCTTGCGGGCCAGACCCGTCGCCCGTTCGATGTCATTGCCGGCACCCGTGGTGAAGTCCTTCAGTACCAACTCTTCAGCGGCCCGTCCGCCGAGGAGAATGGCGATATTGTTGATCAGATACTTTCGCGCATAGGTGTGCCTGTCTTCCGTGGGAAGCTGCTGTGTTACCCCGAGAGCCCTGCCCCGGGGGATGATGGTGACTTTATGAATGGGGTCCGTCCCGGGAATCAGCATGGCCACCAGGGCGTGCCCCGCTTCGTGATAAGCGGTGCTGCGTTTTTCCTCCTCGCTGATAACCAGGCTTCGCCTCTCGGCACCCATCATGACCTTGTCTTTGGCATACTCAAAGTCTTCCATGAAGACCTGTTCCTTGTTTTTGCGGGCCGCTGCCACTGCCGCCTCATTTACCAGGTTTTCAATGTCAGCCCCGGAAAATCCCGGCGTTCCCCGGGCGATGACGGCATAATCGACGTCCGCTGCCAGGGGAACTTTCCTTGCGTGAACTTCAAATATTTTCTCTCGTCCCTTCACATCCGGCAGAGGAACGATAACCTGCCGGTCGAACCGTCCCGGCCGCAGCAGCGCCGGGTCGAGCACATCGGGCCGGTTCGTGGCGGACATGATGATGACACCCTCGTTGGATTCGAAGCCGTCCATCTCGACCAGAAGTTGGTTCAGCGTCTGCTCCCGCTCGTCGTGACCACCGCCGAGTCCGGCGCCTCGGTGCCGTCCCACCGCGTCGAGCTCGTCGATGAATATGATGCAGGGGGCATTCTTCTTCCCCTGGCTGAACAGATCCCGCACTCTTGACGCGCCGACGCCGACAAACATTTCGACAAAGTCGGAGCCGCTGATGCTCATGAAGGGAACGCCCGCTTCACCCGCGATGGCTCTCGCGAGGAGGGTCTTGCCCGTTCCGGGAGGACCCACCAGAAGAACGCCCTTGGGAATACGGCCTCCCAGCCTGGTAAATTTCTTCGGGTCACTGAGAAAGTCCACCACTTCCTCGAGTTCGGCCTTGGCCTCGTTGATGCCGGCCACGTCGTTGAAGGTAACCTTTTTTGCCTGGTCCGTCATGAGGCGGGCCTTGCTCTTTCCGAAGGACATGGCTTTCCCGCCGCCACCCTGCATCTGGCGCATGAAAAATATCCAGACCGCTATGAGCAGCATGATGGGGACCCAGGAAACAAGAATCGTCATGAACCATGATGACCCTTCGGCAGGCTTCGCCGCGATGCGGACACCCTTGTCGCGCATGAGGGGAACTACCTCTGCCCCCGGTGGTATGTATGCCGTGAACTTCTTGCCGTCCTGCAGGGCGCCCGTGACGGTTTCCCCCTGGATGGTGACTTCCGTCACCTTTCCCTGCTCTATGAACGCGAGGAGGTCACTGAACACCATTTCCTCATCTCTGCCCCGCGGCTGCTGGAACATCTGGAAAAGGAAAATAAAAACAAGACACACCACGATCCACATGGCTATGTTTTTCTGCATCTGGTTCACTCTTGCCGGTACTCCTCTTCAGGTACTCTGCAATCCCCCTTATACTATAGAAGCTCCCAAAAGGGCATGGTTAATAAAAGCCTGCGTTCAGGGAATGTCAGGGGGATGGTGAGACGACCATTGCTCATCGCTGCATCGGCACATTCACTGGCCCCCATTAACCAGAAATCAATAAAAATTTCAAATTAAATCTGCCTTCAGCACCCGCCCGGTATCCTCCCCGATCCTGACGCGTTCACTGAGACAGATACCGGGAACCCAGATGACGGAACGGTCATCGGCAAGCACGGGTATGCGGTGCCGTTGGTGCCGGGGGATTTTCGCGTCGATAAAAAGAGACTTGAGTTTTTTGTGGCCCTTCATGCCCAGGGGCTGGATCCTGTCGCCCGACAGCGCGCTCCGTACCGTCAGCGGACCCTCGACGGCATCGGCATTCATATAGACATGCCGGGAATTTCTGAAATCAACGGACTCCCGATCCACCATGACCAGAGAAATCGCGCGTGATATCTCCTCAATCTGTGTAAGGCCCGGAACGACCGCGGTATGGGAAAAGGCTCTCCCCCGTACCGCTTCCCCGGCGGACTTCGACGGGTCGTCGGCTTCAATGATGAGTCTGTCGTATTCCCGGCGTACCCTGAGCCCGCCTCCCAGGACCACCCGGCCGGAAGGGTTGTCCCCTCGCGCCAGAGCGAGGACGGCTTCGACGTGGTCGAATCCATGCTCCCCGCCCGTCCCCCGAGAGGTTTCCAGGCATTTTCTGATCAGCCGTCGTCCCAATGCCCTGTGGAGGGCACGCAACTCAATGACATCTATATCATAGAACGGCCCGTCTCCGGTGACATCCAGTGAAGCCATGGATTCCCGGACCATACACTCCAGGAAATCCTCTTCATCTCTGATGATCGCCGCCATCCTGCATAGCGTTCCGACCAGGTTCGGATTGCAGGAAGCCGCCAGACCGGGAAGAATCGTCATGCGCACCCTGTTTCTCAGAAACCGCTGATCGGCGTTTGACGAGTCGGTAACGAAGGGCAGGTTTCGCTCCTCCAGGAAGGCCAGAACATCCCGACGTGTCGTGTCCAATAGGGGACGGATGTAAAAGCCGTCCCGCAGAGGAAGCATCCCCCGCAACCCGGCAAGCCCCGATCCCCGAAGGAACTTCATGATGATCGTCTCCGCCTGGTCGTCCGACGTGTGGCCCAGTGCGAGTTTCGAGAGGTTCAGCGAACTTCGGAGTTCTTCAAATATGCGGTAGCGCTCTGTCCTGGCACGGTCTTCCAGGGAGGGACCTCTCCTCCCGGCGGCCAGGGCGCCGGATGCCACGGCTCTGGTCTGTATGGGCAGAGCGAGCATTTCTGCCGTCTGCCGGGCAAACGCCTCGTCACGGTCCGATTCGGCACCTCGCAGGCCATGGTTGACATGGATGGCAGTGATGGAGAAACCCATGGGGACGGCCAGATCGTTCAGAAGAAACAGCAACGCCACCGAGTCGGCTCCACCCGACAGGGCGACACCGACCCGGTCTCCCTCTTCAATCATCCCCTGTGTTTCAATGGTTTTTCGCACCTTCGACAGGATCATGATCTCCCCCGCTTCACCTTCGTCACCGGAACAGAGCCCTCACGTCTCCCATGTCCTCGCAGCAATAGTCGGGCCGCAGAGAAAGGAGCACCATCCTGTCCGTGAGACCGGCGAGAAAGGCGCAGCTCAGAACACCGGTGTTTTTCGCCAGGAGCAGATCATTCACGCCGTCACCGATAACAACAGTCCGGTCTTTCGACAGGGCGAAGCGCTGCAGAAAGGGCTGAAGAAGACGCTGATCAGGTTTCACCGGCCCCCCGGAGTCCCGACCGATAATGGCGTCGAAGAATCCATCGATGGCGAGGCCGCGGGCTATTTTCAGAGTAAAGGATTCCATCTTGTTGGTGACAATAATTTTTCTGGTGTCCCGGAAATGCTCCAGCATCTCCATGACACCCGGGTAGAGAACCGTTGTATCCAGCAGGTGTTCATCGTAGTATTCCATGAACAGGTCGAGGGCCCGGGCATGCAGGGTCTCCCGTTCAGGGCCGAGTGCCCGTTCGATCAGCTTGTGAAGGCCGTCACCGACATAGCGACGGACGGCTTCATCATCGAGCCGGGGAGCCCCCAGGGCGGTCAGAGCGTGATTCAGGGCCGCGGCGATATCCTGAGCCGTCTGAACCAGTGTTCCGTCAAAGTCAAAGACCATAAAATCTACGTCGATCATGTTCGAAAACGGTATTCCCTTCATATTCCGGTCACACCACTATAGCACCTCGTACCCGGCTTACACAATAAAAAGGGCATCCACCGGCACCGGGCGGCATTGACAATGAAACATTCTTCATGGTAGGTTCTATGCTCGCTTGGATCCTCACCGGGACTGGGACGAACGGGTCAATGAACATCCTGCCGCACGGCCGAAAACCCTTCCGACATCAGTCCGAAGGGTTTTTTTTCGGAGACCGGCGGGCACAGAAGAGGAAAGGGGAAACCATGCAACGGGACTCCGTGGCGATCATAGGAGCCGGCAAGGTTGGAACGGCGACGGGATATCTTCTGCGGTTAAAAGGATACCCCGTGGTCGCCCTGGCCGATATATCAGAGAACGCGCTTGCCCGGGCCCTTGAATACACAGGGGGGCGGGCCTGCGCTTCTGCCGCCGAGGCTGCCGCGCTCGCTGACGCCGTATTCATAACTACCACCGATGACATAATCGCCCCGGTCTGCCTCGAAATCGCCGGACAGGGAGTCCTGGGACCGGGCAAGCGGGTCATCCACATGAGCGGTGCCGGCGGTCTTGATCTTCTGGAACCGGCGCGGAAGGCAGGAGCTTCAACGGCAACCATCCACCCCCTGCAGTCTTTCGTGGACGTGGCCGCCGTTATCAAGAATATTCCGGGGAGCACCTTCGCCATTACCGCCCAGGATGACATTCGCGACTGGGCCGTACAGGTCGTTGCCGACCTGGGAGGCATACCCTTCTTTGTCGAAGACGCCGACAAGCCCCTGTACCACGCGGCCGCCTGTGTGGCCTCGAATTATCTCGTTTCGCTCATGCATATCGTCACGTCCCTGTACGGAATCCTGGGATTTACCCCGGATGACGCGATCCGGGCCTTCTGGCCCCTTGTACGGGGAACCATCTCCAACATGGAAGCAAGGGGAATCGCGGGGGCGCTGACAGGGCCTGTCGCCCGGGGAGATCTGCGGACCATTGAAAAACACCTGGCAGTCCTGGAGGCGAAAGCTCCCCAATTTCTGACGCTCTACAGGGAACTCGGGCGCGTCGCTGTCGGCATCGCCCGAAATATGGAGACCATATCGGAAGAAAAAGGAAAAGAACTTGACTCTCTTCTGAAAGGAGAAGGCAATCATGAGTAAGCAGGGACCAACCCGGCAGGTAACAAAGACCACTATCATGGATATGAAGAGGAAGGGTGAAAAAATCACCATGCTTACCGCCTACGATTACAACACGGCGGTTCTGATGGATGAGATGGGGCTGGATATGATCCTCGTGGGCGACTCGCTGGGCATGGTCGTTCTTGGCTACGAAAGCACACTGCCCGTAACGATGGACGAGATGATACTTCACACGAAGTCCGTTACCCGCGGAGCTCAGCGGCCCATGGTTCTGGGTGACATGCCCTTCATGTCCTATCAGGCGTCGGTGGAAAGCGGTTTATTGAACGCCTCGCGGTTTATGAAAGAGGCCGGAGCCCATGGCGTTAAACTTGAAGGCGGTCGCGAAGTGGCGGAAGTCGTGCGCAGGATAACGGAGGCGGGAATCCCCGTTATGGGCCATCTGGGTCTGACACCCCAGTCGGTACACCAGATGGGCGGTTTCAAGATGCAGGGCAAAACCGTCGAGGCGGCACAGCGCATCAAGGAGGACGCCCTCATAATGGAAGAGGCCGGAGCTTTTTCTGTGGTTCTCGAAGTCGTTCCCGCGATGCTCGCGAAAGATATCTCCGAATCCCTTTCCATCCCCACCATCGGCATCGGCGCGGGCCCATACTGCGACGGCCAGGTTCTCGTAGTCAACGACATGCTTGGCATGTTCGAGCGGTTCACGCCGAAATTCGTCAAGAAATACGCAGACCTGGGGAGCGGCGCCAAGCGTGCCTTTGAAGAATACGTACGGGAAGTCAAGGAGGGCACATTTCCGGGACCGGAGCACTACTCCTGACGGACAGAGGGGCGGTTTTTCTTTTTTCTTGCCATGTTCTGAATAATTTCTTATAAGAAAGCTCGTTTTCAGCTCCATCACTCTTTTTCGAAAGGAGTATCACATGAACATTCTTATTTTCGGACCCAACGGAAGCGGCAAGGGCACCCAGGGAGCGGTCGTTCAGAAAAAATACGGAGTTCCGCATATTGAAACGGGCGTTATATTCAGGCAGAATATCGCCGGCGGCACCGATCTCGGCATACGGGCAAAGGCCTTCATAGACAAGGGAGAACTGGTTCCTGACGATATCACCATCCCCATGATTCTGAACCGCATCAAGGAGCCCGATTGCGCAAGCGGGTGGCTTCTTGACGGTTTCCCCCGGAACCTGGCCCAGGCTGAGGCCATGTATGACGCGCTGTCGAAGGAGAATATCCCTCTTAATTATGTTATCGAAATCGAGCTGGACCGGGAAATAGCCAAGAACCGCATCATGGGCCGGCGTCTTTGCGCCAATGACAACAACCACCCCAACAACATCTATATCGACGCCATAAAGCCCGTTGAAAAGAACGGCACCTATGTCTGCCGTGTCTGCGGCGGCGAGCTGTCGACCCGTGCCGATGACCAGGACGAAAGCGCCATTGATAAACGTCACAATATTTACTATGATGCCCGGACGGGCACCACGGCGGCCATCAACTATTTCAAGGAACGTGTGGCCGTCATAGGTGTCAACGGCAGTCCGGGGGTTTCAGAAGTTTCAGAGGAGCTTCTGAAAAAGCTCGGATAGGGTGTCAAGCCCTGTTGCAGGTTTACAAAAGCCTTCCCTTTCGCCGGAAGGCTTTTTTACTCAAAGGCGCAGTATGGAAACTATAAGAAACTTCAGTATCATCGCCCATATCGACCATGGAAAATCGACTCTGGCCGACCGGATGATCCAGCACACGGGGCTCGCGGACACCCGGAGCTTCAGAGACCAGATGCTCGATACCATGGACATCGAGCGAGAGCGGGGTATTACCATCAAGAGCCAGGCAATCACCCTTCCCTACCTCGGGCGTGATGGGAAAAACTATACTCTCAATCTCATCGATACACCGGGACACGTGGATTTCTCCTATGAGGTGTCCCGATCCCTGGCTTCCTGCGAAGGGGTCCTCCTGCTTGTCGACGCGGCCCAGGGGATCCAGGCCCAGACCCTGGCAAACCTGTACCTGGCCATGGAGCATGACCTGGAGATCATTCCCGTCATAAACAAGATCGACCTTCCCGCAGCGGACGTGGAAAAGGTGATGGAACAGATCGACTCGGAACTCGGCCTCGACGCGTTCGGCAGCATCCCCTGTTCCGCCAAGGAAGGTATCGGTATCGAGGATATTTTCGAAGCCATCGTGACCCGCATTCCGCCTCCCCGGGGCGACAGCACCAGGCCCCTGTCCGCGCTTATTTTCGACGCCCAATACGATGCTTTCAGGGGGACCGTCGTCCACTGTCGTCTTTTCGATGGAACGATGCGGGCCGGCCAGACTGTCATGTTCATGCACAACAACACCGCCTACCGTGTCGAAGAGGTCGGTCGCTTCGGGCTGAACAGGGAAAAGAGGGACCGCCTCGAGGCGGGCGACGTCGGATATCTGCTCGCGGGTATCAAGACCGTTTCAGACGTATCCGTGGGCGATACCATCACCGATGAACAGCGCCCCTGCGCGGGACCGCTTCCGGGATTCAAGGAAGCCAGGCCGGTTGTATTCGCTTCCATCTATCCCATCGCCTCCGATGATTACGAGGAACTGGCGGTGGCCCTGGAAAAATACAAGCTCAATGATTCGTCATTTACCTACCAGAAGGATTCATCCGTGGCCCTCGGCCAGGGGTTCCGATGCGGTTTCCTGGGCCTGCTCCACCTGGATATCGTCCAGGAACGGCTGGAACGGGAGTATGACCTCTCCATTATCCTGTCCGTGCCCAGCGTCCGTTACCGGTTCACCCTCAAAGACGGTAAGACTGTTTTTATCGAAAACCCCGCCTATTATCCCGATCCCACCACCATCATCAGGACCGATGAACCCTACATCCGGGCGACCATGATGTTTCCCGAACGCTATCTGGGAGCGGTAATGAAGCTGTGTATAGACCGTCGGGGAGAAGATTCATCCATCAGTTATCCCAGTCCCGACAGGGTCGAATTGCGATTTGATCTTCCTCTGGCAAGCGTTATTTACGATTTCTACGACAACCTGAAATCCATAACCCAGGGATTCGGATCCTTTGATTACGACATCCTCGACTACCGTGAAAGCAGCCTGGTCCTCCTCGACATACTGGTGAACGGCGAAAAGGTGGACGCCCTCTCCCAGATCGTTCACCGCTCGAAGGCCCGTGAACGGGCCTTACTGGCCTGTGACCGTCTCAAGGAAGAGATACCCCGGCAGATGTTCAAGATAGCCATTCAGGGCGCCATCGGTGGTGAAATCATCGCCCGGTCGACCATATCGGCCTTCCGGAAAGACGTGACGGCAAAGTGCTACGGCGGAGACATTACCAGAAAGCGAAAACTTCTGGAAAAACAGAAGAAGGGGAAAAAGCGGATGAAAATGGTCGGTTCCGTATCGATTCCCCAGAGCGCCTTCGTGGCAATCCTCAAGTCCGACCAGGCTTGAGATTCTGTACCGTGACTTCCCCATCAGACGATACCGATCCGGAGAAAATCCCGTCGGATGACCCTTCCCCGCCCGCCGGGTTATACATCCATGTACCCTTCTGCGCGTCGCGATGCAGCTACTGCGGATTCTACTCCACAACGGACCGAAGCCGCCTGTCGTCGTACCGTGACTCCCTGAAGCGTGAGATGACCCTTACCGCCGGAGAGTTCGAGGCCTTCGACACATTCTACCTGGGTGGGGGAACACCGTCGGTACTCCGCCGGAGCGAACTCGAAGAGATGATCGAAGACTCATGGAAAGTCTTTCCCATGACCGACGGCTACGAGGCCACAATTGAAGCCAATCCCGGTGACGTGGACCGGGATTTCTGTTCTTTTCTCCGCGACACTCCCCTGAACCGGATCAATCTGGGCGTTCAGTCCTTCGATGACGACATCCTTGCCTATCTGGGGCGCCGACATCATGCCGGGGAGGCTCTGGCCGCCCTGGACGCGATGAGGGCGGCGGGACTCGGCAATATCGGTCTGGATCTGATCTACGGCGTGCCGGGTCAGTCCCTTGAATCTTGGATGGAAACGCTGAGGCGGGCCGCTGGAACGGAACCGGAACACCTGTCGTGCTACGAGCTTACGCCGGAGCCGGGCACTCCCGTCGGCGAAAGGTGTTCCTCCGGCGAAGACCGGCTTCCCGGGGAGGATCTGCGATTCCGGTTCTTCATGATCACCTCTGAATATCTTGAGTCCATGGGATATATCCATTACGAGGTGTCCAACTTCGCCCGGGGGGTTTCATTTCGTTCGCTGCACAACATGAAGTACTGGAACCACACCCCCTACCTCGGTCTCGGCCCGTCGGCCCATTCTTTTGCCGGTAACCGGCGCTGGTGGAACCACCCTTCCATTGGCCGCTACTGCTCTGATCTCGCGGACAACCGCCGGCCCGTTGAAGATATGGAAACGCTTGACGAAGACGATCTGCGCTTTGAATCAATCTTCCTGGGATTACGAACGGGAGAAGGGATTCCCCTGGACCTGCTGAACGTTCGGGAAGGCGATCCGGCGGGAGAACTCGGGAGCCCTGTCCTGGAGCGGTGCCTGGCCGGGCGTCTTCTCGAAATCAGCAACGGAAGGGTCCGTCCGACCCGCCGGGGTCTCGCGCTGGCTGATCGGCTGGCGGTACTTCTCTGACCCCCTCCCTTTCAACACGACAACTCCTTGCAGTCTTTGAATCTTACGTTATTTCGAGGACCGCTCAGGGCACCGTCACTTCGAGGACCGATCAAGGTACCGTCACTTTGAGGAGCGCGCACAGCACCGTCACTTCGGAGACCACTCACAGTACCGTCATTTCGAGGAACGCTTATATTCCGTCATTTCGAGGAGCGAAGCGACGAGAAATCTTTCTTTCGTACCGTCACGGTGAAAGATTTCTCCCTGCGGTCGAAATGACAGAGGGAGGCGGGCGAAATGACGGAGAAGAGCGGCCATAAGGACGGGAGGGAGCAGTCGTAAGAACGGAGAAGAACGGCCATAAGGACGGGAGGGGACAATCGTAAGGACGGGGGGGGGGACAGCCGTAAGAACGGGGGGGAGGGGGCGGAAAAATCAGGGGGAA
>Ga0265293_10000557_pt1 | contig 87610 bp, 70 predicted proteins | sample Munlanlewell138R_FD_192505 | JGI IMG/M metagenome (GOLD analysis project Ga0265293, IMG submission 192505) | Leachate microbial communities from a municipal landfill in Southern Ontario, Canada - Leachate well 138R | ecosystem: Engineered > Solid waste > Landfill > Unclassified | place: Canada... | reverse complement strand
TAATTCAGTATTTCCCATGAACTCATCATAAAATCCTATTTATTTGGGCTAAAGCCCACTGAAACTTTCCTGCCTTTTTACCCCGGCCTAAAGGCCGGGGTTAGTGATCAACTGGTGGCTTAATTCGTGCCAATTAGCTTTATTCGCGTTAATTTGCGGACTCTTCGACCATCTGTGTAAATCTGCAACATCCGTGTTATCCGTGTTCTATCATCAGATTGTTTACTACTTTTGACAAAAAAAACATACGTCTTTATGGATAATCATTTTGATCACAGCAGCCACCGCGGCATCGAGATACCCCGACTATTTTACGACAGTCTTACACACAAGCCCTTTGCCCGATGCCAGGTTTGCGAAAAGCAACTCGTCGAAACCGGCGCCGATTACATGATCGAGAAAGTGTTCCGGAAAAATGTTGTCAGCGGCAGAATTGAATCGCAATACGAATTTGCCATCTGCTTCGACTGCGCCCTGAAACTCACACAAAGCTACTCCGAGGAGTCGCGCGCCAACCTGCAGCGCTTCTTCAACGAGGAGGTTGCCGATCTGATAAATTCCCCGGCAGCACAACGCCCCGAATCGGAACGCGACGTGCTGGAGCTGCTCTCGCATTGTTCCATTACGGGCAAACCGGTAAACGAACTCGACGAATATCAGATTGCCGGCCACTTCAACGGCGGCTACCTCAACACCGACATGCGGCCCTTTATGATGGGCGCCGGTTCGATGGACGATGTTTCGGATTTGCTCAGCAACAAAACTCTCGACGAAATCGACGACTTTACCGGAAAATATCTGACCGGCCCACCCGAGTTCCGCGATTTTTTCAAATCACCCAAACGACGGCCGATATTGGTTTAAAAGCCCCTGTAACGTAGTGCATACGTTGTAGATTACACATTGGCAGCTTTCTTATCCCACCAATCCCAAAACAAAAAAACCGCCTGGTAATCCCGACGGTTGTTGTGAAGCAATATGCTTGTGTAGGAGTGTTATTCTATTCCGGCAAAATGTTTCATAAATTGCATCCGCTCGTAGGCAGCGGCATTCTCGGCAGATTTGAGACTAAGACGGCCAATGAAGTCGTCGGTGGTTTTAAATTTATGCTGCGTCATCCAGTCGTCCATAAAACGGGTCATCTCGCCAATGCGCCCAAAACCATTTTTATAGAGCGTGGAGGCTATCTGCACAGCTTTGGCGCCGGCCAGCAGTTGCTTTATCATGGCCTCGCCATCGTGGATTCCAGTGGAGGCAGCGATGTCGCAATGCAGCCTGTCGGAGAGCATGGCTACCCAGCGCAACGTTAAGTACATTTCGTCGGGGGTGCTGAACACATGTGAAGAGGTGACGTTGAAGGTGTTGATGTTGATGTCGGGAGCAAAGAACCTGTTGAACAAAACCATTCCGGCAATGCCTGTCCAGGATAGCTTGAGCGCTGTTTTGGCAAGACTCGAAAAGTAATAGCTGATCTTCACCGCCACCGGTATCGTCACCAGCCGCATCACTTCGCTCACAACATCGAAATAAACCTGTTCGTTTTGCAACGAATCGTGCTTGGTGTCAGAAGGTAAAACAAAAATATTCAGCTCCAGCCCGTCGGCTCCGGCATCTTCCATCCTGCGCGCAAAGGTGATCCACTCCGAAGGCGACACACAGTTGACGCTGGCAATGATGGGAATAGAAACAGCCTTTTTCCCGTCGCTGATCAGTTGCAGATATTCGCCCAGGTCGCGCTCGCGCGTGTAGTGGCTGATGTAATCTTCCGCTTCGGGATAGGCGTAGATTTCATGGTTTTCGCTGTGTTTTATGGTTTTGCTCACCTGGTGTAGTATCTGCTCCTCGAAGAGCGATTTTAAAACCACCGCGGCGACACCGTTTTCTTCGAGCTTTATCAGATTATCTACCGATTTGTTGAGTCCGCTGCTGGCGGCTATCACTGGGTTGCGCAACTTGAAACCCATATAGTTGGTGCTAAGATCGGCCATAGTGTTTTATTTTTGAATGATTCAAAATTTACTTTTTGTTTTAATTTCTTTTAAAATCCGACAAACAAAAATAGACAATCCCGCTGAGTGCAGAGTTGTTTTAATAGCATTATGGCGTAATTTTTAATGAAAATAAATAGATCTGTGGCAGGCCGGCGAATAGTTCTATTTTTGAAACCCATTAAAAAACGAATGATAATGATGGTAAAAAAGGCTCTCCTGCCGCTTGTTTTGCTCCTTTTGATCACCATGCTCAACGCATGCCATCTGGGGCGTTTCTTTTACTGGAACTTTGCCGATGCTGATGATTATAAAAAATTTGCTGCCGTACCCGTAGCCACCGACACCGTAAACTTTGAATTTTACAAACCAGCAAAACCATTTGTTCCACAACTTCCTCCCGCCTGGCAACAGGAGAATGGCTCCAACGATTTCACTGCGTTTCTCGATCAAAACCACACACTCGCCTTTCTCATCATCCGCAACGACACACTTTTGTACGAACAATATTTCGATGACACCGATTCAGCCTCCATCATGCCCTCTTTTTCGGTGAGTAAATCGTTTGTTTCGGCGCTGGCAGGTATTGCCATCGGTGAAGGAAAAATCCGATCAGCCGATCAACCGGTGACGGATTTTATTCCAGAGCTGCTCGAAAACGACACCGCTTTCCGCCAGATCACCATCGACCATTTGCTCAACATGCGGTCGGGAGTGCGTTTCAACGAAGGCTATCAAAGTCCGTTTGCCGATATGGCCAAATATTATTACGGCACCAACCTGCAGCGCTATATTTTAAAATTAAAAATCGAGCGTCCGCCCGACGAAGCTTACAACTACCAGAGCGTAAACACGCTGCTGCTGGGCATGGCGCTCGAACGCGCTACCGGCAAGCCACTCAACGAATACCTGAGCGAAAAGCTATGGAAGCCGCTCGGCATGTCAACGGATGTTGGCTGGAGCATCGACAGCGAGCGCCACGGCACCATCAAATCTTTTTGTTGCCTGGATGCGCCGGCACGCGACTTTGCACGTTTTGGCCGCCTCTACCTCAACAACGGCCGATGGCAGGGGAAACAAATTGTTCCGGAAAAGTGGGTGAAAGAAACCATGCAAATCGTGAAGGATTCGCGCGACGGCCAAGGCTATAGCTACACGCGCCACTGGCGTGTGAAAGACGACGGCGCCATCTTTGCCAAAGGCCTGCTGGGACAGTACATCTACATCGACCCGCAGCGCAACCTGCTCATGCTTCGCTTTGGCACCAAAGCCACCGACATCGTCTGGCTCCACCTAATGGAGAAGGTAGCCAGAGAATTATAGCGCATAAACCCTGCTACTAAAACACAGGGTTAGTGATAGGTCAGCAAATCATTTCGCATAAAAAGCCTCCGCTCCGGGATAATGATATTTTTCGCGGGCGATCTGCTCATTGAAGGTGTAGTATTGTATCACACCACCGGCACAAAACACTCCGTCGCTGTTGAGAAGCTCTGTTTCGATGTCGGCCAGGTTGTGGCGTTTCTCTCTCAGCCGGGCGCGCAGCGTCAATGGGCCTTGATCGGTATAAACCGGTTTGCGGTAACGAACCTCCAAATGCGAGGTCACGCCGGCGGTTTTCATACGTGCATACACATACCAACTGGCGATTTCGTCGAGCAAGGTAGCCTGAATGCCTCCATGCAACAGGTTGTGATAACCCTGAAAATGCGGTTGCGGGTGCCACAGCGCCACGATGTATTCGCCATCGTTCTCAAAGGAAAGCTGCAAACCGAGCTTGTTGTCGGGTGAGCACCCAAAGCAGTTGTAGCCGGGTGTGCCGGCAAAAGGATTGATAATCGTACGTTCCATAGCTTTTATTTCTCTACTCCCTTGCGAAATTTCACCTGCCCGGCAAGCGTGCCATCGGGGTTGTATTCTTTCCAGATCCCGTGTTTTAAATTGTTATCGTAATCGCCTTCGGTTTTCAGGGTGCCATCCTGGTAATATTCCCTAAAGGGACCCTGGCGCAGGTTATGGCTGTAGGTTTCTTCGGTCATCAGCGCTCCGTCGTCGTAAAAGGTTTTTTGTATGCCTTCAAATTCTCCCTGTCGGTAATTATATTCGGCTATCAAATTGCCATCCTGGGTGTACCATTTTGAGGAGCCATCTTTAAGTCCCTTATCAAAAAACGACTCTTCCTGAAGCTGCCCGGTATTGTAATATGCTTTACGCAATCCCTGTTGCAGGCCGTTGCGGTAATTTTCTTCGAGTATCAGCCGCGAGCCCCGGTCGAAGGTGCGGGTAGGTCCATGCAAAACATCGTTTTTATAATACACCTCCGAAGTATAATAGCCACGGTTGTCTATCTCCACAAACAAGCCTTCCTTTTTGCCCATGTTGTAAGTCTGAATGCTTTGAATCACATCGTTGGGGTGATAAAAAATCCACGTGCCGTGTTTTTTATTATCCACATAGGTGCCGATGGTTTTGGCGCGTCCTACCATTTCTTCCCAATAGCCTTGCTTTAACCCTTGCTCGTTCGTTTGGTTTTTGATGGTGTCGTCGGGCATCACAATTTGGCCATACCCTGCCAGAGCTGCAAACAACAGCACCAGCATCATTTTTAATTTTTTCATAACTTAAATGTTTTTAGATGAAATTTTTGCGAAAGCGCAAATTTACAAACATCCAAAGAAAAAGCAAGCCGGAAGCCGAAGGGAAAACATATCCTCGAAAAAGCCTCCACAAATTCACACGAATTAAACGAATTAACACTAAACTCTTTTTATCACCAGGATCATAACGGATTTCTCTGTGTCCTCTGCGTCTTCTCTGTGTTCTCTGTGGTAAAAAAAATAATTAGCGACAATTCGTGGACAAAAAACCGCGGATCACTTCTTTTTTAGATAACTATAATCGAGATAATAAAGCACTTTGAGTGAGAGGCTGTTGTCGGAGGGAGCCTGTAGGGTGTTGTGCAGATTACCAAAAAAACGATCGGTAATATCCGACCGGTTGTAGGTGAGGATGGCATTTTTCCAGCTCAGCGCCAGCTCGCTGCCCGGCGCAAACTGCCACCGCAGGTTCATGTCGATATTGAAGGCATTAAAACTAAAATCGTTGTTCTCGTCATAATGGGTGGCTTGCAATTTACCCGCTGCATCCAGGTCATAAAATCGGTTGTATTTGGCCGAAAGCCAATAATGGCGCATCCTGAAATCGAGCGCCAGCATATTGCTAAAGATGTAGGTGGTGCTGATGATATTTTCGACGGTCTGCAGGTCGCGGCTGCCGAAGATTATTTCCGGCGGCTCGGCGTAGGTGCGATCTACAAAACCAATATCGTTGAACTCCATTTTGTAGCTGCTGCTAAGATTTATCGAAAGGCGGTCGTTGACGCGCCATCGCGGGGAAACGCGGCCTGAAAATTCATTTTGCGCATAACGTGACGAGTGATCATAACCTGCGCGCAGATCGACAATGAAAGGCTTGCGGTAGTCGGGCGAGAGAAAGATGTTAAATTCATAATCGGGAGGCTTTACGAACACCCGCCCCGGCGTGCGCGCCTCGTAATAATCGAAGCCTTCGACAGGCTTCAGTTCAAAATCGAAACCAATGGTGAGGTGGTTGCGGAAGGTGCCGCGCGAGCTACCGAAAATGCCAAACTCCGTAAAATCGTTCGGCTCATACCGGGTTTGATACCAAATGGTGAGTGTATTGAATAACTCGAGCAGCCGCCAGAAAGGATTATAAAAATTGTAATGCAACTGCAGATTGTGTGTTATCTCATTGTTTACCTCCAGATATCCCAGGTCGTTGGGATCGTAGGTGTCGGTTTCGACCCATCGCGTAAGCGAAAAACGAAATGGCCCGCTGGTTTTGTTCAGCGAAACATTGTAAGCGTAGCCCAGGTCGGCTGCTTCTGAAGGATGATATTTCTGACTAAGATTGAAACGGCCATCGACCGAATATTCGCCCGGCTTATTAAAAAACTGAAATTCGGCACCTGTAACATTGGCCGTGGTACCCGCTTTTCCTTTGTACACGTTGGTATTATAAAAACTCAAAAAGGAGTTGTGCTTCATGCTTTGATCCAGCACCACCATGTTATAATTGGTAAAAGGCTGTGTAATAATTTCGCGTTGGTTGGCCAGGGAGTCGGTGATAATGGCGGTGGTTTGTCCCGAGAAGGCGTTGAAAACGCCAATCCCCAGCCCTTTACCTGTGCGTCCTGAAATTTTGGTAGCGTTTAGCAGCCGGGTTTTTGCAGGGTTTTCCGTCACCATTTCGCCGGGTTGCAGACTATCGTAAACGGCCGCGTAGCCATCGGGCACATCCCCTACCCGACGGGAATAAAAAATGTTGCCTTTGCCAAACAGCTCGGTACCTTCGGTGAAGAAGGGCCGGCGCTCCTGGTAATAAACCTCGAAAGGCGAAAGGTTAAAAATCTGATCGTCCGACTGCACCTGGCCGAAGTCGGGGATCAGCGTCATGTCGAGCGTAAAACTTTCGTTAATTCCATATTTCAGATCTATTCCATAATTAAAAGAATATCCCCACGACGGGTCATTGGCCAGCTTTTCGAGATACGCCGATACATAAGGCGTGAGCGAAAGCCTTAGCGGCGGCCTGATATTGTAGAGCTGTGTGATCTCTCCGGCCTGTTTCAACCGGCCTTTTATATTTTTATCGATAAAGTTCCAGGTGTCGATTTCGCGCTTGCGGCGGATGCTGCGCTCGGCATTGAAACCCCAGGTCTGCACATCATTTTCCGGGAAGCGCAATGCCGAGTAAGGTATTTTCACCTCTGCTGTCCAGCCGCTGTCAGTATGACTAACATGGCTCATCCACACAGCATCCCAATCCTCATCGTCGTCGTCGTTATAGATACGGGCGTCGAGCTGCACGCCGGAAGCTGTTACGCCAAAGGCACTTGCATTCAATCCGTCGTTGTAAGGGCTTAGGGAAAAAATTATGTAGTCGGCATTAAGGTTGTCGGCATCTCTGAAACCCAGTTCGGTAAGGATGCTGTCGGGGGCGCTGTCGTACATGGTGGCGCCAATGTAAATGGCCGCGTCGTCGTACAAAATTTTCACCACAGTGATCTCGGTGGGTGCAGCGCCGTTGTAGGGTTCAAACTGCACAAAATCGCCGGCCACCGGCGCTTGCTGCCAGGCAGCCTCGTCGAGCAACCCGTCAATCTGAATGCGCGTTTGCACAGGATACGCCGCCACCTGCTTGCGCTGTACCTGCCCATTCAGGCCAACTGCAACAAGCAGAAGCATTATTATTATGGTAATGGAAAAGGTGGATTTTGCCAAGGTGTGTGAAGAGGTTGATGAGATGAATCAGGGTATAAAAGTATTGGGCAGCAGAGTTGATATTTTTATAAAAAACAAATTCCAAATTCCAACCGTCGGTAGCCGGTGTAAACAATGGAAAATAAATTTCAAAAATCAAATTTCAAATATTCGTAACGATTCTGGCTTTTGAGATTTTAGTGGTGAGATTCATTTAAAGGTCAGAAAGCAGCTCTTGATAAATCTCATAGTTCTCGTCGTCGAAGCAGCAAAAGATCACCTTTTGGGGAAATTCCTCTTCCTGTAGATAAGTACGCACCGTTTCGATGGCGATGGCTGCTGCTTGCTCTTTCGGAAAACGATAAACGCCTGTGCTGATATTTGGAAAAGCAACAGAAGTACATTTTTCGATGGTGGCCAACGTCAGGCTTTCGGTGTAACAGGAGCGCAGCAGCTCCGGTTCGCCGTGGTGGCCATCGCGCCACACAGGCCCAACGGTATGGATTACATATTTGGCCGGCAGCCGGAAGCCGGGAGTGATTTTGGCGTAACCGGTATCGCAGCCTTCGAGCCCGATACAAGCCTGCAGCAGTTCCCGCCCGGCAGCACGATGGATGGCGCCATCCACTCCGCCGCCGCCGCGCAGCGTTTGGTTGGCAGCGTTTACAATGGCATCCACATCCAGCGTGGTAATGTCGTCTTTGATGAGTTCGATACGATTGTTCATATTTTATTTTTTTAATGAATAAATAATCGCCACAAGATATAAAACAGACTGAAAGCCGACAGGAAAACAATTCCCACCACGGCATAGATGCGCAACCACCGGCGTGGCCTGGCTCCGGCGGGAACATGTGTGTGCATTATCACACGGTAGTTGAGAATGGCAAGCGCCGGCGCGGTGACAAAAGAGATCGTGGTGGCCAGATCGACCATAAAAGCCATGCTGCTTTTCAGCAGGCTCATCAGCAGCAGCGTTCCGGCGGTTACTATTACGATCCAAAACCAATAAAGAGAAGTCTGGCTTTTCGGGTTGCGCTGCAAACGCGGCATCAGCCCTTGCGTAGCGCTGCGCATCACCCGCGGATAGGCATCGAGACAGGTGATAGTGGTACTCACCATGGTGGTAAGCGCGGCAATGGCAATGAGCCAATAAGCCCACGGGCCAATGCTGCTCGTGTACATGCTGATGAGCTGTTGCGAAAAAACGATGCCCTGTTCCGAAAGCTCCTGGCCACTGCCAAACATCACCAGCGCACCCAACGATAAAAACAGCAACGCCAGCACAGCAGCGCCAATATAGCCGATGTTGAAATCTGTAAGTACCTGCTTCATCGACGGGCGATGGCCAAGCTGCCGCACTTTGGCTACCGACCACAGCGAGTGCCACACCGAAACATCGATGGGCGCTGGCATCCAGCCTACAAAAGCAATCAGAAACAACAAATCCACTGTGCTGTTCCAGTCGAAATTTCCCGAAAGAGAATCTTGTTTAAAATAGCCTGCGCCAAAAGCATACAGCACCGCCACCAGCGTAGAGATGGCCAGAGTGATAATCACAAACTTGATGATCTTATCCAACGCTTCGTAGCGACCCACACCCAACACAATCATCGCTATCAATAAAATTATGGCCGTGATCCAGGTAACGGGCATGTGAAGCCCAAAAACTGTGGCAAACAATCCGGCAGTAACAATACTTACAGCCGCCTGTATGGCAAACATCGTCGAAACAGTGAGCAGCACGTAAAGTACCAGCGCCCACCGGCCAATGGTGCGATAGCCTTCCACCAGCGAGTTGCCGGTAGCATTGGCGTAGCGCGGCCCAAATTCCATAAACGGATATTTGAGCGCATTGGCGATAATGACCACCCACACCAATTCAAAACCATATCCTGCGCCGGCCCGTGTGCTTTGTACCAAATGCGATACTCCTACGGCAGCTCCGGCAAACAGCAGCCCCGGCCCTAATGATTTTAAAAAACTTGCAGCTTTCATAATTTTCATTACAGAGCGCAAAATTATTTTTTTTGAAACAAAAAAAAACACCATTTGCCGGAGCAATGGTGCTTTTAATTATTAATTATAAAAATCGTGTTTTCGGCTGAAAAACTATCTCACGATGGTCAGCTCGTCGATCAGATTTTTAGCGCCAGCGTATTTATCAATTACAAAAAGTACGTAGCGAATATCCACGCTGATGGTGCGCTGCAGTTGTGTTTCGAAAGCGATGTCGCCGCTCATGGCTTCCCAGTTGCCGTCGAAAGCAATGCCGATAAGCTCGCCGTCGCCATTCATTACAGGGCTGCCGGAGTTGCCGCCGGTGATGTCGTTGGTGGAGAGGAAAGCAACCACCAGTTTACCATCTTCGCCATACCGGCCAAAGTCTTTGGCTTCGTAAAGCTGTTTCAGTTTTTCGGGAACAACAAATTCATCACTCGAGGGGTCTTCTTTTTCCATCACCCCACTCAGATGGGTTTTGTAATCGAAATGGATGGCATCGGCAGGATAGTAATCCTTGATGGTGCCATAGGTAAAGCGCATGCTGGAGTTGGCGTCGGGATAATATTTGGTATCCGGATTCATTTGGCGTAAGCCATCGATGAAAAGACGCATGCCGTCGTCCACTGCACTCTGGCCACTCATAAAAGCAGCACGTTTATCCATCATGGCTTGTTGCAACGACTGCGATGCCTGATAGGCCAGATCTTTTTCGAGCGTTTTCTTTTTGGGCTTGTCAAGAAATTTCATAAAAGTATCTTCATCGGCAAACAGCGACTTCTCAAAGATCGCATCTGCGTAAGCGTCGATATCGCCACCAAAATCTTTGTTGATGGTTGCAAACAACGACGGCAACTGGTCAGCCGGAACATTTTTCTGATACAATTTCAGCAGCGCTTTCATCATGTCTTTGTCCATAGCGCGGTCGTAGTCATCAAAGAAATCTTCAACTTCCGGCTTCAGACTTTTGGCGGTTTCTTCGATGGCAGCTCTATTTTTTTTGGTATCGTCGAGCATGGGCGCCATTTGTCCGGCCATAGCAGCCATGCTTAGCAGATCTACATTCCCCGAGCCGATGGCAGCATAATAAAATGGCGACACCACGCCGCTGAGCTGTTTGTAGCCGCCCTGGATATTTTCGAGCACGTCGCCATATTTCTCTTTGCGCTGCGGGTTTTGGTTTACCCAATTGGTAAAGTCTTTTTCTATCTGCTCTTTCTGCGATTTCACATCGAGGCGCTTCAGGCCACGGCTCTGACCAATCATGTATTTCCAGGTATTGGCCAGACCGGCATAGTCGCTGGCATATTTAATACGCATGGCATCATCGGCATCCATGTAGCTTTTCATCACCTCGAGGCTGGTGCCAAAAAGATCGATGATGGTAGGATTCATTTCTTCCAGTGCATGTTCGATGCCATAGGAAGTAAGGTAGCGGTCGGTACCGCCGGGGTATCCCCAGATCATAGCAAAATCGTCATTTTTGTAACCTTTGAGCGAAATAGGCAAATGATGCCGCGGGCGGAAGGGGATGTTTTCTTCGGCATATTCAGCCGGAGATCCATCGGGCGCGCTGTAAACGCGGAAGATGCTAAAGTCGCCGGTGTGCCGGGGCCACATCCAGTTGTCGGTGTCGCCGCCAAATTTGCCTATCGACGAAGGAGGCGCGCCTACCAGCCGAACATCTTTAAAAGTTTGGTAAACGAACATGTAGTATTCGTTGCCGCCGAAGAAGCTTTTTACCACCACGTCGTATTTGCCGTCTTCCGAAGCCTCGGCTTTGATGTCTTTGGTCAGCTCGCGCACTTTGGCAGCGCGTTGTGCACCGGTCATGGTATCGGAGAGTTGCGGGAGTATCATGGGGTTGAGGTCTTCCATTCTTACAAGAAATGAAGCGGTAAGGTTGGGATTGGAAAGCTCCTCGTTGAAGTTCATGGCCCAAAAACCGTCGGTAAGATAATCGTGCTCGATGGTGCTGTGATTTTGGATGATGTCGTAGCCGCAGTGGTGATTGGTAAAGAGCAACCCCTGATCCGACACCATTTCGCCGGTACAGAAATAGCCACCCGGCGCGCTTCCGGCAGCAAGACCCACGATGGCATCTTTCAGGCTCGAATTGTTGATGCTGTAAAGCTCCTCAGCAGTAAGCTGCAGCCCCATCTCCTGGATATCAGTCCAGTTGAGACGATCGACAAACATGGGCAACCACATACCTTCGTCGGGACGTGGCGAAGCAGCAAAGGTGGTGATGCCCATCAATACCGCCGCCAGAAAAGTTAAAAGAGAATGTTTCATAAAAATGTGATGCTTAATTAATTGATATTAATAAATGAGCTATAAAAAATTAGATTTCAGTTGTAGTAATGGATTTCAAAGGTGATCACATCACTTTTTTTTTTCGATTTCGATGTCAAACTGATATGACGCAACTATTGTAAATTCCGTTACGCCGCACCAAAAATAAATAAAATTGATTGGGAGGTTGATCCTGTCAGGTTTCGTAAAATCACACGTTCCGATTTTGGCGCCCGCTGAAAAAAAATGGTTTTTATTTTTTGGATAGGTAATTAGTTTTTCTTTAATTTCGCTTCACTTTTTATTAACACTTGGTTCATTTTAAACAACACATTTTATTAATCACAAACTATTATCGTATGAAAAAACTATTTACTTTTTTGATGTTAACATTGGCATTTTCGTTCGCTTCCACAGCGCAGTTTGCCGACAATTTCGACTCTTACAACTCCGGCGAAAAGCTGGTACAGCAAGCTTTGGCTGGCGGAATTACACATTGGACCTGCTGGAGCGGCAATGGCGGCGCCGGCGGTGCCGAAGACCCTATGGTTACCACCGATCAGGCGCTCTCTGCTCCCAACGCAGTAGTATGCTCTGGAACCAACGATTTTGTGGCGCTCTTTGGCGACCAGACTGAAGGCAAGCACATCGTCTCCTTCGACGTGTATGTGCCCACAGGATTTGTTGGATATTTCAATCTCCTGCAAGTGTATGGCGAAGCAGGCGCAGGCGCAGTGTGGGGTTCCGAGGTATATTTCAATCCCAATGGCACCGGCAGCTTGAATGCCAACGGCACCACGGCATTTGCAACCTTCAGCTATGCCTACGACACCTGGTTCCATGTCGAAAACATTGTGGATCTGAACGCTGACCAGGCTTCTCTCGTTGTGGCGGGTACCGAAGTGGCTTCCTGGCAATGGAGCCTCGGGGCTTCAGGCAGCGGGGTGAACAAGCTGGCCGCCATGGACATTTATGCCGCAGCCACCAACGGCACACCCAAATGCTATTTTGATAATGTGAAATTTTCGCAAGCTACCTCGTTCGAGATTCTTGACGAACTGGACACCTACAATGCCGGCGAAAAGCTGGTGCAGCAAGCATTGGCTCAGGGCATCGACCACTGGACCTGCTGGAGTGGCAACGGTGGCGCCGGCGGTGCCGAAGACCCCATGATTACAAGCGACCAGGCGCTCTCAGCTCCTAACTCGGTAGTGTGCCAGGGAACCAATGATTTTGTGATGCTCTTTGGCGACAAAACCAGCGGTAAGTATGCCCTAAGCTTTGATGTGTATGTGCCAACAGGTTTTGTGGGTTATTACAACCTGCTGCAGGTGTATGGCGAAGCTGGCGCAGGCGCTGTGTGGGGATCTGAAGTATATTTCAATCCCAATGGAACTGCCAGCATTAACGCCAATGGCACCACGGCTTACGCCACTTTCGGCTATCCCTACAACACCTGGATTCATATCGACAACATCGTCGACCTGAACGCCGACCAGGCCTCACTCTTGGTGGAGGGCGCTGAAGTGGCATCGTGGCAATGGAGCCTGGGAGCTTCCGGAAGCGGAGTAAACCAACTGGCAGCCATGGACATTTACGCCGCAGCTACCAATGGCACCCCCAAATGCTATTTTGATAATTTTACGCTCGAAAACTTTGCAGGCCTCCCCGCACCTACCAACCTCACCGCCACCGTATTGGATAATGATGTGACGTTGCAATGGGATTCACCTTCCGGAGATTTGATTGGGTACAATGTTTACCGCGACGGCGCCATGATTGCCGTGGAAATCACCGAAACTACCTACGAGGATATGGATTTGCTGCCCAACTATTACATGTATGATGTGAAAGCCGTTTACGCCGAAGGCATCTCAGCAGGCGCCGGCCCCATAGAAGTGTATATAGAAGGTGGTACCGAACGCGAAATGGTGCTGCTCGAAATTGGCACCGGTACCTGGTGTCCCTATTGTCCGGGTGCCGCCATGGGTGCCGACGACCTCGTCGAAAACGACCACGACGTAGCCGTCATCGAATACCACAACGGCGACAATTACACTACAACGGAAACCGATTATCGTAATGATACTTATTACAACATCACCGGATATCCCACGGCATTTTTTGACGGAGTAATTTCGTATGTGGGCGGCAGCAACAGCCAAACCCTTTACCAGACATACCTCCCCTTGTATGAGGAACGCGCAGCTAAAATGTCGCTGTTCGAATTAGACCTGGATGTGGTAAATAATGGAACAACAGCAGTAGATGCTTACGTGATGGTTGATAATATCTATCCATACGCAGGTAGTAATGTTGTGCTGCATGTAGTACTTACCGAATCAGAAATTGCCCAAAACTGGCAAGGGCAAACGGAACTCAACTTTGTATGCCGCAAAATGTATCCCAACCAATTTGGCACCGCTATGGACTTTTCGGGGCAGCCGGTGTATGAAGGCGTTTTTACGGTAGATATCACAGGCTACGTAAAAGACAACTGCGAAATCGTGGTTTTCCTGCAGGATAACGACACCAAAGAAGTGCTTCAGGCAGAGAAATTCGACCTGGAAGACATCGTTGGCATCAACGAAAATCCTCTCCGCCGCTCCATAAGCATGTATCCGAATCCTGCCAGCTCTAATTTGAATATTACTGCCGACAAAGGACTGACTGGTGTGAAAATTATGAACCATCTCGGACAACTGGTGCTGAACAGAGAAACCACCGGCACCAGTTTCACGCTGAATGTTGGCAGCTATGCTCCCGGCGTTTATTTCGTAACCGTTATCACCAACGACGGAACACTTACCCAAAAGATCGTAGTAGAATAGTTTGGTGAAAGAAAGAGTGTGGCAAAACCATTTTCCACGCTTGATTTTATTACTATTAAAAAAAAACAGCGTCCTATTTGCGACGCTGTTTTTTTATTGGGATTTGGGATTTATTTGTCATTTGGGATTTGGAACTTATTTCCCCCGATATTCCTGCCGCAGCAGGCCGAAGCTGAGGATGTCGGCATAGGCGCCGTTGTAGTAGCGTGCCTGGCGCAAACATCCCTCCTGCACGAAACCAGCTCTCTTCATCAACGCCATAGCAGCCTGGTTGTAGCTGATTACTTCGGCTTCGAGGCGGTGCAGGTTGAGGTGGTCGAAGCCGTGGCTGATGAGATGCTGTATCACCATCGTGCCAATGCCCTGACGCTGGTGTTTGGGATGGATAAACAAACTCAAAGATGCTTTGCGGTTGAACCATCGAATGCTTTTGTAGGCCGCCTGTCCCACCAACTTCTTTTCTTTTTTAATATTAAAAACAATTTCCTGCGGCATGCCGTCGGGATAGGTCCATGTTTCGGTGAGGTTGCAGGCTACTTCGGGAAAAAGCGCGATACGCCGGATTTTGTCGCTTGTGCTTTCGGTGGAAGAAAGCGCTATCTGATCAGAGCAAATGATTTTCATGGTATTTATTTTAAAAGGCAAAATTAAAAAACAACCGTTGCCAGAAGCATCCCAAAAAACACCCAATCCCAGGGTTGTGTAAATGTATGAATCATGTAACTTTTCCCAATAGTTATGTAATAGTTTTCGCTAAAGAGGAGACTACTTTTGTGAGGTTTGTGAAGGCATGACTTACACCAGGCGTAAACTGCTGACACATGGAAATTTAATTTTTATAACAACCTTAAAATTAAAATTATGAGCGCAGCAAAAGTAGTATTGGTATTGTTGGCCGGCTTTGCCGCAGGCGCAATGTTAGGCGTAGCTTTAGCACCGCACAAAGTAAAAAGAGTTGAATGTACGGGTATAGCAGAAAAAGAATTTGAGGATTTTATCGATGAAAGCAACGAGAAGTTCGATAAGCTAATGAATGAGATCGGTGACAGAAAAACCGAATAGCCGAACGTATAAAAAAGCGAATCCGATTTTAAACTCTGCAACCTTTCGCAACAAAGAACTAAACCGTAAAAGATTATGAAAAAAGAGGTGTTACAACTCCCGTTTTTTGCAAAGGCATCTTTGTTTTTTATGGGCATGGTTGCCTTTGTTAGTGTATTATACATCGGAAGTGGCATCATTGTGCCGCTCATTTTTGCAACGATGATTGCCATTGTGCTTCAGCCGGTTGTTGGTTTTTTTGTCCGGAAAAAGGTGAACAGGGTGTTGGCTATCATCATCACTTTAATTCTTGCCATCCTGATCCTTGCTGCTTTTGGTTATTTTTTATATTCGCAGGCCACACGGTTTAGCGATTCATGGCCAAAGCTGGTAGATAAGTTTACGGAGATATTCAATACCAGCTCAGCCTGGACATCCGATCAGTTTAACATTAGCCCCGAAAAAATCAAAGATTGGATATCGGAGACCAAAGCTGATCTGTTCAACACCAGCGGGAGTATTATTGGGAAAACTCTGATCAGTGTGGGTACCAGCCTTGTGGTTTTGTTCATAATCCCAGTTTATGTTTTCATGATAATGTTTTATGAACCGCTCTTGCTTGAGTTTATTAACAGATTATTTGGACAAAGCAACCACAGTATGGTTGGTAAAATTACAACCAAAATAAAAAACGTCATACAGCTTTATCTCACCGGCCTGATCATAGAGCTTGTAATCGTTGCAGCCTTGAATTCCGTTGGCCTTCTAATACTTGGAATTCAATATGCTGTCCTGCTGGGCGTTATTGGTGCGCTACTCAACCTCATCCCATACATTGGAGGTATTGTTGCTGTGGCCTTGCCCATGATGATTGCATTGGTCACCAAACCTTCGCCCTGGTATGCATTGTATGTTCTGGCTATTTATTATTTCATCCAGTTGATCGACAACAACTACATTGTTCCCAAAATCGTAGCATCCAAAGTAAAACTCAATGCGCTTGTCTCGATCATTGTAATACTGGCATTTGGCGCTTTGTGGGGCATTCCGGGGATGTTTGTTTCAATTCCGCTCACAGCAATAGTTAAGGTCATTTTCGATCAAATCGAACCTTTAAAACCCTGGGGATTTCTATTGGGTGACACCATGCCTGAAATGGCCATATTTAAGATCAACATCAAAAAGAGAAAGAAATAACCTGTCGGCTACTTTCAACCTTCTGACTGGCCTGGCAGAAAAATCTATTCACATCCTTACAAAATGAAAAAGATAATACCCATCATAAAAGTAAAAAGTTTCGCTACCGCGCAAACCATCAAAATCAGCGAAAAAACCATTGAAAGAACAAAAAAGGCACATGGTTTTTTCGCTGAAGTTGGCAATATGTCAATGTTCGTGGGGAGAATCTTCAGGGAAACATTTTCTGTAAATTTTGAATTTAAAGAATTTATTCGTCAGTGTTATGAAATTGGGAATAAGTCGTTGCCGTTGGTGGTCATCACAGGCGCTATCATGGGTCTCGTACTTACTATTCAGTCGCGCCCTGCCCTCGCTGGTTTTGGCGCTGTAACCATGCTTCCCGGGATGGTTGCAATATCTATTATTCGTGAAATTGGTCCGGTAATTACAGCCTTGATTTTTGCGGGCAAAGTAGGGTCGGGAATGGGAGCAGAACTGGGGTCGATGCGCGTAACCGAACAAATTGATGCCATGGAGGTTTCTGCCACCAATCCTATCAAATTTCTCGTTGTTACGCGCGTCATTGCAGCTACCCTCATGTTGCCCATTCTGGTATTGTTTGCTGATGCCTTTGGACTTATGGGTTCCTGGATCGGTTATAACATAAAAGGGGATATGAACCTGGTTTTGTTCTTTTCCCGCGCATTTGGCTCCATCGATTTTATGGATTTATTTCCTGCCATTATCAAAACGTTTTTCTTCGGAGCTGTAGTAGGCGTCGTAGGATGTTACAAAGGATTCAATGCTGGCAGAGGCACCGAGAGCGTTGGGAAAGCAGCTAACTCAGCAGTGGTATTGTCATCTTTACTTGTGATAGTTGTGGATATGATTGCGGTTCAAATAACGGATATGATGTAATGGAAAATCTAAAAACAGATCGTGTCGTCGCTGCATCAGCCGTAACCAAAGCCGAGGGGCCAATGATTGAAATTAATAATCTGAGAAAAGGTTTTGGGGCGCAGAATGTATTAACAAATGTTTCCCTCCGGCTTTTCCCTGGTGAAAACCTTGTGGTGCTTGGAAAATCAGGATCAGGCAAGTCGGTTCTCATCAAGTGCATTGTCCGTTTGTTGGATCCTGATGCCGGAACAATTGAAGTACTTGGAACAGAAGTAAATTCATTAGACAAAAAAGAACTTGGTGAATTAAGAAAGAAAATCGGTTTCCTTTTTCAGAGTGGCGCCTTGTACGATTCTATGTCCGTAAGGCAAAACCTTGAATTTCCGTTGCGCAGAATCAAAAAAAATATGACCAGAAAAGAGATCGACGACAAGATACATGAGGCATTAGAAAATGTCGGGCTGGAGAGTGCTCTGGATAAAATGCCTTCGCAACTGTCGGGCGGAATGCGCAAACGAATAAGCCTGGCCCGCACCATTGTGGTGGATCCGCAGATCATGCTTTACGACGAACCTACCACCGGACTCGACCCGGTAACTTCTGATGAGATAAGCGCACTTATCAATGCCGTTAAGAAAAAATATAAAACCTCTTCCATCATCATTACGCACGACATCGAATGCGCACTGGCTACTGCCGACCGCGTTATCATGCTCAAGGACGGAGAGGTGTATGCAGAAGGCGAAATCGATGATTTTCAAAATTCGACTGATCCTTTAATAAAATCATTTTTTAAGTAACTAAAGATTTACAGATATGAGCTCACCAGCATTTAAAGTACGATTGGGATTGTTTGTTGCCGGAGGATTTATACTTCTTATCCTGGCCATATTCCTGATTGGAAGACAGAAAAACTTATTCAACCCGGTATTTAAGCTTACCACCACCTTTTATAATGTAAGCGGTTTGCAGGTTGGTAATAATGTCCGCTTTTCCGGTATTAACATAGGAACTGTCGAAAACATCAAAATTATCAACGATTCGACCATACAAGTTGGCATAATCGTCAAAGAAGATGTGCAGCAATTTATAAAAACAGACTGCGTGGCCGCAATTGGTTCTGAAGGAATTATTGGCGACCGTATTTTGATTATAATGCAAGGTTCCTCCAACGCTCCATCGGTTATCGACGGACAAAAGCTTTTGTCGTCAGAACCGGTTGAAATGGATGCCATTGTAGCAAGTCTGCAAATTTCGGCGATAAATGCCGAGGTAGTAACAAAACAATTGGCCGAAATAATGACCGACGTCAATCATGGCAAAGGCACGGTTGGAAGGCTCATACAGGATTCGACCATTGCCGAAAACATCAGCGACATCATCATTAATTTTAAAGATATGAGCACGGGTGCAGAAGAAAAACTGGCAATTATCCTGAACAGCCTGAATACAAACATTGATTCAATTATGGCCAGTCTCAATCTAACGGCAGCAAATACGGAGATGACCTCCGGACAAATGAGCGCGATCATGACGGAAATTAATGAAGGCGACGGAACACTCGGATTGCTGGTGCGTGACACAGCTATGTCGGGGGATCTTAGCCAGACTTTCGAGAATCTGAAAGAGAGCAGCAAAAGCCTGAATGAAAATTTGGAGGCGCTAAAAAGCAGCTTCCTTCTCAGAGGATATTTCAAAAGACAGGAAAAGAAGAAAAGAAAAGCAGAAAAGAAATTGCTTGAGTTAAATCAGGAGATTCCTGCCGATAGCATTAATGAAGATAAAAAGTAACAAGACATTACATGAAACATCATTGGCTATGTACCTCAGAGTATTATTTATTGTGCTTTTCGCCTCCTATTTTTTCGGGCAGGTACATGCACAAGAACCTCTCCCCACCCCGGATTCAGTTAAAGTTGCTCACGATTCGTTGAGAGCCGTCCGGGATTCTGTAAGGGATATTAATGATTCGATACGATATGGTGCCATCGAAAGCTTCGCGAAAAAGAAAAAATTTACCAAATTTCTCTATCGCTTGCTATTGAAAGAGGCTCGCGTTGATAAAACCCAAAAAACAAAAACAAGCAAAAGCATTAAGCCGAAGCCTTATTTGAAAGATGAAGGAAAGATTGTAAGAGATATTCATGTAGTTACATTCGATCCCTTTGGCCATTACGTCCAGGACACCTCTTTGCGCCCAAAAGGCTGGCTTGTGAAAACAGGCAATGCGCTGCATGCAAAGACCCGGGAGACGACCATTAAAAACATGTTGTTATTTAAAAAAGGTGAACTCTTTGATTCTTTGGTGGTGCAGGAATCAGAACGATTGATACGATCCCAAAAATATCTGCGCGATGTTGAATTTTTCACAAAACCCGCTTCCAAAGGTTCCGACTCACTCGATGTGTATGCCTGGGCCTGGGATGTGTGGAGCCTGATCCCCGGTGCCAGCTTTTCGGGTAATTCCACTTCACTGGATCTGACGGATGATAATTTTATCGGTCTTGGGCATCGCTTCCGGGCAGATACGAAATGGGAACGACCTGCCGGCACCAATTTTACACGCTTCAGCTATTTGATTCCCAATATCAAAACTTCATACATCAGCGCCAGAGCTGAATATTATTTTTCCGGCAAGGAGAATCTTTTAAGAACCATTGCATTTGAAAGGAATTTCTATTCCCCGTTGACAAAATTGGCTGGGGGTATTTTTTTAGGACAAATGAAAACTTCGATTTCCTTTGTTCAACAGGACAGCATCCTTCATTTATCTTCACGCAACAATGTCCAGGATTACTGGGCTGCCAGGTCGTGGCAATTGTTTAAAGGTAATTCGGTTAAAGAACGAACCACCAATCTTATCCTGTCGGGGCGCCTGCTGGTAGACAGATATCCGGGAAGACCCCAAGAAGCAGTGGCCGCCAACGTCTTCAACAACCAAACTGTTTTTTTCGCCGGGCTGGGTGTTACTTCGCGGCAATATACCCGCGACAGGTACATTTTTGATTATGGAAAAGTTGAGGACGTACCCGTAGGCCGGGCTTTTGGCATTACAGCAGGCGTCGATGTTAAGCAGCGGGATCGGTGGTATCTGGGCTTACAAGCCGCATGGGGCAATTACTATCGGTTTGGCTACCTGAGCACGCATTTCGAATACGGAACTTTTATCAAGGCATCGCACTTCCGACAGGGTGTAATAACCGGCAGGCTAAACTATTTTACGCCACTTTACCAACTGGGCAACTGGAAGATAAGACAGTTTGTTAAACCAACAGTTATTGTTGGTTTAAGAAGGTTACCGGGCGATAACCTCACTTTTAATGAACACATGAAAGGGTTTGAAGAGCTTGCTTTTCCAGCAACAAGCATGGTTGTGCTAACCCTGCAAACCCAAAGCTATGCTCCCTGGAATCTGATAGGCTTTCGCTTTGGCCCCTATGTTTTTGCATCCCTGGGCATGCTGGGAAACGAATCGTCAGGCTTTAGCAGGAGCCGGCTCTATTCCTTTTTTGGATTGGGTGTTTTAATAAAAAACGACTACCTTATCTTTAGCAACTTTCAGATTTCGCTGGCATTTTATCCTTTTGTTCCGGGCAAAGGTGCCGGTATTTTCAAAACAAATTCATTTATAACTACGGATTACGGTTTCAGGGGTTTTGAAATTTCAAAGCCTTCCGTAGTGGATTTTAATTAGGTTCAGTAGTCTTCCAGATTACTTTTACGTTTACGACCCATTTGCTTAAAAACGGAGGGAGCCAGCCCCGTGACCTTCTTGAACTGATTAGACAGATGTGCTACACTGCTGTATCCAAGCCTGTAGGAAATCTCCGTAAGGTTAAGCTCGTCATACAATATGAGTTCTTTTACCTTTTCAATTTTATTAATGATAATGAACTGCTGTATGGTGATACCTTTCACTTCCGAAAAGATGTTGGCAAGGTAGGTGTAATCGTATCCTAACTTTTCGCTGATGTAGTCAGAATAATTTTCTTTAGGCTCTTCATCAGCATAATGAATCATCTCTACAATCACATTTCTTATTTTTTCAATCAGAATCGCTCTCGTATCGTCCATTACCTCCAGGCCCGACTTTAGCAGATTTATTTTCAACTGCTCACGTTTTTCTTCTGTTATTTCTTCCAAAAAATCAACCACGCCAAGGTCAACCACGACATATTTCATCCCAAGCTTTCTCAACTCCTCCTGCACCAGCATTTTGCACCGGAGACTCACCATGTATTTTATGTAAAGCTTCATTTGCCACAAAGTTAAACAAATTCATAAGTCGCTTGTTTCCCGCCCGTTATTATTTAAGAAATAATAAGAGATGAAGATGTGATCAGCAATTTTGAATAAAGCTACTGCACGAAAACTTTGGTAAAATCGTAAGTAGAACGCTCGAGCCGGTCGGCAACTTTTAAGGTAAAACCTTCTACCTGTCCGTCTTTTATTACAAAAGGAAGCACTTCGGTGCCCATGCGCGACGGGAAATAGGTACACAAAAACCGGTCGCCGGAAAGATGCTGCAAGGTGGCCTTCAGGTCAGGGTGATGCTCGAAATGCAACAGCAACGAATCGCCTGTTACGCTTACGCGGATGTCCCCATAGACTTCGTTATGATAGGGGCCGGCAAATACATTCAGCGGCAACGATGGCGGCAGGTGCATCGCCACTGTGTCGCGCCATTGCTCTATTTGGTTGTTTTGTTGCTGCTGTCGCCGGTTGTATGTCTGCAAGTATTGACTGCTATAATTGCCCTGAGGCAATCCCAGGAAAGCGTCGAGAATTTCGTCTTTCAGCGCATCGTAAAACCAATTCTCGTCGGAGTTGGTCAGCACTACGATGCCCAGGTTAAGCTCCGGAACCAAGGTGACGCCTGTAAAGAAACCCAGTATTCCTCCGCCGTGCGAAATCACTTCCACATCTTTGTAATCGTCTATCGACCAGCCGAGACCATACAAGGAATTGCGTCTCTGGATGGTTTGCGGATAGCGTGTTTTGCGAATTACTTCCCAGGGAATTACCTGCCGCCCCTCATATCTGCCGCTGTCGAGCTGGGCTATGAGCCAATGGCTCAGATCGTTTACCGACGAACTCATCGAAGCCGCCGGACCGATCACATCGATGTTTGTGTGTGGAAAAACCGTCAGCACGCCCTGCTGCAGCGTATGCGCAGAGGCAACATTTTTTTGCTGTTGCAAATTTTCAGAAAGCACCAGCGTACGGGTCATCACCAGAGGTTTCAGCAATTGGTTTTCGATATAATCGTTCCAGGGTTTTCCGGTGATGCTTTCGATGCATTGGCCTGCCCAAAAATAGCCTGCGTTGCAATAGCCGTATCGTTCCCGAAAATCGTATTGGGGAATTATTAAAGGAAATTTCTCATAAATATCTTCGGTTTTCAGAAGAGAATAAAAGTACAGGAAGTCGCGCTGAAAAGTAGCCATCCCCAACCGGTGCGAGAGCACATCGGCAATGGTAACATGCTGCGTCACCCAGGGATCGTTCATGGCAAAGTCGGGCAGATGAACAGTAACTTTATCATTAATACTGCATTTGCCATCATGCTCCAGCATAGCCACAGCGGTGGCTGTAAACGACTTGGTGTTGCTGGCGATCATAAAGAGCGTGTTGGCATCCACCGAATCGGGCAGGCGATGGTCGCGCAGGCCATAACCTTTGGCCACGAGCACCTGGCCGTCTTTTACAATAGCCACCGCCGCGCCGGGCAGATTCCAGTCGGTGAGCGCCTGAAGCACATATGCGTCGAGTTGTTCTTTTACAAATTCCGGCACCGTGGAGCGCTGCTGCGCCTTAGCAACGTGGCTTGTGCCCATCAAAATCCAACCAAAAACCAGTAAGAATAAGTAGTTTTTCATTTTAAAATAATTATTACAATTTCACTTTTTAAAATACCTGATCCAGGCTTCAAAATTAGCAATATCACTGAAAGCATTTAAAACCAATACTGTCCGACTAAAAACTATAGATTCTTCGCTGCGCTACCAATGACAACTTTTTGTAAGACCCTGAAAGCATATGTATTAAACAGACCTCTCAATCGCTTCGCTCTTTCGAGGTGACAGTGGTGCTGTGGCTGTGGGGGAGAGGAAAAAAATCGCTTCGCGATTTTTTTCCTCTCCCCTCCCAATCGTAGCCCTGTCATTTCGATCCGCCAACTGGCGGAGAGAAATCTATTCCACTTTGTCATTACCTCATTATGCCCAAAAACTTTGGGTGAATATGAGGCTGCCGGCTTCCAGCGCGATTTGCCTTTCGGCTTGAAACACTTACTTTTGCAAACTTAAAAAACAACGAATTTGAATACAGCAGAAATTCTTGAAAATTATGCAACCAATGCACAGGTTCGGCAACTTGCCGAACTGCTTCAGCAGGAGCAGCCCCAGCGCATATATCTTTCGGGCAGCAAGGGTTCGCAGCGTGCTTTTGTGGCTGCCAGCGTAATGCAAATCCTCAGAGGCACGCAGGTGTTTGTCCTTCCCGACAAGGAATCGGCGGCTTATTTTCATAATGACCTGGAGAGTCTCTTTGGCGAGCGCAACAAAGATTACAACAAACGTAAAGTCTTGTTTTTCCCGACATCCTACAAAAGACCTTATGAAATAGAAAAAACGGATGCTTCCAATATTTTGCTGCGCAGCGAGGTGCTCAACAAACTGCACGGGCGGAAGCACAACTTTGCCGTAGTAACTTACCCCGAAGCGCTGGCCGAGAAAGTGGTGACCAAACTGGTGGTAGCCAAAAATACACTGAACATCAAAAAAGGCGACCGGCTCACCCTCGAATTTACTCAGGAAGCGCTGGCGGAGCTGAAATTCGACCTTGTGGATTTTGTGGTAGAACCCGGCCAATATGCGGTGCGCGGCGGCATCATCGACATCTTTTCCTTTTCGAGCGACTATCCGTACCGCATCGAGTTTTTTGGCGACGAGATCGAAACCATCCGCACTTTCGAGCCGGGCAACCAGCTCTCGCTGACGCTGCACAACAGCGTGTCGGTGATGCCCGATCTGCAGAAACGCGACCAAAGCGAAGAGAAAGTTCCTTTTACTTCCTTCGTGGCCGATGGCACCACCTTCTGGTTTGACGATATGCAGTTTGCCTTCGAAAGGATGAATCTGGAGATGGACAAGGCGCTGGAAGTTTTTGATCCATCAGCTTTAAAAATCAAAACCGACCCGCAGCAACTGTTTATTAATGGCGACACTTTCGTGGCGCAGGTACTGCAGTTTTCGATTGTGGAATTTGGCACCGCCACCATGCTCGACACTACCGCCAGCTTTCATTTCGATGTGTTGCCGCAGCCATCGTTTAATAAGAATTTCGATCTTTTTATTAAACAGCTCCACCAAAATACGCTGAATGGCCTCGATAATGTAATTTTTGCTACCAGTCTCAAGCAGGTGGAGCGGCTGCATGCCATCCTGGGCGACGCCATCAAAAAAGAAAACACGCCCAACCACCTCGAATACGAAGCCATAGCCCTGCCCGTGCACGAAGGCTTTTTGGACAACACGCTGAAGCTGGCGTTTTTTACCGATCATCAGATTTTCGACCGGTACCACCGTTTTTATCTTCGCGAAAGCAACAAAGGACGGCAGGCGCTTACGCTAAAAGAAATTTACGACCTGCAGCCCGGCGATTACGTTACGCATATCGACCATGGCGTGGGTCGCTTCGATGGACTTGAAACTGTGGACAACAACGGCAAAGAACAGGAAGCCATCCGTTTGGTGTATCAAAATGGCGACCTGCTTTATGTGAGCATCCACTCGCTGCATCGCATTTCTAAGTTTGTAGGAAAAGAAGGGATGCCGCCATCGCTCAATCGGCTTGGCTCCAACAACTGGAACCGCCTGAAGGAACGCACCCGCAAAAAGGTGAAGGACATTGCCCGAGAGCTGATCAAGCTTTACGCTGAACGGAAGCGTGCCAAAGGTTTTGCCTTTGCCCCCGATTCTTATCTTCAGCACGAGCTGGAAGCATCGTTTATTTACGAAGATACTCCCGATCAATACAAAGCCACCCAGGACGCCAAAAGCGACATGGAGAAAGAATATCCCATGGACAGGCTGGTGTGTGGCGACGTAGGTTTTGGAAAAACTGAGATAGCCATGCGCGCAGCTTTCAAAGCCGTTACCGACAGCAAGCAGGTGGCCGTGCTGGTGCCTACCACCATTCTGGCTTTGCAGCATTTTAAAACTTTCAGAAAACGTCTCAAAGATTTCCCTGTCAACGTCGAATATATCAACCGCTTCAAATCCACCAAAGAGCAGTCGCGAATTATCAAAGAGCTGGAAGAAGGAAAAATTGATATCCTCATCGGCACCCACAAGCTGGTGTCGAAGAATATCAAATTCCGCGACCTGGGGCTGCTGGTCATCGACGAGGAACAGAAATTTGGTGTGGGTGTAAAAGAAAAGCTCAAGCAGATGAAGGTGGATGTTGACACGCTTACCCTCACCGCCACGCCCATTCCGCGCACGCTGCAGTTTTCGCTCATGGGTGCCCGCGATCTGTCGGTGATCAACACGCCGCCACCCAATCGCATCCCTATCCATACCGAGGTGCGCGGCTTTGGCGAGGAGGTTATCAGCCAGGCGATAAACTACGAAGTGTCGCGCAACGGACAGGTTTATTTTGTGCACAACCGTGTACAGAATATCACTGATGTGGCCGACATGCTCCGCAAGTTTTGTCCCGGCGTAAAAATCGGCATCGGGCACGGACAGATGGACGGGAAACAGCTTGAGCAGGTGATGCTCGATTTTATCGAAGGCGACTACGATGTGCTGGTGGCTACCACCATCATCGAAAACGGACTTGACATTCCCAACGCCAACACCATCATCATCAACGATGCCCAGAACTTCGGCCTGAGCGATCTGCACCAGTTGCGCGGACGCGTGGGACGCGCCAACAAACAAGCCTTCTGCTACCTGCTCTCTCCGCCGCTGGCTTCGCTCACCACCGAAGCCCGCAAACGCCTCAAGGCCATCGAGGAGTTTTCAAATCTGGGCAGCGGCTTCAACATCGCCATGCGCGACCTCGACATCCGGGGCGCCGGAAACCTATTGGGCGCCGAGCAGAGCGGATTTATCTCCGACATCGGCTACGAAATGTACCACAAAATTCTGGACGAAGCCATGCTGGAGCTGCGCGAGGAGGAGTTTCAAGATGTTTTTACCGACCAGCCTGCACGCGACTTCGTGACCGACTGCCAGATAGAAACCGACCTGCAGATTCTCATCCCCAAAGATTATGTAGCCGTAACCACCGAGCGATTGAGCCTTTACAAAGAGCTGGATAATGTGGCCGACGAGGCGGCGTTGCAGCGGTTTGCCCAACGCCTCACCGACCGCTTCGGAGCCATTCCTGCCGAAGTCAGCGCCCTCTTCGACACCATCCGTCTGCGCTGGATAGCACGCAAAATAGGTTTTGAAAAAGTAGTTTTGAAAAATGAAAAAATGATTGGATATTTTGTGGGCACCGAGGAGTCGGGATATTATCAATCGGAGGCTTTTGGATACATCCTGAATTATATGAAGAACAACCCGGTGGCCTTCCGCATGCACCAAACCGAAAGCAAGCTGCGGCTGATTTTCGACAAAGTGCCCGACGTAGCCACTGCACTCAAAAAACTACAGCCACTTTACAGGCAAAGTCAGGAAATTCAATCTTAAGTTTTGGGACGATCGTCGTCTTTCTCGTCGTCTTTTACACCATCTTTAAATTCTTTGATTCCCTTGCCGATGCCACGCATCAGCTCGGGGATTTTGCGCCCGCCAAACAGCAGCAGTATCACTACCAAAATAATGACGATCTCGAAAGCTCCGGGCGCCCAGGCGGCGATGATATGGTAATTCATACAGCGAATTTTTTATGTGTGGATGGCAAAGATAGAAAATTATGGATGGTGGCTTCGACTGTTTTCGGCTGGCTCAACAACCATCCCAGGCTTTAAAGTCTGGGCTACGAAGGCCTGGACTACATTTTATCCGACAGTTTTTGGTGTGCCACGCGAAAAAAGACCTCAACCCCCAGCCCCTTCTCCTGCAGGAGAAGGGGAGCGCCGGCGCACAGGCTGCTGCTGTGGATAGCTTCCGGCGAAGGAAGGAACCGTTGAACTCTCTAACTTTGATTTTGGAAATCTCACCTCGTTGATCCTATGCATTATCACCGATGGCTGAGCTTGTCAAAGCCACGGCTTTCTTCAAAGCATTGCGATCAATCTTATGGTTAGGCGTTTCGGGGATTTTATTAATAAAAATAATTTCTTTGGGAATGGCATAACGCTCCAATGCTGCTGAAATATCGGCTTGCAGTTGACGAATCTTTTCTGTGACCCACGGTTTATCTTCGATCACCAACACTACTTTTTCGATAAGCCGATCGTCGGTAACGGATGAAATGGCATAGCGGCAGGGAATAAAAGCTCCCAGTTTTGCTTCGATGGTTTCGGGATAAAGATTGATGCCACCGGAAATAATCATCTGGTCGTAGCGGCCCAGAATGCGCAAAGTGCCGGGAGTAAGCAATTCGGCTACATCGTTGGTGTGCACAGGCGCCGGCGCAATATCGGGAGCTTCAACGATCAGTCTTTGGCGGCTGTCGGTGGAAATATGCACGCCTGGCAGCAGATGAAATGCCTCATCCGGTTGCCGGCCGTTGAGCTGTTGCAGGGCGATATGCGAAACGGTTTCGGTCATGCCATAGGTATGAAAGGTGCGGTTGGTCAGGGTTTTAATTTTCGTCCGCAACGCAAAGCCAATGTCGCTGCCGCCAATGATAAGATTTCTAATATTGTTAAGACTTTTTTCGCCCGACTTTGTCTTTAATAATTCGTACACCTGCAGCGGCACCATCGCGGCAAAATCGAAACGCGCATCCGCAAACTGCTTCAGCGGGGCATCCGCCGGCGCTGTGATGAAAAGGTTCAGCCCCAGCGTCATGGCTCTTACAAGCATCATCTTGCCGGCAATATAATCTGCCGAAAGGCAAAGCAATGCGCTATCTTCTTTTTTTAAATTTAAAAAAGTACCGGTTTTCAGCGCGCTGTTTACCATGTGCTGCTTGCTTAGCCGCAATTGCTTTGGCTGGCCGCTGCTGCCACTCGAAGGCACAATGATGTAGGAATTGCCGTCGAGCCATTGCATCAGAAAACTGAAGATGCTTCGACGCCACGGCGCATGACTTACAGCCGACGACTCGTCGGAGCAATAGCGTCGTAGCGCCGCGCCTTCGCGGTAAGTTCCTTCCAGCGTTATCCCGATGATATTTCTGTAATCGGTCATAGGATGGTTTTGAAATCCCATTTATTTTCCGGTTTATAAAAAAGCGCTCCTGAAGCAATCTCAAGCGGCGACGGGATATTGTTGGTAAAAAGCTGTCCGGTGCCGAGGCCTTGCGGGATGGTGACGTTTTTACGAAAAGTGTATTGCGCAATGGCGCTCAGCCCGACATTGCTTTCGAGCGCAGAGGTGATCCACCAGCCGATGTTGCGCTGGTTGGCCAGGCTGATCCATTCGTCGCAGCCGGCCATGCCGCCGTGCAGCGATGGCTTCAGAATGATATATTGCGGCTGCAAGGTGTCGAGCAGGTTTTCTTTTTTAGCGAAAGCGTTAATGCCTATCAGCTCTTCGTCGAGCGCTACCGGCACCGGCGAATTGCGGCAAAGCTCCGCCATTAGCGGCCATTGCCCCTGCCGCACCGGTTGCTCGATGCTATGCACATCAAGCCTTGCAAGCTGCTGCAACTTTCCCGTTGCATCAGCAACACCGAAAGCGCCGTTGGCATCCACGCGTATTTCGATGGCAGCGGCATCGTATTGCTTTCGCAATGCAGCAATCAGTTGCAACTCTTTATCAAAATCAATAGCGCCAATTTTTAATTTAATACAGCGAAAACCTTGTTCGATTTTTTGCGCAAGCTGCTCCTGCATGTATTTTGTATCGCCCATCCAAATGAGGCCATTGATGGGGATGCCAGCCTTGCCGGCGGTAAATTCAGATGGGAACAACACCCGGTCGGCACCATTTTTTAAATCCAACAAAGCCGTTTCCAAACCAAATCGCACCGACGGGAAATCCTGCAACCCTTCACAAAGCCAAAATTTGTAATTGTTAATATCCCGACATACTTCATCAATTTTGGATTCCAGATCAGGACGATCATCGCAGCTAAGATTGGGCAAAGGAGCTATTTCGCCTATTCCGATGTAATCAGAATGATCATTTTTTATAAATATAAACCAGCCATCGCGCGTATTCATCACGCCGCGGGAAGTGCCCGCCGGGCGATGAAACCGGAGTTGATATTTTTTAAACCAGGCTTTCATAATGCTAACCAAATCCCCAAACCAAACAGCAACACATAGGCAAAGGTGGTAAGCGCCAGGTAGCGCAGGAACGGGTCGAGGCGGCGGTGTTCTTTGATGCGGAAAATGGCGATTAATTGAATGACGAAGAAAGGCAATGTGAGCAGATACAAAAACTGCCAGGGCGAAATGAAATTAAGCAAAGTGGTTGCTATCCCGGCTGCCATAGCGATGACAATGAGGAGCAGATGATAAATTTTGGCGTTGCGCTCTCCAAGCCTCACGGCAATGGTGCGTTTGTTAGACTGTCGGTCGTTGTCGATGTCGCGCAGGTTGTTGAGGTTGAGCACGCCGGTGCTGAGCAGTCCCACCGAAATCGCCATCAGGAAAGCGTCAGCTTTAAGTTGATGCGCATTGAGATAATAGGTGCCCAATACCCCGGTGAGTCCGAAAAAGAGAAACACAAACAGATCACCAAATCCGCTGTAGCCGTAGGCTGTGCGCCCGATGGTATATTTTATGGCTGCCGCAATGCTCGCCACCCCCAGCGCAAGAAAAAGCAATACGCGCCAATTATCAATTCCCAGGCTTGTAATGATGAGAACAATTCCTGAAGCCAGCGTTAGCAAAGCAACGGCTGCCACAGCACGTTTCATCTCGCCCACCCGGATGTTGCCACTTTGTACGGTGCGCCGTGGTCCGAGGCGATGTTCGTTGTCGGTACCTTTGAGCGAATCGCCCAGATCATTGGCCATGTTGGAGAGTATCTGCAACAGCAACGTGGTGACGAGTGCCCAGATGATAATTGTAATGTTGTATGCGCGATCGGCCACTGCCATAAAACTGCCGGCCAGCGTGCTGGAGGCAGCCAGCGGCAAAGTGCGCAGGCGCGATGCCGAAACCCACGATCGGATAGTAGCCATTACGGGAATTTGGGGTATTTGCCAAAGTCGGGAGCGCGCTTTTCGAGAAAGGCATGCTTGCCTTCCTGGGCTTCTTCGGTAAGATAATAAAGCAGGGTGGCGTTGCCGGCAAACTCCTGCAAGCCCGCCTGTCCGTCGAGGTCGGCATTGAGGCCGAGCTTTATCATGCGCAAAGCCATCGGGCTGCGTTGCATCATGGTTTTGGCCCACTCCACCACCTCATCTTCGAGCTGCTCCTGCGGCACCACTTTGTTTACTAAGCCCATTTCCAGCGCCTCGGCGGCGCTGTATTGGCGACACAAAAACCAAATCTCACGCGCTTTTTTCTGCCCTACGATGCTGGCCAGATATGACGAGCCAAAGCCGGCATCGAAGCTGCCCACCTTGGGGCCGGTTTGCCCGAAGATGGCATTGTCGGAAGCGATGGTCAAATCGCAGATTACGTGCAGCACGTGGCCGCCGCCAATGGCATAACCGTTCACCATTGCGATCACCGGTTTGGGCAGCGAGCGAATTTGCTTTTGTACGTCGAGCACGTTGAGGCGCGGCACACCGTCTTTGCCAATGTAGCCGCCGTGGCCTTTTACATTCTGGTCGCCGCCCGAGCAAAAGGCTTTGTCGCCGGCGCCGGTGAGCACCACCACCGCTATTTGCTGATCTTCGCGGCAAAGCCGCAGTGCGTCGCTCATCTCGGCCGTGGTAGTTGGCGTAAAAGCATTGTGGTAGCGCGGCCTGTTGATGGTAATGCGGCCGATGCCTTCCCAGAAATCAAACAAAATCTCCTCGTATTCTTTTATCGTTGTCCAGTTTCTATTCTCCATGTGTGAAGTTTTTTTATTAAAAATAATTGCAATTGCTTGCTCCATCTGAGACATCCCGTAGGGATGCGATTTGGGTAGAAGAACACGATAGAGAATATTTCGTCCCGTACGGGACGAGATTTTGTGTGCTTTCAACTTTTCTACCCGTATTGTGTGCCTGACGACACAAATTTATTTTTTGAAATTTTGACAAAATGATCCAAATCCCACAAATATTTAACACCAAACCCTTCCAATTTCCAAATATTTAAAATAGTCGTTGAGCACTTTCGCAGAGCGCGGGCCATCGGTTCGTATTTCGAGCAGCGCCGGGCCTTCAGCAGCCGGATCAAGAAATTCGGGCAGTATGACGCTAAGCATTTGCTCGTCGGCAGCTTCAAAACATTTAATACCAAACGACTTTGCAAGAGCTATCGTGCTTCGCTGGTGGCGGGCTTCAAAAACAGTTTCAAGGTGATCGGTATCCGACGGGCCGGGAATGATCCTGAAAATGTTGCCGCCACCATTGTTAATTACAACGATCCGGAGATTTTTGTTCAGATAATTATTCCACAAGGCATTGCTATCATAAAAAAATGAAAGATCGCCCACAATGGCCACAGTCGGATTTTCGGAGAGGTACGCAGCGCCCGCGGCTGTGGATAGGCAGCCATCGATGCCGCTGGTGCCGCGATTGGCAAAATGACGAATCCCTTCCGGATGCCCGAAAAGCTGGCCGTAACGCACCGGACTGCTGTTGCCCAGATGCAAATCAGCCGGACGCGGTAGTTTATCAAAAATTAGTTCGTATGCTTTTAAATCAGAAAAGGGGCATTGCTGCAAATATTCTTTGTGCCGTCGGTTGGCGATGGTACATTGCTCTTTCCACTGCTGATGGTAATTGCTGCTACTCTCTTTTAAAAGTGGCGCCAGTTGATCAAAAAATGTAGCAACATCGCTGTGAATGCTGTGCGTCAGGCATTGGTAGGTATCGGGATGATCGGGGGCAGCATTAATATGCAAATGATGTTTTGGCTTATGCTTTCGCAAAAATGTTTTGATGCGCTTGCTCACCACCGCCTCGCCAAAAGTGATAAGCACCTCCGGCGCATAATCCTGCCGGCTTTCGCCGATTACGGATAAGAGTTTGTCGATGCACGCAACTCCGTTTTCATTCTTAAGATTTGAAATATTTTCCGTCAACAAGACGCATTGCGGCAACGCGACAATTTTGCGCAAAGCAGCATCCATTCTAATCCCGCCATTATTTTGTCCGGCCAGCAGCATTACCTTTTCGGTATTATTGATAAGATCGGCTATCTGCCGGAGATCGTCATCTGCAATCGAATATTTTAGCTTGGGCTGATGAATAATGCGAGGCTTTTCGGGTGGTGTTTCCGTAGTTCCGTAAAGTGGCTCAGCAAACGGCAGGTTGATGTGCACCGGCCCGGCAGCGGGGAAGCGGCATTTATTAATAGCTTCATTGATCAATCGGTTAATCATCCAGCGGCTGTCGGGAGTGTCGGGATGTTCGGGCAATTCATAGCTTCCGCTGATGAAATTTCGGAATGCCTCCCGTTGGCGGATGGTTTGTCCGTCGCCCTGGTCGGTCCATTCGGTGGGTCGGTCGGCGGTGAGGATTAACAAAGGAATTTTTTGATAATACGCTTCCGCAATGGCCGGGGCATAATTGAGCATGGCAGAGCCGGAAGTGCAGGCTATGGCAATGGTGCGTCCGCTTTGCGCTGCCATCCCCAAAGCAAAAAAGGCGGCGCTACGCTCGTCCACAATGGTAATACAATCAAAATCGGGCAGGGAGGCAAAAGTGTTGATGAGCGGCGCATTGCGCGAGCCGGGCGAAAACACGATTTCTTTCACACCTTTGGCCAGCATAATTTCAGCCAGCAGTTGAGCAGTATATTTATCAGATACTTTCATTTTGAGTATTATCAAAAGCCGAAGCCATAATTTGCATTTTCATTTCTGTTTCGTTCCATTCGCGTTCGGGGTCTGAGCCGGCGGTGATGCCTGCTCCGGCAAACAAAAGTTTCCCGTTTGGGAAAAGCCGCATACAGCGCAAATTGACATAAACATTGGTTTGTTCTTTAATATTGAGCATTCCCAGAAATCCGGAATAATACGCCCGGTCGTGTTTTTCGGTTTTTAAAATAAAATCATTAGCAATATCTGCCGGCATACCACAAACCGCTGGGGTAGGATGCAAAGCCCGGAGCAACTCAACTGCGCTGCCGGAGCTGAAAGAGATTTCCGTACAAATATGCTCTACACTTCCAGCCTGGCGGGTATAAGGCGCTGAGCAATCAGGATCGGTGATTCCGACGGCATGCAGCTTTTCGAGAATGTAGTCAGTTACAAATTTCTGTTCCAACTGCTCCTTTTCGGGCCAGGGCAAAGTGTGGGTCTGCGGATTGAAAGGGCGGGTTCCGGCCAGCGCCATGGTTTGGTAATTGCCGGCACGGCCGCGCAGCAGCAGCTCAGGACTGGCTCCCATCCACCAACCGCTGGCAGGGGTGTAAAAAAGATAAACAAAAGCCGTTGGGTATTTTTGTTTTAAAAATAATAACAAACTGGCTGGCTGAAGCGAAGCATCTGAACTGGTAATAAATTTTTGTCGCGACAGCACCACCTTATCCATTGCGCCTGCTTTTGTCAACTTTATCGCGTTGCTACACTGAGCGATGAATTCATCTTTTGGAGTATCCACGGAATTTTCAGCAAAAGCTTTATCTGAAAAAACATAGCCTCCGTTATAATTCCCGGTGTAGTAGGTAATTTCATCTCTACCCAGCAACAGCCCATCAACTGAAAACAGCAAGGCCGGATTTCGTTCTGAAACAACAAACGGTGCCTCGACAAAACCTGACCGGCTCCCCAATTGACGCATATTGCTAATCTTCTCCACCTCACCATGCTGCTGCACTACGGCCATAGGAATTTCGCTGCCGGGCAAAAACCAGACAGCAAAGCCGGAAGATTTATTTCGTGCTTTGGCGATAAATTTCTGGAGGTATGTGCTGTCGGTCATCGCGGGACGATAAAGTTGGTAAGGCGCACGGTGGAAAGCAGGCGTTGGTTTTGGTCGGTGATGTCGATGTTCCAGAGGTGGGTGCGTTTTCCGTGATGGATGATTTCGGCGCGGGCATACACCCACCCTCCCGTTGCCGACCCCACATGGTTGGCGGTGATGCTGCTTCCGCGTGCATCGAATTGCGTATTGTCGATCAGCAGTAGTGAACCAAGCCCGCCAATGGTTTCGGCAAAGGCAATATTGGCGCCGCCGTGCAAAATATGGCCAGGACGCCAGGTGCGCTCATCAACGGGCATGCGGCCGCACACGTAACCGTCGCCAACTTCGGTGTATTCGATGCCCAGGTTTTCGACCATTGTGCCGTGGCTGGATTGGTTGAGATCAGCCAGACTTGTATTTTTATCAATCTTCATCTTAATTTTTAAATTAAATGGTTGTTTTCTTTTTATGAAAAACAACCAGCTTTTACGACGGGCAAAGGTAAATAAAAAGCCTCCCGCACGTGCGGTTCATCGCATCGGAATGATGAATGAGTTGGAGAAGATGGGAAGGTAGGGGCTTCTTTTGCTAGTCATATCTCTCTTCGCGGCCAAGCACTAAAGCCTCAAAGCAATCGCTCTCGTCGGGTTCAGCAACCCGGAACTGGCCATCCCAATAAGCACTCTCTGGATGGAAAGTCAGTTTCATGATTTGTGGGGGATAAATATTTTCATACCCTGTTTCGTAACCGCTCACCACCACAGGCATATCGGTTGGGAGGTCTTTGAGTATTTCCATCAACGAGCCTGCCGTATAGTGGAAAATATTTTTATCGGGTTTTGCCATAGGATTACTCTTCTTTGAAATGCTATCTTAAATACATTATCGATTAAAAATTTTGATTGGAATTTTTAATTCATTAAATGCGCATAAGCTCTTCACGATAGGCATTTTCGCGGTTTAACCAGAAGCTTACCGGTATGTCCAGAACACGCTCCAGAAGCAAAGCTGTTTTTCGGGTTAATGGTTCTCTTCCTTTGATCAGATCATTTAATTTCGCCTTAGGCCACCCCAATCGTTCAGATAGCTCAGCCTGCGTCATATGGATTGTATCAATGGTTTCCTGAATCGTATCGCCGGGCGGGGAAAGCATTTCTTCACTTAACTGTAAATCTGTGGCCATGTCCTTTTTCTTTGATTGTTGTGTATTTTGATCTGCAAAAATAAAAAAAGGGTTACTTAGCTTTGCGCCAAATAACCCTGATTTATGGAAGGTTGTGGAGCTGCAGGGAGTCGAACCCTGGTCCAAACAAGCAGCAATAGAGCTTTCTACATGCTTAGTTTATTCTTAATTGTCGGCAACAGGCAGGCAACAAACAGCCAACCCGAGGCTTATCTTCTTTGTTTTCGCCGCAAGCCCGAAGCTTGCCCGCGGCTAGTCTTTAATTGCTTCACCCCGAACTCAGACAGGAAAAAGACGTGTCCGCCTGCGGGATGTCTCGTCCTCGACACCTTGTGTCGGGATTGGGCGCTAGTCTACTAAACTTCGACTAGGCTGCGAGAGCGTAGTTATTATTGCCAGTTATGGCTTTAGGAATAGTTGATAACGAGCCACATTCCAAATGCCCGGCATGCTTACTGTACCACTTCCTTGCTGTCAAAACCAATCAGCCCCAAATTTTTCAATGAACGATGAATCTTAAAAACGTGCTTGCAAAGGTAATATTTTACAAGCCCAGAGTATTGCAATAATGATACCGGAAAAATGGCGTCGCTGAAAGAAATTCCAACCGCCAGTGGACGCTGTAAACAAAATCAATAAAACAACCGTCAGCAGCTGGTGTAAATGCGGGGCGCAGGGCGCTGGGCGCCAGGGATGAGGTTACATGCGGTTTGGGTTTTGGAATTCGGATTTTGGAATTCGGATTTTATTTGTGATTTGGATTTTGGAATTTGGAATTTGGAATTTATTTGTGATTTGGAATTTGGAATTTGGAATTTGGAATTTGGAATTTGGAATTTGGAATTTGGAATTTGGAATTTGGAATTTGGAATTTGGAACTTGGAATTTGGAACTTGGAATTTATTTGTGATTTGGATTTTGGAACTTGGGATTTATTTTTTTACTCCCCGCTCCCATCCCACTGCAGCGCCAGCAAAGTGATATCGTCGGAAGGCGGCTGGTTGCCGGTAAACTTTTTGAGCTGCTGCATCAACGCATGCAGAAGCCCCCTGACATCGCCGGCACCATTGCTGGTCAGCACACGCTCCAGATTGTCTTTATCAAAAAAGATGTTTTCGCTGTTTTCGGCATCGGTGACGCCATCGGTGTAAAGAACCAACTTATCGCCTTTGTTCAGCTTCAGCTTCCCTGTTTTATAACTTACCTGATCCACCACTCCGAGTGCGGGGCCATGCGTGGCTTTCACCTCATACAATTCGCCTTGCTGCAACAGATAGGGATAGTTGTGGCCGGCGTTGCAAAAATTTATTTCGCCGGTATCGGTTTCGAGCAACCCGATAAAGAAGGTAGTAAAGACGGCATTTTCATTTTGGCTTACCAAAACCTCATTAATTTTACCTACTATCTGGCTGAGGCTTTGGGTAGCATACGCTGCCGAACGGGTGAGTGTGAGCGCAATGGCCATAAACAATGCCGCCGGAATTCCCTTGCCTGCAACGTCGCCCATAGCAAAACAAACGGTGTGCTCATTTACATCAAAGAAATCGTAAAAGTCGCCGCCAATATGCAGTGCCGGCTTGAGTGTAGCTGCGATGTTGAAATTTCGGTTTTCACAGAAATTAGTAAAGTCGCTGCGCAAATAGCCCATTTGTATGTCGTGCGCCACGCGCAGCTCGCCCTCCACGCGGTCTTTGTAGCGCTGGGTATCTATCAGGTTTTTGATATAAGCCTGCAACTCCGTCTGCATGGTTTCGAGCGAATCTTTGAGCACCATCACCTCATCGTTGGCAGGCACTGTGGGCATTTCCACCGTAAGATTTCCCTGACCGATTTCGCGGGCACTTTGCGAAAGCTGCTGCAAGGGACGGGTAAGTCGACGGGTAATGATGAGAATGGTGAAGATGATCAACAAAAACCCGACTATGCCGGTGGCAGCCACAATAAGGGTGGTGATGTAAAGGTTGCCAAGCAAGTCGCGCTTTGGAAAAACTACTGCCACCGACCATCCCGTTTGCGCCACCGGCATATAGTAAACCAGTGAGTTGAAGTTATCAAACACTCTGTTAAGCTCCACAAATCCGCTGCGTCCGGCCAACATGTTATCAGCCAAGAGCACCAGATCGGGGTTATTAATTTGCTTGGCCGTTTGATAAATATCTTTTTCTAAATTCACCTCACCGCCGGGACGCACCAGCGGTTTGCCGTCCCGGGCGAGAATAAAGACGTAGTCGCGCTGATGCTGTTTGTGTGCTTCTATCACCTCGCGAAGCCAGCTCAGGCGAAGCTCCACCCCTATCAACCCGCTGATACGGGTGGTATCATCCACACCCAAATATGCGGGCACCAGGTAAGCCACACTGAGGTGGTTGCTTTCGGCGCTTTTGTAGGCCTCACTCCAAAAAGGCCTGTTTTCATCTTTGAGCCGTGCTGACCATGTGCGGAGCTTTTCAGCGAAAGCAATCTCCATCGTGTCGGAATGGGCACCCTGCTGGTAATACAGAATTTTTGGTTTGCTGCCGGCCGCAGGAGGCATCTCATCAAAATAAGCAGTAAAGCCCCCCGGGATGCGTTCATTGTTGGTGGTAAGCAGTTGCAACAAAATGGCGATTTCACTTTTATCGAGCTGATCCTGCGAAAGGTAACCCGCCAGGTACTGCGTCGGCAGCTCCACACGCAAAAGCTCCTGTTGTATCTGGCTCACCGTAAGGGCCGAAATATTGCGCGCATCAGTGTGTGCATCGTCAAGCAGGTTGGACCGTGTGATCCAAAAATTTATGAATACGATGATTATAAAAATGGCCAGCACGATGGCGGAGATGGTATAGGTGAGCCGGGCGGTAAGGCTTCGGTATTTTTTCATGAATACTTTTTTTATCAATTTTCTTTCTGCTATTTCAGCAGGCTTTCCAGGGCTATTTTCTGCGCCGAAATTGCTGCGGTATCTTCCAATCTGCAAACAGCCAGTTTGTAATCATCCTCCAGATGAATTTGGCTCAGGGTTTCACGCAACTGCCGGCCATTGGCATAAAGCCTGAACTGTTGTTCTTCGTGTCGTACCACAAAAGTATTGAGCGGACGGGTTAAACCGGTTCCCAGGGCTTTCAGGTAACTTTCTTTGAGCGTCCAAAGATCGAAAAAAAATGATCGCTGCAATTCCGGTGGCTGAGCGATGAGTTGCAAATATTCTTCTTTGGCAAAAAAACGCCTCGCTACGGCGAGATTTGCATTTCGCACCTTCTCCACATCCAGACCTACAGGCGCTCCCGAAAGCGCCACCACCACCCATCTGCCACTGTGCGACACGTTGAAATGTATTTCGGGGTGCTTGTCGAAAAAAGGTTTCCCGATGGGAAGTTTTGCTACCGTCAATTCATTGGCAGGCAAGCTATACTTCTTTTCTGCCGCCCACTGAAGCAACACCCTTCCCAGCACCTTGCGCTGAAACACTGCTTGATGGCCATAACGCCCAGGTTCCGGACGCCGCGTTGGCTCCAGCACCTGCAACAACGCCGGTTCCATTTTATTAAAAACGCCATCATCAGGCAACATTATAGCATACACTTCCGTCATCTCTTCTGTTTTTTTTTATAAAAAATTTTTTTACACAAGAATCCGCCTGTTCAGCAGTTATTAAAACGCTAAATCAGAAAAGGAAAACCGAAAAGATTTCTGATTTATTATACATTTGCAGCCAAATGCTTTAGGGGACATAGTTTTATTATGATGAATCTGAGATTTGTAATCCTGTTTTTTGTACTTGTATTCGTTAGCTTTAATGCGCCTACCAACCAAAACGTAGCGCCCGACAGCAAGCCGCTGACCATACCCGATGCCCCCCCGCCACTGCCCGCCTCTTCAATCAGTAAAATAGATTCGCTTGTGGAGCGGGTTCTCAGGCTCAACCGTTTTAACGGTGCGGCGCTGGTGGCTGTGGATGGTTATCCTGTGGCCCAATACTGCCATGGTTATGCCAATCTCGACACCAAAGACACCCTGGACGATAACACCGTTTTTCAGATTGCCTCGGTGAGCAAAAGTTTTACAGCACTCTCGGCACTCATTCTATACGAACGCGGCCAACTTGATGTGAATGCACCGGTAGTGAATTATATCCCCGAGTTTCCCTTTCCTAAAGTAACGATAAAACACCTGATGCAGCACACCTCAGGACTGCAGAACTACATGTATTTTGTTGATAATTATTGGCCCGAAGAGAAACCTCTCACCAACGAGGAGGTCTTGCAGTTGATTATTGATCACAATCCGAAACGTGACTGCTGGCCAGGGCAACGGCATATTTACAGCAACACCGGTTATGCCATGCTGGCACTGGTGGTAGAGCATGTATCAGGCAAGCCTTTTTATGAATTTTTACGCGACGAAATTTTCAATCCGCTGGGAATGAACAACACCTTTGCCTGGAATACAGCGGATGCCGAAACAAGCCGGATGGCCATTGGTTATGCCCGGCGCTACCGTGGCAGCCGCTACAACCACAGCCCGCTCGACGAAGTGCTGGGCGACAAAAGCATCTACAGCACCACGCGCGACTTGCTAAAATACGATCAGGCTTTGTACACCTCTTTGCTTGTAAGCGACACCACGCTGCAGCAAGCCTTTAGCCCTACCGTTACACGCCGCGGGCGCTCCTACAACTATGGCTTTGGCTGGCGCCTGAAAGAAATGGATGGCCACCGCGTAATTTATCACAACGGTCTCTGGAACGGTTTCACCTCAAGTCTCACGCGTATTCCCGACGAGCGCATTACCGTAATACTGCTCAACAACACCAACGCACAGGTGTCGTTGCTGGTAGAGCAGCTCTACCGTATCACCAGCCGCGAAATGAAATCACAGACTTTGCTTGCAAGCAAACAGTGAAAATTTTTGTTGCAATGGAAAAGAATATCCAAAGAAATATTTTCTATTTTTGTGGCTCATCAACTGACCTAATTACAAAACATATAATAACAAAACATTATGACTGAAAACATGAACAACCTCGTTTTGGTGCCCACAGATTTCACTGCTGTTGGCGACAATGCCATCAGCCAGGCCGCCGAAGCAGCCCGTTTTTTAGGTTATAAAGTGGTGGTACTTCACGTAATCGACAAGACCACCAAAGCGCAACTTAAGAAAGAAAGCCTCGACGAGACTTCGGTAGAAGACAAACTACAAGTCATCGTCGACGATCTCAAATCAACCTATGGCATCGAAGCCGAAGGGATGGCACGTGAAGGCAGCATCTTTACCACCATCAGCGATGTGGCCAAAGAGCTTGGCGCCAAGCTGCTTTATCTGGGAACACATGGCAAGATAGGGATGCAACATCTCACCGGCAGCTATGCCCTCAAGGTAGTTACCAGCTCGCCGGCGCCGGTAATTGTAGTACAAAAGCGCTCTTTTGGCGAAGGGTATCACCATATTGTCCTGCCTATCACCAGCGATTCAGGCCCCTGGGAAAAAACAAAATGGGCAGCACATATTGCCAAACAGTTCCGCTCGGAAATTCATATCTATCAAATGAACGGCTCCCAAATCGACGAAGCTGTAAACCAGATCACAGAATATTTTGATAAAAATGATGTGAAATACACCGTACGCGAAGCAGCCAAAAACACCAACTTTGCCAAACAGATCATCGATTACGCCACCAGCAACAATGCGGACCTGGTGATGATCATGACCGACCCCGACCAGAGTTTCGCCAAATTTTTCCTCGGCTCATGGGACGAACAAATCATCTTCAACGCTGCACAGATACCCGTGATGTGCATCAACCCCCGCAAGCTCAACTGGCAAAAAATTGTTTCTTACTAAGCTCATCAATAAAATACCATCAGGAGCCGGATAGAAAACTTCCGGCTCTTTTTGCTTTAATCCTTAGCTGACTAACCAACGATGTCATGGATTTTGAAAATCTCAAAAAAGCTGTTTTACAGATGTTGTCGCACGAACTGCGGCCTACGCTCTATTACCATGACGTCCACCACACCCTCGACGTTTACTACTCTGCCGAAAGGCTGGCAAAACTCGAAGGTGTGAGCGCCGATGATGAGCTGTTGATAAAAACCTCAGCCCTGTTGCACGACACTGGCATGGTGCATACGTACGAAGACCACGAAAACGCTTCCTGTGAAATAGCCCGCGAACTGTTGCCCGGGTACGGCTACTCTGAAGATTATATCAGGCAGGTTTGCCGGATGATTTACACCACCCAATTGCCGCAGAAGGCCGTCACACTATCCGAGAAAATTCTTTGCGACGCCGATCTGGACTACCTCGGACGGGAAGATTTTTTTATGATCTCCCACCGGCTTAAGCTCGAATGGAATCTGCAAAAAGTCAGAGCAACCACCCTGAAAGAGTGGTACGAACTTCAGCTAAGATTCCTCGAAGCACATATCTATTTCACGCCATCGGCCAAAGCCACACGTTCTGAAGGCAAACTAAAAAATCTGAACCAAATCAAAGAAATTCTCTGTATTAATCATTGATATGAATCACATCACGAGCCTCAGAACCGACGCTGGCGACTGGCTTTTACTTTCGATATGACTTCCATAAAAACTTTGATAATAAACTACCGGGATCGCCACCCATTGCAATTGGTTATGTGGGTGGCAGTGCTTCTTCGCCTGGTGGCTGTAATTTTTGCCCGTGGCTGGGGCATGCTCGACGATCATTTTCTGGTGATAGAAATAGCACAGTCGTGGATCGACGATGGCAACTTTAACCACTGGCTGCCGTGGGATGCCGAAAACGAAGGCCCCACCGGTCACAGTTTTTTTTACGCCGGCCTGCATTATTATTTATTTCGACTTCTCGAATGGCTGCATCTCACCGACCCACAAAGCAAAATGCTGGTGGTGCGGGCATTGCATGGCGCCTGGTCGCTGGTGGTAGTTTATCTTGGCTTCCGCATCGCTCACCGACTTGCCGATGTGAAAGTTGCATACTTAACCGGACTACTGCTGGCGGCTTTCTGGTTTATGCCCTGGATGAGCGTTCGTAATTTGGTAGAAGTTTTCGCCATCCCCTTTCTTATCATCAGCATCTGGATGCTGATGAATAAAGACCGGAAGCAGGCATGGTTGTGGATTTTGGCGGCGGGATTTATTGCAGGTATTGCGTTTTCGGTAAGATTTCAAACCATTCTCTTTGCCGGTGGCCTGGGGCTTGCGCTGCTATGGCGCCGCGAAATCTGGCAGGCGCTGCTGTTTGGCGCCGGCTATCTTTTGGCGGTTGCGCTGCTTCAGGGCTTGGTCGATTTTATTATTTGGCAACAGCCTTTTGCCGAATTCACCGAATATGTGCGCTACAATCTCGAAAACAAATATGGCTATATCACCGGTGATTGGTACAATTATCTGGTGCTGCTTTTTGTTTTTCTCATTCCACCGGTAAGTATTTTTTTCCTTATCGGAATGTTCAGACATCCGCGCAAGTATCTACTGATACTATTACCTACGCTGCTTTTTCTGGCTTTTCACTCGTGGTTTCCCAACAAACAGGAAAGGTTTATCTTAACCATTGTTCCATTTATCATCACCATCGGCATGCCGGGCTGGCTGGATATAATGCGCAGCAATCACTGGCTGCAGCGCCACCAGAAATGGATCAGCGGAAGCTGGATCTTTTTTTTGACTATAAATAGCATCCTGCTCATCGGAGCAACAACCATGTATTCTAAGCGGGCACCCGTGGAAGCGATGAGTTATCTGAAAAGGTATCCGGGCATCGAAGCCATCGTCATCGAAAACAGTACGCGCGCCAATGCGCCGATAATGCCGCAGTTTTATCTGAATCAGTGGATCAAAACTTATGAAGTCACTACGGTACATCCTGTCGGGCTGTTGCCGGGAACTATAAACTTTGCTGATGCGGAACCTGACTTTGTGCTGTTTATCCGCGACGAGGAGCTGCCACAGCGCCTGAAAGCTATGCGCCAACTATTCCCTGACCTTGCCTACGAAACTACCGCCGAACCAGGATTTGTAGATAAAGTAATGCACTGGCTCAACCCCCACAACAAAAACGACCGGATTTTTATCTATCGCAACAATAGCAAGAAGACGCGTTGATTGTATTTCCATTCACGTGCTCATTCCGTTTTTACGAAATGAAATATCTGGCCATTATCATTTAATATTGCGGAGCGCTTTGTACTGGTATCGTAAAAATGCACCACAGTTAAATCACGGTTGTACATCAAAAAAATATTTGTGTCGATTTTCAGTAAAGGAGTTTCATCAACCAGCAAGCGCTCTCCGTCGCTGTTTATCATAAGTTGAATTTCCTCACCAAGTCGGTGTGCAACATAAATGCCGGCTCGTTTCTTATCTACTTCCGTTGGTTCCATCTTAGGAAGCCCCGATACAATGTAGTCGAAAACCGGATCTGTGAAGAGCGGCATCATAAAATCGCCGTTATTTGCCAGGATAATGATAACCAGACCAATTTCAGGAATGGTTTTAAAATAAGAACGGTATCCCAAATAGTATCCACTATGCTGAACCAGCATCCCACGCCACTCTGCATCAGCCTCTTTCTGACTCTTTAACGCATAATTATACAAGTCGCTGGTAGTGGAATAAGCATTGCCTGACCCCCAGAAATTCGTGAAATTAAAATCAGGAAGATACACAGCTTCATGATTTCTGACGTAGAACCCTTGCGCATGTCCTGCAAGATGGCTATGTTCTGCATACAAGCCAGTAGAAATCATTTGGTAAGGCTGAAAAAGATTTTCCTGCAGAAAAACATCAAGGGTCTCTCCGGTGATAATTTCGATGAGATGCGCCAAAACCAAATAATTACTATTAGAATACGACTGCTGCGTACCTGGTGCAAACAGAAGGCTGTCGCAGGAATCAATTTTCTCAAAAAGATCTGAAGCCGCAACGGCCTTATTAAGTTGCCACGGATTCACAAATTCAGGCATGCGGTTGTGAATATCAGGAAGCCCGGAGGTATGATGGAGCAGATCAGCGATAGTTATTTGGCTGGCAAAGCGGGTACACTGGCAATAATGCACCAATGTGTCGGTTAATTTGACTTTCCCCTGATCAGCTAATAAAAAAAACGCTTGTTTTACAAATAATTTCGTGATGGAGGCAATAGGAAAAATCGTGGAAGCTGTATTCCTGATTGATCTGTCATCATCAGCAAAGCCATAGGCTGTATCAACCAATATCTGATTATTAAAAGCTACCAGCATTGCTCCCGAAAAGTTAGCACCGGAGGCAATTTCAGCTAATTGTTGTTGTAAGGATGGCTTTTCATTCCGTGTGCATAAACTCATCACGGCAATTAAACCCAGGGCTGTAATCGTTTTTAGCATTTATCTTCAGTTCGGGCATTACAACAAAACTTTTTCTAAAAAACAAAATGGAAAACTCTCATTTGCTCAGCAAAGCTAAAAGTAATTAGCGTAGCGCAATAGAAAAACTCTTGCCGGTGCGGAACCCGACTTTATTCTTTTTATTCGCAACAAGGAGCTGCCACAGCGCCTGGAAGCTATGCGCCAACTATTCCCTGACCTCAAATACGAAACCACTGCCGAGCCGGGATTTGTGGACAAAGTAATGTACTGGCTCAACCCCCACAATAAAAACGATCGGATTTTTATCTATCGGAATATGGGGAAGACAGCACGGTAAGCACGCCGAAAACCAATGCTTTAGCGGCATTCGAAAATTTTATTTTTAATAAAAAAATATTCCATCACCTTTCGCTTTCGAAAATAGCGATACCGGTATTGAGATCACTTTTAAAAGCAAATCACCAACAGCTGAAGTCACAGAAAAGAGCTAATCAGAATTAATATCGGTGAGATCAACCCGCTGAGCTAAAAAACAGGCATTCTTATTAATAGAAAGAAAGCTTGTTTTTTTTTAATGAAAAATGATTAATCGCGACGCCCCAGGAAAATCATCAGGTAGTACATCAACGTAGCCAGTGAAGCAAGTGCAGCCACCACATAAGTCATGGCGGCAGAGCGCAGACTGTCTTTGGCCATGCCATGCTGCTGCGATGATACGATGCCACTGCTTTCGAGCCATGCCAGCGCGCGACGTGAGGCGTCGAACTCCACCGGAAGGGTAATAAAACTAAATAGCGTAGTGGTAGCAAACAAGAGGATGCCTATGAGCAGCAACTGCGGGAAAACATTGATGAGCAGAATGCCGGCCAGCAGCACCCACTGCACCCAGCGCGAACTGATGCTTACTACCGGCACCAGTGCCGAACGCATCCGCAGCCATGCATAGGCATGAGCATGCTGAAGCGCGTGCCCTGTTTCGTGCGCCGCTATAGCTGCCGACATTACACTACGCCCCCGGTAAACTTCAGGACTCAGATTGATGGTACGGTCCACCGGATTGTAATGATCGGTAAGTCGTCCACGCACCGATCCAATCTTTACATCATGGATGCCATTCTGGCGCAGCATCTCAGCGGCCACCTCATGGCCTGTCATACCTCCTGCCAAAGGAATCTTTGAATATTTGGCGAACTTTGCCTTGAGCTGCGACTGTACCAGCCAGCTTAGCAGCACAAAAAAACCAAAAACGATCAGATACGTCATCATAACAATTTGCTTTTTTTAAAGTGTTCGTATCGATTGACAAATTGTTTGCCAGAGCCTTATTCTATCATCTTCATAAAATCTTCTTCGCTGATGATTTTAATGCCAAGCTTCTCAGCTTTGGCGAATTTGGCGGGACCCATATTTTCGCCGGCTACCACATAATCGGTGTTGCCGGAGATGGCGCTAATATTTCGGCCACCATTGGCCTGGATGGCTTCTTTGATGCCGTCGCGTGAGAAGTGCGCAAAAGTGCCGCTCACCACGAATGATTTACCCGCAAGCTTCTGCGACTGTGCTGCGGCGGGCTTTTCCATTTCCATCTGCAGACCATATTCTTTGAGCCGGCTCACCAGCTCCTGATGTTCGGGGCGTGTAAACCATTCGAGCACACTGCCGGCAATGCGTTCGCCAATTTCGTGCACCGCCACCAGGGCATCGTAGTCGGCTTCCATAAGTGCCTGCATCGATCCGAAATGTTCGGCCAGTTTGCGAGCAACCGTTTCACCCACATATCTTATCCCCAGGGCAAAGAGTACGCGTTGAAACGGCACCGCCTTAGAAGCTTCGAGGCCTTGCAGAATTTTTTCGGTAGCACGTTTCTGAAAACTTACGATGCGCTCTTTGCGGTCGCCCTCGGCAGGATATACTTTTTCTAATCCAAAAAGTTTATCGTAATTCAGTGCGTACAAGTCGGCGGCATTTTCCACCAGGCCTTTTTCGTAAAGCAACTCTATCTTACCCTCACCCAGGCTGTCGATGTCCATGGCGCGGCGGCTGATAAAATGTTCGAGCTTGCCTTTTATCTGCGGCGGACAGTGGTCTTCGTTGGGGCAGTAGTGAGCAACTTCGCCAGGTTGGCGCACCAACGCTGTTCCGCATTCGGGGCACGTATTTATAAACTCTGTGGGTTGTGCCTCAGCAGGGCGATTGGCCAGATCGACGCCAACGATTTTGGGAATCACCTCGCCACCTTTTTCAACAAACACGCTATCGCCTATGCGAACGTCAAGCTCCTGCATGATGTCGGCGTTGTGCAGTGTAGCGCGTTTTACGGTAGACCCGGCCAGCAACACCGGCTCCAGATTGGCCACCGGCGTAATGGCACCCGTCCTTCCCACCTGATAGTCGATGGAGAGCAACCGCGTAGTTTCCCGCTGCGCCTTGAATTTGTAAGCAATGGCCCAACGCGGCGACTTAGCCGTAAAGCCCAGTTGCTGCTGCTGGCGGTAGCTATTCACTTTTATCACCACCCCGTCGATGTCGAAATCGAGTGTGGTGCGGGCAGTATCCCAATGATTGATGTAGTCGAAAATTTCGTCGATGGTTTTGCATCGCCTGATATGATCGCTCACGTTGAGACCCCATTGGCGTGCAGCCATCAGATTGTCGTAATGATTGTCGTGCGGCAACGCTTCACCCAGAACAAAATAGACCATGCAGGTGAGCCGACGTTTGGCAACCTCTGCCGAATCCAGCATCTTAAGGCTCCCCGAAGCAGCGTTGCGCGGATTGGCAAAAGGCATTTCATCGTTTTGTGCCTTCAGACGGTTCAGGTGTTCGAAAGAGGTGTGCGGCATCAGCACCTCGCCACGAATCTCTATATCTTCCGGCCAGCTATTGCCATGCAGTTGCAACGGCACACTGTGTATGGTTTTAACATTGTCGGTTACTTCGTCACCGGTTTCGCCGTCGCCGCGGGTAACGCTCTGAGTGAGCCGCCCCGATTCATAGCGCATTCCAATAGCCACGCCATCATATTTTAGCTCGCACACATACTCCACTTCTTCGGAGATGTTTTTGCGGATACGTTCGATAAAATCGCGCACCTCTTCGCGCGAATAGGTGTTGCCCAACGAAAGCATCGGATATCGATGCCTGACTTGCGTAAATTCTTTATTTATTTGCCCGCCCACACGCCTGGTTGGCGAATTGGGATCGGCAAGCTCCGGAAACTGCTTTTCGAGCGCTTCGAGTTGCTTGAGCTTTTGATCAAAACCATAATCCGAAATTACGGGTTGCGACAACACGTAATATTTATAGTTGTGCTCGTGCAGTTGGCGGATAAGCGCACTTATTTGCCGGCGGGCTTCTTCCTGAGTCATTCAGTTGCTGGTTTTTTTAATTTTGCGGCCAAAGATAAAGAAAAGCAGAGAGGCAAGATGGCAGAATGCAAAAACCAGATTTATGGATTTTAATAACCAAACCCCGCTGGAGCTTCCCCTTTTTTCATCAGTTAAAATATTTTTTTTAATAAGCCAAACATAAATTAAGCAGACTTGTTATTTTTTTTAAGGATACTTAAATGTTTAAAAACTTTTAAATAAAAATGGAAACAGGAAATGTTTTATTTGCTTTTGGGCTAACTCTTTTAGCAGGTCTCTCCACCGGTATTGGGAGCGTGATGGCGCTGCTTTCGCGGAAGTTTAACCCAAAGTTTCTGGCTGGCTCGCTTGGCTTTTCTGCAGGGGTGATGATCTATGTCTCGTTCGTTGAGATTTTTGCAAAAGCGAAAGATTCGCTTGTGGAGGCACACGGGCTTCAAGCGGGAAATATTTATACCGTCGTAGCTTTCTTTGCCGGCATTGCACTGATAGCCATAATCGACCGTTTGATACCGTCATTTGAAAATCCGCATGAGATCAAAAACATAGAGATGAAAAACATTGATCCCGTCAACGACAAAAAGCTTTTGCGCATGGGGATGTTTTCGGCGCTTGCCATTGGCATCCACAATTTCCCTGAAGGATTGGCCACTTTTATAGGAGCTTTGGCCGATCCGACGCTCGGTGTGAGTATTGCGGTTGCCATTGCCATCCACAACATTCCCGAAGGAATTGCTGTGTCGGTACCGATTTATTATGCAACCAAAAGCCGCAGCAAGGCTTTTTGGCTTTCGTTTCTCTCAGGGCTTGCTGAGCCTGTAGGCGCTTTGCTTGGCTTTTTTATCCTGATGCCCTATTTCAACGAATCCACCTTTGGGATCATTTTTGCCGGCGTGGCAGGCATCATGGTGTATATCTCACTCGACGAGCTATTGCCCACTGCCGAAGAGTATGGCGAGCACCACGTTGCTATTGGCGGACTGATAGCCGGCATGGCCGTGATGGCAATTAGTCTGCTGCTGTTTGTCTGAGAGGGGTTCGGCTGATTCGTTATAATTCTTATAATTAAGTTTTTCTACCACACCCTGAATTCGATGTTGAGATAAAGAAATGCTTCGTTGTCCAGATTCGTGGCATACGGAAACCACTCCTGATACGACAATGCTGTGCGCACTTTGGGGATGGGTCGGTACTCAATGCCGGCGATCAATGTGCTGCCATCGCCGGTAGGATTCCATGGCTGCGTGTCGCCACGCGGAGTGTTGCTGCGCCGGAGGTCGTAGCGGCCAAAAAACTCAAACTTGCTATTCACATGATAAGTGGCGTAGGCGGAAAAAACCCGCTCATGATGATCTTTGATAAAGTCTTCGTTGCGCTTGATGTCATATTCCGCCCCAAAAAGAAATTTGTCTTTGATTTCATACCCCACAAAATTTACCAGCAGCAACTCACTGTTTTTCTTATTAATAATATCGGCATAGCTTCGGATGATCAATCCTTTGTAAGGCTTCAGCGTAACGCCCAATCCGGTTTTGAAAGAATTGTCGCTTTGCAGATTATTAAAACCTTCTCCATTCATCAGCGTAAAATCCAGCGCCAGCCAATCGGTAGGATTGTATTTAGCGGAAGCGCCCAAATCGGCGCTCGAGGCCAGGCCAAACTCGTCGAGTGCTGATTTGGCAATGTAGCGATGCCCCCAGACACGCTCCTGCAGGCTAAATTGCTGCAACGGAATGATGCCGATATTAAATGCCCATTTACCGGCACTGTATTGCAGCCATGCATCTTTGAAATAGGCAAAACGGCGTAGCAGCGTATCTTGTGACACGTCGCCGGGATTGCCGATATCGAGCTGTAATTTGGCTCTGAAATGTTTATCCAAATCGAACTGATAGCCCAGATAAGCACGCTTCAGCGCAAAGCCTGACGGATTATCTCCCTGGTTGATGCCTGTATAAAAATTTGTAAACACCAATCCGATAGGTTCGCCACGGGCAAATGGATGAGTGGTATCCTGTGCTGCCATTTTTCCGGAAACGGCCAACAGCAACATTAAGAAAATTATTTTAATCTCAGCTTTCATGAATGGTAATTTGGGATTCCCTTAGGCTAACCTTCCGGGCAAGCATTTTGTGATATCCAACATTCCTGCATTCAAATTCAAGATCGTTATTCTAAATTCATCTCTCACTTTCGGTTTCCAATTTCAAATCACATAAAGACGCCCAAAATGGTCGCCTCTACGTCAAATCGGGCATCAGCAGCTCCATTTGGCCTATCAGCTTTTCAAATTCTGTGAAGCAAATGTTGATCTGATTGCGGTCGTCTGCTTGCAGGCTTTTGGCGATGACGCCACAAAAATTCTGAAGAGGGACGATGCGATGGAGCGTTGCGATTTGTTGCAAAATTCCGATAAATGCCTGAATAAGTTCGGTGGAAGCATGTTTGTGGCAATCTTTAAACTGAGGAATCACCCTGTCATGAAAATCGCGATACAATTGTTTATTACCATTTATATGCTGAAAAATCTCACTGAAATTGTGAATACAGCTTTGATAGCAAACCGGACTATTGAGTGTCGAGTTGAGGGTAAAGTAAAAAGTGCTTCCTTTTCCAGGGGCACTCTGCACCCAAATTTTCCCGCCGTTGCGTTCCACAAATTCGCGGCATACGATCAGTCCCAGGCCGGTGCCTCGCTCCTGCTGGGTACCCACGGTAGAGTAGTTGCTTTCGGCATCAAACAATAGCGGCACTCTTTCGGCAGGAATTCCCACACCGTTATCCGTCACTTTTATCACCGTTTGAAGCGGGTCGCCTTGCATAGCCGACAGTGTAATGCAGCCGCCCTCGGGTGTAAATTTGATGGCGTTGCTCACCAGGTTGCGCAGGATGGTGTCGGTCATCTCACTGTCGGCGGTAACCTCCATATTGTCATCAGGCAAACTGAATTCGATGGTAATATTTTTGGCTTGCGCCGAATAACGCTGTATCTCTGTAACATCCTCAAAAAGCTGTGCCACCAGCAGCACTTCCGGGCGGAATGCAATTTTGCCGGCATTGGCCCGCGACCATATCAGCAGGTTGTCGAGCAATGCAAACGACTGCCGGGTGCTGTTATATAAATAGTGGATGATGCGTTTGCGCTCGCCGGGCGAGTAAGGGCTTTCCTCCTCGAGCAGTGTTTCGAGAAAACCCAGTTGTGCATTGTAGGGGCTGCGCAAATCGTGGGCGATGATAGAGAAAAGCTTGTCTTTGGTGGCATTGATCTCGCGCAATTGTTTCTCGCTGTTTTTTTGTTTGGTAATATTCTGATGCGTCCCTACCATACGGATGGGGTTTCCGGCCTTATCGTAGTCGGTTATCATGCCACTGCCCAGGATGTAAAGCCAGTCGCCGGTTTTTGTTTTCATCCTGAAGGCGCAGCGATACAACGGTTTTCGGCCTTGTAAATAATCCTCCAGCGCTTTTTGAAACAGGGTTATATCATCGGGATGCACCATGCTCTTCCACGTTGCCAGACATGGTTCCAGCTCATCGAGGGTATAGCCCAGCATATCGGCCCAATAGGTGTCGAAGACCATTTCATCTGTTTTCATATCCCAATCCCACAAACCCGCTTTTGTACTTTGCAATGCCAGGGTGAGGCGCTTCTCGTTCATGCTGTGGGCCTCGGTTATGGCTTTGCGCAAAGTAATGTCGACAACTGAGCCATATACCCTGCCGTTGCTGCTACCGCGCAAACTCATCTCTGCCCAAAACAGGCTTCCGTCTTTGCGCCGGCATTCCACCTCCCACTGAGCAGTGTAGGTTTCATCTGTTTTTTTTATAAAACATTTTTGAATTTCATCTGCCTTTTCACCACACACCAACTCCCACGCTTTCATCCCCAGCATTTCCTGCCTGCTGTAACCAAACATCCGCATCGCATGGTGGCTTATTAGTTTCAAAATTCCGTGCTCGACAACGAACAAGCCTTGGTTGATGTTTTCGACCAATTCGCGGTACTCTTCCTCGTCACTTGCTGCTGATGATGGAGCCGGATCGACAAGCGGTAATCCGGCTTTGCTGCTTTGAGGTGTGTTGGTGCTTATCATGATGACTCAAAAATTTAGGGTTAATTTTGGCTGTTAAAAATAGTTAATTATCACCACCTACAACCAATCCCCGCCTTTTTTAACAAAATATTTTTTCTATGGCCGAATCAACAGGTCGAAATAAACGGGCAGATGGTCGCTGAATCCGCCCCGGTATCTGAAGCCGAGATAGGTGCGATAAGGCTTGTAGCCCAGGTAGGTAGCATCGGGTTCGAGTAGAAAATCCGCATGAAAAACATGTGCACGCTGTTGCTTAATATGGGTGGGCAAGCTATCGGCAAGCAGAATCCCCGAAACCACCAGTTGATCGAAATGGTTCCAGCTTTCGCGATATTTCAACGAGCCGTAAGGCCATTCGGGGTCGGGAACCAGCATCAGATTGTAAAGGGCCGCGGGATCGAAGGGCTGTTGCGGCTTTTTTGCCTGAAGCACTTTGGTCATACTTTCGTCGGTAGGATCATCATTAAAATCGCCCATGATAATAATGGCGGGCGAAGCCAGGGCAGCGGTAAGGGAATCCACCTGACGGCGCAGCAGAGTGGCGGCATCGTTGCGCCGGCTTACGGTATTCATGTAGCCGCCATAACGCGACGGCCAGTGATTGACGAAGATGTGGAGCATCTCCCGTCCCATGGCCAGACCTTTCACATACAGAATATCGCGGGTGCGGTAGCTGGTATCGTCGGCAAAAGTGAGCGCAATGGCGCTGTCGCTAAAAGGGCGGAACAAGTCGGCGCGATAAAGCAGGGCCACATCAATGCCGCGCCGGTCGGGCGACTCATGATGAACGATGCGATAGCCATAATTTTTTAAAGGCGTTTCATAAATCAGTTTCTGCAGCACGCGCAGGTTTTCGATTTCACTCAGCCCAATAATAGCCGGCGGATCGTATTCGCCCACGGCCATGATCACTTTATAAATCTTATTGATCTTGTCGTACATGCGCTTGTTGGTCCAACGGCGCTCGCCACCAGGTGTAAACTCCTCGTCTCTGTTCAACGAATCGACGAGCGGATCGAAAAGATTTTCGACGTTGTAAAACATAATGCGGTAGCGCACTTCATCACCTGCCGCACCGGATTGCGCCATAACAACCACATTCGTGATCAGCAACCACACGAATACCACAAACCCCACGTTAACTTTTTTCATTCGACAAATTTAATTTTTTGATTTTCAAATTTAAATAAAAACGGATATCATGCCGGCTTCAGCAAAAATATTGATCATCGCAGGGTTTCTTTTAGTAGCAGCGGGTGTGGTGGTGTGGCTGGCGCAGGGTCATCTGGGTTGGCTGGGGCGGCTGCCGGGCGACATCCGCGTGGAGCGCCCGGGCATACAGTTTTATTTCCCAATCACCACCATGGTTCTTATCAGTGTGCTGCTAAGTGTATTGCTGTGGATTATCAGAAAATTCTTGTAAACTCCAAAATCAATTCCAGAAACCACGGAGGAAACAGAGGAAAAACAGAGAGAACAGAGAAGGAGTGTTTTCTTCTCTGCGTACTCTGTGCCTTCTTTGTGTCATCTGTGGTAAATTTCTTATTCTTAAAGATCAAAACCAAATAAAGAAACCACGGAGGAAACAGAGGGAAAACAGAGAGAGCAGAAAAGGATTTTTATTTTCACCTCTGGGTTCTCTGCGTCTTCTCAGCGTCCTCTGTGGTTAATTTCCTGACGACCGCTGATCTCTACGCATCTTACAAAAATGAGGTTTCTTTGCAACCGATAACGATTGTACATAAAAATGACCGCCCGCAACGACAACTTCTCCATCATCACTCCCTGGCGCAAGATCATCCACATCGACATGGATGCTTTTTATGCTTCCGTAGAGCAGCGCGACAACCCGTCATTACGCGACAAACCCGTGGCCGTAGGTGGAAGCCGGCAGCGCGGTGTGGTGGCAGCAGCAAGTTATGAAGCGCGACGCTATGGCGTACATTCGGCCATGCCTTCGGTGACGGCGGCACGAAAATGCCCGCGGCTGATCTTCGTAAAACCACGCTTTGAAGTTTATCGCCAGGTGTCGGAACAGATTCGTGAGATATTTTACCAATACACCGACCTGGTGGAGCCGCTGTCGCTCGACGAAGCCTATCTCGACGTTACGCACAACAAACAATCGTTAGCGCTGGCTACCGGGATTGCCCTAAAAATCAGGGCTGAAATCCGCCAACAACTCAACCTCACTGCCTCGGCAGGGATATCTTATAATAAATTTCTGGCAAAAATCGCCTCTGACTACCAGAAGCCCGACGGGCAGTTTCTCATCCATCCGCTGCATGCGCTTGCTTTTATCGACAAGCTGCCCATCCACAAGTTTTTTGGTATTGGCAGAGTTACAGCGGGACGGATGCTGCAACACGGCATCAGCAATGGCGCCGAGCTGCGCCGCCACGAGCTGGCCGACCTGGTAAAATGGTTCGGCAAATCGGGAAATTATTATTACCACATTGCCCGTGGCCACGACGACCGTGAGGTAACGCCCGACCGCGAACGCAAAAGCATCAGCACCGAGAGCACTTTCGACACCGATCTCACCGGGGCGGAAGAAATCCACGAACACGTGCACCAGATTGCCGAAGAGCTGCTGCGACGGATGGAGAAGAAGAATATCTGCGGGCGCACCCTCACGCTCAAAGTCAAGTATGCCGACTTTCGGCAGGTCACGCGCAGCCGCAGCCTGGCGCGATGCATTCGTGACGACGAAACGTTGCTGCAATTGGCCCGCGAGCTTACCACCGAAATATTACCACCACCATTGGGCATCCGCCTGCTGGGACTGGGCATCTCCAACCTCGACACACCCACACCCACCGCCGGGGTGCAGCTTACGCTGGATTTTTAAAGACGCGGGGGCGGGAACACGGGGCGAAGGGAGCAGGGCGCGAGACGCTGTCTATTAGAATCCCATCACAAAAAAACCCCTGCCAACTTATGTCGTTGGCAGGGGTTTCAGGAAAAGTTATTTTAAAAAAAATTGGCACTACAGATGAATTACTTCACCATAGGCGGCGGCGGCGGCTTCCATTACGGCTTCCGACATGGTGGGGTGCGGATGTATGGTTTTGATGACCTCTTCGCCGGTGGTCTCCAGTTTGCGGGCGATCACCACTTCGGCGATCATCTCTGTTACGTTGTCGCCGATCATGTGGGCGCCAAGCCATTCGCCATATTTGGCATCGAATATCACTTTTACAAAGCCTTCTTTGTTGCCTGCTGCGCTTGCCTTGCCCGAGGCGCTGAAAGGAAATTTCCCGACTTTGATTTCGATACCGGCATCGCGTGCCTGTTTTTCAGTCATGCCTACCGATGCAACTTCCGGGACGGTATAGGTGCAGGCGGGGATGTTGCCATAGTCGATAGGATGCGGGTCGAGGCCGGCAATTTTCTCGACGCAGGTGATGCCTTCGTGCGAGGCTACGTGTGCCAGCGCCGGGCCGTGCACTATGTCGCCGATGGCATAATAGCCTTCCTGGTTGGTGCGGTAAAAATCATCCACTTTAATTTTGTTGGCTTCAGTTTCGATGCCGGTTTCTTCCAGGCCAATTCCTTCGAGGTTGGTAGCGATGCCCACAGCCGAAAGCACTATGTCGGCCTCTACCACCTCTTCGCCTTTGCGTGTTTTGATGGTCACTTTGCACTTTTTACCGGAGGTATCCACGTTGGTAACCTCGGCAGAAGTCATCACTTTAATACCGGCCTTTTTGAAAGAGCGCCCCAGTTGTTTGGAGACTTCTTCGTCTTCGAGCGGCACGATCTCCGGCAGGAACTCTACCAACGTAACTTTGGTTCCCATGGAATTATAAAAATAAGCAAACTCTGATCCGATGGCGCCGGAGCCAACCACCACCATCGATTCGGGCAGTTTTTCAAGCGTCATGGCCAGGCGGTAGCCGATGATTTTTTTGCCGTCCTGCTTTAGCGCCGGCAGCTCACGCGAGCGGGCGCCGGTGGCAATGATGATATGTTTGGCTTCGTAGGTGGTGGTCTCGTTTTTATCGTTCGTCACCTCCACTTTTTTGCCGGGTTTTACTTTGGCAAAACCAGTGAGTAGGTCAATTTTATTCTTTTTTAAAAGAAAATTCACGCCATTGCTCATGCCTGCGGCCACATCACGGCTGCGTTTTACCACACCCGGAAAATCGACTTTAGACTCCCCTTCTATTTTCAGTCCGTAGTCGGCTGCATGTTTCATGTAATTGAATACCTGAGCGCTCTTGAGCAAAGCTTTGGTAGGGATGCAGCCCCAGTTGAGGCATACACCGCCCACCGATTCTTTTTCTACTACGGCAGTTTTCAAACCCAGCTGAGCGGCTCTGATGGCAGCTACGTAGCCGCCGGGGCCGCTGCCTATTACTATCAGATCATAATTCATAAGTTGTCAGTTTTTTAATTTCTGCAAATTTAGACAAAAAAGGATGGTGTCATTTTTGGGCATGCCGGGAGGCGCTGTTAAATATTCTTAATCCGCGGGCAGTTGGCGGGTCTTAGTCCTTAGGTGGCAGTTTCCTTGACACGTTCAGCTTAGGTTAGTTTCGACTGATTTCGACAGGCTGGTTTCGACAGGCTCAACCACCGCAACCGCAAGGAACAACGAACAACGAACTTGAGCGAAGCTGCCTGCCTCGACCCATCGGGGAAATCCCGAGAGTTCAGCGATTCGGGAAACAAAACAACAAATCCCCCCTACTTCTTTTCCTGCTCCGCCATGTATTTTGCATCCATGCTGATCATCTCATCGAGCGGGCGGTTTTGTTCGGCAGCTTTTCCGGTTACCGCTTCGAGCCAGTCGGGGGTAGTGCGGATAAGATTTTCGTAGTAACTGATTCGCTCCTGCAACGGGTCTTGCTGGTTCTGATTGTAAAGATATTCCGCATCGATGGCAATCATCCGCTCCGGCGGCATGCGGTAGTAGTTGGCTTTTTCGGTGACCTTTTGCAGCCAGGTGCTGTCGGCTTTTATCTGCCCAATGTATTCATGAATCGCCAAATATTTTGCATAAATAGCGGGGTGTTCATTTTGGAAAGTCCACAGTGCATCGTCGTGGAGCTGCTCCTCGTAGCTTAAATTGTTTTGTGTGGCTTTGTTTCTCACTGACAGGCTCCAGGCCTCGTCGTTGCCAATGGTGTGCTTATAATACGCTACTCCTTTCCAGGTGAGATACAGCTCGCGGTTTTCCTGGAATGCCTGGAAATCGGCAGCCTGGCGCAACACGATGTGCAAGGGCAGATTTAAAATTTGTGCATCTTTCACCAAATCATCAAACCAGGCAGCATCGGTGCGGATGGCATCTTCCTGCTTTTCGATGAAATCGCCAGAGTAAGACGGGGTGAACATCGCGTAAAGCTGATCTACAAATCCCCAATCGAATTTGTACAGAAACCGCTCGGTGATGCTCAGCAGGATAATATCCTGGCTAAGCACTTCCTTTTTAATATCCAGATCGCGGATCCATTTTTCACCAAAATAAAAGTCGGGATAAACCTTGGCATTGAAATACCAGAAGGCCTGGTTGGCAAAAAGATGTTGCGGTATACGGGTGTTAAAAAAGTTCCAATAATAACTGTCGGCAACTGTCAGGACGCGTGGCTTTTGCTTTCCGGGCTGATCATAAAAGGAAAAATGCGGATACGCCATTTGCGGATGCGGCAGCTCCAAAAGCAGATTCAAAGTGCGCCCCACGTCGGTGTCGCTGTCGGAGATGCTGTCGGTGCGGGTAAAGGCGACGCTGTATTCGGGCATGTCGATGTCGCACGTCTGCTCCAGAAACCGAAGCAGTGTGTCGGCCACAAATGGCATGGTGCTTTCGCTCCAATGGATTCCGTAGGGCGGATAGAGCGGCCAGCGGGCAGTGTCGGCAGCAGCGACAAAAATTTTATTTAAATCTAAATAATTAATACCCATCGAATCGGCCTTGGCGGCAATGTATTCATAGTTGGTCATCGAGCGTCCCTTCCGCAGGTAGCGATCGGGAATGAATTGCGGCAAGGTGCGCGCCTTGCTTGGCTCCAGGACAAAAATAAAGTCGATATTGTGATTTTGCTTCAAATAATCCTGGACAAATTTTAGCCGGTTGAGCTTTACATTGAGGTAGGCAGCACCCAGAAAGTCGCCGCCGGTATATGCCCGGATGTAATCGTATTCGTAAAGCACATTGTCTTTGCCAACTACCACTCCTTCGGCTTTGGCTTTGTCATACAGCGAAAAGTCGATTTGATTGTTAAGACGGACAAAAAAATTGCGGAAGCCAATGTGGTCTTCGAGATACCGGTCGAACTTACTTTGGAAAGTCCCGTCCATCCATTGGCTCCAGCCAAAAGCGGGGCGTGGTTGCAGCACGAAGTCGCCGTTGAGCGGTCGCAGACTGAATATTTTGGTACCGTGTTGTACCAGTGGCAGCAACAGCAAAACCATCAACACGGCAAACAGAAAGTGCTTTACCAGCGGCATTTTAGACTTGCCGGCTTCAGGATTTCTGTTATTTAATAATGATGATTTCAAAATGTTTTTAAAAATTAAAACCTAAAATAAATAAACGGGTTGAACGACGAAGAGGTAATGGATGCGATGCAGATCATCAGGAAGAGCAATGCAAAAAAAGTCATCAGCGCCAGCGTGAAATTTTTCTTTTGTGCGGTGAGCAGGTTCATCCAGCCTTTTTCGATGTGCGGTAGCGCCGCAACGAAAGCAAACAATGCTCCGGCAATCATCATGACGACGAATTCATTGTCATAATTTGTGTTCGACTGCTGTGCGTCGAAGGCAAACATACGACCGAGGTAGGCAAAGGCATCGGCGAGCGATGCGGCGCGGAAAAGCACCCACCCGATGAGCGTTATAAAATAGGTGATGAGGATGGCCGGCACTTTTCCGATGGCTTTGAGCACGCGCAGCAAAAACATGCGGTCGGCCACCAGAAACAACCCATGAAAAGCACCCCACACCACAAAGTTCCAGGCGGCGCCATGCCACAGGCCGGAAATGAGAAACACCACCCAAAGGTTGAAATACATGCGCGTTGCCGATACGCGGCTGCCACCCAGCGGAATGTAAAGATAGTCGCGCATCCATCGCCCCAGGGTAATGTGCCACCGCCGCCAAAATTCGGTGATGCTTTGCGAAATGTATGGATTGTTGAAATTTTCGGGGAATTTAAACCCGATCATCCGGCCAATGCCGATGGCCATATCAGAATAACCCGAGAAATCGTAATAAATTTGAAATGAATAAGCAACGACGCCAACCCAGGCGGTGGCGGTGGAAATGCCAGCAGCAGGCATGGCAAAGATGGCATCAACCTGTTCGCCCAGCACATTTGCGATAAGCACTTTCTTGGCCAGCCCCACCACAAAACGGAAAAAGCCAAGCAGGCGGTCATCCACACGCTCGAAGGCACGCCGGTCTTCGATCTGATCGGCGATTTCGTGAAAACGAACAATAGGGCCGGCGATGAGCTGCGGAAACATCAGGATGTACATGGCGTAATCCCAACTGCGGCGCAAAGGAGCATGCACGCCGCGATAAACATCCACCGAATAGGTGAGCTTTTGGAATGTAAAAAACGAAATGCCGATGGGCAGAGCTATGGCGACCCAACTCACCGGCTGCATGTTTAGCGCGGAGAGCAGCGTGTTAAAATTATCGACAAGAAAATTGGCATATTTAAAATAGGCCAACATGCCGATGTTGAGCACCACCGACAGTGCAAGCAAGATCCTCCTGGCCTTGCGAAGGGTGGATTTATGCATCCAATCCACCAGATAAAAATCGAGCAACACACTGCCCAGCACCACGAAGATGAAATCGGGGGCGCCCCAGGCATAAAACACAATGCTGGCCAGCAGCGTGAAGATGTTTTTGAACCGGACCGGCAGCACGTAATAAACTACCAAAAAGAGAGGCAGAAAATATAGGATGAATAAGCTGCTGCTAAAGACCATCGGTAAATTTTTGAGGCCGCAAAAGTAACGATTGTTCCTTAGCGGAAGACGGTTGAATAGTCAGGAAAATTTGGAGGGGTTTGGAACCAAATGTATGCAGGAATATTTCCATTAAAAATATTGCTCCAGGTATCGCCTGAAGAAAACATCGTAAACTTTGATTCCTTCTGTAGATTGAAAAAATATCTGCTTTTCCAACAAGACCTTAAGTGCCTGATTTACCGAAGAAGCTCCCGAGAGCTTGTGTTTACTAAGAAACTCCATAGCATTGGGTTTTAAAACTGCCCCCTCCTTTGCCAAAGCAATGGTGAGCTTTCTTTGATTTTCAGTCATCAGATTGATGATATTTTCATAATCAAATTTTCGACTTTCCAGATAGTTTGCTGCTATTTGCTGCGCCATATCCACGGTTAGAAGTTTATCTTTCTGCGAAAAGCACTGGTTGCAAATCAACTGCGTGTAATAGGTGTAAACATCCGAAAAGTCGAGCAGATAATCCGCGGCCTCAGGGGTGATGCTTTTCTTTTGGTTTTCGAAAGTGGTGATGATAAATTGCTTGTAAACTTCCCGGTCAATCTTATCAAGAACAATCACTTCAGCTCCCTGATAAAATGGCCTTTTGGCACCCAAACTGCCGGAAAAAATGAATTTCACATTGGAAAGATTTTGAATATGCGTTCTCAATATGGCTTCAGCTTTGTCGGGGTAGGTGGCCACCTCCTGAAATTCATCAAAAGCAACAAGCACTTTTTTATTTTTTTGTTCGAGATAACCAAAAATCTGCTCAAGCGAAGTCTGATATTGCTGCGCATTAATTTGGAGGATAAAACTTGGTGTTCCGTTTCTGTCGAATGAAACCGTAGGGCTGAGACCTTTAAGAATTTGCTGCAAGCCGGCAATAAAGTTCTTCTGGTGAAATTTCTTCAAAACTATCTCCGCCAGCATCTGTATCAAATCCTGCATGTTTTGGCTGGCATACAAATCCACATAAATTGTTTCCACCAATCTTTCGTTTTCGAGCTGGTGAAACAGATGCTTTATCACCGCCGATTTGCCCAGCCGCCTGGGGCTATGGATAACGGTGTTCAGACCATTAAAAAAATTGGTCTGCAACTGATTTAATTCTTTTTCTCTATCACAAAAATGATCCGGTGTGTAATTTAAGCTGAATGGATTTTCGTTTATCATAGCAGAATATTTTTTACAAAGATATCTTTTTACATAAATTATGTAACAATCATTACACATATTATGTAACACAAAAAGTGTAATTTGCTTAATTGTGGGTTGATTTAAATTGTTTTGGCTGGGAGTTGATGATTTTTAAATGCGATTAGACATCGGAATCTGTATGATCAAAAAAGATAGCACAAAGATGGGGGGCTAATTCAACATTTCGGATTCCTTCAACATGCCTTAGGATAAGATGCGCCTGCTGACGATTGCCTAATGACGACTATTTTTCCTATCATTGCAATATTTATTTTGAATGGCTTGTTAATGAAACTGTAAACATGAACGGCTGTTCCGAAAGGTGCAGCAAACCGGCAAGAAACTATTTATTAAAAAATATCCCTCAAGGGAATGATCCACAACCAACATAACGCACCCACCGCATTAGCAACTAACAGCGACGCCGGCACCGACGGCCGCGAGATGCTCGAAGTGTATGGCGCACGGATGCACAACCTCAAAAATATCGACGTAAAAATCCCGCGGCACAGCCTGGTAGTAATTACCGGGCTGAGCGGCAGCGGCAAGTCGTCGCTGGCCTTCGACACCATTTATGCCGAAGGACAACGCCGCTACATGGAGACCTTCTCGGCTTACTCCCGCCAGTTTATTGGCAACATGGAGCGCCCCGATGTGGACAAAATCGACGGCCTAAGCCCTGTGATTTCCATTGAACAAAAAACTGTTAACAAAAACCCGCGCTCTACCGTCGGCACCATTACAGAAGTTTACGATTTCCTGCGGCTGTTGTTTGCCCGCATCGGGCAGGCATATTCTTACGCTTCGGGCGAAAAGATGGTGCGCTATACCGAAAAACAGATCATCGAACTGATCTCCCAAAACTACGACGAGAAAGCCATCAACATTTTGGCACCGCTGGTGCGTGCCCGCAAAGGCCACTACCGCGAGCTTTTCGAGCAGATACGCCGGCAGGGATTTTTGAAAGCACGCATCGACGGAGAGATACGAAATCTGGAGTTTGGGATGAAGACAGATCGCTACAAAACACACGACATCGAAGTGGTGGTGGACAGGCTAAAGGTTGACACCGACAGCGCCGAGCGGCTGCAACGCTCATTGCAACTGGCACTGAAAGCAGGCAAAGGCGTGCTGATGATCCACGATCCCGACGACAACTCCATCCGCCACTACAGCCGCCTGCTGATGGATCCCGCCACAGGCATTTCATACGACGAGCCGGAACCCAACACCTTTAGCTTCAACTCACCTTATGGCGCCTGCAAAAACTGCAACGGGCTGGGCGCCATTTCTGAAATAGATTTTAAAAAAGTGATCCCCGACGAAAAAGCCAGCATCCGCAAAGGGGGGCTGGTGCCGTTGGGCGAATACAAAAACAACTGGATTTTTAAACAAGTCGAGGCCATTGGCAGCAAATTTGACTTTACGCTCGACACGCCCATCGGAGAGATCAGCAAAGAAGGACTTTCTACATTGCTTTATGGTTCTAATGAAGTGATTCATGTGAAGAACGATTATCTGGGCGTCACCTCTTCGTATGCGCTCAACTTTGAAGGCATCATAAATTTTATTCAAAACCAGGACGACGAAAATGCCTCGCGGGCGATAAAAAAATGGGCTGGTAGTTTTATGAACCATATCACCTGTCCCGAATGCAACGGCACACGACTTCGCAAAGAGTCGTTGCATTATCGTGTAAACGATAAAAACATTGCCCAACTGGCCGACATGGATTTGATTGCTTTGCTGGCGTGGATAGAAGAGTTGCCACGACAGCTCGACGAGCGCGACCTGACCATCGGGCGCGAGATCATCCGCGAAATAGCAACACGCATTCGGTTTTTGCTTAACGTAGGTTTGGATTATCTCTCTCTCAACCGTCCATCGCGCAGTCTGTCGGGTGGCGAATCACAACGCATCCGGCTGGCCACACAAATTGGCTCGCAGCTCACCGGCGTACTTTATATCCTCGACGAGCCAAGCATCGGGCTGCACCAGCGCGACAATGTGCGGCTGATACATGCTTTAAAAGAATTGCGCGACGTGGGCAACTCAGTGATCGTTGTAGAACACGACAAAGAGATGATTCTGGCTGCCGATCACATCGTGGATATTGGTCCCGGCGCCGGACGCAAGGGCGGACATATCGTTGGCCAGGGCAGCCCCGCCCACATGCAACAATGCCACACCGTCACCTGCGAATACCTGAACGGAACACGCCAAATATCCATTCCAAAGCAGCGCCGGCCAGGCAATGGCGACTTTATCATTCTGAAAAATGCCAGCGGCAACAACCTGAAGGACGTTACCCTGAAGCTCCCGCTGGGCATGCTCGTGTGCGTCACCGGCGTGTCGGGCAGCGGCAAGTCAACGCTCATCAACGAAACGCTTTACCCCATCCTTAGCAATCGTTTTTATCGCAGCGAGAAAAAACCGTTGCCATACCAGTCCATCAAAGGGCTGGAGCATGTGGATAAGGTAATAGAGATCGACCAGTCGCCCATCGGACGAACGCCACGCAGCAACCCGGCGACCTACACCAAAGTCTTCGATGAAATCCGCAAACTCTTTGGATCGCTGCCCGAATCGCAGATACGCGGCTACAAGCCCGGACGCTTTTCGTTTAACGTAAAAGGCGGTCGCTGCGAGACGTGCAGAGGCGCCGGCGTGCGGGTGATAGAGATGAACTTTCTGCCCGACGTGCATGTGCCATGCGAGGAGTGCAATGGGCGCCGTTACAACCGCGAGACGCTGGAAATTCGTTACAAAGGAAAGTCCATCAACGATGTGCTGAATATGACCATCAACCAGGCGGTGGAGTTTTTTGAAAATATCCCGTCGATCATACAAAAGATACGGACGCTCAAAGAAGTAGGGCTGGGCTACATCACGCTGGGGCAGCAATCCACCACGCTTTCGGGTGGCGAGGCGCAGCGCGTAAAACTGGCTGCCGAACTTTCCAAACGCGACACCGGCAAAACGCTTTATATTTTGGACGAGCCTACCACAGGCCTGCATTTTGAAGATGTAAAAGTGCTGCTTGAAGTGCTCGACAAACTCACCAACAAAGGCAATACGGTGCTGATTATCGAACACAACATGGATGTGATAAAAGTAGCCGATTACATCATCGATTTGGGTCCCGAAGGAGGCACACGCGGTGGCGAGATCGTTGCGCAGGGGACCCCCGAAGAGATTGCCGCACAACGACAGGGTTTTACGGGCAGCTTCCTGAAACACGAGCTTAACGGACACGAATCTAAAAGAAAATAAAACGAAATTCTAAATTTCAAAAAACAAAAGACAAATAAGTTTCAAATTCCAAAACTCAAATTCGCCGGTTGGTGGTTGAGCTTGTCGAAACCAGCCTGTCGAAACCTCTCGAAATCAATCGAAACCAGGCTATTGATTTGTCAGTTTTGCCATTTATTTGTTTTTATAGGATTTTGAGGTTTGCGAAGATATTGCGCTAAGCGCCTAAAGAAGATAATAGTTATTAAAAAAAGTAAAATGTTGAGCAGTATGATACATGAAGATGACGCTTTCCATGTTCCCAAACAATTTGAGGATGCGGTAAAAAAGGCCTTTGCGCCCAAAAACTGGAACGAAACCAAAACCAACGATTCCTGGACAGTCTTTAAAGTGATGTCGGAGATGGTGGGCGGCTTTGAAAAGCTGGCACGAATTGGGCCTTGCGTATCCATCTTTGGATCAGCACGCTGCAACGAAGCGCACCCCAACTACCGGCTGGCCGAAGAGATTGCCTATCTGCTCACCAAAAAAGGCTTTGGCATCATCAGCGGCGGAGGCCCCGGCATAATGGAAGCAGCCAACAAAGGCGCCCACTTTGCCGGCGGCAAAAGCGTGGGTCTCAACATTGAGCTGCCACACGAACAGCGCTCCAATCCGTTTATCGACCCCGACAAGCTGCTCACCTTCGACCACTTCTACATCCGCAAGGTGATGTTTATGAAATACTCGCAGGGCTACATCGTGCTGCCCGGCGGCTATGGCACGCTCGACGAAATGTTTGAAGCCATCACGCTGATACAAACGCACAAGATGGTGCGCTTCCCGGTGGTGCTGGTCAAAAAATCCTATTGGCAGGGACTTATTGCGTGGGTGGAAGAACAACTGCTGGCCGAAGGGATGATCTCTCCGGGCGACATGCGCCTGTTTCGTCTGGTAGATACCGCCGAAGATGCCGTAGAACACATCGACAGATTCTATCAGAAATTCAAGATCAAGCCGAATTTTTAGAGTTTTTTGGGGCGGGGTATTGAAAACCCTTCATTTCAATCCCAGGCATAAATGCCTGGGCTATGGATGCGGATCCTTCGAGGTGACAGTGACGTTGTGGATATTGGGGAGAGGGAAAAAATATTCTGCAATGGTAACAGCGTAGCTTTCAATGGATAGGACAATTCTAAAAAAATATTTCAAGAAATACTTTGTCAGTTAGAATAAAGATTTTAATTTTGCCGCCCTAAAACAATGCGAAAGTAGCTCAGCTGGTAGAGCACGACCTTGCCAAGGTCGGGGTCGCGGGTTCGAATCCCGTCTTTCGCTCCAGCGAAATCCCGATCCGGGTACAATCGGGTCGGGATTTTTTCTTTACATGTTGGTAGCAATGCCAAGCCCGGATGGTGGAATTGGTAGACACGTTGGACTTAAAATCCAATGAACATTGCGTTCGTGCGGGTTCAATTCCCGCTCCGGGTACCTGGAGTTGATTCAAAGCCCTGACAGATTAATCTGTCAGGGCTTTTGTTTTGATAAAATAAAATTTGAAGGCTTTGATACTATTTATTGGGTGTAGCTCATTTGCAGCATCTCAGTAACCCCGGATGTCCGGGGTCAGAAAGCACTGCCAGAAATCGGCGGGCTTTAGCCCGCAATACTTTTACATCAGTACCTTTCAATGAACTCATCATAATATGCTCTTTATTTGGGCTAAAGCCCACTGAAATACTATTGCCTTTAACCCCCGGACATCCGGGGTTAGTGAACAGCCTGGCCACAATTTTATCTCAGAGCTAATTTGAATTGAAAACTAAACTCCCGTTCCGTTGCTATAATATTGTGTTGAGGGGCGCTGCTGGATAAGCCGGCTGCCGGGAGGCACGTCGCGGTTTACCCAAAGGTTGCCACCTATCACTGCTCCTTTTCCGATGGTGATTCTGCCCAGGATGGTAGCGTTGGAATAGATAATCACATCGTCCTGCACAATGGGGTGACGGGCAATGCCTTTGATGGGATTCCCGTTTTCGTCGAGCGGGAAGCTGCGCGCCCCCAAAGTTACACCCTGATAAATCTTTACGTTTTTTCCTATCACCGCTGTTTCGCCTATTACTACACCCGTGCCGTGGTCGATGGCAAAGTATTCGTCGATGCTGGCACCGGGATGTATGTCGATGCCGGTTTCAAAATGCGCCATTTCGGAGATGATGCGCGGGATGAGTGGCACATCGCGTTTATAAAGTTCATGAGCGATGCGGTGGTTGGTCATGGTGCGGATGGTAGGATAGCTAAAGATCACTTCGCCTTCGCTCTTTGCGGCCGGGTCGCCATTGTAGGCAGCCTTCACGTCGGTGGCCAGGATGCGTCTGATGTCGGGCAAACAATCGATAAGCTGAGCTGCCATCTCCCGCGATTGCCGGTCGGCAGCATCGGCATCGAACTTTTTGTCCCGGCTGCAGGTAAAACAAATGCCTTTAAAAATCTGATCGCAAAGCATGTGGTAAGCCATGTCGACATTTACACCAATATGGTAGGGCAGGTTGTCGGGATTGAGCGAGGCGTTACCAAAATATCCGGGAAAGAGCACCTCACGGAACTTCTCCACCAGATCGGCCAGCACATGCACCGAAGGCATGGTACGTCCATGCAGCGGCATATAACCCAGCGTGTAGGATTTGCTTTCGGAGAGTTTGGTGATGGCGTTCCTTACCGTTTTATTATTTTCTGATTCCTGCATAATGGCTGTTTTAGTCGTTTTCAAAAAGGTTGGTGCTCAGGTAGCGCTCGCCGGTATCGCAGGTAATCATCACGATGGTTTTGCCTTTGTTTTCGCTACGGCTGGCTAACTGCAATGCTGCCCACAGAATGGCTCCGCTCGACACACCGCCGAAAACACCTTCGCGGCGGCAAAGGCTGCGTGTAGTTTCAAAGGCATCCTCATCCCGCACCGTGATCACCTCGTCGGGTAGCTCACGGTTGAATATTTCGGGAATGAAGCCGGCGCCAATACCGGCAATCTTATGCTTGCCCGGGCTGCCTCCCGAAATCACCGGTGAGCCGGCTGGCTCTACCGCCACAACTTTTATTTCCGGATTCATCGACTTAAGATATTCGCCGGCGCCGGTGATGGTGCCGCCGGTACCCACACCGGCCACAAAAAAGTGGATGTGTCCGTCGGTGTCGTTCCAGATTTCAGGGCCTGTGGTTTTGCGATGTATCTCAGCATTGGCCGGATTGCGAAACTGGTATGGAATATAGCTGCCGGGATTTTTTTGCTGCAGCTCTTCGGCTTTGTGTATGGCGCCGTGCATTCCTTCATCAGCGGGTGTCAGTACAACGGTGGCGCCATAGGCCTCGATAAGTTTGCGCCTTTCAACCGATGTTGATTCGGGCATGGTGATGATGAGATTGTAGCCGCGTGCAGCGCTAATCATCGCCAGCCCGATGCCGGTGTTGCCGCTGGTGGGTTCGATGATGGCACTTTGTTTATTAATAATCCCACGCTCTTCGGCATCGCGTATCATTCCCAGCGCAAGGCGGTCTTTCACCGAGCCTCCCGGATTTTGGTATTCGAGCTTGGCCAGCAACTCGCAGCCGGTGTCATTGCTAAAACTATTGAGACGGATCAGCGGCGTGCGGCCAATAAGTTGGGTGATATCTTTTGCAATTTTCATAATAGATTCGTTTTGGGTAGGATAGTAAAGCAAAATTACAGGGTCTTTTGTTTAATCAATCACAAAATCACTTAGCCCAAAGATGCTGCCGTCGGGATTGAGTTCGGAGGGTTTTAAGTGCCGCCCCGGGCACCCGGAGCTGATGCATAGCCCTGATAGTCTAATCTGTCAATGCTTTTGTTTTGTGGAAAAGTGTTGAGTTTTTTCAATTAAATTTGTTTATAATTCTATCAATTCACCACCAGCTCCTCTAACCTCTTCCCTATCTCACGCCAGCTTTGGTTCAAGTCAAGTGATTCGATGCGGATACGATGGCCGGAAAAGTTTACATCTAATCGCTGGAGAGGCTGCAAAACCGGATACAGGAGCATTCCTTCGGCAGTGGCGTTGCATTTATGGCTACGATTGCCGGCTAGGTGCATTAGGTAGGTGTTGAGTTGATAGAGGTTTGCAGATGTGAATTTTTTGATCGATCCCGGGAAACTACTTTTCATGGGTTCATGGTAAAATTTTGCATCGATAACTATTTTTCTATCGGGGCGTTCAAGGGTGATATCAGTGCGCATTTCCGGCAAAAAATCAGCACCTATGCCGCCTTCATCCACATTCCACCCAATTATCTCCCTTTTAACTCTCCAGTTGTTGAGGTGTCTTTTGTAATAGTTGAAAATAAACTTCTCAAACAATTTGCCCATCCGCTCATGATCACGCTCAAAATCGAGAAATTCATACTTCCCATTATTTTCATTAAAGGTGGTGTTGTTAAGGATAAATTTACAAACTTCCACTGGGAAGAAATAATGAAGTTGATGTCGTTGCAATTGTACCGAATATAGCAAACGGTCGGCTCCGGTTTCGATAAGTGTGATTTCGCCAAAGCGCTGAAAAAGCTTTTTCAGGTTGTTCCGCGTTTCTTTCTCCAATTTATACCCACTTGATCTGAGCAGGCGGAAAATTGTGGCTTTTATTCCCTGATTGATGGGAATGTCAGGTTCAAATTCGTCATAGGCGCAAACGGTTTTTGCATGATGCCAGGCCAGTGTCCGGTAGGTTCTTCCCGGATCAAGACGCCCTTTGGCTCCATTTATACTTTCAACCTTCAGCACATAATCTCTGGCTAATCCACGCTTGAAAATTCCCTCTGAGGATTCGATCAGCAGACGTGCAAGCAGCTCCCATAAACTGTCGTAATCCGACTGATCAACCACGCGCTTCTGCCAGGTGGGTGGGATGTCCCAGGCATAAGCCAGCATGAAAAAAATATTGGCAATCGGTATTCTTGTTTCTTTTCCGCTCATTATGCTAACCCAAGAATTTCTTTTGCGCTGCGAATTTTATCATCGTCATCAAACCAATATTCTTCCAGAAGAGGCAGAATTTCAAAGTCAAATATTTCAGAAAGCCAACTCTCCGGCACTTCGGGAAGTACCTGGGTAACGAAATAACTGTGTCCCATCAAAAACCCCGAACCCAGGGCTGGGTCTTTACCAATCATTTCGTTGATACGTTTAGCTTTGGAAATGAGGTTGTCGATAAAATCATCATCAAATCCCGTATTATTCAAATTATCGACGAAGCTGTTTTCAAAATGTGGAGGCATGGTTATAAACGCGAACCTGCGCCGCAAGGCATAGTCAACGAGAGCAAGCGAGCGGTCGGCAGTATTCATGGTTCCAATGATGTGCAGATTTGCCGGAACAGAAAAGGTCTCCCCCTCGCGTGCATAGGCCAGCTTGATGGTTTCATTCCTTTTGTCTGCCTCAATCAGCAACATCAGTTCTCCCAGGATTTTCGACAGGTTGCCACGGTTGATCTCATCAATGATCATCACATAATCTCTTTCCGGATCACGGGATGCCTGAAGGGCAAATTCATAAAATATACCGTTTTTTAATTTTAGCTTACCATCATCAGGCCGGTATCCCTGGATAAAATCTTCGTAGGCATAGGACTGATGAAATTGGATGGTTCGCACTCTGGTTTGATCCTTCTCGCCCATCATACACCACGCAAGCCTTTTGGCAAAATAGGTTTTGCCTGTGCCGGGAGGTCCCTGCAGGATGATGTTTTTTTTGCGTTTGATCAAAGCCAATGTCCTGTCGAGTTTTTCGGGTGAAATAAAAACATCTGACAATAAATCTGCTTTATGATACGGCTCAAATTCAGGTTTGATTTGTGTAAGCTCCACAATTGCTTCATATTCCTCTTTGGTCAACCTGAACAAACTTCCCTGGTTATTTATAAATACTTCTGAACCCTGAAGAATTTCAACTTTTTTGAGATCTTCCCATGTGGGCTGTTGCCGGGTAAACTCCACCAACTTCATATCAAAAACTTCCTTACCTTCTTCATTTTCATATACCGATCGTGTGATTTCCAGTAAGGCACGCACCCTTTTTACTGGTGTGGTTTCGTATCCGATTATTTTATCACCCGGCTTAGCTTCCTTCATGTATTTGTAAACCCGCCTTTTTGTTCCGCTTTCAGTATATGTAGTGTAATCTACTTCAGGTCTAATTTCAAGATCGTCCAATGACCAAATTTTTGGGTTGACGTTAAGCCAGTAATAATTTGTTGTTGTTTTATCAACTGTCTCTATCGCCTCTTCTGCTTCTGCCTGCTCAATTCCGATTAGCTTTTTTAACCGTTCAACGTAATCCGGATATTTATTAATATCCGTCAGGGTTTTCACAACGATAGGGCTTCTTTCTTCGATCCATTGCCCCTTATTAATCCATTTTACTTTCCGGCAATTTTGGAAATACTGTCGGCTGTCATCAAAATAATGATCCGACTGAACTATCCCATAACCAATGTATTCGGTTTGGCCTTTTTTGGCAATAACGATATCACCGGGTTTCATTAAATCCCTGAACTCCAAATTTGCGGATGCGTCATTTTTCAGTGATCCGTCAGTTTGTTTAATATCACGGAGTTTGTCAGCGATTTCCTCTTTCGAGTCATATTGGGCCAAGTCTCCCAGTTCATCGCACCCCAGAGCCATTATTCCGGCGTCATAAAACTCTTCCCAGTATTTGGCGCTTTGTCCGGGAGAATACAACCAGTATCTTTTCTCTTTCACTTCATAACCCGTTTCCGCTTCCGCAACCCGGACTGGTGCTTCCGTTGAGTCCCCCACAGGATACATCATTAAAAAAATCAAATTCTGGACAATGAGGTTCTTTTCATCCCAGTTCAAATCAGGATGAATCTCTTTATGAAGATCAAGTAGCTCCTCGTCTTTCTGAATGTAGTTTTGTTTAAAGTCTTCAGCTAATTCCAGGTAATGCATGAATTTTTGACCGGCTGGTTTTGTTTTGATACCAAGAAAGTCGCAATATTGTTTGTAAAATGAGCTTTTATAGAGGTAATACTTTTCAGGGTATCTGAATGATAAATACACCGCCAGCGTTCGCTCGTCCTGAGAATGGTTAAGATTTTCACGACCCATATCAGATTTAATCTCTCTCAGCAATTCGTCAGATTGAGCTATGAACTGCTTCATTCGTTCTTCAAGATCAATACCTTCGTCAAAAAGCGCACGAAACATTTCTTTGAAGCTGGCGGCTTTTTCTCTGGCTATTTTGGTGTAGAACCAGTAAGCATTCTGATAAAATAAATTCTTATGCTTTTTGAAAGCTTCAACCAACATCTTTCCAAAATCCTCCGCATCTGGATTCCAGTTCTCCCTGAAATGCTCAATAGCATCCCATTTGTAATTTTCGTCTTTGTTGCCGGTTTCCCGCAGGTATTCTTTGTACCTTTCTATTATTTCTTGCTTCTTATCCATAATCAACTCTTTGTAGATCTGATCTCAGTTGGTTGCTTCATTTAATTAATCACAAAATCTTTCCGCCCGGAATTTTTTTTCATAACCCGAAGTGAAAAAAAGTGGCGCGTAAAAGTAATGAAAAACCTTTTCTACCCCCCTTCAATCACGCAAAAGCGCGGCGGCGCTATTTATCCAGCCGAGTTTTTCCATCGCCCACGTGCCGATGAGTATGGCCTCGGCGGCGTTGTTGTTGGTGACGAGAGTTTTTTGGTTGCTGATTTTTTGGATGATGATGCCGGCATAACGCACAGCATTTTCTTTGGCCTGCGCGCCTTTGCGTTGTTCGCGGCTGAGCAGCAGCGCACGGCGCCACTCCTCGGCCATGATGTGCAGCACTTCGATGTTTCGTTTTTCGAGATAGGCATCCCACAACTTGAGCAACGGCCCGCCGCCTTCTATCACGATGTAGGTGATATCTTCCTCCAGACTTACAATCCACGGAATTGCCTTACGCAAACGGGTTTTGTTGCCGAAGTTTTGCGACCGATGCCACAGCAGCCGCCCGTCGGAGCTGAAGAGTGCCAGCCCCGTTTTTACACCCAAATCGACAGCTAAAAGAAATTCCAAGTTTTGTTTTTAATATTAAAAAATAAAAACTGCAAAATAAAAAGGCAACGCCGGATTGCATGAAATGGCGGAATGCTGCCGACACCTACAACTGACTACCTACTACTTCCTACCTACTTTCTTCTCACCTCTCACCTCTCATCTCTCATTACTCACCTCTTTAACTACTATTCACACGCTTAGCGCGAAGGAAGGGCTTTTCGCGATCGAAAAGAAAACGATACGTAACGTGCGTTTTGGTAATGGTCGCCCCGATTTGTTCTACCACTTTCATCATCGATGGGTTAAAATCGCCGATCCAGTTCATCTGCAGGTCTGTGTATTTAAAATCCGGTTGCTCCGTAATTTTCTCAAAAGATTTTATCAACCCGGCCTCAAGTCCTTTCCCCTGATGTTCGGGCACAATGCCGAAAATCCGCCCGATTACCCGCGTGCATGAGCGGCGCACTTTCAGATGGAACATCAGCCGCAGCTTGTTAATTGGATGAAATTTTCCCTTGAAGCGCCGGATGATTTGATACAAATCGGGCATCATGATAAAAAATGCCACCGGCTCGTCCTTGTAGTAGGCGTAATGTATCAGGCGGGTATCCATGACGGGGCGCATCTTTTTGAGCAATAGCAGCGCATGGGCTTTGCTAATTTTTTTTATACCCGGAAACCGCGCCCAGCCTTTGTTGAAGATGATCATAAAGTCTTCGGCAAACTTGTCGTTGTTTTTCCAGGTGATGGTGCGGAAGGTATAGTCAGGGTTGCGTTGGATGCGGTCGGCTTTTTCCCACATCACCGGGTCCACACCGCCCGGTTTAAGACTGCGCCGGTAGGTGTATTGGTTGAAATAATTTTGAAATCCATAATTTTCAAACAACTTTTGGTAATAGGGCGCATTGTAGGGCATGTTGTAGATTGGCTCGTAGAAGCCTTCGACAAGGCAGCCCCAGAAGCTATCGCGTTCGCCAAAGTTGATGGGGCCGTCCATGGCTTCCATGCCTTTGGTGATAAGCCACTGGCGGCAGGCATCGAATAATTGATTTGCTGCGGGCTGGCTGTCGATGCAATCGAAAAAGCCCATCCCGCCGGTGGGTTGATCGTTGGTTCGGGCGGTATGTTCGTTGTAAAAAGCGGCAACACGGCCAGTGGTTTTACCCTTTTCATCCAGCAGCAGCCAGCGCCTGGCATCGCCCTGGCGGAAGAGTTTGTTTTTTGCCGGATCGAACACTGCCTCCACATCCTCATCGAGCGGGCGGATGTAGTTGGAATCATTCTTATAAAGCCTTGCCGGAAATCGCAAAAACTCACGGCGGCTGGCAGCATCTGTTACTTCGAGTAGTTGGTAAGTAGTTGTAGAGGTCATCAGCGATGTTTAGTTGATGGCGAAAATAACCGTTTTTAAATATTTTTCAAGTCACGCAACTACTGTTTGTTTTGTTCCACCACGTCGTAGTCGGCAGTTACAATCAGGTTGGCCAAGTGTTTTAGCTCGCTCACCTGCTGGTGTTCGCGTCCGAGTATCTCCCAGCGCACCTCATCCATTACTTCCTTGCCACGCGCGTCTTTGGTGTGTTTTTCTTTGGTTTGCAAATAGGTGAGATCAATAAAAACCCGCACGTCGATATCGCTGGCTTTTATTGCGTAAAGCCCGTCGAGGATAAGCATATCGATGTTTTCAAAATCGGTGGTGAGCTGATCCACCTGCTCGGTCACCAGATCGACACAGGGCATCTGCACCACTTCGCCAGCTCTGAAAGCGCGCAATACAGCATCGATGGCATCCCATTGATATTCGTTATACCCCACCACGTTTTGTATTCCGTTTTTTATGCGCCACTCGCGCCGCAGCAGCGGATGCGTGTTGTAGAAATTGTCGGTGTGGATGGGTTTTGCAAAAACTTTCTCCTTGCGCAGCGCTTTGGCTATCACGTGTGCAAGCTCCGTTTTGCCGGAGCCTGACTCGCCCGAAATGGCCACAACCATTTTTTCTTTGGGATGACCAAGCAGGTAATCCAGAATTTTCTTTCCGGCAGCGCGGTGTTTGTCGGTAATCAAAAGTACGTCTCCAAGCATGTTTTTTCTGATGTTAATGATGGCTGATGTGCCAAAATAAAATAATTCAGGCGAAATTATCAATTCCGCCTGAAACAACAATTAATAAACAAAGAAAATTTTAGAGATGAAACAAACTCTGGTCGAAGTCGATGTAAAAATCGGCTTTGCTTTTGAGCGACTGCACCACCTCGTGTTCGCGCTGCAACACCGCCAGGCGGTAGGTATCCAAATCTTCTTTCTGGCTGTAGCGCTGCGCCTCGGTGGTTTCGTCGTAGGTTAATTCTATCATCACCTTCAGGGCGGCATCTTCTATCTTGAGCGAATAAAGCCCATTGATCAGCAAAATATCGACGCCTTTAAAATTGGTGATGAGTTCATCCACATATCCTGTTATCAAATCAACGCAAGGAAGCGACGAAGTGCGGCTGTGCTTAAAGTCGGTGATGTTTTGGTTCACCCTGTCCCAGTCGTACTCGTCATAACCAATACTTTCGATGCCTTTCTCCAGTCGCCATTTGCGACGTTCAAGCGGCGGAATTTTATAATAATCATCCAGATCGAGAATCTTGGTGCGGATATTCCGCTTCTTGAGCATCCGGCCAAGCACAACAGAAATGGTGCTCTTACCCGAGCCTACCTCACCCGAGATGGTGATCATCATTTTCTCCGACGGCTTTTCGGCACGTAATTCCATGATTCTGTCGAGGATCAAACGGGCCGCATTTTCATGGCGGGGAGTTATTGTTATTAAGTCGTGTAGCATAGTTGGTTTTGTTTTAATAAAAAAAGTAATTTCTTTTTCAACCTACAACAGACGCCAAATATTGCTTGTGCGAATTTAATCGAATGTTAATGTTAGAAAAACAATGTCTATTCATTTTGGTAGGTAAAAAACGCTGGCTCTTCCATCGGCGTTTCTTTCGTTAGCACGCCAAAAACTCATTTGATGATAATAATGGTATAATTTTGCAACAAGTCCAACGCATAAAAAGGGAAATTATGAGAACCCAAATTATGATAAACGACGCACTTATGCAGCAGGCATTGTCGCTCGGTGACAATAAAATAAAAAGAGCGGTTGTCGAAGAAGCTCTTTCACTTTGGATCCGCTTTAAAAAACAAGCCAAAATCAGAGAGCTGCGCGGAAAACTTATCCGGGACGGAGAGTTGAACCAAATGCGCCTCAACAACTTTTTGTAAGACCGTAATCCACTGTAACTACCGCCTCATTTTCCAGCTCCAGCTCTTTTCCCACAACCTTCACATGCAATTTCTCGCCGGCGCCGGTTTTTTTGATGGTGATACGATTGGGCGTAATTTCAAACCACAGCCGATGATTTCGCCAGCGAATGTTGAAGCTGACGCTGCGCCAGTGCGCCGGCAAATGTGGGTTTATCACAGGCATCTCGCCGCGCACATCCACGCCGGCATACGATTGCAGCGCGATGAGCACCGTTCCGGCCATCACCCCGGCATGGATACCTTCGCCGGTGGTGCCACCCTGAATGTCGGTATAATCGCTGGCCAGCGCTTCGCTGTAAAGCTCCCAACTCAGCTCCTTGTCGCCGATCATGTTGGCAAGCTGCGCATGCACCACCCGCGAAAGCGTACTTCCATGCGACGTACGCTTCAGGTAATAATGCAGGTTTTTATTAAGATAATCTTCGGAAAGATCGTATCCCAAATGCTCCAGGACGCCATCCACTTCTTTTGCCGGCAGGGCATAAAAAGTCATCAGTGTGTCGGCTTGTTTGGCAACTTTGTAATGATCGGCTGAATCGCCTTCAGCTTTCAGCAGCCGGTCGAGGCGGTGGATGTTGCCATATTTTTTACGATAATAATCCCAATCGAGTTCATCCAGATCAAAATATCCGTCGTATTGCGAAATAATGTCATCTTCAATTACCAGATTAAGCCGATGTGTTATCTGCGTCCATTGTTCAATTTCCGCTGCGGTGAGATCGATTTTACTTCTAACTTTTTTGGCAGCTTCCTCACCAAGCACCTCTAACAATTTATGGGCATGCTCCAGCGTCCAGACCACCATCAGATTGGTGTAGGCATTGTCTTTCAGTCCGCCTTCGGTAGCATCAGGGTACGCTTCGTGAAACTCGTCGGGACCCATCACATTTTTTATCGACAACCGTCCGCCGTTTTTATCTTCGTAAGTCATCGAAGCCCAGAAGCGACAAATCTCCAGAAACATCTCCGCGCCATACTCCTGCACAAAACCCATATCGCCGGTTATAAGCATGTACTGCCAGACATTGTAGGCAATGGCCAGCGAAACGTGCCGCTGTAGAGAGCTATAGTCGTCGCCCCACTCGCCCGACACCGGGTTGAGATGGATCACCTGCGTCTCTTCACGGCCATCGCTGCCACTCTGCCACGGAAACATTGCGCCACGACGCCCATGCTGCGCAGCATAAGCGCGTGCGGCATCCAACCGACGATAACGATACATCAGCATGGCGCGCGCAGCTCCTTTAAAATGCAACGCGTAGAGCGGAAGAATAAACATCTCATCCCAAAAGATATGGCCGCGGTAGGCTTCGCCATGCAGCCCGCGCGCGGTGATGCCCGCATCCAGGTTTTTGTTGTGCACCGAAAAGGAAACCATCAGATGATAGAGATGCAGCCGCATCAACTTTTGCGAAAAGCGATCGCCTGTAATTTGCATATCCAGCTCATCCCATATTTTCTCCCACGCACTGCGACTCTCCACAAGCAACTCCTGATAAGCATCTGTGAGCATCACGCTTACTTTGGCATGATGCAACGGCTTGTCGGTGTCGTCGGGTTTGGAGGTATAAATGGCCACGTTTTTCTCAACTTTTAACACCTGAAATTTTTCCAGCTTTACACTGAATGATGACGCTACAGCGGAAGGGAGAATTTCGTTACTCATTTCAGGATCGAAATGATTGTTATCAAGCGAGGCTTTAAGGCGCGCTGCCAGCGCAATGTCGATGGCTGATTGTGTGGTGGAAACGAGCAGCCAGCTTAGCATCCCTTCGGCTCCGGCCTCGCCGGGCTGCAGGTGCTGTTGGTTTAGATCGCGGTAACGTGCCACACCGTCATTTATCAGATCGCCATCGAGCAACGAGCGCATCGTGAGGGTACCGCTGTAATTGATGGGCGAAACGCTGTATTGCAGCGCGGCAAGATGCGGATTGGGCATCGAGGCCATCCGTTGCGACTGAATGAGCGTTTCGCGCCCTTCGTCATCACGCACGGTAAGCACGCGCGACAACTCGCCGCTCCGGAAGTCGAGGCGCCGGTACATATCCGTAATTTCTGTGTTATTAATATCAAGCCATTCGCCGTCATCAATTTTAAAAGTAACGGGCAGCCAATTGGGAGCATTTACAAAATCCTCGTTTTCGATGTCGCGCCCGGCCACCTTTGAGGTCAGTCGGTTATAAAGTCCGGCGATGTAGGTTCCCGGATAATTTACTTTGCCGGCTTTGGTTTCTTCGGGAGCGCCGCGTGTTCCGAAATATCCGTTGCCGATGGCCAGCAAAGCCTCTCGTGAGCGTTCGCGCTCTGCATCGTAATCGGTGTAAACAAGTTGCCAGTTATCCTCTTCCAGGCCTTCGGCAAACCAGTCTTTTATGCCCTGGTATCCGATATCGCCAATATCATCCACCACGATATCGGCGCCATTTTGCCGCAGCTCTTTGTGGTTGCCTTCGCGTGCGATGCCCAGCACCAGCCCGAAGTTGCCTTTGCGTCCGGCCTGCACGCCCGAAACGGCGTCTTCCACAATCACTGCCTCGTCGTAAGACACACCAAGATTGTCGGCAGCAACGGTAAAAATATCCGGCTCAGGCTTACCATGCAGCCCCAGCTCCACCGACACCTCGCCATCCACCCGCGTCTTAAAGCGATCCAGCAAACCGGCAGCTTCGAGTACGGCTTTGCAATTCTTACTCGATGAAGCCACGCCTATTTTAATACCATCCTGCACAAGCTCATCGATGAGGGCGACCGTGGTACGATAAACCTCCACACCATCGCGTGCAAGCACCTCATTAAAAACCTGATTTTTACGATTGCCCAATCCACACACCGTCTCCATTTCCGGCGCATCCGCGGGCGTTCCATAGGGAATGTTGATGCCGCGGTGCTCCAAAAACGACTGCACGCCTTTATAGCGGGGCTTGCCATCCACAAAAGGAAGGTAATCCTGTTCGTGATCGAAAGAGCGGAAAGGTGTATTGGTTTTGGCCGACCACTGCTGCAAAAATTCATCAAACATAGTTTTCCAGGCGGCGCTGTGCACCAAAGCAGTTTGGGTGATTACACCGTCAAGATCAAAAATCACTGCGGAGAGAGTTGGTTGCTTCATATCATTACGTTTAAAAAAATCAATAGCTTATTATAAGAATGCCTGCAAAAATACATTTTCTGGTGCAGACCCGGGGCGACACCCTTTAGCATAATCATCAATTCCTTAAAACCTTTCGGTAAATAATGATAGCTTTATTCTTGGTCTTTTTTAATACGTCACCCGGGATTGATGCACAGCGCTCAATCCCGTTAAATAAAAAAGGCCGCCCAACAGTTGTGAGGCGGCCTTTTTGGTATCTTAATAAAGAAATATCCTAACCAAGTGCAAAACGATAGAATTTAGTTACAACCAAATCTTTATCGGTTTTTTGCAAATAGTCGCGAACAGACAATTTGCTGTCTTTGATGTATTCCTGGTTGAGGAGTGTGTTTTCTTTGAAGAATTTCACCAGACGACCTTGTGATATCTTCTCAAGCATGGCTTCGGGTTTGCCTTCCTGGCGCGCCAGTTCTTTGCCAATTTCGAGTTCTTTCTGGATCACTTCATCGGATACAAAATCTTTGTCGATGGCCACCGGATTCATGGCAGCAATTTGCATGGCTATATCATGACCGGCTTCGGCAGCGCCTTCAACATTTTTGTTGAGACCCACCAAAGTACCGATTTTGTTACCAATATGGTTGTAGGCAGCTACGGTGGCAGCATTGATGGCGGCGTAGGTATCGAATTCCATTTTTTCGCCGGTTTTGCCAATCATATCGTTGAGTTTTTGCTCTACGGTGGAATCACCGATTTTGAGAGCGAGGGTTTCCTGCAGCGTTTCAGCTTTGTGCTGCAAGGCTGCGTCAGCGATGCCGTTTACAAAACTTACAAACTCTTCGCTTTTGCCCACGAAGTCGGTCTCACAGTTTACCATCACCATCACGCCAAAGTCGTTGGCGCTGTTGGTAAGTGCTACTACATAACCTTCGGTGGCGTCTTTGTCGGCGCGCTTGGCGGCAACTTTAGCGCCTTTTTTACGTAGATATTCGATAGCTTTTTCAAAGTCACCGTTGGTTTCCTGAAGGGCTTTTTTGCAGTCCATCATACCGGCACCGGTTTGTCTGCGCAGCTTTGCAACGTCAGAGGCTGTTATATTTACCATTTTCAAAATTTTTTAAAAGTTTTTTATTCGTTTTCTAATTTAAAAAAAGAGATTCAGAAAACTTCCTCCTCTCTTTAATAATATCTAATCGGCTATAGCCAGATTATTTTTTGCGGATGGCTGTTCCTTTGCGAACGCGTTTTTCGCCGTCGCCGGCACCGTCCTCTCTATCGTCGGCTTTGATGCGCGGGCGCTTTGTAGTCTCTTTACCTTTGCGTGTCTTCTCTTCTTCCAGCTCCTCTTCAAGCTCCTCTTTGGTGCGGGTTTTAATTTTGCGTGCCTCTTCTTTTTCCAGCTCCTCTTCTTTGGCGCGCTTGTCTTTATCCTCTTTTCGTTCCATCATTCCTTCTTCGATAGCCTGAACCATAATTTCGATAATCAGCGAAATCGACTTTGAAGCGTCGTCGTTGGCCGGAATGGGAAAATCAATTTTCTTCGGGTCGGAGTTGGTATCTACTATGGCAAAAGTGGGGATGTTGAGTTTGCGGGCTTCGGCAATGGCGATGTGCTCTTTGAGGATATCAACCACGAAAATTGCTGAAGGCAGGCGATTCAGGTCGGAAATGGAGCCAAGTTGCTTTTCGAGCTTGGCGCGTTCGCGGCCTATCTGGAGGCGCTCGCGTTTGGAGATATTGGTGAAACTGTTCTCTTCCATCATCTTATCGATGGTGGTCATTTTGCGCACTGCTTTGCGGATGGTGGCAAAGTTGGTGAGCATACCGCCGGGCCAGCGTTCGGTAACGTAAGGCATGCCTACGCGCTTCACTTTTTCGGCTACAATTTCTTTGGCTTGTTTTTTAGTGGCAACAAACAGGATTTTCTTTCCCGAACGGGTTATCTGTTTTATGGCCGAGGCTGCCTCTTCTATCTTAGCGGCTGTTTTGTAGAGGTCGATAATGTGGATACCGTTGCGCTCCATAAAGATATAGGGAGCCATGTTGGGATTCCATTTGCGTTTGAGGTGTCCGAAATGAACACCGGCGTCGAGCAATTCTTCGAAATTTGTTCTTGGCATTTACTTGTTGGTTTATGTTTACATTCCTAATTATTAAAGCAACCGGCAAGTAGCCCGGGCAGTAGCCGGAGTCTTGCTGGTTTGGATACTAAACACCTTAATATCCTGAAACTATCGTTTGGAGAACTGGAATTTCTTACGGGCTTTTTTCTGGCCTGGCTTTTTACGTTCCACCATGCGTGGGTCGCGGCGCAGCAGTCCATTGGTTTTGAGCACCGGACGGTGCTCTGGTTCCAACTGGATGATGGCGCGTGCCACACCCAACCGGAAAGCTTCTACCTGGCCTTTGAAGCCACCACCGTCGATCAGCGCATCAATATCATATTTGCCTACGTTGTTGGTAAGTTCCAGTGCCTGACGTGCTACATACTGAAGCGTTGGCAGCGGGAAATACTCTTCGAGGCTGCGTTTGTTAATCTTGATATTACCGTTGCCGGGTCTGAGGTAAACGCGTGCAACAGCTTTTTTCCTTCTGCCTAAAGCATTGATTACTTCCATCGGTTATTTGATTTCGTTAAGTTTAACTTCTCTTGGTTTTTGGGCTTCTTGCTTGTGCTCGGGGCCTGCATAGACAAACATGTTGCGAAACAGTTCCCTGCCCAGGCGATTCTTAGGCAGCATACCACGCACAGCATTTTCCACCACAGCCGTTGGTTTTTTTACCATGAGCTTGCGTGGGTTGATGCGCCGCTGTCCTCCGGGATATCCTGAGTGGCTGATGTATTCTTTGTCGTCCATTTTGTTGCCTGTCAAACGAATTTTCTCAGCGTTGATGATGACCACATTGTCGCCGCAATCGGCGTGTGGTGTGAAGATGGGCTTGTTTTTCCCACGAAGTATCATCGCTGTGGCAGAGGCCAACCTGCCTAAAATCTGATCCTCGGCATCAATGATAACCCACCCTTTGTTGGCGGTTTCTTTGCTGGCGCTTACTGTTTTATAACTTAAGGTATCCATTTATTAATCAGTTAATTCAATATTTATCTACACCCTTCCAAATTTGGGGCTGCAAAAGTAGAATTATTTTTTTTGATAAACAAAATATTATTACAAATATCTTTTTGCAAACGCGTTACAACTCATTTTTAAGATCGACTAAAAAAGAGCGGATTTTTTTTAGAGAGTCCACCACGGCGGCTTGCTGAATGACATCCTCTTTATTTTGACTGAGCTTGTTGCGTGCACCTTGCAAAGTAAAACCGCGCTCTTTCACCAGGTGATAAATTGTCTTTAGGTTCTCCACATCGTTGGGGCGAAACAGGCGGTTTCCTTTGGCGTTTTTTTTGGGTTTGAGAATATCAAACTCTTTCTCCCAATAGCGAACCAGCGAAGTGCTCACGTGCAGCATGTCAGCAACTTCACCAATGGTGTAAAACATTTTCTCGCTTGGGAGCATCAGTGGTGTGTATAATAAGGTGTGAATGATTCGAGCCGCAAGACCTGAATTAGTCGAGCGTTTGCGAAGGAAGCTGCGAACGCTCCAGCATCAATTCATATTCTTCGGGTGTGATGTCGGAGAAGAAATAGTTGATCGGGTCAATAGGTCTGTTGTTTTTATGCACCTCGTAATGAAGGTGTGGTGCAGTAGATTTTCCGGTATTGCCCACTTTGGCAATTATCTGTCCGCGTTTTATCTGCTGGCCTCTTTTTACGAGTATCTTGCTGCAGTGGGCATAAAAGGTATGATAGCCAAAGCCATGATCGATTTTCACGTTGTTGCCATATCCCCTCTTGGAAAGGTTAATGTCGACCACCACGCCATCGCCGGTAGCATAAATATCGGTGCCTACCGGAGCAGAAAAGTCGACGCCTTCGTGATGCTTCATCACTTTGTAAAATGGATCCATCCGATAGCCGAAAAATGACGATAAACGCCGCAGGTCTTTGTTACTCATGGGCTGGATAGCCGGCATCGAGGAGAGGAATTTCGCTTTGTTTTTCGACATCTCGAAAACCTCATCAAACGATTTGCTTTGCACAACCAACTGGCTGGTGATCTTGTCGAGTTTTTCGCTGGTAGCAATCAGGATGTTGCTGTTCTGATAACCTTCGAGCTTTGCATAGCGATTGGCACCACCAAAGCCGGCCTGGCGCACTGCACTGGGAATAGGCTCCGACTCGAAGATGACGCGGTAGATGTTGTCGTCGCGATCCTGCAGATCGTTCATCACTGCCACCACATGATCCATGCGGTCGTCGAGAACCTCATACTGAAACTTCATTTGCGCAAGCTCGCGCCTTAAAATCTTTTCTTTTGGAGAATCGAAAAAGCTGTAGGCGACAAAAAGCACGAGTGTGGCAAAAACTGCTACACCGGCAAGAAAAAGTACAAATCGTCCCAATTGCTTTCTTATCGGACGCTTGGCACGTTCGTAGGTCAGCGTCAGATGATTGAAGAAATATTTTTCTTTACCCATAAAATATTAAACTGGTATCTTAAAACATTAAGCCGGCAAAATTAATCAATTAAACTAATTTTGCAAGCTTTGAAAAACTGCCAGATGATGTTTTATCAACAACTTAAATAATTTATTATTAGTTTATTGGCTCTGATTTGCGCATCCGCTTTGATAACTTTTGCGCTGCATAACGAAAATCTTAACCACGTTATTTTATTATGAAATCTGCTGACGTAAGACGAACTTTTTTAGAATTTTTTGCCCAAAGGCAACATAAGATTGTGCCCTCTGCACCCATGGTTGTCAAGAACGATCCCACGCTGATGTTCACCAATGCTGGCATGAACCAGTTTAAAGATATTTTTCTGGGCAATGCTCCGGCAAAATATGCGCGCATTGCCGATACGCAAAAATGCCTGCGGGTGTCGGGCAAGCATAACGACCTGGACGAAGTTGGCCACGACACTTACCATCACACCATGTTTGAGATGCTGGGCAACTGGTCTTTTGGCGATTATTTTAAAAAAGAAGCCATCACCTGGGCGTGGGAATTACTCACAGAAGTGTATGGGCTTAAAGCCGAAGATTTATATGTGACCGTTTTTGGTGGCGACCCACAAGAAGGCCTGGCAGTAGACGAAGAAGCGCTGGAGCATTGGAAAACCATCATGCCGCAAGAACGTATTTTACATGGCTCCAAAAAAGATAACTTTTGGGAAATGGGCGATACCGGCCCGTGCGGCCCTTGTTCAGAGATTCATGTGGACTTGCGCAGCGCCGAAGAAAAAGCTAAAACTCCCGGAAAACAGCTCGTCAACAACGACCACCCACAGGTGATAGAAATCTGGAATCTTGTATTCATCCAATACAACCGCAAAGCCGACGGCAAACTGGAGCCATTGCCTGCCAAACACGTCGACACAGGAATGGGGTTTGAGCGACTAACCATGGCGCTGCAAGGTAAACAGTCAAACTACGACACCGACGTTTTCCAGCCCATCATCCAAAAAATCGCTTCACTTTCGGGTATTGTTTATGGCGACGCTCCTAACACCGATGTGGCCATGCGCGTAATCGCCGACCATCTGCGGGCTGTAGCTTTTGCTATCGCCGACGGCCAACTGCCAGCCAACAACAAGGCCGGCTATGTTATCCGGCGCATCCTGCGTCGTGCCGTGCGCTATGGCTTTACTTTTTTGGATTTTAAAGAACCCTTCATTTATAAACTGGTGCCGGTACTGGTAAAAGAGATGGGCGACTTTTTCCCGGAGATAGTAGCACAGCAGACACTCATCGAGCGCGTTATCAACGAAGAGGAGCAAGCTTTTTTGCGTACACTGGCGCTTGGCATCAAACGCTTTGAACAATACATCGAGGGGCATCCGCAGACTCGCGAAATAGAAGGCGCTTTTGCTTTTGAGCTGTTCGACACCTTCGGCTTTCCCATAGACCTGACCCAGCTCATGGCTCGCGAAAAAGGTTTGACGGTGGATATTGAAGGATTTAATCGTGGCCTGGAAGAACAAAAAAACCGCTCGCGCCAGGCTGCCGAAAAAGATACCGACGACTGGGTAGAAATCAGACCAGGCAATGAGGCCACGCGTTTTGTCGGCTACACGCATCTGCAAGCCGGTGTTGAAATTTTGAAATTTAGAAAAATCAAAACAAAAAAGGATACGTACTACCAAATCGTACTCAACCAAACGCCCTTTTATGCCGAGTCGGGCGGACAGGTTGGCGACCGCGGCAGATTATTCAGCGACGAAGAAAGTATTGATATAAAAGATACGCAGAAAGAAAACGATCTGATCATCCACATTGCCGACCGCCTGCCGCAGGATTTGCACGCTGCTTTTACGGCAGAGGTGAATGCCGCAAAACGCCTGGCCACCGTCAACAACCACAGTGCTACCCACCTGATGCATGCCGCACTGAAACGCGTGCTGGGAACACACGTGGAGCAACGTGGCTCACTGGTGGACGAGAACAGGCTGCGCTTCGACTTTTCGCATTTTGCCCGCATGAGCCACCAGGAGATCCGCCAGGTGGAGCAAATCGTCAACACCAAAATACGCGAGAACATTCCCATCGACGAGCAGCGCGATGTACCAATCGACGACGCCAAGGCCATGGGAGCCGCTGCTTTGTTTGGCGAAAAATATGGCGAGCACGTACGTGTGATCACCTTCGACCCGCAATACAGCATCGAGCTGTGCGGTGGTACGCATGCTGCGGCCACCGGACAAATCGGGATGTTTAAGATCGTGAGCGAGTCGGCCATAGCTGCCGGGGTGCGCCGCATCGAAGCCATCACCGGCCATCAGGTGGAGGAGCTGCTTTTCCAACAGGAAGATACACTGAGCCAGTTGCGCGAAATTTTGAAAAGCAATACCGAACCCATCAAAGCGGTAACCGCGTTGCTGGAAGATAAACGCAGGCTCGAAAAAGAGCTGGAGATAATGAAAAATGAGAAGGTTGATAGTCTGAAGTTATCATTAAAAGAGCAAGCCGAAAAGATTGGAGACGTAAACTTTATTGCTTACAAGCTGGATGGCGACCTACAGACAGCTAAAAATCTCGCTTTCCGCATGAACGATGTGATGGAAAACCTGGTGATGGTGATTGGAAACATCACCGGCGACAAAGCTAATTTGACGGTGATTGTTTCAGAAAACCTTACCGGAAATGGGAGCCTCAACGCCGGGCAGATCATCCGTGAGATAGCCAAAGAGATACAGGGTGGCGGCGGCGGACAACCACACTTTGCAACGGCCGGCGGCAAAAATCCGGCAGGTATCGATAAAGCGCTGCAAAAGGCACGGGAGATGATAAGCAAATAACCTGTCAATTTCGAAAATGAAATACAACTCCCAGGATTTAGCGGGCGTTTTTTTTACTTAACGCCGCAATTGGTAAAAGTTGTATTTCTCATTAAGCCAGGAAATGCATTTCCTACTTCTTGATTCCGCTTAATGCGTATCTAAATATTGAATATTTTTTCTCATGGTTGCAGCTATCAGCATTTACATCTGAATAATTTGTCCTTTCAATAATAATCGGTTGCAAATTTTTGTCCTCTGAGATAATTAGAAATGGCATTTGCCCTAAAGAATTTTTATGTATTGTGCTTTGGTCATCTTGAATTTCAATAATATTTTGGTTTAAACCTGAAAAAATCTCTATTATTGAATTTTGAGATTTTGATGTTTTACAATCAAGAGCTAATTCATATGTATCGTAATTATGAGAAAAGGGTGTAACATTTGGGCTAAATGAAAAATAGTCATTAAATCCAATTTTCAGCGTTATTAGTTCTTTTGTTGATGATAAATAATATTTGTTCCAGTACTTTAAAAACTTATTTGGTTTGTACGGAATTAAAGATGTGTTAATACCATTCTTTACTAAAGCTATCTCGTTCATGCCTGGCAATCTGAAGGATGGCACCATTATCCTATCTTCCCATATTGCACCTCGGCCTTTATCAAAATCAGGATCAGCAAGTGGCTTATTTATTAGTCCTACATATTGGCCGAAAAGATAGGACTCAGTATTAAAACTACTTTGCCGACGCTGGTCATGATCAACTTGTAAAATCCCCCACCCAATTAAAAGGGATTCGTTGTACCTATCAGATAACCAGTTAAGAAAGATCATTGATTGCTT
>Ga0265293_10000556_pt1 | contig 87942 bp, 52 predicted proteins | sample Munlanlewell138R_FD_192505 | JGI IMG/M metagenome (GOLD analysis project Ga0265293, IMG submission 192505) | Leachate microbial communities from a municipal landfill in Southern Ontario, Canada - Leachate well 138R | ecosystem: Engineered > Solid waste > Landfill > Unclassified | place: Canada... | reverse complement strand
TGGGCATCCCCGGACCGGTCTGAATCACCGACTTGGGGTCTGCGAATTCGTTTTCGTACGCGTAAACCGACGAAGACAATCGCGACAACGCGCCCTTGGCTTTGGGGGCCTTCGCCTCTTTTTGCCGCGCCTGGAGCGGCGTGCCTGCAGCCACCTTCGCCTCTTCTGTGGCGGCGGCCAGTTCCTCTTCGGGTTCGATAGGGCGCCCGTCGACCTCCTCAAACGAAGCGTCACCATCTAACACGGCCCCGGCCAACAGCCCCATGCCTGTCTTGGGAATACCGGTGGGGCGGCGCACGGCCAGTTCCTCTTCGCGTTCGATATCGCGCTTGCGCACCTCGGCGGGCGAAGGCGCGTCCGCGGTGCCCATGCCGGCAAAGTGGGTCGAGATGCCGCTGTTGGGATCGCCGGTCTGCGGATAGAGCCCGTGGCGAATTTGGTACACGCTGAACACCGCCAGCACAGCGGCGATGCCCACCACCGAAGCCCAAAAGAGCCACACCCCGGTTTTGTGCGCTCGCCCCTGGGGCAGCACGCGCAAGAGCGCCACCGTCAAGAGCAGGAAAATCCACGCGAAAAACGGCGCGTCGGGCTCTTGATAAGAGAGGGCCAGCGCCACCAGGGCCAACAAGCCGAACCCCCAGTGGGTCAGGCGGCCGATGGCCAGGGCCATAATCAGCACGAAGAAGAAGCTGAAGAGATTCCAGTTGTCCCAAAAGGTGTCCGACACATCGTCGACGCCGCGGGCGGTGAGCAGGCGCCACCCCGGCGGCAGGTGCAGGTCCACCGAGAGCTCTTGGACGTCCTGGGACCAGGACACCGCCGGCAACTCGCGCGCGCTTCCCTCAATGCGCCAATCGCTGCGCAGTTGAAAGTCTCGCTGGCGGATCTCCACCCCCGCCTGGCCGTCTGCGGGGTTGTGCGTGATGAGCTGCGACTCCCAGCCCTGCGGGGTTTTGAGCTGTGCCTGCCCCAGGATTCCGCGGGACAAATCCAGCCGCCCGCCTTGGTGCAGGGTGCCTTCCAGGGTGTCGTGAACCGAATAGCCTTCGCCGCCCATGTCGAGCCAGATGTTGCGGTGAACGGAGAGGCGTCCCGGTGGGGGTGTGGGCTCGCCGCGCCGCAGGGTCTCGATGTGCAGCGCCGCTCCCTGGGCCACGACAAACGCCGGCAGCGCGTACCAATCCTCGCTCATCGGGGTGCGGGTGGGATCCGTGGGCACCGCGCCAGAGAGCGAGACCTGGCGCAGGGCTTCGTCCGCCGCAAAGGCCCAAAACTCCTCTTGAGGCCACGGCGCCACCCGGGGCGGCAACGCCAACGACGCCGGATTCCCTGCGGTGCGCGCCACAACCTCGATGACATGCGTCCCCGCCTGGGCCTGCACGCGCATCTTGCCGCTGTCGTCGAGCTTGGCGGGGATATCGCCGGACACCGACAAGGGCAGCGTACCGGGGAGCAGCGCGCCTTCCAGGGTGAGCTCGCGGGCACGTCCGGAGACGCGCAGCACAATTTGGGCGGTGATGATCATGGGCACGCCGTCCGCGATTTTGCGCACCACCGCAACGTTGACCTCGTCCGCCTCCCCCGCCGACGACGCGTGGGCCTTGAGCCAGAGCCGCCCCTTGTCATCTCGTCCGGGAAAGGGCACCGCGGCGCCGTCCATCGTCAACTGCACATGGGCGAGACCGTCGGGCAACGTGAGGCCGTCGGGCTGCTGCGCCCAGGCGTACATGCCCGCCACGCGGTGCGGTCCGGTGCCGAGATGCAGCGCGGGGCGTCCGTTGCGCGCTGTCACCACCGCGGGCTTGCCGTCCAGGGTCACCGCCGTGGGCCAGCAGTTGTTGTCTCCGGGCAGGTGGAGCCAGTCCGCGGCATCTGCCGTGACCTCCATGACAAAACGACCGCCGCTTTGGGCCTGCAAATCCAACTGCAAAAAGCCCGGAAAGACGCAGGTGCGCCCCTCGCCGCCGGCAATGAGCGGACACCTGTGCGGCTCCGCGCCGTGCAACACCCAGTCCCGCCAATCCGCTAACGCCTTGGGGACAGCGGGTTCCGCTGCGGACCGCCCCGGCAACACAGCGGCGGACAAAGACAATGCCAACAAGACAACACACATGACCGGCCATTTATCGCGCGCCATTTGGGACACCTCGTTTCTCGTTTCTCATTGCAAATGCGGCAAAGGGATTTTTCAAAATTACCTTGAAATGCCTGGGAATGAACAGGGAAAAGACGGGGGGAAGTCGGGCATCAACGCACCGTGAAGATTTGCTCTTTCTCGCCGGGGGGCGTCACAAAGACCTGCAGGGCGATGTGGTAGCGCGGCCCTTGAAAGTACTCGAGCACGAGCTCGTGGTTGCCCGCCTCCAGGGTGATCTCGCCGGAGCGCGATTGGGTGGCGTGCTGCCCATCGTTGTCGACGACGCGCTGGCCATCGATGGTCAGGATGGCGCCGTCATCGCTCACGACGCGAAAGCGATACTGGCCCGGGACCGCCACGTAAAACGCGCCGGTGTAGCGAATGGCAAACCACTCCACTTGGTCGTGCACACCGGGGAATCCCATCTTGAAATCGCGTTCTGAGATGTCCCACTCGCAGGCGTAGAGCTCGGCGGCCACGGTGTAGCGCGAGTAATCCTTCGGCAAGCTGGGGCTGTTGGTTTCGATGAACATCACCTCGCCCTTGAAGCAGCCATACACCGGCTCCTCGTAGCCAAAGTCGTTGACCGGGGGCTCATCCGGGGGCTCGGAGATCACGATGTCCTCTTCGGGGATCGCGTCTTCATCCTCGCGCTCCTCCGCCTCGATCGCTTCGATTTGCGCTTCTTCCTCTGCGATCTCCTCCTCGACCTCTTTCAGCTCTTCTTTGATCTCTTCGATCTCTTTTTCGACCTCTTCGATCTGCTCTTCAACCTCGCGCACCTCTTCTTCGACCTGGACCAGCTCCTCTTTCACTTGCTCCTCGGCCTGGGTCGCGGTCTCCACCTCTTTTTGGGCCTTCTCGACCTCTTTGTTGGCGGTATCCAACTTCTTCTTGGCCGTATCGCGCTCTTTTTTCTGCGCGTTTTTCTTGCCCAGCGAAATGTTGATTTTGATGCTCCCGGAGGCCGTCAGTTTTTTCTCCGCGGCGTCGTATTGGGTCTTGGCCTTGCCCTGGGCCGTGATTTTGGCTTTCAGGCGCGCCTCAGCCGCCACCCGCGCACGGGTCTTCACCTGCAAGTTGGCGGTGATCTTTTTCTTTGCCTCCTTCTTGACCTTCACCTCTTTTTTGTAGGTGCCCTGGGCCTTCACGGAGGTCTTCAAATTCGCATTTAGGGTGGCTTGGCGTTGGCCGCTGATCTCGCGCTCGACGCGCAATTGGGCCAGGGTGCGCGGCTGGGCCTTTTTGCCCACGCGAGATGTCGCGCGATACGTCACCTTGGCGCCCACTTGCCAATCCGTGCTGCGCCCCAATGCCGCCGAGCCCTTGGGGACTGTCTTGCCGGCGGTCTTGGTCGTCTTGGTGGCCTTGGTGGCCTTTGGGGTGGTCTTGGTCGTCTTCAACGATGCCTTGGCGCTCCCGGTGGCCGTCGCCGTGGTTTTCACCTGGGCCAAGGACGCCGCTGGCACCATCAGTGCCACCAGCAACGCCGTGGCAAGCCGCACCGACCAGCGAACCTGTTTTGCGGGGATTCTCGTATTGGACATGAATGGCTCCTTTCAAATGCGACGCGCGCCGCATTGTCGTCAGCGGATAAACGGATATGTATTAGATACGTATGTATCATTTTCATTCACTGGCCGACACACAAAACCGCGTGGAGAGGTGCTTGCCAGGTGCAAAAAATGTCGGTAATACCTGTTGCATTCCCTGAACGGGCGCGCCGTTGCGCCAGCGCCACACAGACAGGACAACACCATGCACCAACACACTGTTTCCCATCACATCAGACGAGGCGCCGGGGCGCTTTTGGGCCTGGCGATGCTGCTGGCCCTGGGCTGCGGCATTCCCAAGGAGCAATACGAATCCGACATGGCGGGGTTGCGGCGCGTCATCGAAGACACCAACGCCCAAAACGCCAGCCTGGACGCCGCCTTGGTCGATGCCCGCAACGAAAAACAAATGCTGCAGCTCGAAATCAGCGCCCTCAAGGCCGAGATGCAATCCCTGGAGGGCGAACGCGAGGCCAACACACAGGCCATCGAAAAAGCGCGCGTCCGCATCGCCATGTTTCGCTCCATGCTCGAAAAGTTCCGCAAAATGAAGGAGTCCGGCACCATCGACATCAAGGTGGTCAACAACCGCATGATCGTCGCGATGAAGTCCGCCATTCTCTTTCCCAGCGCCAAGGCCAAGCTCTCGGACAGCGGCATGGAGGCGCTCACCGAAGTGGCCCAAGTGCTCGCCACCATCGACGACCGTCAGTTCCAAGTGGCCGGGCACACCGACAACAAGCCCATCCGCAACTACGAATTCAAAAACAACTGGGAGCTCTCCTCGGCCCGCGCGGTGGCCGTGGTGCTGCACCTGGTCGAAAACGGCATGAACGCCGCAAACCTCTCCTCCGCCGGCTACGCCGACACCCAGCCCGTGTCCAGCAACGAGACCGCCGATGGCCGCGAGTTGAACCGCCGCATCGAGATCGTCCTCTTGCCCAATCTGGACGAACTCCCCGACCTCTCCTCCCTGGAAAACATGGTCGATTAACCCTTGTTCACCGCCCCCTCTCCGTTAGCCGTCACCGCGGACACCCGGGCGTTCCGGGGACATTTTTTGTCTCTGTGGGGCGCAGCGCTCATCCTCTTGATCCCCGCGTGGCTCCACGGGCAATCCCCGCAAGCCGAGGGCGACGCCCTGGTGTGGATGGACGCCCGCCACGGCGCCAACGTGCGCTACCACCCGCGCCACAACAGCTCGCTGGTGGCCAAAATCGCCCCGGGCTCCACCCTGGGAGTGTACCGCACGTCGTTTCGCAACGGATGCCCCAGCCATTGGTACGCCCGCCCTTCCCGGGGATATATCTGCGGCAATGAATTGCGCCCCTCTGCCTACGACCGCGCCCAGCCCGGCCCCAGCGCCCTGCCGGACATCCGCAAGGACACCACGGCCTGGATCCTCGGACGCGGCGGCGGACGCCTCTATCAAGGACACCGCGCCGTGGCGCGACGGGAGATGCTCAAGCGCCTCTTCATTCACTCCATCTTGACCATCCGGGACACCGCCACGCGCTACGGCACCCCCTGGCTGATCAACCGCAGCCACCAGTGGATCTCCGCCGAAAACGCCATCGCCCTGCCCCCGGTGTCCACGGCCCTCTCCCTGGCGGTGCCCCATGGCGAAGAGGCCCCGGCGGGCATGATCATCGCCGCGGACACACCGGTGCACACCGCCCCCGCATCCGATGCGCCTGTCGCCACCACCCTGCCCCGCTGGAGCTGGGTGTACACGGGGGACCGCACCCTGCTACAGGCCCAAGACGACTGGGTGCACCTGCCGGGCCAGGGCTACGTCCGGGACGCGCACATCGCCCGCCGACAACCCGTTCCCGCCGCCTACGATCCCGACCCCCACCCCGACGAAAAGTGGATCTCGGTGGACTTGACCGAACAAGTGCTGGTGGCCTGGCAGGGGCGCCGCATCGTCCGCATCTCCCCCTGCTCCACAGGTATCAAAGACAATACCCCCACGGGCTCCTTTCGCGTGCAGTGGAAGCGCCGCATTCAAACCATGAACGCGCGGGGCGGCCACGAGATCGTCGAGGACGTCCAGTGGGTCATGTACTATTACAAACGCCGCGGAATCGCCATTCACGCGGCCTACTGGCACGATCGCTTCGGAGAGCGCTACAGCCACGGCTGCGTCAACCTGCCCGAGCAGGATGCGCGCTGGCTGTACGATTGGAGCGACCCGCCATCGGACCCCGAAGATGCCGAGACCTTCCCCGTCCCCCAAGACACCGGAACGCGCGTCATTGTCTTCTGAAGAAGACGCCGGACGCGATCTCCGCTCGCTGCGACGCCGCTATCTCGGCGCCTTGCTGGTCATCGCCCTGCTCGCCGGCCTCTGGTGGTGGCGACATCCGTCCCGCCAAGATGCAAACGAGGCACTGCAACAACGCATCCACCAAGGCGAGACCATGGGCACGACCTATCGCATCGCGTTGATTTTCGAACCCGGCGACATCTCCCCCGAGGACGTCTGGCAGCGTATCATTGACGATACCCTTAACGAGGCCAACCGGGCCTTGTCCCGCTTCGATACACAGGGCGATGTGGGGCGTTTCAACGCGCACCGCGACACCTCGCCCCTCCCGGTGTCGCCGCTCACCCTAGCGGTGGTGCAGCGCGCCCAAGAGATCAGCGCCCTCACCGACGGGGCCTTTGACATCACCGTCGCGCCCCTGGTGGGCCTCTTCGGCTTTCACGACAAAACGGCGCCCCAAAGTCTGCCGAGCGACGCGGAGCTGGCAGCGGTCCGCGAGAAGGTGGGCTGGCAAAAACTCGCGGTGGACCCGGCGGCTGGCACCCTGGCCAAGGCGCATCCCGAACTGGAGATCGACTTGTCCGCCATCGCCAAGGGCAAGGGCGTCGACATGCTGGCCGAAGCGCTCCATGCCGCCGGCGCGCAACACTACATGGTGGAGATCGGCGGAGAGATCCGCGTGCGCGGCCACAATCGCCAGCGGGGACCGTGGCGCATCGGTATCGAGAAGCCCACGGAGGGCGCTCGAGAGGTCGCGCGGATCGTCTCCCTGCAAGACATGGCCCTGGCCACCTCCGGGGATTACCGCTCCTTCTACACGCTGGGCGAGCAGCGCCTCTCCCACACCATCGACCCACGCACGGGACGCCCCATCGACAACGCCCTGGCGTCGGTCACGGTCCTCGCTCCGGACTGCATGTCGGCGGACGCCTTGGCCACGGCATTCACCGTCATGGGCATGAAACGCGCCCTCGACTTGGCCCAACGCGAGGGGATCGCCGCCTTTTTGATTGCGCGGCAGGGAAAAAATGGTTTTATTGACAGCGCGACCCCGCGTTTTCAACAATGGTCGCAGACTGGAGTCTCCCGGTGATCACCCTGCTCTTAACCGCCTTCGTCGCTGTCGCCCTGGCCATGTTCGGACTGGGAGTGGGCGTCCTGCTGGGCAAAAAAACGCCCCTAAAAGGCTCCTGTCACGCCCCCATGAGCGACACCCAAAGCGGCAGCGAACCCTGCACCGGCTGCCAATGCGGCGCCGCTTCCGAATCTCCGCCCGTGCAAATCACCTGATACAGCGACATGACAGCACAACCCGCGCCCCAACTCTTCGACCTGCACCTGCCCACCTTCACCCTGGAAGACGGCGCTGCCCTGCACCGCCACATCGTACGCGGCTGGTGGTGGGGGCCCGCCGCCGATCGCCCCTGGCTCGACGCCCGAGCGGTGCCGGTCCAGGCGCACAGCGGTTACCAGGTGGTGCACCGCACCGACGCCGAGGTCCAGGCCCTGCACGCGCACATGGCGCAATTGCGCGGCGCCAATCCCCTGCCCCCGCCCGATGCCCCCACCGTGCTGGTGGTCCACGCGCTCACCGGCGACATGCGCGTCGGCGGCGACGGCGGCTGGTGGCCCGGACTACTGGGCGAAGGGCGCGCCATCGATCCCCGGCACCACCGCGTGCTCTGCTTCAACAACCTGGGCTCCTGTTACGGCACCAGCGGCCCGTCGGACTGGGCCCCCCGCGATGGCCACACCCCCCAACGCCAAGGCATCCTCAGCACCTGGGACCAGGCCCGCAGCATTTTGCTGGCCCTCGACGCGCTGCGCATTGAAAAAGTCGATCTGCTGGTCGGCGGTTCCGTGGGCGGCGCCATTGCGTTGTGCCTGGCGGCCCTCTGCCCCGAGCGCTTTCAAAAGCTGGTCGTCATCGCCACGGCCGAGGCGTCTTCCCCCTGGGTCATCGGCTGGAACCACATCGCCCGCAGCGCCATCGCCCTCGATCCCACCGAGGGCCTCAAGCTGGCGCGGCAAATCGGGCACCTCACCTACCGCAACGAATCCGGCCTCATGCAGCGCCATGGCCGCAGCGTCTCCCTCGAAAACATCGCGCGCTTCCACGCCGACACCTCCCTGGACGCCGCCTTTCGCATGCAGGCCTATCTCGAGCACCAGGGCGAGCGCTTCATCCAGCGCTTTCAAGCCGAGTCCTACCTGGCCCTCTTGGACACCGTCGATCACCACGATCTCTCGCGCTGTCCGGGGCGGCCCAGTCCCGGTGAATCCTGGCAGGGCGATTGCCCCGACACCCCCGAAAACAAACCCGAGCTCGGCGACATCGACAAAACCTCCCCGGAAAACTCCTGGGGCTTGGCGCGCATCCGGGCCGAGGTCTTTGCCGCCGCCGTCAATTCCGACGAACTCTTCTTCCCCGTGCACTCCGCCGCCCTGGTCGACCGCCTGCACGCCCTGGGACAACGGGCGCACTACCGCGAGATCTCCAGCATCCACGGGCACGACGGCTTTCTTATGGACATCGAACAAGTCGCCCCCATCATCGCCGAAGCCCTGGTGTCTTGATTCCTCTCACAAACTGCAGTCGTTGATTGCAATTCACTTCATCGAAAATCAAAATGGCGTTTGATGTTGCCGATTCTCGATAAGGCGCATTGGGCACCGATCAAAACATCTTATTAGTGTGTTTTGCCTGAAGAATTTAATGAAGAACGAGATGAATGATTAATGCTTTAATGATTTAACCCCCACGCACACAGCGGACTCCGCACTTGTGCTCCTGCGAAACATGACTAGCATCTATGGATGCGTTTGAAAATCTGACGCGATAATACGTGTCTGAGCTTGCCTGCGGTGTAATTGACCAATAAGTACCGCATCCTTGGAGTTGGCTGGGACCATAACACACCCCCTCCTGTAAAGAACAACCAGTTCCGCAACCGTAGGTCTCAGAATAATCCTCATAACATGAGGAGGTACCGCCACCAACATCCAGGCATTCTGCGGTGTATGGGCACCCGCCACCGGTTTCGGTGAATGGGCATCCCCTGATGATGCTGCGCAGCTCGGAGAGATTGGGGAGCCGCCAGTCCTGGTGACCGCCCAAGTCTAGGCCTTCGCAGTATTTCATGGCATACCACGCTTGCATTGCGTCTTCGGGAGGGGTTATCTGCCACTCCAACCCGGTGGTTCCATCCACCCAAGTTTCGGATTCTGGCGAGGGCTCTGGTTTGTTCGAATCCGTGCCCGACCCGGTGTCGCTATCGTCTGGTTTGCCAGTTTCGCTATCGTTTGGTTTACCCGTTTCGCTGTCTGACTTACCGGTGTCGCTATCGTCTGGTTTGCCAGTTTCGCTATCGTTTGGTTTACCCGTTTCGCTGTCGGCATTGTTGTGATGGGTTTCGTAAGAAGCATCGTCCGAGCACCCCAAGGCCATGACAAACAGCCCGCAAATGCCCAGCAACGCCAAAACAATGAGTGATTTATAATGATTCATAAGTCCCTCCCTTGGTTAATCGGTAACAACGACATTGTGCCCGATGTTCAACTGCCGGGCGCGTATGCCACCGGCAAAATGAACGCGATCGCGCAAAGTAACCTCGGCCTGTGGCGCGATAATGTGGGCCTTCACCGTGTTGTCGTGCCCCAAAATAATTTGCTGTGCGGTCGAGTATATCGCAATGCGCGGCGATTGCGCATGGGCAAATTTGACCCTGTCGCCCGTATAGATGGGTTGTCGAACAAAAATATCGATTTCAGCATCGTCGGTTTGGGTTGAAATCGTCGTGTCGTGTCCCAAGCGGATTTCGTTGAAGGTGTAGGTGCCTGCTTGCAAAATAACATGCGAGCGGTCTTTTAACTCGAGCACGTTGTATTCGCCGGGCACCAGCGAAATGGTGGCATCGTAATTGGCAAAGGCCGATGTCGCTCCTGTGTGAAATTCGGGAATCACCGGCGGCTCATACACATCGAGGATGCCAATGGTAGTGGTGCCCCAAATTTGGGCCTGGTGTCCCAGCACGATGTCGTGTCCCGCGATGACGTTTCCGTCGACAATGGCACGGTCGCGCAGGGTAATGATGGTTTGCGTCGTCATGTCGGCGGTGCAAATGCTGTCGTGCCCCAAGGAGATATAACCACCTAAAATTGTGGCCTCAGTGGTGACCGATGCCCTGTCGCCAATCGAAATCCATTCCAACACACCGATGCCGCGATAGTCGATTTCTTCTTCAAGCAGGGCGTCGTAGTCAAAGCCATCCACTTCTACGGCAAACACAAAGTCTTGGATGCGGCATTCGTTGAAACCAATGTAGAAATAACCTTGGTTTGCCCAATCTACACCCCAACTGTTTTTGATCTCCCAGGCATCTTCGGTGTAGCCGGTTAACAGAACAGCGTGGGTGGTATCGCAGTAGTCTACACTGCAGATGGTTTTTTCGGGGTTGTTTTTTTCATCATCGTCGCAGATGCCATTAAGCGGTCTGTCGTCGGTCTTTTTGTCCCAACAATAAGTATGGATGGGATTAGCTTCGATATTCGGTGTAATTTCAGAGCATATAAAATACTTGCCGTTGGTAATCGAGGTATCGCCGTACGTGGTGTACGAGACGGACAGCGGGCCTCGGGTGCGGAGCGCCAGTTTGATCGTTTCGATGTCGTTTTCGATTTGGTAATATCGGCTGATGGGGTGCCATTTTTCGGGCTGACCGTAACAATCGTTATCAAAATCCTGGTCGCAAACCGAATGGGCACAGACGCCCGTTTCCATATATCCTGGGCAGTCTTCCAGACAGTAGCTTGTGCCATCTTCGGCGGTTTGGCAGACGCATGCGGACTGCGGGGTTTCATAAGAGTCGAAAAGGTAGGGCAGGCAGCTTTCGTCTGGGATGCCACCCTGGGTCATCAAGTCTGTAAACGCCCTCGGTGGCCAACCGCCACAGCAGTCTCCCCAGTTGTTGATGGAACAGTCGGACACAAGAAACTCCTCGGAAAAATCGGGCACGGCGCCGTTGGGGGTGTTGGGGCCATAAGCGTCCGAAAAGATGTTGTAGTGCGCTTCAATGGTAGCGGTGGTGGCAAATGCCCAACACGAGCCACATTGCTTTTGTGCTTTCACCGGAGTAACCCAGTTTTTTCCCCTGAAATTGCGCCACGAAAACACTGGCTCAACTTCAATGTTGGGGAAATCGTCTTTATTTTTGATGGGGGGCGTGCTCATCTGAAAGACGCGCTCCGCCATCGCCGCACAAGGTTTGTCCTCATCGAAGTCGATCATGGCGAGGACATCGCCCATGATGCCCGCATCGCCCACGCAGTAATTGCTGTATTTAGAAAAGCGACCGCCGCGCAGCGTGATTTCGTCGAGCCCGTAATAGGCGCAAATCGAATGCTGTTCGCCGCATGTGCCGCCCACAAAGTCCCAGGCCTCGCACACGGTCATATCAGGGAAGACGCACAGCCCAACTTCGCCTGCGGGCGTGTCGTAAATCAGCATGTCGCCGCCCATCACGTTGCAATAAACGGCAGCGGGGTTGGGCATGCCGACGCTGTGAGATGAGTAGACTGCGCTGGCGGCATGAAGGTGGCCAGTGCTGAAAAGCAAAGCTGTCATCATCAAAAAAGTTTGACAAATCAGCCGATTATCAACGCTTTTTCTGTTTTCTGTCTTCTGTCTTCTGTCTTCTGTTTTGGATGCTTGTCCATGATTCCCTCCCTAAGTTTGTTGGTGGTTTGTTGCATCTGCTTGCGCGGCATGGCGGTCCCCTTTCTTGTAAAAGCGCAAAAACAATGATTGTGGAATAAGCAATATAATTCGGCGTAATGCTTGCTTGTGTCAAACGATGTCAAAATGAATCATTAACAAGAGAAGAAACAAACATGGCATGCGCATTTGAGGTGGAATGTTTTATGAACACAGCAATTGTCCCGCGATTGCAGAACAAAATAGTCAAAACGGACACGCATACCAGCACATGCCACAAACAGCTTTCATGTTCGTGAGTTGGCGCCTTGAGTCTGGAAATTCTCTGCGTTCTGTGCCATGAAAACCGTATGAACCCAACACCCGCTTACACCGTATTGAAATTCAGCGGCGATGCCACCGAGACGCCCGAATCCATGCGCAGCGTCATCGACTTCATCGCCATCAAGGCCAAGAGCACGCCCGTAGCGGTCGTTGTCGCCGCCCTCGGCCACAGCACCGACATCCTGCTCGAGGCCATCGACTTCGCCGAAAACGCCGACTACCGCAGCGCCGACAAAAACGTCGACCTCATGGCCGACACCGTCTGCTCGGTGGGCACGCGCACCCTGGAGATGTTACAGGACGGCACGCGCCAAAAAATGGCCATCAACCGCATGAGCGCCATGGTGGGCGAAATCCTCGACCCGCTGCGGCGCCTGCTGTACGGCGTGTCTCTGCTGCGCCAGGCCTCGGCCCAAACCAAAGATCTCGTTATTTCCTTCGCCGAGCGCCTCAACGCGCGCGTCGTCGCCGAGCTGCTCGCCGCCAGCGATTGCGATGCGCTCTATGTCGACTCACGCGACTGGACCGTCACCGACGCGACCTTCTCCAAGGCCCTGGTCGATTGGGACGCCACCCAGGAGCGCGTCCGCACCCTGCAGCCGCAATGGGAAGGGCGCATCACCGTACACCCCGGCTTGCTCGGGCGCACCCGCGACAACCGCACCACCACCCTGGGGCGCCACGGCGGCGACTACACCGCCACCCTCCTGGCCCGCGCCCTGCAGGCCAGCGAGGTCGTCATCTCCACCAACGTCGGCGGCGTGATGACCGCTGATCCGGCCCTGGTCTCCGACGCCTACCCCATCGCGCGCCTGACTTACATGGAGGCCCTGGAGCTCGCCAACTTCAGCACGCACATCTTCCACCCCAGCACGATGATCCCCCTCATCGCCTCGGGGATCCCCCTGCGCATCAAGCACACCAGCGCCGCCATCGGCACCGGCACCGTTATCGACGCCACGGGCAGCGACGAGACGCGCCAGCCAACCGCCATCGCCACCCTCGAAAACACCGCCATGATCAGCGTGGAGTGGCGTGCCCTCACCCGCCCGGCCAATGTAGCGGCCCGCGTCCTGGACGCCCTCGATGTCTCTGGGGTCACGGTGTGGATGGCCAACCAGGCCGCCCACGGGCAGAGCGTCACCGCGGTGGTGCCCGAGGCGCAAGTCGACAAAGCCCAGGCCGCCATCGAAGAGGCACTGCAAGTCGAAGCCTCGCGCGGCGAAGTGGCCCCGGTGGCCGTGCACCGCGGTTTCACCCTGCTCACCCTCGTTGCCGGCGCCATGGGACGCACCCCCAACGTGGCCGGCCGCCTATTCGCGACCTTGGGCGGCATGGGGGTCATGATCCGCGCCATCGCCCAGAGCGCCACCGCCCGCTCCATCTCCTGCGTCATCGACAGCAGCGAAACCCGCCGCGCAACCCAAGAGGTACACCGCTCCTTCAACATGTCCCAAAGCGACAGCGGCAAGCCCTTGTTCTAGGCCCAAGCGCCGCCGTCCAAACCAGCGACCACCCAAACGACTTGTTAAAGAATTACCTTAAAGATTCGCAGGCATCCCAGGGAAAAAAATTACTCTTCTCGCTCCTCAATGGGCTTGTAAAAGCGGAGGGGCGCCCCCATGTATACCTGGCGAGGACGACCGATTTTGATGGGCACGGCGTCGTGCATTTCCTTCCACTGGGCGATCCAACCGGGCACCCTCCCCATGGCGAAGAGCACCGTGAACATGTTGGTGGGGATGCCCAGGGCGCGGTAAATGATGCCGCTGTAAAAGTCGACGTTGGGATAGAGCTTTCGCTCGATGAAGTAGTCGTCTTTGAGGGCCGCCTCTTCGAGTTCGAGGGCGATGTCCAACAGCGGATCGGAGGTCTTGCGGTTTTCTAAAAACTTCAGACACGCCTTTTTGATGATGATGGCGCGCGGGTCGAAGTTTTTGTACACGCGGTGACCGAAGCCAAAGAGGCGAAAGGGGTGGGACTTGCTCTTGGCCCGATCGAGGACGTCTTTAATGGTCAACTCGGAGGCGTGGATGCTCTCGAGCATCTCGATGACGCTTTGGTTGGCGCCGCCGTGCAGCGGTCCCCACAGGGCGTTGATGCCGGCGCACACCGACGAGTAGAGGTTGACGCGGCTCGATCCCACCAGGCGCACCGTGGAGGTGGAGCAGTTTTGCTCGTGATCCGCGTGCAGGATGAGGAGCATGTTGAGCAGGGCCTCGGCCTCGCTGTCGGCCTCGTAGGGCTTTACCGGGCTCGCGAACATCATGTTGAGAAAGTTGCCGCAGAACCGCAAATCGTGCCGCGGGTAAACAAAGGGCTCGCCGATGGATTTTTTGTACGAGAAGGCCGCGATGGTGCGCACCTTGGACAGCAGGATCGCCACCATGGTGTCAAAGGTCTTGGGGTCCTTGTCGTCGACAAAGTACGTGGGGTAAAAAATGGCAAAGGAACTCACCATTGTGGAGAGGATCGCCATGGGGTGTGCGTGGGGCGGCAGACCGGTGAAGTAGTGGTTCATGTCCTCGTGCAGCAAGGAGTTCTCGGTCAAGAGCACCGAAAACTGTTTGCGCTCGGTGACGGTGGGCAGGCGGCCATAGACCAACAAAAAGGCGGTCTCGACAAAAGAAGATTTTTCGGCCAATTCGGCGACGTCGTAGCCGCGGTAGCGCAAAATGCCCTTCTCACCATCGATAAAAGTCACCGAGCTCTCACAGCCCGTGTTGTGAAATCCTTCGTCCAACGTGATGTAACCCGTGTCTCTGCGCAGGCGCGAGATATCGATAGCGTGTTCGTTTTCGGTGCCGACAACCACGGGGAAATCATAGGTCTTGCCATTCAGTTTCAGTTGCGCTTTTTCCATAGGAACCTCCATACAAGCAAACGGTTATGCAATAAAGTGGCCAGGAGTGGAAAGTCAGAAATTCGCGAGGAATAAACGATAACCAATCATCACATCCAAGGTGGAGAGCGGACCGCTGATGCTGTCCAGGTGTCCAGGGCGCCATCGCCCGGTGACGTGGCCGAGGAAGGCCCCTTTGCGCAGGCGGACTTCCAGTGTGAGCCGCAGCCCCGCGTCAAACAAAAAGCGGCGCTCGCGGGTGGGCTGGGCGGTGCCGTCGGGCCAAGTGGCGTCGAGGCGGTTCGCCGCAAAGGTGGTGCCAATTTGGGCTTCGGGGATCCAGGCCAGGCGCTTCCCGGCGAAGAGGCGCACAAAGGTCGTCACGTGCAGGGGCACCATGAGGCTGACGGCCTGCGCGCGAAAGCCGTCTCGCCGTTTGTCCTCGGTGTTGGAGAAGGCAGCCCCCGCTTGCAAGCCCCAGCCCCACAGCGGCAGGCGTTTTATGGGGTACAGACCGATCTCGAGCTCGCCCGCACCCGCGAGCCAACGAGCGGTGTTCCAGGAGAGCCCACCAGAGAGCGACACAAAGAGGGGGCGCCGCAGGGTGTTGTCCGGTGGCGCGAGGGGGGCATCCTCGGGTTCCTCGCCGGGTGCTTCGGAGGCGCTGGAAGGAGCTGTGTCCTCGTCGGCGGGGGGAGCGGCCAGGGCGGGATCGAAGTGAATGGTGAAAACGCGCCCCTTCCCCCCCTTGACCGTTGGCACGAGTTCGATCTCATCTGATGGCAGGGCGGAATCGCCAGGGGGGTGATAATCCGCTGTGCACAGGACCGCGTGGCCAAACTTTTCGCGGCAATCTATCTGGGAAATGCGCCCCTTTGCGGCGGTGATCTGCGGTGTGGGAACCGCCTCATCGCCGTGGTCGCGCGGCGCAAACAGCAAGAACAACACGGGCACCGGCGGGTGCGCAGCGGGGCTCACCACGGGCCCCAGGATGGAGAAAGCGGCGGTTTCGGGCAGCGGGGGGAGCTTCAAATCGATGTGCAACCCCGTGTCGTCGATGGCGCGGGTTTCACCGGGGGGCACCTGCACGGGGATGATGGCCTTCCCCACCGCGTTGGCGCGCACCGGGCCGAAGGTTTGGGAGCCGATGCGCACGTGGGCCGGGGCGTGAGGCCGGGTCTTCACCGTCACCTCTCCTTGCCCGATGAGGGGAAAGGTCGTCATCGACCAGCGCACGCCGTCGTCGGTTTCGACGGAGGCAACGATGTATTCGTGGGCGGGATAAAACTGCTCCGGCGGCGTGTAAGTGCCCGCCCAGGTATCGGGCGCATCGGCGCTGTCAGGGGCGATGGTGCCGTACACCGCCTGCACCCGTACGGTGCGAACCCCGTCGGGCAGCGAAAACGACACCTGCATCGCTTTGTCCTTGCCCAGCAAAATGAACGAGGGGTGCAGATCAATGCGAAAGCCAGTGGAATCAGCGGCGCGGAGACCGGGGGCAAACAGCACCCCCAACAGAATCCCCAAAAACGCGCACCCCAACCGGTGCTCTCGTTGCCACCTGCGCATCAAGATGCTTTTTTCCCCTTCGTTACGCCCCATTTAAAATCCACCTCCCGGGCATCGGGTTCGCCGGGTTCCACAATCACGCAAGACACCGAACGGGTTGTGCGGCGACCGACGACATCTTCGGTTTCGATTAAAATGTTGGATTTTCCGCGTTCCAACTGCAGATCCGCCACAAATTGTCCCGTGGCATTGACCTTGGCTGGCTGCTGGTTGACAAAGACGCGCGTGCCGGGCGCCACCGATCCGCGCACCTTTACCGCGGTCCCCTTTTGCCGCGTGCAGGCCTTGTCCGACAAGCGCAGTATCAATTGGGGAGAGATGGTGCCGGGTTGCGTCGGGACCTCTCCATCGCTGGCCGACGCTTGCAAGCCCGATACTACGGCCACGGTCTTGCCTGCCGACGTCAAATCCACGGAGCCGGTTTCGGTGGCCACAGCGATGACCGTGCCGTTGTTGGTCATGGAGAACTTGCCCTGGCGCACCCGCGCAGAGGCGGTGCCGCTGGCGTTTTCAATCATGAGGACGCGCTCGCCCTTCTCCTCGTAGTTGACCGAGACGCGCCCGCCCAACAGCCCCATTCGCTGGACAGAATCTGACAGCTCTCGCACGGTCACCCGGGAGCTGTCCATCATGTCCACCGTCGAGAGTTCGCCGATTTGCAGCGACACCCGGGCGCCGATACCGGTCTCAACCTCTGCGGAAACCGGCAGTTGCTGCCCTGGGGCGCTCGCCTCCCAATCCCCCTCGCCCGTCCGCACGCGCACATCGCCGCTCTGGCGCAAAATGCGCACCTCCGGCTCTCCGGTGGGCGCCGCGTCCGATGCCACAACAGGGGCGACGTTTGAAACGGATGGTGCGGGCGGCGCGACGGTTGGCGGCGCTTCGGTTTTGTCGCGGGTCACCCACAGGCCGAGCGCGACCATCACCAGCACCAAGATGCCCAGTATGGCCAATGTGCGCTTCATCGCCCTTCACCTTCGCTACCGCTGGGCATTCCCTGTGCCAGCGCGATGAGGATGCCCGTGGACAGCGGCCCCAAGGCCAATTGCTGCAGCTCCTCGTCCGTCAACAAACGCGCGTCTCCGCCGTGGGCCCTGGCCATGTGGCGCACCAGGTACAGCCCCAGCCCCGTGCCCTGCATGCGCGGCTTGGTGGAGAAGAATGGCGCAAACACCTGCGCGCGTGCATCGGGGGGAATGCCCACGCCGTCGTCTGCGACAATGATCTCAATGCGCTGCTGGGCGGTGCTGCGGGCCACCACGTGGATGGTCCCGCCGCCGTTGTTGGAGAGCGCGTCAATGGCGTTGGACAACAGGTTGCCAATGGCCTGCTCTATCTGCCCCCGGTCGCCGAAAATATGCGGCAGATCCGCCGGGAGGTGCTGCCGTATGGAGATGTTTTCTACCGTGCGCACATGCCAGTGAAACATGGACATCACGCGATCAACGGCGTCGAGGATTTGAATCTCTACCCGCTCCTTGTGGGGCGTCATGAAATCCCTTCCCCGCTCCAACAAGAGCTCTGCGCGCCCCGATAGGCGGATGGCTTCTTTCACGATGTCTTGCATCTCGGGGTGGCACGTCTGTGAGATATCCAGGGCCATCTGCAACGCCATGCTCAGCGCGGTCAAGGGCTGGCGGATCTCGTGAATGATGGCCGCCGCGCTCATCCCTTGCTCGGCAAAGCGCGCCACCTCTAGCAGGCGTTCCTCACCGTCCTCTCGGCGGTCGCGGATTACGTCGTCCAGTTTTTTCAATCGCGCCTCCTCCCAACGATCACTGACGTGATGTCTTGAGCACCCCCGGAAAATACAACGTCACCCGCGTGCCTTCGCCCAGCTTGGAATGAATGAGCATCCGGGCGCCGTGTGCCACGGACACGCGGTACACCATGGCGAGCCCCATCCCCGCTGCACCGCTCCCCGGACTGCGCGTCGTGAAGAAAGGCTCCATGGCGCGCAAACGAACAGCTTCACTCATGCCTTCCCCCGTATCTGCAATGGATACCATGACAGCACCGCCTTCGACTTGTGCGGTTTCCAATGTGATCTTCCCACCTTCCCCCATGGAGTGCAACGCATTATCCAGCAGGTGCGAAAACGCCATCTGCAGGTGTCCACGCGCCGCGCTGATGGTGACGGCCTCTTGGCGCAGCCACACCACTTGCACCCCCGCGTCCTCGATGCGCTGTTCGTTCAACGCCAACACGCTGCCCCAAAGGATGTGCGGCTGCAGGGGCTCCATGCTCTCGTCCCATTGCTTTTGCGAGAAGCGCAGCAGCCCATCGACCACTTCGGCCACCCGGCGCGCATTGGTCACGATGTCCTCGAGCGAGGGGCGCAGCGCGGCGTCCTGACCGGCCATGCTCAAGGCCAATTGTGCGTTGCCCAACACCGCCGTCAGCGGATTGTTGATCTCGTGGGCCACACCGGCGCCGAGTTCCCCCACCGCTGCGAGCTTTTGCGTGTGCACAATTTGCTCTTGGGCTTCGCGCAGCTCGCGGGTGTTGCGATCCACGCGCGCCTGCAATTCGCTGTTCCAGCGCTGAATCTCTTCGGTCATGCGGTTAAAAGAAGTGGAGAGCTCGCCGATTTCGTCCTGACTTTGTATGGCGATGCGCTCGCTGTAATCGCCTTCGGAGACGCGGCGCGACGCGGTCAACAGCGCGGCGATGGGCGCGGTGATGCCCCGAGACAGCACAATGCCCGCTGCCAAGGCCAACAAAAACGACACCAGCACCCACAACACGAGCACCTGCAACACCGAGTCGAACTTGGCAAAGAGATGGGCGCTGGGGATCTCGCCATACACCCGCCAGCCGGTGAGGGGCACATCCGATACCACCGCCATCAACGACTCGCCATCGCGCTCCACCGCCACCACTTGGTCGACATGGGCGGCGCTCAGGCCTTCGGGGACCGTTGCAGAACGGGCTGCCTCCGGCGCGCAGATCGATTGCCCCTTGTCGTTGAACAAGGAGAGCCGCATGCGGTTCATCTGGGCGAACTCACCCAGCATCTGGCACAGCGCATCGAGCTCGACGCCCACGGCCACCACCCACTTGTCACCGCTCATCAATTCCTGGGAGGAGGCCATGGCGATGCGGGGCGCACCGTGCTCGGAGTAATACACCGGCCCCACGGCGATGGGCACCGACAGGGCCAATTGCAAGGGGATGTGGCGCGAGAAGCGCTGCAGCTCGGCGTCGTCCAGCACGCTCCGGTCGGGGTAGGCCTGGGCGATATCTGGCGTCAACCGATATGGCGGCACAATGGCCCGACCCGCCGCATCGAGCAAAATCACCACATTGGCAAAAGTCAACTGGCGGTGCGGAATGCTCAGGGCTTCGGGGAGCTCTTCGCTCGTGAAGTTCTCGAAGGGAATGGATTGCAGCACCATCAAGGCGGTTTCCAGCATCCACGCCAGGCGGCTGTTCAGGGCTTCGGCGGTCTGGCGCGACTGCGCGATGAGGGCCGTGTCCGCGTGGCGGTGCAGCTCGCGCGCGTACACCCGGTAAGAGAAAAAATGGCTGATGAGCAGCGGAATGACAACGCCCAAGGAGAGAAGCAGCAAAATGCGGGTTTGTATTTTCAAGGTCTTCCACCTCTGCGCAGGGCAACATCAACCGCTGGCGACCATGGGTGCTGCCCACGACATGGGCATCGCAGCGGCATTGGCGCCACGGTGAATTATTACACAAAGAAGAGGGGTTTCCGACAGAATTTTTGTCCCGCAAAGAAACAATGTGAGCGGAGACCCAGGGCTCAAAGAGGCTGTGCCGCCAGGTGAATGAGGGCTTCGGCCAGCCAATTGCCCAAGCGCCGAGAGCCCGCCTCTGTCGGATGAATCATGTCGCCAGCCCCATAGCCCGTGCGGTACCACTCGGCCATGCTCCCCTCGCCGCCCATGGCCCGCTGCGTATCGAAAAAAGCGCAGTTGTGGGCAAAGGCCACCCGCCGCTGCACAGCACTGAGTCGTATCGGCATGCGCTTAGAACGCAGTTTCCCGCTGGCATCCGCGGCCGCTTGATCTAGGGGCCCCACCAGCAGACAACTCGCCCGCTGCACCCGGGGCAACAATTCGCCCAGCAACTCCATGTACTGATTTTCGTATTCGTCGACGGAGAGCTGCGCCATGGCGCCTTCATTGGCCCCGAACATAAATATCAACAGCGAGGGCTCCCGGTGGTTGATCTCCGCGCCCCAGTGTTCCATGTCGAAACGCCGCAGGGCCGATGCCCGCGCCCCGTTGATGGCCAGACTGTCGTAAACGATGCCGGGCTCTCCGGTCTCAATGGCGGCCCCAAACACGCGCAACCGGCCGTCGTTGTTGAACTGAATTTGCAGACGCGCCGGACCGGGGTGCACTTCGTAGATGCGGTGCACCGCCTTTCGCACATCCGCCCGGGTCGCGACCTGCTCCCGCTCTGCCCCGTTGATCAGCACCTTGAAGCTGCCCCCGCCGGGTTGGGCCAAGTAAGAGATGTCAAACCGACGCGCCGAGCGGCCCACATCGCCCTCTTGCGTCGTCCCCACAAAGGCCGCCGTGTTGCGACCGCCGTATTCGGCCAAAAACGCCACACCGCCCAGCCCGTACAAGCCGTCGGAGAGCGGCGCCGAGGTCAGCGGCCGCGAACGCCACTTGCCCCAGGCGTTGTGGGTCACGCCCTTGTGGCGGTACCAGCTCCACGGTTTGCCGAGCAAGACGAAACCGTGCCCGCCATCGCCGTACTTCTTCTGCAGAATGTTGCGCACCTGGGAGCTCATGTGATCCGAGGTGAGGATGGAATCCCCGTAGTGCAGGATGCGCACCGGGGTGCGGCGTTCTCCAGCGGCCAGCGCAGTGACATCGCCGACGAAATCTTGGATGTCCGCGGCCTTGCGAAACTCAATGGGCTGGTGCGGTGCGGTCTGGGCAGACATGCGCCGCAAAATCTCGGCGTCGGTTTCAAACGCAGCCACGGACGATATTTTGGGCAATGCCCCCGCGGGCGCAGCGGGCGGTGCATCCGTTGACGAAAACTGCGACCACCCCATGGCCCCATCCAAGACCAACAGCCCCAACCCCAATGCGCCGACGAGCGCAACGGTCCAAGCGGTTTTCAGCGGAAGTGCCGGCGAGAAGCGTGGCCTTTTCATGGTCTCCCTCTTAGCAGCAAAGTGACCGTTGTTGCGAGAGGGTTTTGCCAACCGCGGGCGCGAAGGGGCGATAAAAACAAAAACAACACACCAGTTTTAAATCGTTGTTTTCTAATAAACTCATGCATTTAAAACGCATTTGTTAATGCGTTAAAAGAATTCAAAATCGCGCCACACCGCACCGAAACCGCCCAAACCGAAAAATCAAAGCTGTTTCCCGCAGGAAAAGCGAAAAAAACGCTCATAAGGCAGCGCCATTATATTGAATGTAAGATGTGTTTTCCTTTGTTTTTCGCAACAAAATCGGGGAGATACGCAACTTTATGAACGGTGTTGCGGCAGGCGCTGGTCCTCGAAGCTCTCGTGTACTTCGTGGATGAAATACCACTGGGCGGGCCAGGCGCGGACGCGCTTCTCCAAGGAGCGATAGAAGCTGTCGATGATGTCGCCATCGGCGGCGTAATGGCGGTCCACTTCGTAGCGAAAGGTGTCCTCCCCGGTGCGGATTAAGAAGGGCGTCACCAGAACCACGCGGTCGTCTTTGAAGTTTTTGAGGATGAGATCCATGCCCGTCCCGCCAAAGATCTGTTTGCCCAGCAGGGTCACCGGGCGGCAAAAGGGATTGTTTTCATCGAAGACGTTGGAGACGATTTGGCGCGTCAAGAGCAACTTCATCATCTCCATCGGGACATCCACCCCCGCCTCGGCCAGGTTCAAAAAGTGGGTGGTGCCCAAATCGTACTTCTCGGCCATGGCGCGGCTGCCCGACGCCAGCATGCTGCCCACGGGCTCGGGAAAGTTGCCCACCACCGTCAGATCGTAGCCGTGCACCATGAGGACGCTGGCCATGAGGTAGGTGGCGCCAAAATGGGACTGCCCGATGAAGACCGCCTTGCCGTCCCGCTGGGCTTCGGCAAAGTGGCGCAGGCTGTCCCCCACCTCCACGCGGTTGCGGCAAATCCACACCAGCTCATAGCCCTTCACCAGGGCAAAGATCTTCTCGAAGTAGTGGATGACAATCTCTTTGAGGGTTTCGTCCCGCAGCGCCGCCGTGTTCGGCAACCCCATCAGAGCCAGGTTTTGCTCGATGCGGGCCACGTCCTGCGGGTGCGCCTCGTAGTACTTGAGCCCCTGTTCCAAAATCAGCTCGCGCCCGAACTTCCACGATTTTTTACCGACCAGCGCGAGGTTTTCTTTGTTGAGCAAAAAAGAGCCGATACTCATGACATCCCTTTGTGGTTACAGATTGGCGTCGAGAACGGCGCGGGTTACGTCCACAATTTCCCGCGGTATTTCGACCAGATTGTCGTCGGGGTCGCGAAATTCCACGTCGGTGGCGGCGTCGGCCAGGATTTCGCCGGTTTGCACGTTTACGATGCGCTGCCCGAAGGTCAGCTTCTGCGACGTGATGGCCAAGGGTCCCGTGCGCACCTCCAGGTAGTCGCCCAGGTGCGCGGCGTGCAGGAAGCGGATGTCCACCCGGGCCACATTGCTGCGGTTTTTCATCATCCATTTCATCGGCGTGCTGTCGGGCCAAATGTCGCGGATTAACTCGAAGAGCGCGCGTTCGCAAAACCGCACATAGGAGACATGAAACATCACCGCTTGCAGGTCTGTGTCCTCAAAGTACACGCGGTACGGCGCGCGAAAAGGAAACTGGGCTTCATCTTTGAAGGGGACGGATTCTGTGCGGTCGAGGGAGAAATCCGGGGCCACGTCGCTGGTGCGCTGCAGCTCTTCGGGGACGAGCACCAACTGCTTGTCGCGGTTGAGAAAGAGCACTTCCACCGTGGCGTCCACCACGATTTGCCCGTTGGCCTTGTTGATAATCCGCTGGTCGAAAGCGGCGCGGTACGTGGAGGTTTGGCGGATGCCCGTCCGGACTTCCAGGCGATCGAAGAGGCGCACCACCGTGGCACATCGCGCTTCGATTCGGTAAATTTGCACGATGTAATCGCTGTGCCATGACTCCTTGCCGTGCTGTTGGCAAATCTCCTCGATGGCCTCCTGGCGCGCCCGGTCCATGTAGCGCAAATAGGCGCTCGCATCGGCATAACCGCGCGAGTTCATCTCGTCGCCATACACCGTCAACCCGTGCACATAGGGATAGTGCGCCTCGGTGGTCAAGCGCTCATCCAGCAGCACCGCCGGGGCCAGGGGCAACACCTTGGGTGCGGGTTTTGCCACCAGGGACTCCCGCTGCTCGGGGTACAACTGGATGCCCGGCGCCTGGGGCGGGATGCCCTCGAACTGCATCAACATGGCCGCGGTCTGCAGCCCCGAAGCGATGGCCCCCTCATAGCCGCCGCCGATGCCCGTCCAGGAACCCGTTAAGTACAATCCGGGAAGCGGGGTGCGGTTGGCGGGGCGCCGTGAACCGGCCTGTGTGGTCAACTGGGCGTAGCCGTAAATCGCCCCCAGGGGATTGTCGGTCGTGCGGGCAAAGGTGCGCGGCGTTGAGAAGTCTTCGACGGCGATGTTGGCCTTGAGCCCGGGGAAGCGCTTTTCGTACTTGTCGAGCAGGGTTTGGCGCACGGCGTTTTTCTTTTCGCGGTAGGCGTCCTGGGACAGTTGCAGCCAATCCGAAGGCGGCGCGGGCTCTTTAAACAGGACAATGCCTTTGTCGGGCGGAAAGACCGATGTACCCGGGACACCGATATTATCGAGGGTGTAATCGGTCTGCGCGAGGGTGCCCTCCATCGCGTTGACATAGGAAGCGTCACAGCCAAACTGGTGGTTGTAGCAAAACCGCCCCTCGGGAATGCCCAAGTCCGATGGACGGCATTTCAACCCCAGGTAGAGCGCGTAGGCAGACAGAGAGGGCGTTAGCTGTTTTAGGCGATAGCGGTAGGCGTCCGAGACGCTGCCCATGGGCACCAACTGAAAGAAGGTGTGCACGGGGTCGATGCCGGACACGACGTGATTCGCCGCGATTTCGGTGCCGTCGATGAGGGAGATCCCCGAGGCGCGTCCGTCGGTGACATTGATGCGCGTCACCTCGCCCGCCAAAAAGCAATCGCTGCCGTTTTCGCGGATCGCCTCGACAAAGGCGCGCACCAGGGCTTGCCCGCCGCCGACAATGTGCCAGGCGCCCTCCACAAAGGCCGTGGCGTTGACGCAGGCGCTGAAGTTGGCCGACGCCATATTGGGCGGCAACCCGATGTAGGACCACATCTGCCCCAGTACGGCCAGCAGGCGTTCGTCGCGGACAAAATGGCGCAACAGCTCATCGTAAGTTTTGCCGACCCAGTGGCGATCCGAGGCGCGGTAAGAGGTTTGCAATCCGCCCGCAAAGGCCGGGGCCGCGACATCGGATTTGATTTGCGCCAGGGTGTCGAACAAGCGAGGGATGTTTTCGGCCTCGGCGGGAAACTCGTGCGTCAGGGCGGCGAGAATCCCCTCTTTTTCGGCGGGCAACCGCAGGGTGAATCCCGGGTAATCCGCTGTGAAGAGATTGCTGTTCGGCACGCAGACCAGGCGTTTTAGGATGTCCAACGAGGTGAGATAGCCGTGCAGCAAGTCGCCGGGGCTCAGGCCGCCGAAGTGCTGCATCGATACGTCGAAGTGAAACCCCGCGCGCCGAAACGCCGTGGCATATCCCCCGAGGATGCGGCGCTTTTCGAAGACGCCCACGCGCTGCCCGTGGCGCGACAACTCCAGCGCCGTGGTGAGACTCCCGATGCCCGAACCGATGACGATGACGTCGAAGTGGCGGGGCAATGCGGCCCGTTGGGAGTCGGTGAAGCGCAGCATGTCAGCCGTCGCCGCTCATGATCGTTTTTAGCACCAGGTTGTCCATGGTCATGATCAAGCTGCCATCGGGGTTGCGCACGGCGAGGTCGACGATGGCCTGCTCCGCGGTGATCTCTTTCTCGCGGCAAATCACGATGGCATCGCGCCCTTGGATGACGCCCGCCACCTGGAGCGCGCCGATCTCGAACGGGATCTCCATGGTGTTGTGGCGCATCATGGCCCAGGCCGCCGCCACTTGCACCGCCATGTCTGCGAGGATGGGGTTGAACACAAACTCACCGGGGGTTTCCATGACGGCATCGGCCTGCGAGGTCATCGTAACGGTGCTGAAGAAGAGATCGCCCTTCTCCATCGTGGCGCGCACGCCGCGGAAGACCGGCCCGGTTTTGAGGGCCTTGTAAAAGCGGGTGTCGAGCAGATCGTAGAAGTCGGCGCTCTTTTGATAGGACTGCGTCGTTAGGGTTGCGAGGTCTTTCTTGGTGATTTTGAGCTTCGCGCCCTCGCCCAGTTGCGCCTCCTTGGCCAGCGTACAAGAAGCATAGGAGAGGTTGGCCAGGGCCTTGGCGTTGAGTTTCTCCGGGCGTTCCGCGGGCACCAGCATCATCGCGTCGCCATCGCGCACCAGCTCGACTTCGAGGGATTCGCCGCGCAGCAGCATGGGCCGACGAAAGCGGATGTGCGTGGGAATCAGCGCTTCACCCTTGAGGGCTTCGGCGAAGATCTCCGTGACAAAGGTGCCCGGCACCACTGGCTCCAGGTTGACCAAGTGCTGGTGAATGTACGAATCGGTGTCCGTGGAAAAACGAACGATGGAGCGCGTGCCGTCGGCAGCGGTGTCGACCAGGCGCACCCGGGGAACCGGGGGCAACGGATGCTTGGCCAAGGTGCGACCACCGGCAAACGAAGCCTCCGCGTTGTACACCGCGATGCGCGGCTGCACCGTGCGAAGGGCGGCCTCCAAAAAGAGCGGCACCCCGGTTTCGACGGTGAGGGCTTTGAGTCCCGCGGCTTTGAAGCGCTTGCCCTCCTCTTCGGAGACCATGCCCGTGCCCACCCAAGCGGTCCACTCCAGGGTGTGCCCCTTGATGTGCGGATGCACGGCGCACAGCTCTTGCACCATCCACGCCATCATGTCGTTGGCCAGGGCGTAATCGGTTTGTCCGGTGTTGCCAAACAAGCCCGCGATGGAGCCAAAGGCCGAAACAAAACGCACTTGAGACCAGTCCAGGGACTCCATCATGGTGAAGATGGGGGAGATTTTGGTGTCCAGGGTGCGCGTCACCGCCCGGTCGGTCAGCTCGTTGGCCAAGGCCGCCTTCTGCACCCCAGAGCCGTGCACCACGCCAGCGATGGGCGTCTTTGCAGCGGTCTCGGCGATCAGCGCCCGCAAGGCCTCGGCGTCCGACACGTCGCACACGGCGTACCGCGCATCGATGCCCGCCTGTGCCAAGCGCGCCAAGTTGTTAGACACCTCCCACTGGGACATGGATGTGGCGCCGATTTTCTTGGCCTCGGGCAACTTGTGGCCTTTGTTCTTCACCAGGTCGATCTCCATCTCGCGAATGACGCGATGGATGTCTTCTGGGGCGGTGTTCAGCCACGCGGGAGAGCCCTGTGGCAGGGGCGTGCGCCCCGTGAGCAAGAGGCGACATCCCGTCTTGTGGGCCAAGCCGTACACGCACTCAAAGACAATGCCCCGGGCGCCACCGGTGACGAGCACCAGGTCTCCGGGGTTCAGCGTTGGCAACGCCTGGGTTCCGGGGGCAATTTGGGCCATCACCGGGGTGACGCGGCCCATGGAGGTCATGCCCATTTCAAACCCCGGGGAGAGCCATGGCCAGTTGGCCTCGATGCCCTGCACCCAGCCGAGGTCACCGCAGTCGATGATTTGGAAGCGGCAGTCCGTCAGCTCGCGGGCCAGTCCGCGCATGAACCCCACGGGAAATGCCCCGAGCATCTTGTCGCCCTGCCCCTGCAATCCCAGGCGTCCGTCCATGGAGACGGGCACCATGATGCGCATGGGCCGTTGCTGCAACAAGGCGTACAGGTGGCGAAAGATATCGTACAGGCTCTGCACCTGTTGGGAGAAAGCCGCGCGCATCTCCTGGGGCGTTTTCGGCAGCGTCACCAGGGATTCGTGGTGCAGGTACACCAGGGTGTCGCAGTCGGTGAAGTACGCGGAGAGCGCGTCTTCCGACATGGCGAGCAAGTCTGCGGCCAAGAGGGTGCGCATTTGGGTGCCCGCGCGTCCCAGGCGGCGTTGTAGTTTGGCGGCCGCGTCGCCCTTGTCGTCTTCGACGAGCAGCACGGCGGACTGGGCTTCGAAGGGCGTCATCTGCGCTTCGTCGAGAAACGCAACCCCTGCGGCGAAGAGTTGGCAGGCGGTTTCATCGGCGGGGTCCGGCAACGGAAATTCCGCTGGGTTCACAGGTGTGCCAGCGGCGTTTTCAGGCGTTGTCTCCGGCCCCGCCAGTGCTTTTTTTGGGGCACCCCCGCTCTTGACGGCGTCCATCTCGGCCAGGGTGCGCGCCAGGTTGGCGATGGTGCGCGGGCCCTCGGGGCGCGTCTCCGGGTCGAGGCCGTGCTCCGTCACCAGGGACACCCAGATCTCCGCGCGCTGCACAGAGTCAACCCCCAGGTCGGCTTCCAGGTCCAGGTCCTCTTCGAGCATCTCCGCGGGATACCCCGTGGTGACAACGAGCTTCTCTTTTAAACGCGACACCCAGGCGCCCAAATCAACTGACGAAGACGCAGAGACCGGGGCCGCTACCGGAGCCGGAGCCGGAGCGCTGGCCACCGGGGCGCTTGTCACTGCCAAAGCCGGCGCCGCGGCGCGCGTCGGTGTAGGCATGCCAGACCCCGCGCCTTTCAGGGAGCCGTGATAGCGCTCGTACACTTCTTTGAGCAGCGCCAACACCGCGGGTTCGCGCGATTCCATGTACTCGAGGAAGTCCGGGGAAAACATGCCGGGCAACTCTTGGCGCGCTGCCGCTGAACGGATGTGTCCCGTGGCCATGAGGAAGGCCCGCGCCCGCCGGAAGGTTTCGACGTCGCCCACCTTGGGGTGCAGCGTGGGCACGACGCGGTAGGGGCGATCATCCAAAATCGCCGCGATCATTTTGGTCATGGCCCAACCGGGACCCACCTCGAGAAAATGCCGGATGCCTTCCGAGTGCAAACGGTTGATTTCTCGCGGCAAATCCAGCGGGGTAATCAGTTGTTTGGAGAGGTGATCCGCCAGGTATTCGGGGGTGAAATCGTCGGTGCGGATATAAGCACCCGTAATGGTGGACAGAATGGGGATTTGCGGTGTGGCGCAGGGGATGTCCTTGAGCCATTCGTAAAAGGGTTGCCGCGCTGGCTCCATAAAGCGCGAGTGGAATGCGCCGCCGATGGGCAGCAAACGCGCGTCCACGCCAAAGGAGTCCGCGATGTCCACGACGCGCTGTACGTCTTCTTTGATGCCGCCAAAGACATAGCGGCCCGGGGCATTGACGTTGGTGAGGAGCACATTTTCACCCCCCACCTTGAGCAGGGCGCTGCGCTGTTCCTCCGAGCAGACGACGCTGGCCATGGCCAACGCCGGACCGCCGGACTGCGCGATGGTCTCTGCGGCGCGAATGCGGCCAATGACCGCGCGATACCCCGCCTCCAGGGTCCAGGCCCCGGCGATGGTCAGCGCCGAAATTTCGCCAAAGCTGTGCCCCACCATGACGTCGGGAACGATGCCGCGGGACATCAGGTACTTGGCCAGCGCCACCTCAATGGCGAACAGCGAGGTTTGCGCCCCCACGAGGGTGCCCAGGCTGGCAGCGATGTCTGCGTCCTTGGGATCGCCATAGATGTGGCCGAGCATGTCGAATTGAAAGTGCTCCATGGCCAGTTGGTGCACGGTGTCCACGACCTCGCGAAAGATCGGCTCGCTGTCGTAGAGGAAGCGCCCCATGCCGATGTAGTGAACGCCTTGTCCCGGCAGGCAAAACGCCAGGGGGCTCGTCCCCTCCGAGAGGCGCGACACAAAAATCCCCTGGGACTCCAGGGGGCGCACGTCGTGCCCCGAAGCCAACATGCGGATGGCGCTGTTGAGCTTATTTTTGAGGGTCTCTTGGCTATCAAAGGTTACGGCCATGCGCAGGCGCACGTCCTCGCCTTCGGAGATGACATTGGGGATGGGATCTTGTGCCACGGCGCGCCCCAGTGCGTCGCCGAGATCGGTTTCGGCCTCGGCCAAGCAGATGAACACATCGGACGCCTCTGCGTCTTCGGCGCGGGTGATGGTGCGGCCCGCAAAGGCGGAACCCGTTGTCTCCTTGGGCGTCGTGCGAGAGATGCCCTGCTCCATATCTCCTCCGGTCACAATGGCAAAGTAGTTGGCCCCCCCGAGGCCCAACGAGTTGACACCCCCTGCCGCGCAATCGTCGGGCAAGGGCTGCGTGCCTTTTCGGGGCGCCACCTGGGCGGCGATTTCCTGGATTTTGGGGCGCACAGTTTCGAGCTTGCGAATGCCGGGCACCACGCGGTGGCGCAGCGAGAGCAAGGTGCTCAGTGCGGATGCCGCGCCGCTGCCACCGTACAAGTGGCCGATGTGGGACTTAATGGCCGTGATTTGCACAGGCGTCGCCTGGCTGCCCGCCGGGCGCAGCATGCTGGCCAGGGATTCGGCTTCAAGGATGTCGGAGAGCTCGTTGGCCGAACCATGCGTGTCGGCGACGCCGATTTGCTCGGGCTGAATGTCGGTTTGGCGCAGCGCATTGGCGATGGCGCGCTCCATGGCCACGCGGGTCGGGGCCACCATGGAGCGGCTGTCCGCCTCGGAAGACCCGCCCACCGCATGGACGACGCCAAAGATCTCATCGCCGTCCCGGACCGCATCAGCATAGCGTTTAAAGAGGTAAAAGACCGCGCCCTCGCCGAGGAGATAGCCCTTGCCCGCCGCATCGAAGGGACGCGCTTCGGTCTTGCCCACCGCGCCCAAGGCACAAACGCCCGACGTAAATGTGTCGGAAAACTGGCGGTTCAAGCCGCCGGTGATCATTAAATCGACGTTGCCGTACATCAACTGGTACGAGGCGGGCAACATGGCCGCGAGCCCCGAGGAGCAGGCGGTGTCCACCGTGAAGTTGGGTCCCTGCAAATTCAGCTTGTTGGCGATGCGGCCCGCGGTGACGTTCATCATCCAACCGGGCAGCGTGTGCTCGGTGACCGGCGGGTAGTTGTCGGTGAGGCCGCGACGCGCCGCTTCAAACCCCTCCTGCAGCGCGGCTTCGGAGATGGACTTGGAGACGTCGGTGCAGCGAACCGCATCGATGTATTCGTCGACCAGCATGGGATAAAAAATCGTCGGAAAATAATCGTCGTGTAGGGCACCTAGGCTGACGCCGATATTTTTGGGCGTGCGGTACTCGAAGCCGTATTCCTCGAGGAGGCGATCCGCCGTGTCGAGGCCGAGCAGTTGCGTGGGCGCGATTTGCGAAGCCGCCGTGGGGAAAATTTTATGCTTGAGGAGATTGGGGTCGTAGTCGGGCACCTCGGACACCACGTAGGTGTTGATCATCTCGGACTCGGGCCCGGTGTCGAAGCACATCTCCCAACCGAACTTGGCCGGGTCGGTCACCGCGGTGAACGTGTCGACGCCCCGGGTGATGTTGTCCCAGAATTTTTCCTTGTTGTCGGCGCCGGCCACGCGCATGGAAACCCCCACGATGGCCATGCGGCGGTCTTTTTGCGGGCGCGGTTGCGGTTTTTCGTAGGCATCCCCCTGCTCGACAATCAAGTGGTAGTTCACGCCGCCAAAGCCGCTGGCGGTCACCGCGGCCACGCGCTTTCCATCGGCGTTGGGGACCCAAGGTTCCATGGTTTGCGGCACCGTTAAGGCGTCCGTGACCATCGTGGCACCGGGGGTCAGGCTGCGGTACAGGGGCATGTGCGGATATTGCTCGTGCTCCATGGCCAACACGGTTTTGATGAGGCCCGCCACACCCGCTGCGGCCTTGAGGTGTCCGATTTGGTATTTTACGCTGCCCAGTCGAATGGGATTCGGCACGTTGCGTTTGCCGTAAACCATGGAGATGGCATCGTATTCATTGGCATCACCGACAATGGTCGATGTGGCGTGCGCCTCGATAAACTGCACTTCATCGGAGGTGGTTTGGGCGTTTTGCAACGCATTGCGCAAGGCCAGGGCGCGCCCTTCGATGGAGGGATTGTAGATGGCCTGCCCCGCCCCGTCGCTAGAAGAGCCGATGCCGCGGATGACCGCGCGGATGTTGTCGCCGTCTTCCAAGGCGTCTTCGAGGCGTTTGAGCACCACCATGCCCACACCTTCACCGATGACCAGGCCGTCGGCGGTGGCGTCGAAGGGGCACGAGCGGCCCGAAGCGCTGAGGCCGTCCACGCGGCAAAACCCGATATAAATCGGCGGGTTGACGCCCAAATCGGCTCCCCCGGCAACGGCGACGCGCGCGTCTCCGGACATCAAGGCCTGACAGGCGGTGTCGATGGCGACAAAAGAAGAAGCGCAAGCGCCGTCCACGGTCATGTTCATGCCGCGGATGCCAAACAACTGGGCAATCCGGTTGGACACCGACGAGGGAATGGCCCCCACCGCGGCGATGGAGGCGTTCCAGATGTGTCCGCGCTCGTCCAGCTCCGCCGTCATTTCATCGTAGAGGCGCTGCCAGGTGTCGCTGTCGACGCCGTGGGCATCCAGGACTGGCTTCATGTACTTTAAAAAAGTATGGCGCTTTAAAAAGGCCGCCGAGTGGGCAAAGCCGTCGACGCCGCTCGCGCCAATCACGGTGATGCCCTCGGTGAGGCTGGGATCGCGAAAGGGGATGCCCGCGTCTTTTAGGGCTTCCTCAACGGCGGTGATGGCCATGAGCTGCGTGGGATCGATGCCCCGCATGTTGGCCGGGGGCATTTTGTACTTCAGGGGATCAAACTGGAACCCTTCGATAAAGGACCCCGCCATGGTGTAGGACTTGGCGGGATCGCCTTTCTCGGGGTTGTAAAAGTTTTTCAGGCGCCACAGGGTTTCGGGCATGTCTTTAATGAAGACATTACCATTCACGATGTTTTCCCAGTATTTTTCGACGTTCAACGCGCCGGGAAAAACCCCTCCCATACCAATGACAGCAATATCGTAGCGACTCATCTTGTTTTGTTACTCCGTATCTGTAGCGACCGCTGTGAGGTCGAGTACCTGTTGCCACATGCGGGCATTGCCTTTCGGCGCCGTGATATCCCAGAAGGGCATCCCCGCGGTGTCGGCCGCTGCCCTGTCCATGTCGAGGCGATCTCCTACGACGAGTACTTGTTCAACGGGGAGATGCCAGTTCGTTGCCAATTGGCGAAAAGCAACCGGTGATGGTTTTAATGCGCCAAAATCTTCAGTCGAAGCAATAGTATCAAACAGACAAAAATCAATGCCAATCGCACCCAAGCGCTCTTTCACCCAGGCATAATCCGACAATACGGCCGTGCGCACCCCATTTTGGCGCAGCGCGTGCAACATCTGCGGAACGCCCTGTCGCAGGCGCGCGTGGGCCTTGAGGGTTTGCACAAAGGCGCCGGAGAACTCCCGTTGAAACCAGTGTTCGGCCTCCGCCGCCGTGCGGTCCGTTGCCAGCGCGAGTTGGTCGTAAAAGGCGCCGAGCAGCGCCGCCGGGCTGTCAAAGTTTTGGGAGCGCACCGCGTTGCGCGCCGTGGACAAGCGCCGCAAAAAGCCCAGCGATCGCCACAAGCGAAAAGCGATGCGCAGCTTTAACGCAGGCAAGGTGTACAAGGTGCCGTCGAGATCGAAAATAACGCCTCGGATGGCGCCAGAGGCAGCAGCGTGATTCATGATGGTGACCCGTGGTGCGAAATCAATCGATGGTTTGCATATGTTAATGTGTGGGCACTTTCCAATGAAGAATTGTATCCCGTGTATCTCGCCGCGCCACACTAGCCGAATCAAGGCAAAAAGTACACCGCGTTAGATCCCAGCACGCCCAATGCCCGCCGCACCCTTTGCGGTGGCAAAAGACCTCTTTTCGGATGTCCTTTTTCGTGTAAGGGAATCGCATGCTTGTTTCTTTGCACTTTGTAGGTATCCGCCATGAAACTCGAAAACTTTAAAACGCGCTTGCTCAATCTGCAGACCCGCCACCCGTGGGCCTTGCTCATCACCGCCGCCCTGATCACCGCCGTCGCGGCGTGGCTGGCCAGCGGATTGCGCTTCGACTCCTCTTACGAAGCCCTGCTCCCCGAGGGGTCTCCCGAAATTCTCAACGCCGACACCGTGCGCGAACGCACCGGCGGCGTGCGGGAGCTCATCGTTGCCATCCAGGGCGACGACGAACAAGCCCGCATCGACTTTGCGCGCCAGTTGGTGCCCGAGCTCCAAAAAATCCCGGAGATCCGCGCCGTAGACCTAGAGTTCCCCATGGACTTCTTCACCGATCGCGGCCTCTGGCTCATGGCGCCCGACACACTGGACCGCCTCATCCCCGCCGTGCGCAACGCCATCCAGATCGCACAAGCCCAAGCGAATCCCATGGCCCTGCACCTCGACCCCGAGGCCGAAAAAGAGGAGCTCACCGCCGCCTGGAAGGCCGTCAACGATATCGTAGAGGAACAAAAAGGCGCCCTGCCCTTCGACACCATCGCCCACAGCAAAGATGGCACCACCACGTTCCTCATGCTCATCCCCACCATCAAGCTCTCCGACGTCAGCGCCGTCGAAGCCTTACACCACCGCATCGACGACATCATCCAGCAGCGCGCCCCCGCATCCCTGGGGCTCGCCATCCGCTACGCCGGACAAATGGAAATGCTGCGCGAACAGCACCAGTACATGACCCGCGACCTCACCCTGGCCAGCACCCTCACTTTTATTTTCGGCATCGCCATCGTGGCCATCTTCACGGGTCGTCTCCTCTCGCCTTTCATTATTCTCACCGGCCTGGGCTCGGGCATCCTGTGGACCTTCGCCATCGCACGCCTCACCATCGGCCACATCAACATCATCACTGGCTTCATGGTGTCCGTGCTCATCGGCCTGGGCATCGACTTCAACATCCACATGTTCTTGCGCTTCCAACAGGAGATGCAGAAACCGGGCACGAGCACCGAAGCCCTCTACCGCGCCATCCGCGGCACCTTCAACTCCGCCCTAACCGCCTCCCTCACCACCGCCGGCGTGTTCATCACTTTTGTCATCGCCGATTTCCGCGGTTTCTCCGAGTTCGGGATGCTGGCCGCCTTAGGCGTCATGCTCACCTACATCAGCACCTTCACCATCGTCCCGGCCATTCTCTACCTCGTCTTCCGCAACCGCACCTTGCCCAAGCCCCTCATCTCGCTGCAGACCACCGACCTCAAATGGCTCGAACGCCCCTTCTTTCGACGCTTTGTGCTCATCGCCTTTTCGGCCCTGGCCTGCTTTGGCATCTTCAACGCGGGCAACATAAAATTCCGCAACAACTTTCGCGCCTTGCGCGGTGAAATCCCCGCGGTGGTCTACAACGACTGGGTGGCCGAAAACATCGGCACGGGCTTCAACCCGGCGGTCTTCATCGCCGAAAACATTGCGGACGCCGAAAAAATCAAGGACATCCTCACGGCGCACATCGACGCGCAAACCGCCGACAGCGACAACCCCACCAACATCCGCAAAGTGCTCTCCCCATCGGTGCTCATCCCCCGGGACACCGACGAAATCCGGCCGCGCATCGAAGAGCTAAAAGATCTTTTGTGGAGTCCCAAGTTCGACCGGGCCGCTGAAAAGGACACCGACGAGGGCGAAAAGCTGCGGCAAGCCCGCAAGATGGTCAACGCCGCCCCCTGGCAATTCGACGTGATCCCCGAGGTCTTCCGGCGGCGCTTTGTCACGGTGGACGAAACCGACCCCGGCTACATCGTGTACGCGTGGCCCCAGCAGCAAAACGACGCGGACTACCTGGCCGTCGCCTGGGAAAAGGAGTTGAACGGCCTGTCCGAACAAATGACGCAGCAGGGCATTCCCCATATGATGGGCGACGAAACCCTCATCCTGGCCTGGGTGCACAAGCTCGTCAAAGCCGACGGTCCGCCCCTGATGGTGTTGGCCTTTGTCGTGGTCACGCTCTTCCTGGTGCTCGACTTCCGCAGACCGCGCAAGGTCCTGCTGCTGCTGGTGCCCCTCACCATGGGCATGGGGGTCACCGTGGGCCTCATGCACCTGTTGGGCATGGAGATCAACATGTTCAACCTCATCGTGGTGCCCAGCCTCTTGGGCATCGGCATCGACAACGCCGTGCACATGTTTCACCGCTACGAGCAGGAGTTCCCGGACAACATCTGGAATGCGGTGCGCACCACGGGCGTGGCGGCGTTTCTGGCCTCCTCCACCACTATGGTGGGCTTTGGCAGCGCCCTGGTTTCCCACACCCTGGGACTGCGGACCATGGGCTCACTGGCGGTGGTGGGCATCGCGAGCATGTTCGTCGCCGCGGCCTTCTTCTTCCCCGCACTTTGCGCCACTTTCACGCGAAAAAAACGCCGCTGAACAACCTTCTCCAATTTCTTTACACGCCATTTCATCATATTTTTTTCCATCCTCACAAAACTTTTATGTTATAGTTATTCGAACCCAAAATTTAGGAGGGCGTTATGACGTATTGCGGCCAAAACAGGTGGATGCATCGCTGGATTTTATTTTTGCTGCTCGGCATTGCCTTGGGCGCTGTCGCTTGTGGCGGCAGCAGCGATGATGCCGCGACATCCCCCACCAACACCGCAGACACAGAAACCGAAACCGGGGATACTTCCGACACCGCAGACACAGAAACCGAAACCGGGGATACTCCCGACACCGCAGACACGGAAACCGAAACTGGAGATACATCCGACACCGCAGACACGGAAACCGAAAATGGAGATACATCCGACACTGAAACCGAAGACGCACTCATCTCACTGTTGGAGATCACGGGCTTGCCGGTGCCGACCACAGACGCAATACCGGTGACGCACATCGACGACAACGCGCAGTACACCGCAACGGTGGCCTGGTCACCCAGCGACGCGGTATTCGGCGAATTGACCATTTACACCGCCACCATCACCCTCTTTCCCAAGAACGGCTACACCCTGGATGGGGTCGATGCCGATGCCTTCCACGTCCCGGGCGCCACCGACACCATTCCCGGGGATGCCCCCAACATCCTCATCGCCGTCTTCCCCCCCACCGCTCCCTATCCGGAACTCGACGCGATTGCCTTTGAAGTCGACACAGCGCCCCCGCCACAGCAAGGCGAACCCAATACCTCCCCCGGCGCCACCGTGGGCATCTTCCAGGTCACGGGCGGCACCCTGCCCTTTGTCTTCGCATTGGCGAGCGGAGATGGCGACGACGACAATGCGCGTTTCCACTTGGATGGCCATGCGCTGCAAGTCGCGGACGACGCGCTCCTGGCTGGCGACTACAGCGTGCGCGTGCAGGTCACCGATGACCGGGGCAAAACCCTCGAAGACGCCTTTGCCTTTTCCGTGCTCCCCCCGGCGCTCAAAGGTTTCACCTTCACCCCGACGGAACACTTACGACAAGGGGAAGACAACGTCGCAGTCGATGCGCTCGTTGGCATTTTTAGCGATCCCTTGGGCGGCACCACACCGGTTGCCTACACCCTGGTGGCGGGCGAAGGCGACGAGGACAACGATTCTTTCGCGTGCGTTGGAAATGAGTTGCGGGTCGTCGTTCTCCCGCTGCTCGGCGGTACCTACTCCTTTCGCGTGCAAGCCGAAGACAGCGAAGGCATGACATTTGCCCAAGGCCTCACCATCGACGTGGCCTGGCCCGCCATTACAGAACTGCTGCTAGACGCACCGGTACTCAAAATCGGCGCGGATGCGCTGCAACCCGGCGGGGAGGTGGGCGCGCTGTCGATTGTTGGCGGAACCCCGCCCGCCATTTACCAACTGCTGGACGATGACGACACCCCGGACAACAGCGCGGACAACGCCCTCTTCTCCATCGACGGTGATGCGCTGCGGGTCGCGGACGACGCGCCTTTGTCCGAGGTCCGGGATTACCGCATCAACATCGCCGCAACCGATAGCGCGGGCGAAACCATAACCCGCGCCATTGCGGTGACCGTCGACAACATTTTCGGCACAGTGCGGCACGCCGCGGCTGGCGGTGGTGTCATCGGGGCGCTGTACGCCCAAGGCACCGGTTTGTACCACAACCAATTAAACGCCCATCGAAACGGCTGGACCGCCGAGCACCTGGTGGCCGCAAATGCCCAAGAAGGGCGCATGGCCATCGATGCACTCGGCCATGTCCACGTGGTGTACGTCGTGGAGGGGGCCATCGGGTATCGGGTCTTCGACGGTGCCGCCTGGAGCGAAGAGGTACGCATTTCGAGCAACTTCGACGGCAGCTGTAGCATGGCCGACATCGCGGTGGAGGCCGATGGCACTGTCCACATCTCGTACACCGACACAAGGGGAAACGTAGGCGATCCCTACGACCATCCTGACATCATGTACGCCACCAACGCCTCGGGCGATTTTGAAAACGAATTGATTTACAATGGATGGAGATCCTATGCGACTGGCTCGGATTGGCATGCCGTTTATTACGAGGTGGGTGCCAACATCGCTGTCAACGCCGATGGCCACTACTTCCTGCTCACCCGCGCACGATATATAGAGCGCTGGTCGGGCGGGAGCTACACAAGCAGCAGCCTGCTCGTCAACAGCGACATCCCGGCGGACGGCGGCCTCAGCGCTGGCGCCGCCCCCTACGACATGGCCGCCCACGGAAACCGCGTGGTGGCCCTGTACAACCATGGCACCCCGCACATCGCCCAACTGTACGTCGCCGGCGATGTCATCTCCTTTGGCAGTGTTGGTGATGAAGCGCAGGAACTCGCCGATGCTGGCCAACCCCACACCCTGGCCATCAACGACACACACACCGCCGTGGCCTGTCTCAAGGACGGCAACCTGCAGGTCTTTTGGGATGGCACCGCGCTGCCCATTGACGACATCGCCGTGCACTCCGGAAGCCAAGCGGCGGTCGTGGAGGCAGCAGGACAGTTCTACGTGCTCTACACCGCTACCGATGGCACGCCCAGCGTCTACCCGCTGCCCTAACCATTAAAGCCAGGCCGCCCCCCACGGCCCCGCCCGCGACAAACCAGCACTCCCACACATCCCGATACCCTAAGCGTAGCGCAGCGGTGCCAGCGGGCAAATGGATGCCCTCAAAACGCGCGTTTTTTTACAGCGGATGATTAAGGCTGCCAGCAACCGTCAAAGAAGCCGGCGGCGGCCACCTCGCGTTCGGCGCTCAGGATGAGGCCGTTTTGCGCGTTCCAGCGCGCGCCGTCGTAAATGATGTAATCGGGCAACAGATAGGGCAGATGGGCGGCGTAATACAGCCCCTGGGGCGTGGACGCGGTGTGCACCACCACATAGCGGTTGGGGTTTTCGGGATTGGGATACACGAATGCCGCTGCCATGGTGTCGCCGCTGTACCGGCGCCCGTTGTGGGCAATGCCGTTCTCCGTTACCCGGATGGGCAGTTGCGCCTGTATGCGCGCGAGAACGCGGTTGCCCAACGGCGTGCCCACGAGCACCAGCGAATGGTTGCGGATGTCCTCGTCGCGCACCTCCACATCGGCCAGCACGGGATACCGAATGGTGACGCCACCGGTGCCGCGCGGGTTGTTGACGTGCGACAACACATGCCGGGACATCGCCACTTCGTCGGGATTGCCCGTGCCGTACACCAGCAGGAGGGGCTCGTGGTAGGCGTCGTTCAGCGGCCCCGCCAGCCCCGGGCGTTTGCGCAACTCGCAGTCGGCGGCCCGCTGGGTTGACGCGGTGTCATCGACGTGCTGCCAGGTGCCCTGGCGGTAGACAAAATGCCACGCATCACCGGCGCCAGCCTCGGACAACGCCACGCGCTGTTTGTCGATGTGCACATGCGTGGGCACGGTGTCCATCAGGGCAACCTCTTTGCGTATGGAAAAGCGCTGCGCATTTTGGGTGGTGACCGAAATAGCGCCGTTCTTCGGCCAGTGGGCGTCCAGGCGGGCCATGGCGCCGTAGCGCTGCATCTCGTGCAATTGCAGCCAGTGATTTTGGTGGTAGCGCAGGTTCCACGTGACAAACGACAGACGCCGGGGAAGCGGGTTGCGGCGCAGGGCGAGAAAGTGCGCGAAGATCGCGTGGTCGGCATAGGCTTCGTCCCAGACATTGTGCCCCGCGTCCAGCAACTGGAGGGAAGCGTCGTATCCGTAGTGCAAAAAGCGATCGACCAGCGACTGCGAACGCCGCGGCACGTCGCGGGTGCCGTGCACCGCATAGAGGGAGAGATGACGTCCGTTGGGCACCCAGCTTATGTTGGAGATCTCGCCGATGAGAAAGGACTCAAAAGAATGCCTGGGGCGCCCGGCCACCGACCCGTAAGCCGCCACATCGTGATAGCCACAAAGCGGCACCGACGCCGCAAACACATCGGGGTAATGCAAGGGGAGCTTCACGGCCCCGGTTCCTCCCATGGACGCCCCGGTGATGTAGATGCGGTTCTCGTCGATGGGATAGCGCTCACGCACGATGCGCAGTACGTCCATCACATCCTCTTCGCCAAAGGTGTAGTAGCCCGAATTGCCAAAGGCCTCGGGCGCCACCACAAATGCGTTCACCGGTTTGAGCGGTCCCGTGTACTGCGCCCGCACCGCCTTGGATTCGCCCTCCTCCAGGGGCAGGCCAAAGAGACTGGTTATGGATTTAATGGGCGTGCTGTTGAGGCCGTGCAACATCACCACCAGCGGGAAACGCTGCGATGCATTTTCGCGATACCCCGGCGGCACGTACAGGGCATAGGGATGAAAAGCGCCGTCGAGCCGCGACCGATAGCTGCGCCGCTGCAGCTCTCCGCGCCGGTTGGCATACGGGTCTTCGCCCTGGGCCAACTGCTGCGCAAAGCGGTGCACTTGTCGGACTTCGGTGCGCAAAAACGACACCCTCGCCGTCCCCTGCAACATCATTTCTAGCAACTGGTGGGCGCTCCCGAGCACGCTCTCGACACTGGAAGTCGGCGCATGGTCCGTGCGACCCGCCTGCACGGCCAACGAAGCGGCCTCCATGAGGCCCTGCAGTGTTGCCAAGTGCACAGCGCTCGTAGCCGAAAACGACACGCGCCGCAGCAAGTCGAGGCGCAGTCGCTGCAACGCGCGCTCCTCCAGGGGGAAAACGCCCGCCAGAAAACGCGTGCGCGCGAGCGACGAGAGCGGCAAGTGCACCGCAGCGGACGCGTCGGGAAACGCGGGGATGGCCTCCAGGCGTGCGCTGATATCACTGCACCGCGGACGCCCACCGGGAAAGTCCAACCAGGCGTATTGGGTGGCCTCGCCGCTTTCGAGGAAGATCGCATTTTCGATAACGAGACGCCCCGCCTGCGTCAACATCGCATCCAACGCCGGTTGTGCGCCGCGCAGCACCCAAGAAACATCGATGTGGCGCGCGAATTGTTCGTTTAACAAACGCGCCTGAAACCAGGGATTCTTCGCCTTGGTTTTGACCACGCGCACCAGCAGGTGATTGGTGCCGGCCTGCAGGGGAAGTGACACGAGCCGCGCGTCATCTCGCGGGGTGGCGGGCGTGGGCTCGCGGTACAAGGAGCGTCGGTTCACATAAATTTCGAAGGCGGCGTCGCTGCCCACCGAGAGCCAGGCGCTTTGGGCCTCTGGCGCACAAATTTCGGCGCTGAAATACTGGACGCCGCGCTGGCCACCGGAGACGGTGTTGCGGTTTGTTTTGGCGATGACCGGTTGCCAGATTTGTCCCAGGGCGCGCGCGCCCATTGCGGGCGGATTTTCATCAGAGAGCGAGAGCGGATCCCATTTTTTTTGGGCGTCCGCATCGAGCCCCCGGGCGAAGGGCACGAGCCCCAAAGTGAGCCACCCGGTGATCGCCCCCTCGGGCCCCGGCACAATGCGCAGCGCATCGGGCGGACCATCGCATTCGGCGTGCGGCGGCGTCTCCGTGCGCGCATTGGCTGACAGCAGCAAGAGCGCCGACAATCCGACCAACATGCCCAAGTGTTTTGTGGCGTTCACTACCTACCAAAGACGAGGTTTTTCGGTCCGTCTTCGAAGACCACCACCGCTTTTTGCGGACCGGTGAGTGCCGAAACAATGCCCACGCCAAAGCGCGGGTGTCGCAGAATATCCCCTTCGGAGAGCGCCATGGAGATTTTATAAGTGCGCGCCTCCGAGATTTTCTTTCCCTCCATCATGCGGCGGTAAATTTGTGCGGGGTCTTCGGCTTTTTTGCGTTGGCGACGCGGGGGCGGCGGAATGGTGGCGCGCTTGCCCACATAGGCCATCAAACCCGCCCTGGCTTTGGCGCGGGACACGCGAAAGGGACCTTCGGTGCTGCATTTGCTGCAACGGGCGCGGCGAATTTGCAATCCCTCAATTTCTAAAACGGTGTGCAGAGTATCTTCGTCGCAGGTGGCGCAATAGCCCTCAGCGGCGTTTCCAGGTACGTATGTCAATTTGGGATATCCTTTCGTTTCGAAAGTCGAGTTAAACAATATACTCCGAAACAGGCATTGAATCAAACGGCGGCAGGTGTCCCAATGCGGATTATTGGCCTTTGCACCGAATCCATGCCTAAAAGATTTTCATGCAACTGGCGGACACTTGGATAGACAATTACTTGCGGCACCTAAAAGTAGAACGCGGCCTCTCTCCCGCCACCATTGAGGCCTATGCGCGCGATTTTAAATCCTTCACCGCTTTTCTCGAAGAGCGCGAACTCTCCCTTTCAGAGCTCAGCGAATCCCAGGTGCGCCAATACCTCGCCCATCTGCGCCAAAACGCCATCAGTGCGCGTTCACAAGCGCGTATGCTCAGCGCCCTGCGCGGCCTGTTCAACCACCTAAAATCCGAACGCCTCATCGATGTACATCCCTTAGAAGAACTGGTATCGCCACGATTGACCCGCGCCCTGCCCGTCTGCTTAACCCTAGACGAAACCGAGCGCCTGCTGGCAGCGCCCGAACTCTCGCACCCACGCGAATTCCGCGACGCGGTCATGTTGCACCTCATGTATGCCACGGGATTGCGCGTCTCCGAGCTCGTCACGCTCACCCTCCGGGACATCGACCTCGAAGCGGGCTTTGTCGCGGTGACGGGCAAGGGAGACAAGCGCCGCATGATCCCCATGGGCACCTGGATGACGCACCTCTTGCAGCGATACCTCGAAGACGTGCGCCCCCAGCACGCCACGCCCCAAACGCGCTATCTCTTTTTGACCCACCGCAAAACAGCGATGACCCGACAGGCCTTCTGGCGCATTTGCATCAAATATGCCCAACGCGCCGGCATCGACAAAAAGCTCAGCCCCCACAAACTGCGACACACATTTGCCACACATTTGCTGGAACGCGGCGCCGATCTGCGCTCTGTCCAAGCCATGCTCGGTCACGCGGACATCGTCACAACGCAGATTTACACCCACGTAAATACGCGCCATATTCACGCCGCTCACCAAAAGCACCACCCGCGCGCATAACAACACAAAAAAATCCGTAGTAGCGCCGCGCAAAAAACGAAAATACGATTCGGATGTTCACCTATCAATGAGATTGACTTGCGCGTATATATGACTACAAAGAACTGCACCGGAAACGACGTTTTTGATAACCGGACTCAAGAAAACCGTTTCCCTGAGTTTTCGCACCACAGCAGCGATGGAGCAACGCAGCATGAAAATACTTATGTACGGTTGGGAATTTCCACCACACATCAGCGGTGGTCTGGGCGTGGCTTGCTTTGGGCTCACCCGCGCCCTGGCCGACAAGGGACACCAAATCACGTTCGTCGTGCCCCGACTCGAATCTCCCGACAACACGCCCCATCTCGACTTGGTCGGTGTCAACCAGTTCCCACTCAACCCCGCTTCCGACGAGCAGGCGCACTTCATCTCGCGCCAAATCGAGGCACTCAGCGGCACCATCGATACCGAAACCATCTCTTCACCGCTGTCGCCCTACCTCACAAAAGAGCAATACCTGCTCGAATTGCAGCGCCTGGAAGCCCGCCGCGATGAGATCCGCGCGCAACAAGAGGACGAAAACGGCTTTATGCTCGACATGAGCGGCGACTACGGCCCCAACCTCATGACCGAAATTATGCGCTACGCCTCGGTGGCGGGCAGCATCGCTTCGCGCGTGCCCCACGACATCATCCATGCACACGACTGGCTGACCATGTTGGCCGGCATTGAAGCCCGCAACATCAGCGGCGCCCCCCTGGTGGTGCACGTGCACGCCACCGAATTCGACCGCAGCGGCGTACAGGTCAACCAAGCCATCTACGACATTGAACGCCACGGCATGGAGCAAGCCGACCAGGTCATCGCCGTGAGCCATTACACAAAAGAGACCCTCGTGCGCCACTACGGCATCTCCCCCGACAAAATCGCCGTCGTTCACAACGCCGTAACCCGCGAGTTCGCCCCCCACGCCACCGACTACCAACGCCAAACCCGCGAAAAGGTCGTCCTCTTTTTGGGGCGCATCACATTCCAAAAAGGTCCCGACTACTTTGTGGAAGCCGCAGCGCGCGTCTTGGCCGCACGAGACGACGTGCGCTTTGTCATGGCGGGCTCCGGCGACATGGCCCCGCGCATGATCGAGCGCATCGCCGAACTCAAGCTGGGGCGCAAATTCCACTTCACTGGTTTTTTACGCGGTTCCGAGGTCGAAAAAATCTTTCGCGAAAGCGACGTCTACGTCATGCCCAGCGTCTCCGAGCCTTTTGGCATCTCGCCGCTAGAAGCCATGCACTACGACGTTCCCGTTATCATCTCGAAGACCTCTGGCGTGGCCGAGGTGCTCCACAGCGCGCTCAAAGTCGACTTCTGGGATGTCGACGAACTGGCGAGCAAAATCCTGGCAGTCTTGTCGCATGAGCCGCTGCGCCGCGAAATGATCGAGCACGGTGCCGAAGAACTCAAAGCACTGCAATGGAGCACCGCAGCCATTCAGGTGACCGACGTGTACGCTGCATTGAAAAATCGCTGAACCGCCCCGATGAACAAATCACGTCACACCACGAGGTAACCCATGGTTCACGTCTGTTTTTACTTTCAAGTCCACCAGCCCAATCGGCTGAAAAAATACTCGTTCTTTCACATTGGCCGCGATCATTTTTACGAGGATGACAACAAAAACCGCTCCATCCTACAGCGGGTGGCCGAGCGCTGCTACTTGCCTGCCAACCAACTGATGCGCGACCTCATCGAACGCCATCAGGGGGCGTTTCGCATCGCGTTTTCCCTCACCGGCACCGTTGTCGAACAGCTCAAAAAATTCAGCCCCATCACCCTTGATTCGTTCAAAGCCCTGGTCGACACCGGCTGCGTTGAACTCTTGGATGAAACCTACAACCACAGCCTGGCCTTCTTGTTTTCCCGCGAGGAATTCCGCGAACAAGTGGCCGCGCACCGCGCCCTGATGCGCCGCGAATTCGGCATCACGCCCACCACCTTTCGCAACACCGAGCTCATCTACAACAACGACCTGGCCCTCGAAGTCGAAAAAATGGGGTACCAGGTCATTTTGGCCGAAGGCGCCGATCGCATCATGGACTGGCGCAGCCCCAATTACTGCTACCAACCGCAGCCCTGCACCGATTTAAAACTGCTGCTCAAAAACTACAAGCTCTCCGACGACCTGGCCTTCCGCTTCTCCAACCGAAGCTGGGAGTCCTATCCCCTCTCGCCAGAGAAATACGCATCGTGGCTGCACGCTGTCAGCGGTGCCGGTGAAACCATCAACCTGTTCATGGACTACGAAACCTTCGGCGAGCACCAGTGGCGCGAGTCGGGCATCTTCGACTTCATGGCGCAACTGCCCGAGCAAGTGCTGCGCCACCCGGACTTTCGCTTTTCCACACCGGCCGAAGTGGCGGCCGCCACCACCCCCACCGCGCGCCTCGACGTCCCCGACTTTGTCTCCTGGGCCGACCAAGAGCGCGACCTCACGGCCTGGAAAGGCAATCACTTGCAAAACGACGCCCTAGAAGCCGTCTACCAAATGCAAAGCGATGTCATGGCGACGGGCAACGAAGAGCTCATCCACACCTGGCGCTCACTGCAAACATCTGATCATTTCTACTACATGTGCACCAAGTGGTTTTCCGATGGCGACGTGCACAAGTACTTCAATCCCTACAGCAGCCCTTACGACGCGTACATTAACTACCAAAACGTGCTGGCCGATTTTGAATCACAGCTCTTATCGCAGTCGCATACACAAAAAAAATAACCCGAAATACCGTTCATTTTTACCAAGGAGCAATCGCAAATGAAGCAACTATTCGAAGTCAGTTGGGAAGTGTGCAATCTGGTGGGGGGCATCCACACGGTCCTTCGTTCCAAGGCGCGCGAATCCGTCAAAAAATACGGCGACCGCTATTGCCTTATTGGGCCCGCTCTCGACAACAACACCGGCTTTGTCGAAACCGACGAACCGGACTTCGCTCCCATTCGAAAGGCCCTCGAAGAGCGCAATATCTCATGCCGTTACGGGCGTTGGGAAACCGAAGGCCGCCCCAAAGTAATCCTGGTCAACTTCCGCGATCGATACGACTCCAACAAAATCCTCTACGATTTGTGGCACCTCTTTGGCGTCGACTCCATGGGCAGCACCTGGTCGTATATCGAGCCTGTGCTCTTTGGCACTGCGGCTGGCGAAGTCATCGAAACCATCAACGATACCCTCGACTCTGACGAAACCAACGTCATCGCGCAATTCCACGAGTGGATGTCTAGCGCCGGTTTGCTGCACGTCAAAAAGACGAGCCCGGAAATTGGCACGGTGTTCACCACCCACGCCACGGTGCTCGGCCGCGCCATGGCCGCAGCGGGCATCGATATCTACGACGACATCATCGACATTGATGTCGAAAGCGAAGCCCGCAATTACGGTGTTTATGCCAAGCACTCCCTGGAGAGCATCTGCGCCCACGAGGCCGATGTCTTCACCACGGTGAGCGAAGTGACCGCCGACGAAGCCCTGCGCGTGCTGAACAAACGACCGCACTACGTGCTCTACAACGGCGTTAACGCCGACAGCTTCGGCACCTACGAGAGCGTTCGCGCCCAAGCCGCCACCGTGCGCAACCGCATCCTCAACATGGGGAGCAGCTTCTTGGGCACCTCCCTGCCGCAAAACACCCGGCTCTGGACCATGTCTGGGCGATACGAATTTCACAACAAAGGCTTCGATCTCTTCCTCGACAGCCTGGCCCGCCTCGACATCCACCTGCGCACCCTCGATTCACCGGCGCCGGTGTTGGTTTGGTTCATGGTGGCCACGCAGCACAACGGTCTCCGCGACGATGTAAAGAACATCTTCGAAGGCAAGGGCACCACAAAGGGCAACAACGGCATCACCACCCACAAGCTCACCGACGAAATCAACGACCCGATTTTGCAGGCTTGTCAGCGCTTGGGGCTCACCAACTCCCCCGAAAACAAAGTGCAAATTATCTTTACGCCGGTCTACGTTGGCGTGAACGATGGCATCTTCAACATGCCCTACGAATCCGTGCTTTCGGGCTTTGACCTCGGCGTCTTCCCCTCTTACTACGAGCCCTTTGGGTACACCCCCCTCGAGTGCATCTCCCTGGGCGTTCCCACGGTCACCACCGATCTGGCAGGTTTTGGGCGCTGGGCCGACGATCTGAAGGTCGATACGGGCCGCTCCATCGCCGTGATCCCGCGCGTAGGGCGCAGCTATGACGAAGGCATCGAAGCCCTGCTCTCCCAGTTGCACTTCTACTACGAAGTCGACGAGAAGCAGCTCGCGAACCTGCGCGTCCATGCGCGCCGCATCGCTACCATGGCCACCTGGGCGGGCTTTTACCAAAGCTATCGCAAGGCCTACGACCGCGCCCTGCAACAGGTCGATCGACGCCTCAACTCCCTGGACACCTCGGCCTTCTCCAACGAGCTCTTCGTTTCCTTCCAGGGCGGCGCTCAGGGCCCCGGACCTCACTACAGCCGCATTATCGTCGCACCCACACTGCCCAAAAAGCTCTCCGATCTCGCGATTTTGGCGCGCAATATGTGGTGGGCGTGGCACCCCGACGGCCTCAATCTCTTTCGCGAGATTGACCCCGCCCTGTGGGACTCTATCGAAGACAACCCCGTCTTGTTTTTGGAGCAAGTGAACTACGAGCAGCTAAACGCCAAAACCAAAGATCCACTCTTCATGAAAGAGTACGAAAAGGTCATTGGCGCGTTCAAAAAATACATGGCCGAAGAGGGGCGGGTTTACAAAGACGCCAAAGAGCTCTCGCCCAAAACCCCCGTGGCGTATTTCTCGATGGAGTTCTGCATCCACGAATGCCTGCCCATTTACTCGGGTGGCTTGGGTGTCTTGTCCGGCGACCACCTCAAGTCGGCCTCGGACCTCAACATCCCGTTGGTAGCCGTGGGTTTCCTGTACAAGCAGGGCTACTTCGAGCAACGCATCGACATCGGTGGCAACCAAATCGAGCATTACCCCGAGGTCGATCCCTCGCGCATCCCCATCTCCCCGCTGCGCGACGCCAACAACATGGACGTGAAAATCGATGTCGAGATGCCCGGCCGCACGGTGACCGCCAAGGTATGGCAAGTCAACGTCGGGCGCATCAAGCTCTACCTCCTCGACACCTTCCTCGAAGAGAACATGCCCGCCGACCAATACATCTCTGCCCAACTCTACGGCGGCGGAAAACAAATGCGCATCGAGCAAGAGATCGTGTTGGGCATGGGCGGTGTGCGCCTGCTCGAAGATTACCTCCAATTGCAACCCGCGGTGTACCACCTCAACGAGGGACACTGCGGCTTCATGCAATTCGAGCGCATCGAGCGCCTGATGAAGCGCGGCCTGAACTTTCAAAAGTCCCGCGAAGCCGTCAAGGCCTCGTCTGTGTTCACCACCCACACCCCGGTGCCCGCAGGCAACGAAACCTTCGACGTTAAATTGATGAAACACTACTTCGGCGCGCTGCCCAACCGCCTCTCGATCACCTTCGAGCAACTCATGGAGATGGGCCTGTCGCGCAGCGGTGACGACAACAGCCCCTTTTCCATGACGGTGCTGGGCCTGAAGCTCTCGAGCATCGCCAACGGCGTCTCCAAGCTCCACGGCAAGGTGTGCCAAGACATGTGGCGCGACGTCTGGAAAGGCCTGGCCGTCGAAGAGGTGCCCATCACCTCGGTCACCAACGGCATTCACGTCACATCGTGGATTGGCCAAGACATCAAACGCCTCCTCGACCAATACCTCGATGTCAACTGGGACCAAAACCAAGACGACCCGCACACTTGGCTCGGCATCGACAAAGTGCCCTCCGAACAACTCTGGTACGAGCACCAAAAACAAAAGAACCGCTTCTTGCAGATCGCCAAAGAAAAACTCTACGACGATTACCTGCGGCGGGGCGAAAACCCCTCGTTCATCAACACATCCCTCGACCTCATTAACCCCGAAGCCCTCACGGTGGGTTTTGCGCGCCGCTTTGCCACTTACAAGCGCGCCAACCTCCTCTTCAACAACCGCGACGTCCTGATTGAGCTGCTCAACAATCCCGACAAACCGATGCAAATCTTCTTTGCGGGCAAGGCGCATCCCGCCGACTCCCTGGGCAAAGATTTGATCCGCCGCATCATTCAGGAATCGCGCACCGACGAGTTCAAGGGCAAAATTTTCTACCTCGAAAACTACAACATGTGGCTGGGACGCCTGATGACCCAGGGCGTCGATCTGTGGCTCAACAACCCGGTTCGCCCCCACGAGGCCAGCGGCACCAGCGGCATGAAGGTCGTGCCCAACGGCGGATTGAACTGCTCCATTCTCGACGGCTGGTGGGATGAAGCCTATCGCGAACAAGGCGGAGACGACGTGGGCTTTGCCATTCAGTCTGCAGCCAAGCCCATCAACCGCGCGCACCAGGACGAAATGGACGCCAACGCGATCTACCGCCTGTTCAACAACGACATCCTCCCGCTCTTCTTCGATCGCGACAAGCAAGGCACGCCGCACAACTGGGTGCAAAAAATGAAAAACGCATTCAAAACCTGCGCACCCGAATTCTCCACCATGCGCATGGTGGACGAATACTTCCGCCGCCTCTACTTGCCCACGGCCAAGCGCAACCACGAACTCTCCAAGGACGACTTTGCGGGTATTTCGGCACTCACCGATTGGAAGCTGCGTATCGAAGCGCGTTTCTCCACGGTGCAAATCGAAAGCGTCCGCATCAAGGGCATCGACAACAATATTTTGCAGGCGAACCAGCCCCTCGAAATCGAGATGCTCGTCAATCCCGGCAAAATGAAAGCCCCTGAGTTGGTGGCAGAGCTGCTCATCGGCCCCGAAGAAAACGACAACTTCACCGCAGAGCCGCTCACCATCCCCCTCAAACAGGTGGAGTCCGACAATCCGGCATACTTCACCTACCAGCTTTCCCACAAGCTCGCGAGCAGCGGCAGCTTCCGCTACACCTTGCGCGTTGCCCCCACCCATCCCTCCTTGGTTTCGCGGCAAGAGACCGGCCTGGTGCGCTGGGCCTAAAAAGCACCCATATTAAAAAATTCCCCTAAAAACCAAAACGCCGTATAATTCTTTCATTATCTCAAACGTGTCCTTGCGCCTTCCGTTGCAAATGTGCGCATTTTCAACGAACGCTCGGACCACCCACCTTACAGGAGGAAGAAATGAAAAAAAGGACATCACTGCTACTGGCGCTGTCGCTTCTCTTTGCCGTTGGCATCACATCATGCAGCAACGACGGCGATAGTGGGCCACCCGCCAAAAACAAGCCCGTCGAAGAGGTCACCCCCGATGAAGCCGTGTCCGTGTGCGAATACGTCGCCAAATCCGAATTCCAAGCCAGCCAGTCGGTACTCTCCGAGCAGTGCCGCTTGGAGGGCGTCGGGCGCGCCGCATATGCCTTTTTCGCCAACCCCAACACCCCCGATAGCGAGCTGGCCGCCATTTGCAGCAGCACACAAGATGCATGCCAGCAAACAAACAAACAAGACACGAGCGACGATTACACGGATTCATGCGAGCTGATGGACTGGGATTTCCTCCAGGGATGTTCGGCCACGGTGGATGAGGTAACCCGCTGCTACAAAGCCATACTGAACCTCGAAGTCAAATACGTCAAACAGCAGGCCGCCGAAGTGCCCAAGTGCAGCCAAATAACATCGGCGTGGTTGGTAGAAATGATGGGAAATTCCACCATGATGAACGCCGAACCTGAGCCCTTTGAAATCCCGGCCACATGCGATGCCTTTGCCAACAAGTGTCCCGAGATGTTTGCCGACCTTATCCTCGATGATTGGGACGACGACTGGGGCGACAATAACGGCGACGACTGGAACGACGACTGGAACGACGACTGGAACGACGGTTGGGACGACGGTTGGGACGACGGTTGGGACGACATCTGGGACGACATCTGGGGCGACATCTGGGGCGATGACAACGGCGATGACAACGGCGATGACGATTGGAACTATGATACGTGGGAGGACGGTATTAACTGGGACGAGTTTGATTGGGGCGTTTTTGACTGAGAAAACGGCCAATCCCGAGACAACAACAACCCTCCCTTCCCCACCGCCAAGGCGCCCTTAACCTCCCCCGCTTTTATCAACGCAATTCAAAACAACCGCGGCTCGTCGCCGGAAAAGAGGCGTTTCAAATTGGCGCGGTGCGTGACGAAGACCACTGCGCACATCGCAGTCGCCAGACCGAGTGGCAGACCGCAACCATCGCGCACCCCCAGTATCGCAGCGAAGAAGAAAAGCAGGGACAGCGACAAGAGCGACACCCGGCGAGACAGCGCCAACACCAGTAGCGCCAAGAGCAACGCGGCGCCAAAAGCCAACGGCGAAAGCCCCAGCGCGATGCCCGCCGATGTGGCCACGCCCTTGCCGCCGCGAAACCCGTGATAGATCGGAAAAAGATTTCCCAGCAACAAAGCCAGCGCCCCCAACAGCCCGTAAGGCGAAAGCGGTAGAAACGACGCCGCCCACAAAAAGGTGAAGCCGCGCAACACGTCGAGCAGCAGCACCGGTAGCGCCACACGCCATCCCGCGGTGCGCAGCAAATTGGTGGCCCCGGCGTTGCCGCTGCCGCTGTGGCGCGGATCGGGCTTGCGGGCCATGCGCGCGGCGATCAGCGAAAAATTGATCGCACCGATGAAGTAGCCGACCGCGGCAAAGAGGGCATCCAGCAGCATTGTTTGCTCGAACATCATGGCCGCAGTTTAGGGCAAAACGATGCGTCTGACTGCACCAGAAATGGACAGGGAGACAATGGCCACCGGGCGACTCGCAGCTTCAAATGAGCTTGATGTCGGAGAGGGGAAAGCACATGCAAGTGCGGATGTGAGCGGGACCTGCAACGACCTCGTGGCGGGTGGCGTCGAACACTTTGCCCTGCACGAGGTGCATCCGACAGGAGTTGCAATTGCTGGCGCGACAGCGCGAGGCCGGCGCCATGTCGACGCGCTCCAGAGAGCCCAAAATCGTTTCGATCGCTGCGACTTGGGCATCGCGGCCCACGCGCGCATTGTGAATGCGAAAACGCGCATCCTGGGGCACGTCTTGCGGCCAATGCGGCGACAAAGCGTGGGGCGATTGCGGACCGAAAATCTCGGTGCGGATGCGGGTGCGCGAGATGCCCGCAGATTGCAGGTATTCGGAGAGGCTCGACATCATCGCCTCGGGACCGCAGATGAGATACACGGCGTTTTGTTCGTCGATGTCGCTGAGCAACGCCGGCAGTATTTCGGGACGAATGCGCCCGCGAAATTCGGCCGTGGCATCAGCGGGGCGAGAGAGCACGTGCCGCACGCGGAACCAATCGTAAGACGCCTGGGCCTGCGCCAAGACATCGCGGAACAAAATGTGCGACGCGTCGCGCGAGCCATAGAGCAAGGTCATTTTTTCGGGCCGTGGATAGCCGCTGCCAAAGGAGCGCAACATGCTGACAAAGGGGGTGATGCCGCTGCCTGCCGCGATGGCCACCAAGTGCGGCGGATCCGAGAGCGGCGCGTATTGAAAACCGCCCCAAGGACCCGAGAGAAAAACGCTGTCTCCCGCCTTGAGGTCGTCGACGATGGCGTGCGACAAAAAGCCTCCCGCCTTCTTCTTTACGGTAAATGAAAGTCGCCCCGTGTCGGTGGCGGCCGAAGAAACGCTGTACGGTCGTTGGTGTCGCTGGTTTCCCACCTGCAAAGAGAGCGAAAAGTATTGCCCCGGCACAAAGGGCGGAAACGGCGCGTCTTCGCGGGCCAGGTGCAGCGTCACCGCATCCGATGCTTCGCGGGTTACTTCGCTGACCACCGCGCGGAAAGAAGACGCATGAACGCGCTCCACCGCTGCATCGGTTTGCTCGGGCGACACGCGCACCGGCGCCGACAAATCCACGGGGCGGCGATTGGTCTGCATGGCATCGCGGATGAATTTGCCGTCTTTAAAGAAACCGCCCAGTGCCCGCAGGCGTGCCCCGATGGGTATCGGAGTTAAGGGAATGCGGCGATAGGGATCGGTGCGCTGCAGCCAGGCTGTCGTGCGCGTCCCCTGCCACGTACGCAGAATCATGTCTGCGGTAAAGCGCCCTGAGTTGATGACCGATTGGTAGCCGCCGCCAGGCCTCGTCCAGGCCCCCGCATACCAGAGTCCTTCGATGTGACCTTGTTGCGAGAAGCGAAAGGCCGGACTTTGGGCCGCTGTTTGTGCGTAGCCGTACATGGCACCCGAGGGATTGCCGGTATAGCGCGCATTGGTCAAGGGCGTGGCCACCACCTGCATTTCGATGTGCGACGCAAACCCGGGGAAGCGCGCGTCGAGATCGGCGATCAACGACTGCGCCACCCGGTCGCGGGTTTCGGTGTAATTGGCGGCATCCAAGCGCTCCCACGGCGCCCCCTCCACCGGCACTGTCAACGTGACGAGCCCCGTTCCGCTCGGCGAAGCATCGGGGTCGAGCACGTCGTATGCCGTAACGGAGATACTGGTCAGCGGTTCGATGCGCGTGCCGGCCGCATAATGGGATTCGGTGTCGAAATCGCGGTTGAGAAAAATTTCATGGCTGCGAATGCCCACGTTTTTGGATGGCGTATTGAGCCCGAGATACACATTAAACGAGCTCACGCTGGGCGCGATGCGGCTGCATTGATCGATGAGCGCTGCGGGCACGCAATCCGGTGGCAGCAATTGCTTGAGCGTGGTGATGGGGGCGGCGTTGGAAACGACGATGGGCGCATCGCAAACCTCGCCTTGGGCCGTCTCGACGCCGGTGACGCGTCCCTCTTGGCAATGGATGCGAACGACAGCAGTGGACAGCGACACCTCGCCGCCGTTTTCGCGAATGACATCGACCAAGGCATCGGAGATCGCTTGGGATTTTCCGCGGGGCATCACCGGGCGATAGCGCACATAGCTGTGCATCGCCGCACCGTACAGCAAAAGAGACATGCTGCTGGGCGGGCAGCCGAAATACCCCCAGAGTTGGGAGATGGCCAACCTCGCTTCCGGATCGCGCACTTCGCGATTGAGCAAGCGTCCCAGGGTCATGCCGGCCGCATATCCCAGCACGGGGTAGCGGGCGATGACCTCCACACTGGACATGCCGCTGTTTCGCGCGCGCATGTGTTCAATGGAGTTGCCGACATTCATCAACAGTCGAAATACGCGTACCAAGCCTCGGCGTTCGTGGGGAAAGCGCGATGACAGCGCATCGACGATGGCGTTTTCCTCACGCGGCATGACGAACTCCGCATCGCCGGTGATGCTGTGGAACACGTCGTTGAGGAAGACAAAATCAAGGCGCTTGGCCACGCCCAACTCGTCGAGGATGTGGTACACCGGACCGCGATTTTGTGGCTCGCCAATGCCCGAGAGCGCGTGTAGCGAAACCTCAAAGTCGAAGCGTCCCCGCGAGAAGCTCGTCGCATAACCACCGGGGATGCTGTGCTTTTCGAAGAGGCGCACCCGGAGGCCCGCATGGGACAGTGCCGCAGCAGCCGTCAGTCCGCCCAGTCCGCCACCGACGACCAATGCATCGTATTTTTGTGATGACATATATGAATAATTCCTTCCGCCCCGGAACCATTTGACGCTACGTGGAAGCGCGACAAACGACAAGCACATAACCCGGAACCTGATTTTTTGCCACGCGCTTTTCCGGTGTATTCCCCGCAATCCGAATCGAAATAAAGCGCCATTTCACCGACAAATCCAAAGAGTTCGCTTGCCGAAATGCGTTTTTTTATGTTTAAGTTGTGCCCGCATTGTTCGGGCCATTCACAGCCCACCAAACATACGGATGAAAAACAACAAAACAACAAATCCTGGAGTTCCGAAATGCAAATTCTGATCAACCACGTTGGTTACGCTCCGCACGCCCCCAAACGCGCCATTTTGAAATGCACCGAAGGCGAAACCCCGCAAGCCTTTGCCATCGTCTGCCACGACACCGGCAAAGAGGTCTTTCAAGGCACTCCGCAATCCAATGGCACCGTCGACCGCTGGAAGAATTGGCACTTTTGGACCGTGGATTTTTCATCCCTCACTGCACCCGGCCGCTATGTCGTCGTGGCAAAGCCCAGCGATGCCGCCACGTGCCCCGAGCGCTCGCACCCCTTTGAAATCCGAACCCACCTCATCCGCGAAACCATCGCCGACATCCTGTACTATTTCCGCGCACAGCGCTGCGCCGACGAGTTCGACGAAACCGACAAAAACCTCCCCATTTACAACGACAAAGACAACCGCACCGTCGATGTACACGGCGGCTGGTACGATGCCAGCGGCGACGTCAGCAAGTACCTCTCGCACCTATCCTACGCCAACTTCATGAACCCGCAGCAAACGCAACTCTGCGTGTGGAGCATGTTTCATACCGCGCGCGAGCTCGAAAAAAAGCACGCCGCCAACGGAGACTTTGGCACCGAGCGGCTCATCAAAAAGCTCTACGACGAAGCCCTGTACGGCGCTGACTTTCTGGTGCGCATGCAAGACCCCTGCGGCGCTTTCTACATGACAGTCTTCGACCAGTGGACCGCCGACACCAGCAAACGCATGATCTGCGAATACAAAACCCAGGCGGGACACCGCTACGAAAACTGGCAGTGCTCCCACCGTCAAGGCGCGGGCATGTCCATCGCCGCGCTGGCCATCGCCGCACGCGCTCCTCGCGACCGCGACTTCACCCGCGAGACCTACTTGAAAACGGCCATCAAGGGCTTCGATCACGTCGAAGAACACGGCCCCTCCTATTGCAACGACGGCAAAGAAAACATCATCGACGACTACTGCGCCCTGCTGGCCGCCACCGAGCTGTTCATCACCACCAAGGAACAGCGCTTTTACGACGCCGCCGCAGCCCGGGCCAAAAGCCTGATGGCCCGCATTTCCAGCGACGACACCTGCACCGACTGGCTGCGCGCCGATGACGCTGGCAAGCGCACCTTCTTCCACGCCTCGGACGCCGGCCTGCCCATCCTCTCCCTGCTCGGATTCATGGATGTGGCCAAGGACGACGCCAAAGCCGAAATCCTCGCCGCTGTCGAACGCCTCTGCGCCTTTGAACTGCGCATCACCGAAGAGGTCCCCAACCCCTTCGATTATCCGCGCCAGTACATCACCGATGCCGACGGCAACCGCCGCACCAGCTTCTTCTTCGCGCAGCACAATGAGAGCGGATACTGGTGGCAAGGTGAAAACGCCCGCCTCGGTTCCTTGGCTTCGGCCGCCCGCGCCGCCGCTCGCCATGTCAAACCCGAGATGCGCGATCGCCTCAACGAATACGCCGGCCTCTGCATCGACTGGATGCTGGGCATGAACCCCTTCGACATCTGCATGCTCCACGGACGCGGCCACAACAACGCGTTCTACGAAGAGGGCTATCCCAGCGCTCCCGGCGGCGTGTGCAATGGCGCCACTGCGGGCTTCCTCGATCCCCACGACATCGACTTCAACCCCAGCGAGCCCCCCGAAGCGAGGACGGGCAACCACCGCTGGCGATGGAGCGAACAGTGGATCCCCCATAGCGGCTGGTACATCCTCGCGGTCAGCCTCGAAAACCACTGATCCGCATGTGCGGTGAGCCCCCCTCTTTTTTGCCCCCTGGCGACAACGATGACGATAACGACGACGACAACACCCCTTGGGAAGAGGAAACCGTTGCCATACCCATCGATGGCGTCCTCGACTTGCACACCTTCTCTCCCAAGGACATCCGCTCCTTGGTGCCCGACTACATCGAGGCCTGTCGCGAAAAAGGCATCTTCGAGGTGCGCATCATCCACGGCAAAGGAAAGGGCGTGCAGCGCCGCATGGTGCACAGCATTTTGCAAAAACTAGACGGCATCGCCGCTTTTCGTCTGGCGGACAGCGCCTCCGGTGGTTGGGGAGCCACCCAGGTAACGCTCGTGCCGCCAAACAACCATTGACCACATCTTTTTCATCATTAGAGAAACCCTATGGCAAATCGAGGCGGCAGCGGAGCAATGTTCAACACCATCGCCAGACCGATGGGCAGTCGGGGCGGCAGCGGCGCGATGTTCGACACCATCGCCAAGCACTATGATCGCCTCAACCGCCTCATTTCGTTGGGCTTTGACAGGCGCTGGCGCAAGGCCGCGGTAAACGCCCTCACCCTTCCCCCCGAAGCGCGCCTCCTCGATATCGCCACCGGCACCGCATCTTTTGCCTTGGAAATCGCGCGGCGACACCCCCATTGCCACATTACGGGCATCGACCCTTCGGACGGCATGTTGCGCATCGCCCAAAACAAAGTGCGCGCCGCCAAGCACCCGGCCCCTCGCATCGAACTCCTGCGTGGAACAGCCGAAGCCCTGCCCGTTGCGACACAAACCCTGGACGCGGTCACCGTATCCTTTGGCGTGCGAAACTTTCCCAATCGCGCCCGGGGATTGTCCGAAATCCACCGCACATTAAAAGATGGTGGGCAGCTCGTCATCTTGGAGCTGTGCATGCCCCACGGACACTTTTTGTCCTCTTTTGCCTGCCGCTATGTCCGCCGCATCATCCCGCTGGTGGGACGCCTATGGGCCCGGCGGGGGCCCTACCAATACCTGACGCAATCGATGAATGCCTTCCCCCCTGAGACGGATTTTTCGCAAGAGCTACACCAGGCTGGCTTTCGCGTGCATGCCCAACGCGCATTTATGTGGGGCACGTGCCACTTGTTCGTCGCCGAGGCCATCCATGCCGCAAAGTGACCCCACGCCTTTCGTCCAACGCTTCGCGGCGCTGCTCGACACCAGCACCACACACCCCGCAAACCAATGGCTCGCCCTGGCCTTTCCCGCTCCTTGCAGAGCGGCGCCCCAGATGTGCGAAGCGCCCCTCAGTGGCGAGCGCAGCCTGTTTCAATCGGGAAATGGGCGCGGCGACCAGGGACACGCATTTCTCGTCATCGGCTTTGGCACCGCGAAACGATTTGTCGCTGAAGGGCCCAATCGCTTTGCCCTGCTGCAACGACAGCTCCGCGATTTCTGGCCCCAAGTAGCGCGCCAAAACGCCGCCAACGCTGCCGCCCAAGCATCGCTCTGCGCCATGGGGGGAGCGGCTTTCTTCGCCCACCCCTCCCGCGACGACGCCTGGGCATCCTTTGCCAATGCCGAATTCACCCTGCCCCGCTGGTCGTATCTGCGCCACCGCGACGCCGCCACGCTGATCGCCCTGCTCTCGCCAGCATCGCGCCGCGCACCCGACGCCTTTCTTAGCGAAGCGCAGCAACTCTCGCGCTGGCTAGATGCCGGGACCACCGCGCGCTGCGCAGCGTTCGAGACCGCCTCTCCCGTTGTCCCCCTGCCGCAAAACGACGAGCTCTCCCAAACAACAGGCAACGCGCCACAAGACGCATCCCTGCGCCAGCTCATCGCCGACGCCCTGACACAAATTCACAACGCGCAGCTCGAAAAGGTCGTGATCTCCCAAGCGACACCCCTGCACTTGCATGCACCACCGCGCCTCTCCCGCATCGTGGCCCACCTGTTGGCCCACCACCCCCAGAGCCACATCTTCGCCCTGGAGCGGGGTCCGGCGTGCTTCGTCGGCGCCACGCCCGAGCGCCTGGCCACCGTCACCGGGAAGGGCACACAGCTCTACACCGATGTCCTAGCGGGAACGTGGCCCCGCACTCCCGGCGGCCTCCGTGACGCAGCGGAAATAGCCGCCCTGCGCGCCTGCGAAAAAAACCGGCGCGAATTTTCCCACGTCAAGCGCACCGTTGCACAAACCGCAGCGCAACTGGGGGGCACCGTGCACTCCGAAGACACCGGCGTGCGCACCCTGGCCAGCATTCACCACCTCCACGCGCCCATCACCGCCACCTTCGCAGACCGCCCCATCCACATCCTGGACGCCGTGGCCACACTGCACCCGACCTCTGCCGTGTGCGGCATTCCGTCCCAAGACGCCGCCGACTGGCTCAAAGCTCACGAACCCCACGATCGCGGTTGGTACGCGGGACCCGTCGGTTGGTTCAACCCCCAAGGCGACGGCGAGGCATGGGTGGGTATCCGCTCGGCCCTCCTCCACGGAAACACCGCTGTGCTTTACGCCGGTGGCGGCATCATCGCGGGCTCCGAGCCCGAAGCCGAGGTGGCCGAAATCCGCTTGAAGCAATCGGTGATGCGCCAGACAATCGAGGCGACATGACCCAGGGCAATATCAGCTATCAATGGGCGCTGGCCTTCATCCACGCGCTGGTGCACGCGGGGGTTCGGCACTTCGTCGCGGCGCCGGGCTCTCGCTCCACCCCCCTGATACTGGCGGCCCTCTCCCATCCGCAAATCGCACTGCACATGCACGTCGACGAGCGCACCGCCGCCTTCTTCGCCCTAGGGGCGGCCCGCGCCACCGGAGACCCCGCAGCGGTCATCGCCACCTCAGGCTCTGCTGCTGCGCACTTTCACCCCGCAGCGATCGAAGCCAGCATGGCGGGCATTCCGTTGCTCCTGCTCACCGCCGACCGCCCCACCGAAGATCAAAACAAGGGCACCATGCAAACCATCGATCAAACCAAAATCTTCGGCGACACCGCGCGTGCTTTCTTTGCCGCGCCCCACATCGCCGACACCCCCCATGCCCTGCGCCAGGCCAGCGTACTAGCAGTGCGGGCCACAGCGGCGAGCCGCCATCCCCTGCCGGGCCCCGTGCACATCAACCTGCCCTTTGCCCAGCCCCTCGAACCCGATGCCTCCACACTGGCGGCCTCTGCAGACGCCATCGCAGACGCCATCGCAAACGCCCCGTGGCAGCCCCGCGTCGCCCTGCCCCGCCAAACGCCGCTCCCCGACGACCTCCAGTACGCGGCCCACGCCCTAGACGCCCACCCCCAAGGCTGGATCGTCTGCGGCCCCAACTGGGACTTCGCAGCAGACTCGCCGTCCATCGACACCCTGCGTTCCCTGGCGACAACCTTGGATTATCCCGTGTTCACCGAGGTGACCTCTGGCCTGGTCACCCACGACGACGACGACGACATCTACACCGGGGGCCTCGACTTTGTCAGCCGCGTCGCGCTGGCCAACGACGCCTTCGCCCCCACGTGCATCCTCGAGCTGGGCGGTTCCCTCACCTCCGGAGCTTATCAACGTTTCGTCGCCGACCAACCAAACATCTGCCGCATTGTGCTCAGCCCGCACCAACTGCGCGATCCCCACGATACCGCCCACGCCCTACTGCTGGGCGACCTGGCGCTCGCCATGGCCCAACTCGCCAAACGCTGCGCCCCTCGCCGCCGCACCGCTCCCTCCTGGCGCGACCACATGCACAAGGCAGTGGCACACTGGCGTCGCAGCACCGAAGCCGCGCTGCGCAGCCCCCACTTTCACGAGGGACACATCTGCCGCGCGGTGTCCCAATCCGTGCGCCCCGACATCGCCTTGTGCATCGGCAACAGCCTGGCCCTGCGCGACCTCGACCTCTTTGCGCACTTTACAAACGCGCCGCACCGCGTGCTGCACCAACGCGGGGCCAGCGGCATCGACGGGCTCATCTCCGGCGCGGCCGGTGCCCACAGCGCCTTGGCACGCCCCACCATCGCCCTCATCGGTGACCGCAGCGCCCTCCACGACGTCGGCGGCCTAGCAGCCCTGCCCCAAAGCGGCCCTCCCCTGATCATCGCGCTCATTCAAAACCACGGCGGGCGCATCTTCGAGCAACTGCCTCTGGCCCAAAGCGCCGTGCCCCAAACCTGGCAACGAGATGCCTTTGTCATCCCGCAAGGACCTTCTTGGAAGCACCTAGCTCGGGCGTTTTCCCTGCCCTACCTCTGCGCACAAAGCGAAACCGAGCTGGCCCAAGCCCTGGCACAACGCCTCGAACAACCCGGCGCCGCCATCATCGAAGCCATCGTAACCCATCCCAACAGCCGCCCCTGGCGCACGGCCTTGTACGCACAGGCAGCGGCACTGACCCCGTAAGGAGTTTCCATGACGACGACGACCCCCGTATGGACCTGCACCCACACCTACGAAGACATCCGCTACGAGACCTTTGCGGGCATCGCCAAAATCACCATCAACCGCCCCCAGGTGCGCAACGCCTTTCGGCCGCAAACCGTCGCCGAAATGCTGGACGCCTTTGCCCGGGCCAAGCGCGACGCTGACGTGGGCGTGGTCATCCTCACCGGCGAGGGCGACCAGGCCTTCTGCGCGGGCGGCGATCAAAAAGTGCGCCGCGATGCTGGTTATGCCGACGAGCACGGCGTCGAGAGCCTCAATGTGCTGGAGTTGCAGCGCGCCATCCGCACCCTGCCCAAGCCTGTGGTGGCCATGGTGGCGGGATACGCTATCGGCGGCGGGCACGTGCTGCACCTGGTCTGCGATCTCACCATCGCTGCCGATAATGCTGTCTTCGGGCAAACCGGTCCGCGCGTGGGAAGCTTTGACGGGGGCTTTGGCGCCGCGTACATGGCGCGCATCGTGGGACAAAAGAAAGCCCGGGAAATCTGGTTTCTGTGTCGGCAATACGACGCCCAGGCCGCGCTGCAGATGGGCCTCGTCAACGCGGTGGTGCCCTTGGCGCAGTTGGAGAGCGAAACCATCGCCTGGTGCCGCGAGATGCTCGCCAACAGCCCCATGGCCCTGCGCTGCCTCAAGGCCGCCCTCAACGCCGACTGCGACGGGCAAACCGGCCTACAAGAGCTCGCCGGCAACGCCACGCTGCTGTTTTATATGTCCCAGGAAGCCCAAGAAGGGCGCAACGCCTTCGTCGAAAAGCGCGCACCGGACTTCTCCAAATTCAAACGCCACCCATGAACGACGTCCGCCACATCCGCCCGGGGTCGCGGCAGGCCTGGCTCTTGGCCGCGCGTCCCCGCACGCTGCCCGTGGGTCTGGCGCCGGTTCTCGTGGGCGCTGCGCTGGGCTGGGCAGCTCCCCAACCATTCAGCCCGTGGGCCTTCCTCCTCGCCGCGTTGGCGGCCACCGCCATGCAAATCGCCTCCAACCTCATCAACGACGCCCTCGACTACGACCGGGGCATCGACGACGATTCGCGGTTGGGCCCCCCGCGTGCCGCGGCCATGGGACTGCTGCGCTCCGCCGACCTAAAGCGCGCCACAGCCTTCTTGCTCGCCTTCGCCGCCCTGCTGGGCACCTGGCTGGTCTACAAAGGCGGATGGCCCATCCTCGCGCTCGGCTCCCTGGCCATCCTCGCGGCCCTCGCCTACACCGCCGGTCCCTTTCCATTGGGCTACATCGGCCTCGGCGAGGTCTTCGCCTTTCTCTTCTTTGGGCCTGGCGCTGTGCTGGGCACCGCGTGGCTCACCGGAGAAACCCTCTCCGCCACTGGCGCCCTGCTCTCCATCGGCCCCGGACTGCTGAGCGCCAACGTGCTAGCGGTGAACAATCTGCGCGACGAAGACATTGACCGCCGCAAGGGCAAAAAGACACTGCCCGTACGCCTGGGACGCCGGTGGGCCCTGCGTCTCTTTGTCCTCGCTCAGGGCGCGACCTTTGCCCTGCCCTGCGCGCTCGGCCTCTACCAACGCGCTTACGCGCTGCTCCTGCCGCTGCTGGCCTTGCCCCTGGGCGTCTCCATCATTTACCAGCTCTACCGCTGCACCGACCGGCGCAACCTCAACCGCACCCTGGCCCAGTCGGCGATGCTCATGCTCCTCTACGCCCTCCTGCTCAGCGCCGGCATCGTCGCTTCTCTACCGACGTTATCCTGTGTATCGATTTGAATTTACGCCACTTGATTTTGAGAAAACATACAAATCAGGGCATCGAGCAACACTTAAACTTTTATTGAAGTGGCTCAAAGAGATTTGACACGTTCCGCTTCCGTGCTGCTCATATCTCATTGCTGATTGAAGTCTGCAAGATTAACACGATTAAGACAAGAGATGGTAGAGAGAAAATTGCTATCTCCGTTATATTGAATGCGAAAGCCTTCGTCGTGGCATAAATGTTCGATAACCTCTCGAACAATTTTATGAGTATCATAACCGCCACAATTTTTCGCTAACACCTTATCAGAAAAAAGCTCATACGCAGTATCCTGTTCTGACTTTTCATTCTTATAAAAATAGCCGCGATCGTCGAATCCAAATCCAACCATTAAAATTTCACGAATACCTAACTTCCAAGATAGATACATTGCAGAAACAGCTACATTTCGAAACATGAAAAGTTTCTTTTTTTTCCAGTTTTTGAAATTTCTATTTTTGCTCCAATACTTATGCAAAGCTTGAAATGTTTTATCTTTTGCGGCAGGAAGCTTATGATTTCTCTCATGTCTGACATGAAGAATGGTTGTATCATTACTCTTAATGGCTCTCTTTTTCAAAATATCGTCAATGGTGAGCAAATCTGACCACAATAATATATCTGTTTGGAAGTTAAAAATGCTTCGATTGAGACCTATTGTAAGGTATCCGCTGGCTCGAAGATGCTCAAAAAGTTCAGGAGTAAGCTCATTCAAACATGGAGCATTTCCCAGTATTAATACTTTTTTATACCCCTTAGACTTTAATATTTCAATCCATTCAGGGAAGGATGGACTTTCATCCCGCAAAAACTTTCCTTTAGAAGTAAGGCGAAGAATTGGATGAACCCAATACAGATTGTAAAAGGTTTTGAGGCCAACATGTTCTCGGTTTCGGTGAAATAATCTTAAATAAAGAAAATTCAAAAATGATTTTTTTTTCTGTTTTTTCTGTTTTTTCTGTTTCATGACGTTTTTATGGCAGGCAATATGATTTGATCGACAATAGTATCGGAAGCATTTCCGTTTTCAAGTGAACAAAACTTGTCGTAGAAAGCGCGTCTTTTTTCGCTGTATTCAGGAAAAATTAAATCGATGTTACGTATAGCATCGAGAAGCTCTGCACTTGTGCGCACAAGAGGGCCCGGTGCATGTGATGGCAAATCAAAATAGGTGCCTCTAATTTGGGAAGAATACTCGTCCAAATCATAAGTGTAAAAAACAATTGGCTTTTGGGTATTACAAAAATCAAACATTACGCTAGAGTAGTCAGTAATCAGGATATCAGAAACAAGCATCAACTCTTGGATATCATATTCAGGAGAAGAAAACTCATAAACAAAACCTTGATATTGTTGATCTATTTTTAAAACTGAAAGAATCAAGTGGTGCAAACGGAGTATAATTACATGCGTATCTCCCAAAGATTCGTAAAGCTCATCGAGATCGAGATGAAGTTTAAAGGTACGATCTGTTCTTTTAATCCCAATATCGCGCCAAGTAGGTGCGTACAAAATGACCTTTCGGTCCAGGGGAAGCCCGAGTTCATTGCGAATGGCCATTACATCTTCAGGAGACGAGCGCTGATAAAATATATCATTCCTAGGATAACCAACTTCTAGAACGGGGCCATCATATAGATAGACTCTTTTAAAAATTTCAGTGGTATATCTATTTGGCGAAACCAGCCAACTCCATCTTGTATTTTTGCTGTATGTTTCAATATCTATATTGCTTTTATGAATTATATCAGTTCCCATCAACTTTAGTGGAGTGCCGTGCTGAGTATTAATATAAATTTGTTTTTTTCGAATCGGTAGTTTCTGGGCAAACTCGGCATTGTGAACAAGGACTCGTGAACGAGCAAGATGATAATAATACTTTCGAGAAAATCTTTTCACAACAATTACATCTTCAGGAACCTTAAGACGTGGGTCCTGTAACGACCAGATGCAGCGAATTCCTTGTTGTCGCCGCAATAAAGCCTCACAAATTGCCTTTGGATTGTCCGAATATGATAGTCCGCGGTGGCTCTCAAAAAAAACATCATTCTTTTTAATCGGAAATAGTTTGAAGAAAGAATGCCAGTATTTCCTTCTATCTTTGCGAATCCATTTACGAATACTCACAAAGAGAGAAAGAATTGACAAAACAACTTTCCAGATTCCAATTTTCTTCAAGAATTTTCTCTGAAAGAGAATATATTTCCAACCTAGACTATTTTGAATCTTAGAAATTGTCTTTTTCTGTTTTTTAATCGTTCTTGTCTTCAACCTATTCGAGGCGAATAAGAGGTCTTTTTCTTCTTTCAGGGAATGAGTAAGTTCACTTTCCAATTCATATTTCGTTTTAAAATCATCTAAACTTACTTTCAAAAAATCATTTTCTTTACGCCTAAGATTTAAATCAGCCAGGCTCTGATTTAAATCTATTTTCAAGTCAGTGATTAATTTTGACTTTCTATTTACTCTGTCTAAAAGTTTTCTATGAACAACAGCAGAATTTCGCCAAACAATTTTTGGATGCTTTTGATTTCTTAAAAAAATCTTTCGATATTTTTCTATTTTGATTGTTTTTTCAAAGTTTTTTTGAGCTCGGTTGATGACGTCAAGAATCATTGAGGCTGTATCTGGAATTGGAGCTATGCTGGTAACGCCTGGAGTAAAAATCGACATGATTCTTTCGTCACCGCGCACCAGAGAAAGTCCTGCTTGGGCAGCTGTGAATTGAAGTGTTTGGAGGCAGTAATTATAACAATGAGCGTTTTGAATATAAAACAAAAACTTCGAATTATATTGCAATGGAAAAAACAATACTCCTGGCAGTCCGATAAACACTTTGCCATTTGGCTTTAACAGTTCTTTGATATCACTTAAGAGCCCAACTGGATCCTTCACATGTTCAAGCACATGGTTTAGAATAAGAAGATCAGCTTTTTCAAATTTTAATAAAGTTCTAAAATCTCCTTCATAAAGATCGATATTATTTTTTTTGCCATATTCCAAAAAATTGATACCAATATCGCACCCTTTCACACGGTGACCTTTTTTTTGAAATGCTGAAAGAATCCCCCCAGAGCCTGCTCCTATTTCATAAATCGTGGAGGAAGGGTTCAAATCAGGACCAAGATACTGAAGAATTTTTTCTCCTATTTTTTCTTGGTTCTCAAAAAACAATTCCGTTGGTTTATGCTTTCCCGTGTAGATAGAGCGATACTCTTTTTGGTAAAAAGACTCCAGTGTTTTCTCTGTGTAATAAGGATCTGATCGAAGAAGCCCGCAATTGGTGCACAAAACAGTCTTTAAGGGCAAACCATAACGATCGATTTCCGCTAATAAAATAGAATCGGTGCCATTACATATGCAAGATTGGGGCTCTGTAATGTATTCTTGATTTTCGACTTTTTGAATGAATTTCTTTAGAGCTTTTGCACGTATACGATTTCTTTGGGAAACAAACTTTTCATTGAGATCTAAAAATTGTCGACTATTGCCGTTTAATTTTTCAAGAAAAGGCTTCACTTGCCTATCCCTCCCCACAGTAATATTTAAGTTTTGCGAAGCGCAGAAAAAATCAGATCGCAGACTTCTCGTACGACCCCTTCAGTTTCACGACATTTAGAGATGTAATCAACTTCAGAACGCACAATCTTGTCTGCAGTAGAGGGACATACGCTGAAACCACTGGCCCGAAGACATTCAATATCTTCCCTATCGTCGCCAATATATGCGACTTGTTGCAAAGTGATGCCCCATGCAAGGCAACGCTCCTCGAGCTGGGATAGTTTTTCTTTTGTCCCGAAATCACAATCGTTGAAGCGGTGCGCCTTTTCTCTATCAACTTCGCCGATAACACAGGTGGTAATCCCCAAGATTTCCAGTAACTTCAGCATGTCTTGGAAATTCTCTGCTCTGATATTTTTTCGCATTTTCTCAGAGTCTCCATCATGCATTTTGCCATCGCTCGATGAGCTATCCACGTCCACCACCAGTGCGCGGATGTCTTGCAATTTGTCCTGAAATACCAGGGAATCGAGTTGAGATGGAGCCGTTCGCTCAAGCAACAGTTTTTCAACCACCATCCAGTCCAGTGGCTCGTCTATCTCAAGCGCCGTATTATCGTCCATCTGGTAAACGCCCATCCGACCAGCGAGACGGGATTGCGTATTTTCGAGTATTTCTCGATTCGTAAAATAAAAAGCACCGTTTTCCATCAACCAACCTTCAAAATCCTGTCGCCTGGGACGATTGCGTGGATCGTAGTTAACGGGACGGCCATCAGGGGTCCAAAAAAAACGCTTCCACATCACGCCAGTGGCCATAGACTCAAAAGATTCAGCACAGTAATACTGCCAAGCAGACGAAAAATCTTCTGCGGTTGTCAGAGGTGACGTCGCCTGAATCAGACAAATGACATCGAAGGATTCAAGTCCACAGAAATGCATCATGGCGGACTCAGTGCTGGCAGTATCTGTTGCCAGTTCCGGAGGACGTTTAATGATACGAGCCAGTGGAAAGTATTCGCGAACAGTTCGAGCAATTATATCGTCATCGGTAGAAACAAAAACAGCGGCAAAAATGCCCGAATCAAAAGCACTCTTCAAACTCCAGTAGAAGAGTGGTTTGCCAGCAATCGGGCGAATGTTTTTGTATGGAATTGATTTTGAACCGCCGCGAAGCGGCATAAATGCAACAACTTTTTTTGAAGAAGATTGCAATGGCAGATTGGTCATCAGTGCACGTGACAAAACGAAATCGATATTGAACGGCTACGTTTTATGGGTCAGGAGGAAACTTTTCGTTTCAATTTTTGTCGTTGCACTTTTTCGATAGGCAAAATTTCTTCGCTTTTTTCTCGCAGTGCCAACGCCACATTCCGTAAATCTCGGGCAAGCCTTCGTAGACCGTCGGGCTCAAGACTCGCAGCATGATCAGTGCCTTTCCAAGTGCGATCCAACGTAAAATGGCGTTCGAAAACCGTTGCCCCGAGAGCCAGTGCGGCCACATCAGGCGCAATTCCCAGGTGATGGCCAGAAAATCCAATGGCTTTGATCCGCTGACCATATGTCTTAACAAAACGAGGAATTTCCAACAGGCTGATATCTTCGAATGGCACCGGATAACCGGACGTGCAAGACAAAATAACGACATCCATAGCGCGATTGCGCTCTTCGAAGAAAGTGACAATTTTCTCTTCTTCCGCGCGATCTGTCATCCCGAAAGAAAGTTGAATTTCGCCTTTGTAATGGCTGCAGAGCCAGTCAAGCATTTCGAAATCAAGGTTACTTGCGGAAGGAATTTTAATGAACGGTGGATTGACTTCGGCAATCTCTTGCGCTGCGGTCAAATCCCAGACTGACGATGAATAAGCGATGTTCCATTTCGCGCAGTATTCCTTCAATTCTTTGTGCTGTTCGACCGTGAATTCTAAAAATTCTCGATGTTCACCATAGGTGCTGCCGTAGCTATTTTCTACATGTGGGTGCGGTGCGTTGTATTCTTCGGGCGTGAGCAATTGTCGATTGGTTCTTTTTTGAAATTTGACTGCATCTGCTTTACAAAATTGCGCCGCTACCATAATCATCTCTCGCGCAATATCCATGTTACCTTTGTGATTACAGCCAATTTCGGCAATAATATAGGGTTTGATGTTGGGCATTGCCATTTTCCTTTTTTTCGCCTGATGCGCCAGAGCTGCTCTTCGCCGCTGTAGCCACATCGATGTTTGAAAAAGACGCCTCGAATTTCTCTGCAACGAGCGCCATCCCTCATCGCCGCGCCTTTGATGTCTGAAGCGCTTATACACTGATTGTCCCGCAATGTGAAACAAAAACTGAATTCGGAAACGGCCAGGCTTGCCAGGGTAGTTGGGCGAATTTTCGAGGAAGCAGATAAACCGAAAATTGCAGCCACAAATCTGTTTGGAGGCCACGGTGATGTCGCCCAGCCACCCCCCATTCGGGTGAGCCCACCCTGCGACGGAAATGTCGTAAATGTAGTTGTCCAAAAATTTCACGCTGTTTACCGCCAGCCAAATGCCGTTCTCATTCCAACCCCTTTGTCGTGGATGATATCGAACCCCACCAGGATTCAGCTCTGCACAGAGCTGGGATATTTTGACCATAACTGCATTTGCTGCCATCGAAGCCCTCGTTTTCCAGCCCATACAACGCCGTCACTTAGTTATGCCTTTCACTTGCCACGTCACACCGCCACAGGCTACAAGCTGTAATATGAACACAGTGCTACCCTGAAAGGATCAAATGCCAGCACCACCAAAACGCCACGGGATATTTTGTTCCGCCAACTCTAAAATTGAAAAAGATGCCAAACTCATCCCGCCTGTTCGATTGTACGGAAATGTTGTTGTTGGTGCGCAGGCAACCATCGGAAAATATACCTATATTGGCTCGCGAACACGCATCGCCCCGAAAACAAAAATTGGCAACTATTGCTCGATAGCCAGAGATGTAGAAGTCGGTCCAGCCACTCACCCGCTAACACTGATGAGCACTCATCCCTTTCAATACAGTAAAAACCACTTTCCTTCAGAAAATTACAAGCTTCACAAAAGAGTGAAAGTAACATCAACAACTGACACGACTGTCTCTATTGGGAACGATGTATGGATAGGTGCAAAAGTGGTTATAATGAGGGGTGTCAAAATTGGCGACGGTGCAATTCTAGGCTCCTCTGCTGTTGTTACCAAAGATGTTCCACCTTATGCCATTGTAGCTGGCATTCCAGCTCAAATCATCCGATATCGATTTGATGATCAGATAATCCAAGAATTTAAAAAACTAAAATGGTGGGAAATGAATCCCATAGACATGAATGGTGTAGATTATACGAATGTTTCGACTGCAATAGTTGAATTGGCTAGCAGAAAGAAAACTTATATCCAAGAAAACAAGAGGATTCTCTCCGGGGATATAAAAAATAACTTTAGCGGCTCTGCCAAAGGATGTCTTTGGTTTCGATCGAAATTTGGCCATCTAAACAAAAAGTTTTTTAAAAAGGGACAATTGGTAAAAATACAGGATGTACAATCCGATGTAACGTTTAACAATCAACCGACAAACTTGGCATTAGGCGTCTATGAAATTGTCGAGAGTCACTTTAATTTGCAAAAAAATAGCTATAGAATTCGCATTGCCAACGAAAATGGTATTTACCAAGGGGCAATTGGAAAAAACGCAATCACGTTTTCGCTCATAAAAAAATAACCCACGACACCGCGCTCAATCACCGTTTTCACCATAGAGAACGAGAACTGTCTCTAAAGAATTTCCTTCAAACAATGTTGTTTAACCAACGTTGTGGCATCTCACCCCAACATTTCTCCGCCATATCACTCAAAAAAGCATGGCCCGACCCAAAATTTGTCCCAACTATCTGGCATGATCAGGGCAACAAAGGAGGTCGACATGCACAACAGGAAGATATGGTTCAAGGGCAGCAATGTTTTGGACGATCCCCAAGGCACCGAGCCCGTGTGGGAGGAAAGTGCGGACATCACGGCCCTGTGGGGGCTTCGCCTGATGCTGTCCGGCAAGAGCCCGCGCGATTTTCTCAATCTGCTGCAAAGCATTGACGTCACCGAGGCCATCGGGTTGAAGAGCCTGCCGGTCTGCGAAGCGCCAACAGATCCGTTTGCGCATTACAGCGCGATGCTCTTCGAACGGCATGACAACGCAGAAAAATGGTGCTGCAACAACGCACATCCGATCGCGCGCAACACGCAACTCTTGGCCGAAAGCCTCGGATTGACCCCTACCGAAGCCGATCTCGTTGCGCTGGCGGCCCATATCGCCACCAACGAAGGGCTGAATGAAATCCAGGATACGTTCTTTCGCAGCGGGCACCGCGGCTTGCACATCATCGCCCGCGTGTTGAACCGGCCCTACGATGAGGTGTATTACGCGGTGTGCGCCGATAGCTTCTTGGTGCAATCCCAAATCCTGACGCAGTGGATGCCGTCGTATCGCTCGCGCTGCATCATCGAAATTAACGATGACTTTTGCGATGTGCTGAGCCGCGAACAACGCGATGTCAACGGCTTGCTCGCCCAATGGTTCACCGTCGATGCTGCGCCCGAGCTGCAGCTCGCCGACTATCCCCACGCCGCCGACGACATTCAACTGGCACAACAGTGGCTGAAAAACGCGCTGCACACCCAACAGACCGGGGTGAACATCCTGATTTACGGCCCTCCGGGCGCAGGCAAGACACAGCTCGCCCGGGCATTGATACACGAGTGCGGCGCCAAAACCTGCGAGATGCAATCGGCGTCGCCCAACCAAGAACATCGCCCCCGCAAATACCGACAGATGGGGCTGAACATGGCGCAGCGTTTTCTTTCGCGCACCCGGGGCTTCGTCATCCTGTTCGACGAATTCGAAGACATCATGCGGCGCGACCTGCTCTCCTTGATGTCCGGGAAATCGGGTTCCACCGGAGAAAAAGGGTGGTTCAACAATATGCTGGAGAACAATGCGGTGCCGGTCGTTTGGGTGAGCAATCACATCGCGCACATCGACGACGCGCACCTGCGCCGCTTCGACATCGCCATCAAACTCGACAACCCGCCGCTGGAAGTGCGCAGCGCCATCGCCACCGAAGCATTTCGCGATTTGCATCTCGACGCCGGCTTTGTGCAGAGCGTGGCGCAAAACCCGCGCATCACCCCGGCCGACATCGCGCGCGCTGTCAAAGTGGCCAAAGGGGTCGTATCGGATGCGCTCAGCGCCGAGGCGGCTGTCCGCAAGAGCTTGATCAACGCCATGGAGCTGCGCGGAAAAACCATCTCGCTGAACGGCGACCGCAGCGCTGTGGATTATCGCATGTCCCTCATCCGCACCGATTGCGATCTGACGCAGCTCGCCACGACATTGCAGCGACCGCCCGTGGGCAGCATCTGTCTGCACGGTCCTTCTGGTACCGGAAAGACCGCCTATGCCCATCACCTGGCGCAGCACCTAGGCATGACGGTGGACCGACACCAGGCATCGGATTTGATGAGCAAGTACGTCGGCGGGACCGAGCAAAACATCGCGCGCATGTTTCGCAACATCGACCCCAAGACAACGCTGCTGCTGCTCGACGAGGCGGATTCTTTTTTGCGCGCCCGCACGTTGGCGCATCGCAGTTGGGAGGTCACCCAGACCAATGAGCTGCTCACCCAGATGGAGTCGTTTCAAGGGCTGTTCATCTGCACGACCAACCTCATTGACAATGTGGACAGCGCGGCGTTTCGCCGTTTCTCGTTGAAGGTGCGCTTTGATTGGCTCGACAATGCGCAGCGCGTCGAATTGCTGCACATGCTCTGCGATGACCTGGGCATTTCGTGCAGCGCTGACGCCGAGGCGCGCGCCACCCAACTGCCCTACTTGGTGCCGGGCGATGTGGCGGCCGTGCGCAACAAAACGCGCATATTGGGACCGCCGACCAGCGCCACAGAATTGGTGACCCTCCTCGAACAGGAACACGAATACAAGCAGGAATCCTCACAGCGCCCCATCGTGGGATTTGGGCGCTAAGAGACCGTCGAATTTGGGGGAGCGTTATTCTTCGATGTCGTCGAGATCGATCTCGTCGACGTCTTCTTCGTTGACGTCTTCTTCGCTGGCAGCGCCGGGCATCAAGATTGCACCGGGCATGGGGGGACGCGGCGGTGCCGGCACGCCGGGGCGCGGGGGCATGGGAGGCGTGGAAGGGCGAGGCGGCATGGGAGGCGTGGAGGGGCGAGGCGGCATGGGCATGGCCGCATCAGCTTCTTGCGGAGTTGCGTCGGTGTCGCCAAACATGGGTGGACGCGCGGGCATGGGCGGACGCGGGGGCAGTCCCGGCGCGCTGGGACGACTCGGCGGGGGCACCGAACTCATCTCTTCACCATCAGCCTCTTCGGTGTCGGCATCGTCGACATCGTCAACGTCGACCGCATCAGCATCATCGACTTCTTCACCATCAGCCTCTTCGGTGTCTTCAGCGTCTTCAGTATCGGCATCGTCGGCATCGTCGGCGTCGTCAGAGTCATCAGCGTCTTCGGTGCCTTCATCGTCGGCATCGTCGGCGTCGTCAGCATCGGCGTCGTCAACGTCGACCGCATCAGCATCATCGACTTCTTCATCATCAGCCTCGGAATCATCAGCGTCGTCAGTGTCGGCGTCGTCAGAGTCATCAGCGTCTTCGGTGCCTTCATCGTCGGCGTCGTCAGAATCAGCAGCGTCTTCGGTGCCTTCAGCATCGGCGTCGTAAGAGTCATCAGCGCCTTCAGTGCCTTCATCGCCGGCCTCTTCAGCATCAGCAGCGTCATCATCGTCATCTTTTCCGTCGTAGGGCATGGGCGGAATGGAGACCAATTTTTGGATGTCTTCGTCTTCCTCGTCATCCCCCTCGGGCATTTCAATTTTGGAAACATTGGCCAGGCGTTCCAGTGCTGCCTTCGCCGCTTCGTTGTCCGGCCAAATCGTGATGATTTGCTCGTACCAGTCCTTTGCCTCGTAGCGGTTTTGGATGCGCTCTTCCCAGATGCCAGCGATTTGCAGCAAGAGCTCTTGTTTGCGCTCGGGGCTCTCCGCCGAGTCCATCTGGCGCTCCAGCAAATTGACCAGATCATTCCACTTGGCGGCCTTCTCGTAGTAATCGAGCAAGCTTTGGTAAGCGCGCTCATCTTGCGCGTCGAGCTGAATGATTTGCCAATAGTGCTCGGCGGCGTCCTCGCTGCGGTCCAATTCATCGGCCAAAATGCGCGCCCGGTGGCGGTGGTACATCACCGCGACATTCATCTCAAAGGTTTCATCGAGGATGTCTTTGTAGTGCTCGACCAAGTCGTCCCACATGTCGAGACGCCCCGCCATCTGTTCGAGTTTTTCCAGGGTGGCCTCGTCGGTGGGGACGAGCTGCTGCGCATCTTTCAGGGCGCCAAACGACTTATTGGGATCGTTGAGTTCTTCGCCATACACCCGAGAGATGAGCATCAACAGTTCGACGACGTGATCGTTGTCGCGGCGATGGACATTTTGCAGATCGCGCAACGACGCGATGAACTTGTGCCAATAAATGGTTTTTTGCGAATCCAACAAATCACCCTCTAGGGTGCGAACCATCTCCCAAACACGCTCGATATTTTCGGCGTCAAAGGGGCGCACCGCAAAGGCATCCAGTGTGGAATCCAACGCTGCCTCGCTGTCTTCGAGGTGCTCTTTCTGAATGTTGGCAGCTTGAAACAACAAGTCGAGCTGACGCCCCTCGTCGGTTTCTTTTTCGGCGACAATGCGAATGACGCGCACCAAATCCTCGTAGCGCTGTGCGGCCAGGCCAATCTCTTCGACGCGCGCCAGCAGCTCTTCGTTGGAAAAGTCGATTTCAAAGGCCAACAAGATGGTGTCGAAGGCCAAGGCCGCTTGTTCGCCTTTTTCGAAGAGCACGGTGGCGTGACGGCTGTGCAGGTCGATGCGTTCCTCCGAGCCCGCAGCGCGGCTCGCCAGCACGTTGTAGACCACGCCCAAACGCGGCCAGGCTTGCGCGGTCACCGCCAAGCGATCGACCACATCGAGCATCTCCCGGTTTTCGGGTTCCAATCCAAAGGCGCGCAACACGGACTCCAGCGCCTGGGCGGTGTCGTCCAAGTGCGTCTCGAAGATGGCCGAAATTTTAAGCCAGTACCCCACTTGCTCGGAGACGTCTTCGGTGCCTTTCAGCAAAACTCCGTACAAGTCGAGCAGCTCTTTCCAGAGGGCCATTCGGGCGCCTGCTTCCTCGAGGAGGGGCACCACGGCCTCGATGTGTGGGAGGTTGTCGAACATTTGCCGATACCAGGCCCAGGCTTGCGCCGTGTCCTGCAGCTCTTCTTCGCAAATTAAAGCGCCGCGTTTCAATGTCTCGAATTGAAAGTCTTCGTCCTCACTGCGCTGAAAACGGCCGAACATCATCTTCAACAACTTGTCCCACTCTTTGCGTTCGACAAAGACCGCATCCAGCGCGTCCAGCAAAGCATCGTCGGAGAGGTCGAGGGCCGCCGCCTTTTCGAAGGCCTCCATGGCGCGCGCCAAGTCTTTGAGTTCGTCTCGCTGCCAGGTGCCCATGAGTTCCCACAGGGACTTCAGCTCATCGTTGTCCTTGCTGTACTCGATTTGTTTTTCGAGAATTTCCGCGGCCTCGGCGTATTGCCCCGCGCTGGAAAGCTCGTCGCGCAAACGCCCCATGGTGGGCACGTGTGTGGGGTCTACGTCGGTGTTGATGGCGTTGAGGGCCGCAATGGCGTCGTCGCGGCGGTCCAGTTTTTCGAGCAGAATTTCGGCGCGGCGGTACAAGAGGTCGGCCTTGTGCGCATAGGACTCGGCCAGGGGAGCCTGTTTGTTCAAAATGTCGACCAAAGAGGCCCAGTCCTCGTTGCGTTCGTAATGCGCGGCCAATGCAGCCATGGCCTCCGCGTCTTCGGCGATGGCCAAAATGGCCTGCCACTCCTTGGCGGCATCGTCGCTGCGCTGCAATTCTTTATCGAGCGTGAGCGCCATCTTTCGGTGGAGTTCGCACTGATCGGCGGTGCTGGCCGTGGCCGCTACGCGCATGCGCAGCACATTGACCAGCTCGTCCCACTCGCCCTCTTCCTCGTAGAGGCGCGACAGGGCTTCCAGGGCTGGTTCGTCGTTTTTGTCGAGGTCGAGCACTTGGCGCCAAGCGCGAATGCCCGCCTTGGTGTCGTTGAGGCGCAGCAAGGCGACGTCGGCCAAGCGCTTCAAAATGTCGACCTTGTTTTCGGCGACGCTTTGGAGGGCCACCATGCGGGTCAGGGTGTCGGAGAGATGCACCCAGTCCTCGACTTCGATGTCGATGGACTCGATATGCCCCAGCACCTCGGCGTCCTTGGGAAACATCTCCATGATGTCTTGCAATCGATCGCGGGCCATTTCCGGTTGGTCGAGGCGCTCGCGCAGGGTTTCGGCGATGCGCAGCAAGAACAGGCGCTTTTGATCTTTGTCGCGCGCCATGTCGACACGGCGATCCAGGAGCGAGATGAGCTCTTCGTACTGCTGCTCGCGCAGGTATAGCTCGTCGAGATTCTCGATGGCTTCGGCGTCGTCGGGCACCAGGTCGAGGAGTTCTTTGTAAGAGGTGGCCGCCTTGCTGGCATCGCTGAGACGCACGCGATAGATTTCGGCCAGGCGCCGCAGGCATTCGATTTTTTTCGTGCGGCTCTTGGTGGTCTCCACCTCTTCGTTGAGCAGCGCGATCAAGTCGTCCCACCGCCCGTCTTCGCTGTACAGGCGCTTTAGGGAATCCACGGCGTCGCGCACCTTGGGGTCGAGCTCTTTGATGAGCTTCCAGGCGTTGATGGCGCCGTCCAAGTCGCTGAGTTGCTCTTCGGAGATGCGGGCGGCATCGCGGATGCGCACAATTTGCACCGGGACCGGCAAGTGCGGGGAACCATTGGCCTTGAGCAGGAGCTCGCGCAGGGGAGACCAATCGCTCCGGGCGCGAAAACGGCGTTCGAGGTAGGTGGAAGCCTTTTGGTCGTAGGGCTCCACGTCGATGATGTCGAGCATGCGCTCCTCGGCCTTGGCGTCGTCGCCGGCACGCCGCGCCTTGTCGGCCTGCAGGTGCAGCTCGTCGACCCATGCTTGTACCGACATGCCCTCGGGGCGCACGCGGGTCTCGGGCTCAGGCTCCGGTTCGGGCGCGGGTTCGGGTGTAACGGCGGCAAACATATCGGCGGCGGACTCGGGCAGAGCGGCGGGCGCGCGCGTGGAAACGGACTCGCTCTTCGGCATCGATGTCGAAACGGAGGACGGCGGCGGCGCCGATTCGCGCGCATCAAATACATCGGAAGTCGGCACGTCATCCGCGCTGATGTCCGCGGCGTTTTCCTCGAGTTTGGCGAGCAATTCGCGGTCTTTGTCGCTGCCCACCGGTGCGATGAGCTGGGCCCATTTGAGGGCTTCGCCCAAGTCGCGCGTCACCAGGTGTGTTTTGATGATTTCGCGGACCACCGGGAGTTTTTGCTCCAGGGTGGAGAGGCGGGCTTCGGCGGCGGTCAACGCGGAGAGCACACCGGGAAGGTCGGCGGCATCGCGCCCCTTTTGCGCCACCATGGCCGCGGCCTTTGCGCTCTCGGGAAAGGCCTGCAACGCCAGCGCCGCCAAGCGCACTCCCTCGGCGCCATCGGTGTCGCGCGCCGATTTCAGCAGTTGTTCGGAGGCCCACTTGTGATCTTTGGCCGACTCTTCGGTTAGGGGAGATGCGGCGATGCCAAGGGCCAGCTCCATTTTGACGTCGGCATTGTTGGCATCGGCCTTTAAGGCGCGCTTCAAGGCCACAACGGCGTTGGTCGGCTCGTTTAAGCGCTGGGAGAGCAAGGTGGCCAGCTCTCGGTACAACGCCACTTTTCGATCGGTGGCGCGCTCCACCCGTGCCTCCAATTCGCACAGTTTGGCGGCGTGTTTGAATTTTTCTTGCTGGAGATAGATTTCGCGGGCGCCGCGCAGCGCCATAATGTTGGTTTTGTCGAGCTCGATGGCCTTGCGGTATTGCTCCAGGGCCTGCTCTTGCTGTTGGTACTGTTTTTCGAAGAGCTCGCCCAACTGCTGGTGCAGATCGGAGCGAATGTTGGCCTTGGTACCGCTGCGATCCGCCGCCGAAAGCGCTGTGATGCGCTGGTGCAATATCGCGTAGGCCGCGTCCCAATCCCGCGCGTCGCGGTAAATGGCGTCCAGGCGATCGCCGATGCCGCCGTGGGTGGGATCTTTTTCGAAGCCCGCGAGCAGCGCCCCTGCCCCGGCGTTGAGATCGTTTAACTTGTCGAGAAACACCTCGCCAGCGCGAAAGTATAAATCGACGACTTCGGTTAGATCTTGGGAGATTTGGGCCCGATACATCATTAAATCGGCCTGATATTTGAAATCACCCTTTTGCTCGGCAATGGTGCACAGATTGTTAAATGCCAGTGTGTCTTCAGGGTTTTGTTCGAGCATCTGTTGGTATTTTTCAAATTCGGACATGCTGACCTCTCCGGTGGTGAGTTGCTTCTCTTGCGACAATTGAAAAATGAGACGCATTACTATAACAAGCTGTTATATGAATACAATAACGGAATACGCCCCCTGCCCCGCAAATGAGGCGCAAAACCAGGCACCCACCCCGGTGCCCCCCGTGACCCAAATGCACACAAACGCGCCCACACATTATATCGAGTGCGTGCCCAACATCAGCGAAGGACGCCGGCCCGAAATCATCGAGGAACTCGCGGCGCTTTTGCGACGAGACCGCGCCGTACGCCTGCTACACGTCGACCGCGGCGCCGATGCCCACCGCACGGTGTTCACCTTTGTCGCCCCGGCATCGCACATGGTTGCGGCGGCCTTCCGCTTTGTCGACGCCGTTCTCCACCGCATCGACATGCGGCAACACCAGGGCATCCACGAGCGCGCAGGTGCTGTCGACGTCGTCCCCTTTGTCCCCATCGGCCACACCCCCATGCAGCGCTGCATCGACACCGCGCACGCCCTGGCCGAGCGCATCGGCGCCGAGCGGCAACTGCCGGTCTATCTCTACGGCGAGGCGGCCCGCACACCCCAACGGTTTCACCTCAGCGACATTCGCCGCGGCGGCTACGAGGCCCTGGCCCACAAGATATCCCTGCCCCACTGGCGACCCGACGCCGGACCCGCCAACTGGAGCGAAGCCGTCGCCCGCAGCGGCAGCGTGCAGATCGGCGCCCGCCCCTTTCTCATCGCCTGGAACCTCAACCTGGCCACTGCCGACGCCCGCGTCGCCACGCGCATCGCCCAGCGCATCCGCGAGAGCGGCACCCGGCAACACGGCCCCGGCTTGTTTCGCGGTCTCAAAGCGCGCGGTTGGTTTGTCCCCGCCTTTTCGTGCGCCCAGATCACCATGAACCTCACCGACTTTCGCGCCTCGCCCATGCACGAGGTCTTCGACACCGCCAGCCAATTGGCCCAAGAGGCGGGCACCCGCGTCACCGGCTCCGAGCTCATCGGTCTGGTGCCCTTGGCAGCCCTCGAAGCCGCAGGGCGCGCATACTTGCAACGCCGCGCCGCCACCACCTCCCCCACCTCCCAAGAGTGCGTGCACGCCGCCGTCGCGCACTTCAACCTCGCCGAGCACGATGCGTTCGATCCCCAGACCCGCATCATCGAGTGGTGCCTTGACCGCTAGTCCCAACCCCGTGGACGGCCCCTGGACCACCTACATCGTCCGGTGTGCCGACGACACACTGTACACGGGCATCGCCAAAGATCTGCACGCGCGCCTCAAGGCCCACAACCGCGGCAAGGGCGCCAAGTACACCGCCCAGCGCAGGCCCGTTCACCTCTGCTATCTCGAATACGCCCCGGATCGCTCTGCGGCCTCCAAGCGAGAGCACGCGATCAAACAGATGACCCGAGCCGAAAAAATGCGGCTCATTCACAGCGCGCAACCCGCCGTACGCACTTTCATGCACGGCGCAGAAACGCCGCAACCACAGGAAGACTGACATGCAACGATTGTTTACCGCTGATTTTTGGCGCGGCATCCTCGACCAAAGCATCCATTGGCTCATCGACGCATTGCCCTACTTGGCGGTCGTCGCGCTCTTGGCGCTCTTGGGCAACCGGCTCATTGTCTTTCTCCTCACCCGGGTGCGCGTCGTTATGTTGAAGCACCTCAAAGACGCCAGCACCATCGAAGCCGCCGAGGTGGGCAAGCGCATCGACACCCTGCTCTCCATCCTCAAGTCCGCCCTGCGCGCCGTGTTGTGGACCATCGTCATCATGCTGGTGTTGCGCCGACTCGGCATCGACATCGCCCCGCTCATCGCCGGCGCGGGCATCGCGGGACTCGCCGTGGGCTTCGGGGCACAAGAGCTCGTCCGCGACATTATCTCGGGGTTCTTTGTCCTGCTCGAAAACCAAATCCGCGAAGGCGACGTGGCCGAGATCAACGGCACCAGCGGAACGGTGGAGCGGGTGGGACTGCGCACCATCGTCCTGCGCGACGCCACGGGGGTGGTGCACGTGTTTCAAAACGGAAAAATCGACACCCTCTCCAACATGACCAAGGGGTGGTCGGCCGCGGTTTTTGATCTGCGGGTGAACTACAAAGATGATGTTGATCGCGTCATCGCCGTGATGGAGTCCACAGCCCAGGAGATGGCCGACGACGACCACTGGCGCCCCTTGCTTTTGTCGCCCCTAGAAGTGATGGGCGTGGACGCCTTCGAAGAAGACGCCCTGCGCATCCGCGCCCGCCTAAAGACCCGTCCCAGCCAACAGTGGGCCGCGGCCCGAGAGTTTCGCAAGCGCTTGAAAAAGGCCTTTGACGCAGCGGGCATCGCCTTTCCGCGCCCCCAGCGCATCCTCGCCTGGGAGACCGATCGCGAGACCTCATCGGTGGACAGCGCCGAGTCCTGACGCGCGCACCGTCGCTGCGGCACTTCGCAAGATATTGACGGAGTTACTTACTGCGGCAGGTCGCGCACCATGACGAGGAGCATCTTGAACTGGGCGTCGCTGTGCAGGGCATGGGGAACGCCCGCGGGCATCAAGATGGATTGCCCGGCGCTGACCACCTGGGTCTTGCCGCCGATGGTGATGTCGGCCTGCCCGTCTAGGATGGTCACGAGGGCGTCGAAGGGCGCGGTGTGTTCGGAGAGCCCCTGTCCGGCGCCAAACGAAAAGAGGGTGACGTTGCCACCGGGTTGTTTCACAAGGGTGCGGCTGACCACGGCACCCGCCGCGTAAGAGACCATGTCGGCCAGGACTTGGGGTTCGCCGGTGGGCATGGTGGAAGCATTTTTGGCAGAAGCGCTCATGGGAATCCTTTCTGTATTGCCGGTCGTACCGGGGATTGTCGAGGATATCGCGTCGTATGGAACAGGCTAAGCGCGAAAACGGGGTCGTCAAGCCTCCGCGGAGAAAAGTGCTCGTCTGTGAAATGGGCCATACGCAAAAATGCTCAGTTCAATGTTTCTTTCGCGCGGTTTCGTCAAAATCGCCCTGTTCTCTATCCAGTAGATTACAATCGAAACACCGCGAACCATTTGCGCCTTGGCGTAACGACCGACAAAACCGAAGGAGGTTTTCCATGAAAGGTGCCCGTTTTTTGTGTCTCTGGCCGCTCTTGGTACTGCTCTTGATCGCCTGCAGCAGCAATGATGATGCGACGACGGACGACAACGGCGACAACGACAATAACCATCAAAACATTCCCTCCGGCACAGACCCCAACGACAATAACGGCAGCGATTCCGATACCAACCGCAATCCCGATACGAGCGCAAATCCCAACAACAATAACAATAACGCTCATGGTGATTCGGACGCTGACACGGGCACCACACCTATCGACAGCGACTCCATGGTCATCGACACCGGCAGCGTAAATGAGGGCGATCCGGACATCGCCTTGGCCCCCCTGCTGCAGCCCTTCGATGCCAACAAAGAAGACCTGAGCGCCATCGACGACTGGGGTCCGCGCTACGGCAAGACACCGGAGATTATCGCGGCGGCCCATGGATCGGAGCTGCACGTGCTGGCCCAAGATTACGACAGCGGCACCGAGTGGAACGCCGTGCTGCTGCACATCAAATTCAACGGAGAGCGCTACCAGATCACCCAGGCCATCACGGGCTTTCCCATGCTGGACCGCGTAATGGGCCTCGATGTCGACGACGAGGGAAATCGCTACTACGCCACGGGCGTGGCCGAAGACAGCCGCGTCGACCCCACCTATCCGCCGCTGGACACCTGGCGCGAAGACATCGTCCGCGTCATCAAGCTCAGCCCCCAGGGCGAGGTGCTGTTCAACATCGACGTCGACACCGCGCGCCACGACCAAAACAACAAGGCCGAACCCATCATCAATCCCATGGTGGCGGCCACCTCGCGCCTGGCAGTGGGCGGCGGCATCGTGGGCCTGGTGCACGGCATCAACACCGGTCCCGACGCCAGCATCAACGGCACCCGGCACCAAAAGGCCCTGTCGACGCAGCTTGACGCGCAGACCGGCGCCATCACCCTCACCGCTGCGGGCTGGTGCAGCCACTCTTTCGATCAGCGGTTGCTCTACGACGGCACCGGCATCACCGAGTACCATTTGGGCGACGCCTACCCGCGCTACGTCGTCTTCAGCCGCAACAGCCGAAATTACCCCGCTTTTCACATCAAGGGCGCAGAGGGCGCCAACGAGACCCACACGCGCCTGGGCAACGTGGCCCTCATCGAAAACGACCCCACCTACCGCTACCTGGCGCTCTTCGTCACCGAGCACAACGCCGACAGCAGCCAAACCGTCAACGGCGCGCGCAACGTGGCCATCACACGCCTCAGCGGCAACAACAACAGCGTCGACGACAGCATGCCCGACACCCTGACTGTCAGTTCATCTGGCCAGTCGCAAACCAACCACTTGCGCTGGCTGACCCACTACACCGACGAATCTAGGCAACACGCCGAGCGCCCCAAGCTCGTGTCCCTGGGCGATGACACCTACGCTGTACTGTGGGAAGCGTGGACCCAAAGCACGAGCTCGGGCTACAACCGCCGCCACACCTTCAACGGCGTCTACGCCATGGTCATCGACGCCCAGGGCGAAACCATCAAGCCCGCGCAGTTGCTCACCGACGCCCACCACCTGCACCGCGGGGACGACGCCTTTGCCCTGCCGGGACGCGCCGGTTGGATCACCGGGAGCAGCGAAAACCGCGCCCTGTACATCCACATCGTCGACGCCAGCCTCAACTACCAACTGTACACAATCAATTAACGCGCAGGCGCCATTCGATGAAACCCGATTGCCCCGCGTTCACCACCGCACGATACTCGGGCGTCGCCCCATCAATTGCCCCCATCAATATCGATTCAGCAATCATTCCATTTCGGTAAATCTGCATAAAAAGAATCTTTTTTGCACTCAGCAGGAAACTTTTTCGAAAAGCGGCCGATGTATCCAGTGGCGGAATCGCGCGCAGCGAAATGCACGACGCAACGCGCAGTTACCCTTCCGCCAAAGGAGGCCACTTGCCCAACCACGATGCGGGATTCAAAAAAATCTTCAGCCAACCCGAGGCGATCGAAAAACTCATCCGGGGTTTTGTCAGCCACGACTGGGTGGAGAAGATCGACTTCAGCACGCTTCGGCTGCTGCCCACCGAGAAGATCAGCAATCGCTTGGACAAGCGGTTCCACGACATCGTGTGGCGCGTGAATGTCGCTGGCAGCGAGCTGCTCGTATGCTTGATGATGGAGTTTCAATCCACGCCGAACCGCTACATGCCCCAGCGCATGATGACGTACGTGGGGCTTTTGATGGAACACCTGCGCGAAACCAAGCAAATGATCGATACAGACAAGGGCAAACTCTTTCCGCCGATTTTGCCCTTCGTGCTCTACAGCGGGCAGCAGCCCTGGAATTATAGCTGCGAGGTGGCCGACCTCATTTACGAGATGGACCCGGCGCTCTCGCGCTTTTCGCCGCGGATGGCGTTCTTCTTGCTTCAAATGAAAGACCTGAAAGAAGAGGACCTCGCGGAAATGTCACCGGAAAATTTTGTGGCGGCGTTGTTTCGGGTTGAGCATGCGCGCACCGCGGGTGTTATATTGGAACGAGCGATCGAGTTGCACGCCTTGGTGCGGCAGGCGCCTACTGCGGAAACACTTCTGCCCGCTATTGGCGCTTGGTTTGACGGTGTGTTTCGCACGACGCTAACCTCTCGGGGAGTCGACGCTGCGCGGATTCCCCGGTTTGAGAATTTGGAGGGAGAAAAGACCATGTTGGCCGAAACCTTGGGGAATATCCTAGACGAAAGACACGAAAAAGGCCTGCAAGAGGGCGAAGCCCGGGGGATCGCCAAGGGCCGTGAGGAAGGCGAAGCCCGGGGGATCGCCAAGGGCCGTGAGGAAGGCTTGCGTCTTGGTGCATTGTCGAGCTTGCTGAAACTCGTCGAAATGAAGTTCGGTGTGATTGAAGATGCCGACAAAGACCGCCTTTCGCAGCTCAACCACGAGCAAATCACCCACGCCCTTTCTCGCATCCTAACCGCCACCACCTTTGAGGAGATTTTGTAGCCGCAAAACCCGTCTGGGGCGCAGTTCGATGCGCGGGAGAAAATGTCAGTGCACATATGTGCACTCCATAAACCACTGAAATCATTGCACATTATTTTAGGTTTTTGAAATTCGGTCAAAAAGTGTCCCGTCTCGAGACAGATATTGTCCCGTTATTCACACGTAACAGGAGGCAAGTTATGAACCCATCAATTTGTCGTCCTTGATGTCTTTGGGGGCTACGGGATGGAGAGGCGCCAGATGGAGACGTAGCGGAAGATGTCCGCGTCAGGGAGGTTTTCGGCGTAGTCGTCCCAGTTTTGGAGGCTGAATTCGTAGCTGCCGTGGGGGATGGTGTAGGGGGTGGTGTCGTCGTCGCAAGACAGGCCAAAGTCGACCACCTCGTTGGTTTTCAGGTGGCGGATGAAGACCCGTGCCAGCCGGTTTTGGGGCCCGCAGTACGAGACGGGCACGAGGGGTTCGTTGTTGACCGTGGCGCGCAAATTGAGGGTCTCCAGCGGGATGTCGATGGGCACGTCCATGTCGCGGTTCACCGTCAGTTTTTCGTGGGCCAGGTACCACATAATCTCTGGGAGGTTGGTGGCGTTCCAGTTGTTGTTGCGGATCATGATTTGGTAATCGCCTTTGGGAACCGTGTAAGTCCGGGCGCCGGAATTGCAGGACAAAACTTCGTGGGTCTCTGTGCCGGAGAGCAGGTTTTTGATGGAGAGGGTTGCGATTCCATTGCAGTTGGAACTCGGCACCAAGGCCTCGCCGTTCACCGTGGCGCTGAACGTGAGGGTCGCCAAGGGGATGTCGATGGGGAGCGGCTGATCGCCGGTGACCTCCAGTTCGGCGTAGGCGAGGTGGGGGATGATGTCGGGCAGGTTTTGCGCGTTGCCGGAGTTGTTTTGGATGCTCACCCGGTAGGTACCGTGGGGGATTTCGTAAGTCATTCTGCTGTTGTCGATGCAGTACGGGCTGATCGTCCTTTGTTCGGCGGTGTGGAGATTTTCGAAGATGATATTGACGAGGTTGTCGTAGGTGCTGCAAGAGGATGCGGGGATGAGGGGTTCGCCGTTGACCGTGGCGGTCAGGGTGAGGGTGGACCAGCGGATGTCGATGGGCACGTCCATGTCGCCGCTCACTTCCAGTTTGTCGTAGGCCTCGTAGCGCATGAGGTCATAGGGCAGTTGTTGACGGTTGGAGGCGCCGTTGGGATCGGCGATGGAGATTTCGTAGGTGCCGTGGGGCACGACGTAACGCGCGGGGTACTCGCAGGGGAGGGTTACTTCGTCTGTCTCGCCCGTTTGTTGGTTGGTGACATAAATCGTTGCGAGTTGGTGGATGGTGCTGCAGTGGGGGGCGGGTTCCAAGGGCTCGCCATTTGCGCTGACGCGGAACGTGAGTTCGGCCAGGGGGATGTCGATGGGCACGTCCATGTCGCCGCTGACGGTGAGCGCTTCATAGGCGATGTAGGTCAAGATGTCCGGCAGATTGGGCGGCGAGAGCCAGTCCCCGCGGGAAATGCCCACGGAGTAGGTGCCGTGGGGAACGATGTATTCTAGGGTGTAGCTGTAGAAACACTCGAGATCCAGAACGGTGGATTCGCCGGTTTGTTTGTTTTGGAGGGTTACCCACACATAGCGGTTTGCGCAGCCATTGCCGCTTTCCAATGGTTCGCCGTTTACCGTGGCGCTGAAGCGCAGCGTCGCCCACTTTAGGTCGATGGGGAGCGTCATGTCGCCGGTGACTTCGAGCGCTTCGTGCACCACGTAGCGCATGATGTCGGGGATGTCGCGGGCGTAGTCGTACCAGTTTTTCACGGTTACTTCGTAGGTGCCGTGGGGGAGGATGTAGGTCGTGATGGGATCTTCGCATTCGAGTTGAAATTCGATTTGCTCGCTGGTTTTGAGGTTGCGCATGATGACGGAGACCAGTCCCGGTCCTACGCAAAAGCCGCTTGGCCGGGCGGGCTCACCGTTTAGGGTGAACGAAATCGACAGGGTGGCGAGGGGGACGTTGAGCACCAGGTTGCTGAGGTCGCCGCCCGCGCAGACCCCCTGGAGGGAGCAGGTGAAGCCCTCGGGGCAGCCGTCGCCGCAGGTCGTCCCGCAGACATTGGGCAGGCCCGCGCCGCCGCAGGTCAATTCGCCCTCACAGGTGCCGCACTGCAGGGTTTCGCCGCAGCCGTCGTCGAGTTCGCCGCAGTTGGCATCGTGATCCAAGCAGGTCTTCGGCACGCACGGGGCTTCGGTGTCGCCGCCCGGAGGCGTCCCGGTGCAGGCCGAGGTATCGAATTTGATGCAGTTCGCCGCGCAGGCCAAGGTGCCGCCGGTATATCCCAGGGATGTGCAGGTCTCCCCGCCCAGGTCGTCGCCGTCGCAGGCTTCGGGCTCTTGGATGACGCCGTCGCCGCAGGTCAAGATGGGGGCATCGTCGCTGTCTCCAGTAGGATTGTCGGTGTTTCCAGTAGGATTGTCGGTGTCGCCAGTAGGATTGTCGGTGTTGCTGTCGGCGCCATCATCGTCGCTGTCGCTGGCATTGTCAGCACCACAGGCGACCATCGCCAGCGCTAGCGCCATAAGAGTGCAGAATAACAGGGGAGTCAGGATTTGTTTTTCCATTGTTTCCTCTTTGATGCAGCGTTGCCGCCTGGGTGACATCGCTATTCGGTTGAACGCACTTCCGCTCATAACACTGGGCCATTCTTCTGTCACGTTTGGAAGGCTTGTCTGTGGAGCGTTTGTCGCGCAGAGACACGAGAGAAAATGTACATAAAACCGATGGAAAACGGCCATTTTCGCGTCGGAAACTTTTGTGCGCCGCGCCTCTAATTTCATACAGTCTCACTGTAGCTGCTTCTGTCGAATTACAGATGTAGTGAATATTGCGCCCTGAGTGCGCAACACAAAAGAGAGGGTTTTATGAAACGAACACGCATTTTACAGACATGGCTCATCTTCTTTTCCATCGCGATATCCATTGCCTTGGTGGGGTGTGACGAAAACGTCAACGATGCCATCTTCGATGATGGCAATTCGCAAAACGATTACGCCAATAACAACAATGCTGCCAACAATGGCGATGACAGCAATAACAACAATGATTTCACGAACAATCTCAACAACAACAACGCGAACAACGCCCACGGCGATACCGACACCGGGGACGCGCCCATCGACACCGGGGATGCGCCCATCGACACCGGGGATGCGCCCATCGACACCGGGGATGCGCCCATCGACACCAGCGGCGACGATACCGGCGACCCACCGCTGCCCGACACCGATACACTGGCGGCGGGGCAATTCCTGATCACGCTGAACCAAAACTACACCGGCGCCCCGCGCAACATGATTGTGACAACCGACGCATACGGCACGCTGGTCGGCGATGCCAACGCCCCGCTGGTGCTGCCGTCCCCCACCCGCAGCGGCTTTGACTTTCGCGGCTGGTTCACGACGAGCGCGGCCACGGGCGGCGACCGGGTGCTGTCGGGCGCCACCGGCACAAAATTCACCGAGAGCACAACGATTTACGCGCGGTGGACCACCCAAACCAAGCGCACGCTAAATGACATCCCGGCGTATGAAAAAGAGGTCTTCGATTGGGTGAGAGACGTCCGAAACGAATGCGAAGTCGTGATCACCGGTTCGGGTGGCAGCGGCGGGAACCTAATTTTCCACCAACTCTACGCAGGCGGCGGTTCCATCAACTGGGCGGTGCGCTGGGAATCCAACAACACGGTGACGCTGCAACAGCGCCAGCAGATCGCGGGGATGCTGTACGACGGCATCAACGAGTGGATTCGCCCCCTCATGGGCTACGAGGATTTTCCCTTTGGGGAGATCCCCGTCAACGTGGTGGGTTGGGCGGTGCAAAACGAAAACTTAGTGCTCGACCGACAGCCCAACGAAAACATCTGGGTCAATTTCACCAACGATGGCCCCATGAGTGGCTACGAGACCGGTTTCATGTGTTCGGCACCGCGTGAGCGTTCGCGCTTTCTCAACTACAACGCCATTAACAACACCTCTGGCGGACACATCAATTACGTTTGGCCTGCGGCCATTGGCGGGCGCAACGGCCGCTTCGACATGTATTTGTGGCTGACCCAAGACAAAGAAGGCGGCAATGGCTCCGCCGAGGGTGGCGACTGGGGCTTTCGCTGGGGCAATCACGGCACCAACGGCGCGGCGATGCAAGCAGCGGCCTCCCACAGCAGCAGCGGCAGAATCCACGGTACGATGACGCATGAAATCGGACACGGCTTCGGGTTTTACGACTG
>Ga0265293_10000555_pt1 | contig 88071 bp, 90 predicted proteins | sample Munlanlewell138R_FD_192505 | JGI IMG/M metagenome (GOLD analysis project Ga0265293, IMG submission 192505) | Leachate microbial communities from a municipal landfill in Southern Ontario, Canada - Leachate well 138R | ecosystem: Engineered > Solid waste > Landfill > Unclassified | place: Canada... | reverse complement strand
GAACTACCGGCGCGTACGCGGCAAGTGGTTCGACTGGGAAAGCGACCCCGCGCCGCAAGCCCAATCCACGCGAACCGTTGACACGCCGGTGCAGGACGGTTCAATTCGGGACAGATAGGCGTTCGTCCCACGGGGGACCAGGGGGTTAGCGGCGATGCGGCAGGATAGCGAACCGACGGTCGAGGAAATCCTCGAATCGATCAAGAAAGTGATCGCGCGCGATAATCGCGTGCTGGCGGACGGGCGCGTGCCCGCGCGGGAGGATCCCGGAATGCGGGAAACGCCACGGATCGCGCCGGATCGCGCCGGATCGCACGAGGACGTTCTCGACCTCGCCGAAGCCGAAGCCATGGCCGATCTGATAGTCGATGAGGACGACGAGATCGAATACACTGGGGACGAGACCGGCTTTGCCGAATTTGCCGAGCGGGCCGAACCGGCGCCGCTGCTGGGCGAGCAGGCGCGCGATTCGATGCGCGAATCGCTGGCCGCGCTGGCCATGCTGGCCGAACCCGGCGCGCCGCCGCAGATCGTGCGTTCAGGCGAAACCTCGCTCGAAGGGCTGGCGCGCGAACTGCTCCGCCCGGCACTGGCCGAATGGCTCGACAAGAACCTGCCGCCGCTGGTGGAGCGGATGGTCGCCGCCGAGATCGCCCGGATAGTCGGCAAGCGGGGCTGAGCGCCCGCGCGCGACACCCGGAAACGCATGAGCAGGAAATCCGAGCTTGAACGCGCGCGCGAGGCGCTGGCGCTCAACGGCGGCGACGGCATCCGGCGCCACATCTTCCTCTGCGCCGAGGCGGAAAAAGGGGAATGCTGCGCGCGCGAGGTCGGCGCTCCGGCATGGAAATACCTCAAGCGGCGGTTGAAGGAACTGCGGCTGGACCGCGACGGCGGCATTGCCCGCACCAAGGCCGATTGCCTGAAGATCTGCGCGGCCGGCCCCATCGCCGTCGTCTGGCCGGACGGCGTATGGTATCATGGTTGCACGGAAACGGTGCTCGAACGCATCATTCAGGAACACCTCGTCGGCGGCGTGCCGGTGGAGGAATTCCGCCTGCGTCCGGCGGACAGGAAAACCTAGCGGTCCCGCTCTTCCTCCAAGGGGTCGATAATCGCTTCGTCGTGCCCCGTGCCGCTCGACAGGAACACCAGCCCCATCAGCGCGGAGGCCAGCAGCATCACCGCGCCGATACCCAGCGCGGTCGCGATGTAGAAGTGGACCGATACCATGCCGTTGTGCCGGTAGAGAATCACGACAGATCCCACCACCAGAGTCACCGTGACGAGCATCATCCAGCGCATGATCCGGCGAAAGCGCGCCCAGGCGAAGGCGGCGGCGGCGGGATCATCGAGAGGCGAGCGGGGAATCATGCGCCCCAGATGGGCCGTTTGCGCCGCATCCGCAATAATTGCCGGGCAAACTGGCGGAATCGGTCGCGCTGTGGCACCATGAACGGTGCCAGCCGCAGGAGAAAACGCCATGAGCATCGCACGTCTTCTGGAAGGCCGGGACCGGCCGGTCATCACTTGCGACGCGGACGCCCCGGTGCATGAGGTGGTGGCGCTGCTCGCCCACGAGCGGATCGGCGCGCTGCCGGTCATGCATGAGGGGAAAGTCGCGGGCATATTCTCCGAACGCGACCTTATCTATCAGGTCGCGGCACAGGGAGCGGACGCGCTCCAGCGGCCTGTCCGCGACGTGATGACCGCCCCGGCCCTGACCGTGGCCCCCGATACGCCGATACTCCACGCGCTTTCGCTGATGACGCGGCGGCGGATCCGGCACTTGCCCGTGGTGCGGGGCGACACCATGGTCGGCCTCGTTTCCATCGGCGACCTGGTCAAACACCGGATCGACCGCATCGAATCCGAAGCCGAAGCGCTACGCACCTATATCCAGACGGCATGAAGAGACCCCGGCAGGGCCGCTCTTCCCTGCCGCGCTCCTTGCCCTGAGAGGCCGCGCACCCTAGATCATCGCCATGGACGTCCAGACCGCACCGCCGATCACGCTCAGCCCCGCCGCCGCCGCGCGGGTTGCCGCCATAGCCGCGCGCCAGGGCAAGCCCGCCGTCCTGCGGCTTTCCGTGGAAGGCGGCGGCTGTTCGGGCTTCCAGTATCAGTTCGGCCTCGCCGAAGCGCCCGAAGCCGACGATATCGTGGTCGAGGCGGACAGCGTGCGGCTGGTGGTCGATCCGGTAAGCCTCGATCTGGTGACGGGCTGCACGGTCGATTTCGTGGAATCGCTGGGCGGCGCGGCGTTCCGGGTGGAAAACCCCAATGCCACGGCGGGTTGCGGCTGCGGCTCCAGCTTCTCCGTCTGAACGCCGTTTCCCCGTGCGCGTCGCCACGTTCAACATCAACGGCATCAAGGCCCGTCTGCCCCGCCTGCTCGAATGGCTGGAAGAAACGCGGCCCGCCGTCGCCTGCCTCCAGGAAATCAAAACGCAGGACGAAGGCTTTCCCGCCGCCGAGTTCGAGAAACTCGGTTACGGCGCCATCTGGCACGGCCAGAAGGGCTTCAACGGCGTGGCCATGCTTGCCGACGGCGAGCAGCCGGCCGAAGTCCGGCGCGGGCTGGACGGCGACCCCGACGACGACCATTCGCGCTACATCGAAGCCGATGTGAAAGGCATTCGCGTCGCCTGCATCTATCTGCCCAACGGCAACCCGCTGCCGGGGCCGAAGTTCGATTACAAGCTGCGCTGGATGGAGCGATTGCGCGCCCGCATGACGGAGCTGCTCGCCGATGAGCTTCCGGCCGTTGTGACGGGAGACTTCAACGTTATCCCCCGCGACAGCGATGTGTGGTCGCCGCAGGCCATGGCAGGCGACGCCCTGATGCAGCCGGAATCGCGCGATGCCTATGCGCGGCTGCTGGCCGACGGCTGGACGGATGCGCTCGCCACGCACAACCCGCGCGGCGGCGTCTGGACCTATTGGGACTATCAGGCAGGCGCCTGGCAGCGCGATCACGGCTTTCGCATCGACCACGCGCTGCTCTCGCCCGAGCTGGCGGACCGGCTCGTCGCCTGCGGCGTGGACAAGGACCATCGCGGCCGGGAAAAAGCCAGCGATCACGCCCCCGTCTGGGTGGAATTGCGCGCCTGAAAGCGATCGGGCGGCGCCTCCCGTCAGGGGAGCACCGCCCGTCGTCTCAGGATCGCATCGGGCGATCAGCGATAGAAGATGTGATTGTCGATTCGCGCCAGGCGCTTGAGCCGCCAGCCGGGCGAGACATGCGTGGCGTGGAAGAACAGCGCGCCTTCCACCGGGCTGCGCCATGAACCGTCATCGGCGATCTGCGCGATGGCGACGGCATTGCGCCAATGTTGCGAGTTCTTGTTGATGGGCGGCATCGAACGGCCGCGCACGAAGGAGAACTGCGACGGTTGATAGACGACGCCGCAATAGGAACCAGGGAAGCGGCCGGACTTGGCCCGTGCCACGACGACGCGGCCGACAGCAAGCTGTCCGGGCAGCGATTCGCCCTTGGCTTCGAAATAGACGGCGCCGGCCAGGCAGTGCAGTTCGCGATCCAGTTCGTCCTGGGGCTGAACCCGGACAAGCTCGGCAAGCGATGTGGCCGTGACGGCCTCGGCATCGTCGATTGCGACGGCCGGGGCTGGCTCAACGGGAACGGGCGCGCCCGAAACTGCCGGGGCTTCCGCTTCAACCGGAGCGGGAAGGGCGGGAGTGAAGGGTTCTTCGATAACAGCCTGGGGCTGCATGGCCTGCGCGATGGCACCGGAACCGGCAGTGCCGACAATCGCGGAAATCATGGTTGCGGTGACAGCGATCAGGCTGGCAACGCGAAGCTGCTTACTCATCAAACCAAATTCAAGGGCGGTGGACGCGCCAGCGCAGGAGGAACGAATCGCGCCCTTGGACGTTGCCGATCCGTAAAGCCCCTGCCGGCTGCCCCCCGTCTGCGTGCTTGCCGATCAGGGCCGAACTGCCCGACCGGCCGCCTGCGCCGAGGTCAGCGGGGCCTTTGATTTTGCAGTGCAGCAATGTCAAGCGGAAAGGTGTCCGGCGATCATGAATCGCCGATGAACCGTTCACCGTTCACGATATCCAGTTCTATGATCCAGGTGTCTCTGTCCTGCCGGACGCGGCGATCAAGATATTCCTGAAATTCCTGTTTATTTTCAACACTCTCTGCTCTGGTCAACATCCATTCCCGATGGCCTTCCAGAGTCGGCATGCGTTCGTAAAGTCTTGAACCCACGCCATTTTCCATAAGCACGACCAGGATGGTTCCAGCATCAGGTTCCCCTTTGTGAAGCACCGTACCGAAACCGCCCGCGGCCTGAACGCGCCGGATCATCGACGAGACTTCGAGGCTGGCGGGAATCCGCTCCACGCGCCCGTCGATCCGCTCAGACGGGATCGAAACTGTAGCCGGGCAGGCCGGACAGGGGGATGTGCGAACGCATGAACGTGCCGGTGCCGCGCCCGATTTCGTCCCCTTCGGCATCGACCAGCCGCGCTTCGGCCACGAGCACGCGGCGGCGGCCGCTGATCCAGCGGCCTTCGGCCGTCACTTCGCCATGCTTCACCGGCTTGGTGAAATGCAGGTTGAACGACGTCGTCAGCAGGAAACGGTCGCTGACAAGCGTATTGGCGGCATAGAACGCCGCATCGTCCAGCATCTTGAAATAGATCGTCCCGTGCGCCGCGCCGGCCGCGTGATAGTGCGTTTCGTCCACGGCGAAACGGATCCGCGCCTGACCTTCACCCATGATGTCCAGACGCGAGGTGAAGAGGCGGTTGACGGGGGCGGAAGCATAAAGCCGTTCCAGCGCCCGCCAGTGCAGGGACGCGCCGGAACTGCTGTCAGACGTCCCGAAAGGCTCAGGCGGCATCGCGGTCGATGACATTGCACAACAGGCCGTAGATCGCTTCCGGGTCGCGCGCTTCCACGAGAGCCGTATGCATCCGGTCGTCGCGCATCATCCGCGAAATCGCCGCGAGCGCATGCAGGTGCGTGGCTCCAGCCTGATCGGGCGACAGCAGGCCGAAGACGAGATCGACAGGCGCGCCATCGGCCGCGTCGAAATCGACCGGCTCTTCCAGCCGCAGGAACATGGCGATGGGACGGCTCAATCCGCCCATCCGCGCATGGGGCACGGCAACGCCGCGGCCGAAACCCGTGCTGCCCAGCTTCTCCCGCTGGAGAATACCGCGCAGAACCTCGTCCCTGTCCAGCGCGTAGACTGCCGCGAAACGGTCCGCCAACTGATCGAGAATGGCGTCCTTGCTTTCGGCGCGGATGGTTCCGACAGCTTCAGGGAGGAGAGTGAAGAGAGGCATGATCGCGATCTGGAAAGCTGGCAGGCGGGAAATGGGAGGCGCGGGGGAGCCGAGCCTCCCATTTCCGCATCAAGCACCGGTAAACCGGCGCCAGACGTCCTCCTGGCGGGAAAAACGGGCTCTCGAAGCCATCAGGAAGGTTCGACCCAACCGATCGAACCATCGTCTCTTCGGTAAACCATATTATGTCTGCCGGTGCCAGCGTTTTTGAACAGCAGCGCATTGGTGTTGCGCAGGTCCAGCATCATCACGGCATCGGAAACCGTGGCTTCCGGCACGTCGACGCGCGTTTCCGCGATGACCACGGGCGCGTCGACCATCACTTCCTCTTCCTCGGCCACAGGCTCGGCGAAAATAACGTAGGCGGCTTCCTCCTCGCGCGCGGCCTGGGCGATCTGCTCATGCCGGTCTTTCAGGCGGCGCTTGTAGCGGCGAAGCTGCTTGTCGATCTTTTCCGCCGCCTGATCGAGCGCGACGTGCGCGTCATGCGCGATGGCCGCGCCCTTGAGCGTGAGACCTTGCATGACATGCGTGACGATATCGCAGCGGAACGCGCCGGCGGGCGCGCGCCCGAACGTCACTGACGAGGAAAGCGCCCGGCTGAAATACTTTTCGACAATAGCAGACAGCCGTTGGGTCGCGTGGGTTTGCAGGGCTTCGCCGGTATCGATCTGATGGCCGGATACGCGAATGTCCATGGATGTCCTTCTCCTGGGCTTGGGTTACCCGCGCCAAAGCGGGCTGGAAACGGTTTCGAGGAATGCCGCGTGCGCCGCCAGTTCCGCCTCCGATGCGGCGTGGGGCCGGGGCGGGCGCACCGGGCGGTCGCGGCGAACCAGCACTGTCGTCCGCGTCACGGTCACTTCGGTCTCGGCCACAAGCGCCAGGCCGATCTGCCGTCCGCCGTTCAATTCGACATAGACCTGCGCGAGAAGTTCCGCGTCGAGCAGCGCACCGTGCTTCGTGCGGTGACTGCGGTCTATGCCGTAGCGCGTGCAAAGCGCATCCAGCGAGAGCTTGGCGCCCGGATGGCGCATCCGCGCCAGCGCGACGGTATCGACCATACGGTCGAACCCCACGGCGCCGAGTCCGCAACGGGCCAGTTCGGCGTTGAGGAATCCGAAGTCGAACCCCGCGTTATGCGCCACCAGCGGACAGTCCCCGAGGAAAGCAAGAAGTTCCTCCGCCCGTTCGGCGAAAAGCGGTTTGTCGGCAAGGAACGTGTCGGAAAGCCCGTGCACTGCTTCGGCTTCCGCCGGCATGGTCCGTTCGGGATTGAAATAGGCGTGGAAGGTGGCGCCAGTCGGGATCCGGTTGACCATTTCGATACAACCGATTTCGACCATCCGGTCACCGGTGCGCGGATCGAGTCCCGTGGTTTCCGTATCGAAGACGATTTCCCGCATTATGCAACCGATATCGGGCCGTCCGCGTCGGGAAGCAAGGGGGCGCGAAAGGATTATTCGCGCGCCCTCAGCCGGTGGACCAGATGTTGCACGGCATGGCGCGTTTCAGCCAGCGAAGTGCCGGTATCTATGACGTAATCGGCCCGTTCGCGCTTTTCCGCATCCGGCACCTGGAGTTTCAGTATCTGCGCGAACTTTTCCTCGGTCATGCCGGGCCGCGCCAGCACGCGCTCCCGCTGCGCCCCGGCGGGCGCGGAAACGACGAGAACAGCGTCTATGTCCGGCCCCGGGCCGCCTTTCTCGAACAGCAAGGGAATATCGAAAACGATCAGCGACTTGTCGGCATGGTCGGCCAGGAACTGCCGCCGCATGGCGGCAACCGCCGGATGGACGATAGCCTCCAGTCGCTTCAGCGCTTCCGGGTTACCGAACACGGCGGCGCCGAGCTTCTGCCGCTCGACGCCTTGCGGGCCGGCCGTTCCGGGAAACGCCGCCTCGATTTCCGGCAGCAAGGCGCCATCCGGGCCTTGCAGTTGATGAACGGCGGCATCGGCATCGAAAACAGGCACGTCCAGCCCGTGGAACATGGCGGCGACCGCCGATTTTCCCATGCCGATCGAGCCGGTCAGGCCCAGGATGAAAGGGCGCTTCGCATTCATGGAACCAGCATCTCCCGCAAGGTTGCGTCATGTTCGCGCGGAGCGGGACGGCCGAAGAACCGTTCAAAGGCCGTCGCCGCTTGCCCAACCAGCATGACGAGTCCGTCGCTGGTCCGTCTGCCCAACGCCCGGCCACGTGCCAGCAAGGCGGTTTCCAGCGGAGCATAGACCATATCGAATACCAGCGCGTCCGGCGCGGTCCGTTCGAGTTCGGAAAGCACGAAATCCGGCATCGGCGCCTGTCCCTTCATGCCGAGTTGCGTGGCATTGACGACCAGCGCCGCGTTATCGAAAGCGCCGGTTCCGGCGGTAAAGGGCAAGACCCTTGCGGCAAGCCCGCATTCGCGCGCGGCTGTTTCCGCCTTGTCCGCGTTGCGGGCCAAGATCGTCACCGCGCAATTCTGCCGTGCCAGAAAGGCGAACGCCGCCCGCGCCGCGCCGCCCGTGCCCAGCACAAGGGCCTTTCCCCCATCAAGCGCCGCACCGCGCACGGCTTCTTCGATACCGTTCACATCCGTGTTCGTGCCGGTCAACCCATCATCCGCGCCGCGGAACACTGTGTTGACCGCGCCCACGGCACGCGCGGTCTGGTCCCGCTCGCCCAGCAGCGCCGCGACGGCTTCCTTGTGCGGAATCGTGACATTGCACCCCCGCCACTGCGCGTCTCCCCGTCTCCGCCCAAAATAGTCGGCCAGTTCGTTCGGCCTGACATGACAGGCGCGATAGTCCGCCTCGATTCCCAGCTTGCCCAGCCAGAAATTGTGGATCAGCGGCGATTTGGAATGCGCGATGGGATCGCCGATCACTTCGGCGTAAGGTTTTGTCCCCAAGGGCGCGGTCATCGTTCCAGTTCTCCCAGATCGCGCAGCGCGGCAAGCACCGGCAACAGCGGCATGCCCAGCACCGTGAACGTATCGCCCTCGATCCGCTCGAACAATTGCACGCCCAGCCCCTCGATGCGGAACACGCCGACACAGGCGCCTACGTCCGGCCACTCCCGGTCGAGATAGGATTCGATAAAGGAATCCGGCAGTTGCCGGACATGGAGCGACGCCGTGACGTCACTTTCCCACAGGGTTGCGCCATCCCGTGCCAGGGCGGCGGCGCTGTGCAGGCGCATGACCTTGCCGGAAAAGAACCGCAGGTGCCGGGTGGCATCGTCCCGGCTGGCAGGCTTGTCGAAACGGCGGCCTTCCACTTCGACAAGCGAATCGCTCCCGAGGACAAGTTCGCCCGGATGACCGCGCGAAACCGCAAGCGCCTTGGCGCAGGCCAGCGCCCGGGCCACTTCTCCCGGTGCATGACCTTCCAACCCTGCCTCGACCGCACGCTCATCGAGATGGGCCGGCACGGCCCGATGCGGAACGCCCGCCGCTGTCAGCATGGCGCGGCGGGAGGCGCTTTGCGAAGCGAGTATCAGCATGACCGGAATCTCATATCGGTTTTGGGCCGCTCTGATCGGCGTTTGCGGACGTCCGGCGCTCGTTGAAAAGATTGATGACCGCCGCCGCCGTTTCCTCGATCGAACGGCGCGTCACGTCGATTACCGGCCAGCCGTTGTCCGCGAACATGCGCCGAGCAAACTGCACTTCGCGTGAGACGCGATCGCCGTCGACATAAGACGTATCGGGCGACTGGTTCAGCGACAGCAGGCGGTTGCGCCGCACTTGCACCAGCCGTTCGGGGGCAGTGGTCAGCCCGACGACCAGCGGCCGCCGCAAGCCGAAGAGCGCGGACGGCGGCGGGCTTTCCGGCACGATGGGGATATTGGCCACCTTGTAGCCCCGGTTGGCGAGATAGATGCTGGTCGGCGTCTTGGACGAGCGCGAAACCCCCGCCAGCAGGATGTCGGCTTCCTCCCAATCCTCCCAGGCCACGCCATCGTCGTGGGCGATGGTGTATTGAATGGCATCGACACGCGCGAAATAGGCATCGTCCAGCACATGCTGGCGTCCCGGACGGCCTTTGGCCTGCTGGCTCAGCAGATTGGCGAGCGCATCGGTTACGACGTCCAGCGCAGCAACGAACGGCAGGCCGAGCGTTCGGCAGTGATCCTCCAGATGACGGCGTGTCTCGTTGTTGACCAGCGTGAACAGGACAAGGCCGGGATTGGCAGCAATATCGGCCATGATGCGTTCAAGATGCTGGAGCGAGCGTACCATCGGCCAGAAATGGCGGATCACTTCCGTGTCGTCGAACTGGGCAAGGGCGGCTTTCGCCACCATTTCCAGCGTCTCGCCAGTCGAGTCCGACAGGAGGTGAAGGTGATACCTGCTCATGCGTGTCCAGCCGGGCGCTCTTGTGGAAACCTTGCCGCATAAACCACGGGACAGGCGGCCTGACAACTTGGCCTGCTGGCCCGCATCCGATTCCATGCGTGCTGACCGGCATCGCGGTCACTGGATATGGACAGGTGGATCGTGCTTCCCACAGGCTGGGGACAACCGGGAAAAGCAGCGCTTGACGCGGGCCATGAACGAGTCGGGGCGCGCATACCCCTGTTCATTCAGGGACAAATCGGGCAAGGCGCGGTTGTTCGCACTTTCCACAGGCCAACAGAATACAACAATCCTTTTATAATATTCTTTTTATTGTTGGGATCCTTACTCACGATGCCCGGTCTGCTCCTTCGCGCCCTGCAAGGCGAAAACACGTCTGAACGTCCTGTCTGGCTCATGCGTCAGGCCGGGCGCTACCTTCCCGAGTATCGCGCGCTTCGTGAGAAGAAGGGCGGTTTCCTGCCGCTGGTCTATGATAGCGAGGCCGCGGCCGAAATCACGCTCCAGCCCATCCGGCGTTTCGGGTTCGACGGCGCGATCCTGTTTTCCGACATCCTGATCGTGCCTTACGCCATGGGGCAGGATCTGCGATTCCTGGCGGGCGAGGGCCCGCACCTCTCGCCTCGCCTGGCCGATGCCGCGCTGGAAAGCCTCGATGCCGTGCCGCATCGCCTCGATCCGATCTACGAGACAGTCGCGCGCGTGAAGCAGGGACTGGGCGCCGGGCGTACGTTGCTGGGCTTCGCGGGCAGCCCGTGGACCGTCGCGACCTATATGGTCGCGGGCGAGGGCAGCCGCGACCAGCATGAAGCACGCGCGATGGCCTATCGCGATCCGGCTGGCTTTCAGACGATCATCGACGCCATCGTCCGCGTGACGGTGGACTATCTGGCGGGCCAGATCCGCGCGGGCGCGGAAGCGGTGCAGCTTTTCGACAGTTGGGCGGGCAGCCTCGCCCCGGCTGAGTTCGAGCGCTGGGTCATCGCGCCCAACGCCGCGATCGTGGCGGAACTGAACCGCCTGTTCCCCGATACGCCGGTTATCGGCTTTCCCAAGGGTTCCGGGGAAAAGCTGCCTGCCTATGCGCGCGAAACAGGCGTGGACGCCGTGGGCATCGACGAGACGATCGACTCGGCCTGGGCGGCGCGCAACTTGCCCGCGGGCTTGCCGGTGCAAGGCAATCTCGATCCGCTGCTGCTGCTGGCGGGCGGCGCGGAACTGGACCGGCAGGCGCGCCGCGTGCTCGATTGCTTCGCGGATCGCCCGCATGTGTTCAACCTCGGCCACGGGATCGGCCAGCATACGCCGATCGAGCATGTCGAGCAGCTTCTCGGCCTGGTGCGGAGCTGGCGCCCTTTGAATTGAGCCTCGACCTGGGCCGGGGAAAACGGCTAAGGCGGCACAATGCAACAGGTGTTTGCGATGACTTATCTCTGGCTCAAGGCCGGGCATGTGATTTTCGTGATTTTCTGGATGGCGGGGCTGTTCATGCTGCCCCGCTATTTCGTCTATCATCAGGAAACGGCGGAAGGATCGCCGGAAAACGGCCAATGGATAGACCGGGAGCGCAAGCTGCTGAAGATCATCCTGTGGCCCTCGCTGATCGTCGTCTGGGTGCTGGGACTGGCCCTGGCCTGGACGACCGGTGCGCTCACGCAAGGCTGGTTCCATGCCAAGCTGGCCCTTGTGCTGGCCCTGAGCGCCTATCATATCTGGTTGGCGGGTTATGCCGCTGCCCTGGCACGCGGCGAGCGCAGGCTTTCCGGCAAGCGCCTGCGCCTGCTGAACGAAGTGCCGGGCGTCGCGGCCGCGCTGATCGTCGTTCTGGTGGTGGTCCGCCCGTTCTGATGCGTTGCCCGTTCTGATGCGTTGACGGCGCGCGCGCATGCGCCTATCCGCGCTCTTACCGGCCCCGTTCCGCGCGTCCCGCGCGCGGCAAGATCCGCTTTCTCCAAGCCCATACGATCCGCCGGCCATCACCTGACGAATCCCTATCGGATACTCTTATGCACCTGAAAGAACTCAAGAAGAAAACCCCTGCCGAACTGGTCGAGATGGCCGAGGAGCTGGGCGTGGAAGGCGCGTCCACGCTGCGCCGGCAGGATCTCATGTTCGCGATCCTCAAGGAAGTGGCCGAGGACGGCGAGGAAATCATGGGGCTGGGCACCATCGAAGTGCTGCCCGACGGTTTCGGCTTCCTGCGCAGCCCCGAAGCGAACTACCTCGCCGGGCCTGACGATATCTATGTCTCGCCCAACCAGGTCCGCAAATGGGGCCTGCGCACGGGCGATACCGTGGAAGGTGAAATCCGCGCCCCGCGCGACGGCGAACGCTATTTCGCCATCACCAAGCTCACCAAGGTGAACTTCGACGATCCCGACGCGGTTCGCCACCGCGTCAACTTCGACAACCTGACGCCGCTCTATCCCGACGAGCGGCTGCGGCTCGATACGCTGGACCCCACCGTCAAGGACAAGTCGGCCCGCGTGATCGACCTCATCAGCCCGCAGGGCAAGGGCCAGCGCGCGCTGATCGTGGCGCCGCCGCGCACCGGCAAGACCGTGCTGTTGCAGAACATGGCCAAGGCCATCACCGATAACCACCCGGAAGTGTTCCTGCTGGTCCTGCTGGTCGACGAACGGCCCGAGGAAGTGACGGACATGCAGCGTTCGGTGAAGGGCGAAGTGATTTCCTCCACCTTCGACGAACCGGCCAGCCGCCACGTGCAGGTCGCCGAAATGGTGATCGAGAAGGCCAAGCGGCTGGTCGAGCATAAGCGCGACGTCGTGATCCTGCTCGATTCGATCACGCGTCTCGGCCGTGCCTACAACACCGTGGTTCCCAGCTCGGGCAAAGTGTTGACCGGCGGTGTCGACGCCAATGCCCTGCAACGCCCCAAGCGCTTCTTCGGCGCGGCCCGGAACATCGAGGAAGGCGGATCTTTGTCCATCATCGCAACCGCCCTGATCGACACGGGAAGCCGCATGGACGAAGTGATCTTCGAGGAGTTCAAGGGCACGGGCAATTCCGAAATCGTGCTGGACCGCAAGGTGGCGGACAAGCGCATCTTCCCCGCGCTCGACGTCGGCAAGTCCGGCACGCGCAAGGAAGAACTTCTGGTTCCCAAGGACCAGCTTTCCAAGATGTGGGTGCTGCGCCGCATCCTCATGCAGATGGGCACCGTGGATGCCATGGAATTCCTGCTCGACAAGATGAAGGATTCCAAGACGAACGAGGACTTCTTCGCGACAATGAACCAGTAGGGGCGGCGAACCATGTTCGATCTGACAATCCTGGCATCCGCCGCCGCGGGCGGAACCGCGCTGGGCGGCCCCGTGGAAATCTGGCAGCACATCGTCAACGACTTTTCGAACATCGGCACGCCCGCGGCGATGGCGGCGTTCCTGCAAGTGCTGATGATCGACATCGTCCTGGCGGGCGATAACGCCATTGTCGTGGGCGCGCTCGCCGCCGGATTGCCGCCGGATCAGCGCCGCAAAGTCATTGCCCTTGGCGTTCTGGCGGCACTGGTGCTGCGTATCGCCTTTGCGCTGACTGTTACATGGCTTCTGGGCATCGTCGGTCTTGTGCTGGCGGGTGGGCTGCTGCTGCTGTGGGTGGCCTGGCGCATGTATCGCGATATTCGCGCGCATGGCGATACCGCGGCGGATCAATCGCCCGGCTCCCCGGAAATCGAGGGCGACGAGCATTCGGGCCTGCCCGCGTCCAAGTCCTTCGCGGCGGCGGCATGGTCCGTCGCGGTCGCGGACGTGTCGATGAGCCTCGACAACGTGCTGGCGGTGGCGGGCGCGGCGCGCGATCATCCTGGCATCCTGATCGTCGGCCTGATCGTCGCGGTCGCCATGATGGGCATCGCCGCGAACGTGATCGCCAAATATATCGAGCGTTATCGCTGGATCGGCTGGGTCGGCCTGGTCGTCATTCTCTATGTCGCGCTCAAGATGATCTGGGACGGCGCGCAGGAAGTGGCTCCGTTGGCCATGGCCGTGGTCTGACCGTTTCGAAAAGCGGACGGAATATACGGGACGCGGCGCTTCACCAGGGAGCGCCGCGTCCTTTTTGCAATCAGCCCAGGTGCTCGGCGAAGAACGCTTCGGTGCGGTTGTCGGCCAGCCTGGCGGCTTCGTCATCGCGGCGCACGCCTTCTTCGGCCGCGAAGCCGTGGTCCAGTCCTTCGTAGTCGAAGATCGTCACATGGGGGTTGGAATCCAGCCCCTCATGCATGGCTTTCTGGGCTTCGGGCGGAACGAAACCATCGGCGGTCGGCACATGCAGCAGCAGGGCCCTGGCAATGGCATGCGATTCGTTCAGCATCTCGTTGATGCCGACGCCGTAGTAGCCCACCGATGCATCCACATCCGTGCGAGTGGCCGCCATATAGGCGATCTTGCCGCCCATGCAGTAGCCGACGAGGCCAACCTTCCCGACGCCTTCCTGCCGCCGGATCCAGTGAATCACGGCTTCGACATCCTTGATGCCCTCATCGAAATCGTGCTTCATCATGTAGCCGATGGCTTCCTGGAACTGTTCGGGGATATCTGAATCCAGTTCCACGCCGGGCTTCTGCCGCCAGAACACGTCGGGCGCGACCGCCAGATAGCCTTTCGCGGCAAGATCGGCGCACTTCTTGCGGATACCGGGGTTCACGCCGAAGATTTCCTGAATGACGATCACCGCGGCGCGCGGTGTTCCGGCGGGCCGGGCGACGTGCAGCGGGATGCTGCCGTTCCCATCGAGCGTGGGGGCAGAGGAATTGGTGGACATCGCTTGCTCTCCTCGGATTGGTTCCCCCGAAACGGTCCGTTGGGGGATGATGCCGTGAATGGACTCTTCGCGCGCCCGATGGACTTTGCCAAGGCCCTGTGTCAGCAATGAGAACTGCCTGGCTGTCTTTTGGGCCGTGTGCGGGAGGTATCGCCGATGAAAGTGAACGTGGAAATCGATTGCACTCCCGAAGAAGCGCGCCGCTTTCTCGGTCTGCCGGATGTCAGCAAGGCGAACGAAGTCTATGTCGATGCCGTGGCCAAGGCGATGCAGGGCGTCGGCAGCCTGGAGCAGTTGCAGGAATATGCCATGCAACTCGCACCGATGGGGCAGATGGGTATGCAGCTTTTCCGGCAGTTCCTGGAAAGCGGGGCGGGCTTTGCGGTGGGCGGCAAGAAGAAAGGCGTCAGCTGAACGGACCGCCGCGCCGTGCTTCATGCCGGTGGCCTGACTGATGGAAGATACCATCTTTGCCTTGTCCAGCGGGGCGCCACCGGCGGCCATCGCGACTATCCGCATAAGCGGACCGCGAGCGGGGATTGTGCTGGACCGGCTGGCTGGCGGGCTTCCCGAGCCGAGGCGGGCCAGTTACCGGCGCCTGAAAAGCCCGGGCGGCGAAACGCTCGATCATGCGCTGGTGTTGTGGTTTCCAGGGCCGGCGACGGCGACGGGAGAAGATCTGGCCGAGCTGCATTGCCACGGGGGCAGGGCGGTCGTTGCCGTAGTGGAGCAGACTCTGGCGGGAATCGCCGGGTTGCGCCGCGCAACTCCCGGTGAATTCACGCGGCGCGCCTTCACCAACGGGCGGATTGACCTCAACGAAGCCGAAGGGCTGGCCGATCTGCTTTCGGCGGAGACGGAACTGCAACGCCGGTCGGCGGTGGCGATGGCCGAAGGCGCGTTGACAAGACAGGTTTCCGGCTGGCGGGACGGTGTTCTGGGCTTGTCCGCCATGGTAGAGGCCGCGCTGGATTTTGCGGACGAGGACGATGTCGGCGATTTGCCGTCCGCATTCACCGTGCAACTGGATGCTCTGTCGGATGACATTGCGGAGTGGCTGGCAATGCCGCGCGCCACGGCCCTGCGCGAAGGCTTCAAGGTTGTTCTGGCAGGTCCGCCAAATGCCGGGAAAAGCACTCTTTTCAATGCGTTGGTGGAAGATGAAGCGGCCATCACTTCTCCCTTCGAAGGCACGACCCGTGATGTTCTGGCGCGTTCGGTCGCGATTGAGGGTGTGCCTTTCCAGTTCTTCGATACGGCGGGTTTGCGCGACGAAACCGGCGATGCCATAGAAAAGATGGGCATCGACCGGGCGCGCGACGCGGCGCGCGGAGCCGATGTGGTTCTCTGGCTGGGGCCGGAAGGCCGAGGACCGGAGGGCTGTTGGGAGATAGAAGCGAAGGCGGATGAGGCGAAGGGTTCCACAAAACGCCGGTCGCGCCATCGTATTTCAGCAGTGACAGGGGAAGGATTGCGGTCGTTGCGGAGCGATCTGGTGGAAACGGCGCGCGCGGCTCTACCCCGGCCTGGTGCGGTGGCCTTGAGCGAACGGCAGCACACTCTGCTGACGCAGGCATGCGAGGGCGCCCGGGAGGCGCAGGTTCAGGATGACCTCTTGCTCGTCGCGGAAGGGCTGCGATCGGCCCGGCTGGCCTTTGACCGGCTGATCGGGCGATCCGGCACGGAAGATATGCTGGATACGCTGTTCGGCCGGTTCTGCATCGGCAAGTGATGTTCCACGTGAAACAGTGACGATGGCGCCGTGGCTTTGACGGTTGGTGCCATTTCCATTATCGGCGCCAGGATCATGCATGCATTTGACGTTATCGTTGTCGGCGGCGGCCATGCCGGAGTCGAGGCGGCGGCGATCGCCGCGCGCATGGGCGCCCGTGCCGCGCTGGTAACGTTCGACCCCGCCACGATCGGCGCGATGAGTTGCAACCCCGCCATCGGAGGGTTGGGCAAAGGCCATCTCGTTCGCGAAGTCGATGCTTTCGATGGCGTGATCGCGCGAGCCGCCGACGCGGCCGCCATTCACTACCGCATGTTGAACCGCTCTAAGGGAAGCGCGGTGCAGGGGCCGCGTATCCAGGCGGATCGCATGGTGTTCCGGGCGGCGGTGCAGAGCCTGCTGTCACGGCAAGGCGATCTCACCGTGGTGCGGGGCGAAGCCGCCGCGCTGGCGATGCATGGCGGCGCGGCGAGGGGAGTCATGCTGGCATCCGGCGAGCGGTTGGATGCGCAAGCGGTCATTCTGTGCACCGGCACGTTCCTGGGCGGCACTTTGTTCCGGGGTGATGAGCGGATCGTCGGCGGGAGGATCGGGGAAGCCTCCGCACAGACCTTGGCGGCGCAGCTACGCGATGCGGCCTTGCCCATGGCACGGCTCAAGACAGGGACGCCGCCGCGCCTCGACGGCCGGACGATAGACTGGGCGCGGTTGACGGAACAGCCTTCCGACTCCGAGCACTGGTGCATGTCCGCAATGGAAACGCACCGTGCCTTGCCGCAGGTGTTTTGCGCCATCACGCGGACAAACGCGCGAAGCCATGACGTCATTCGCGACAACCTGCATCGGTCGCCCTTGTTCACGGGCGCCATCGACGCGCGTGGTCCGCGCTATTGTCCGTCGATCGAGGACAAGATCCATCGTTTCGCGGATCGCGACGGGCATCAGGTGTTTCTTGAGCCGGAAGGGCTGGACACGCCGCTCATCTATCCCAACGGCATCAGCACTTCGCTTCCCGCCGATGTCCAGCTTGCCATGGTGCGCACCATGGAAGGACTGGAGAATGTGACGATGGCGGTGCCTGGCTATGCCGTGGAATATGACCATATCGATCCGCGTGCGCTGCATCCCGGTCTGGAAGTGCGTGCCATCCCCGGCCTCTATTGCGCCGGGCAGATCAACGGCACGACCGGCTATGAGGAAGCCGCCGCACAGGGGTTGATCGCCGGGATGAACGCGGCGGCGCGCGCGCTCGGCCGGGAACCCGCGCCGCTGGATCGCGCCAACAGCTATATGGCTGTAATGGTCGATGATCTGACGGAGCAGGGAGTCAATGAGCCTTACCGCATGTTGACTGCGCGCGCCGAATACCGGCTGCGCCTGCGCGCCAACAACGCTTCATCGCGGCTGACGCCGCTGGCGATGCAGGCGGGGTGCATCGGCGCGGAGCGGGCGGAATGGTTCGCGCGGCGGGAGGAGCGCCGGGAGAAGCTGGAGCGGCGGTTGGACCGAACGGCCAGTGCCGCCGCCCTGGCAGGCGAGGGATTGCCGGTGCGGACCGATGCGGGAGCCTTGCCGCTGCGGGAGTGGCTTCGCTTCAATGGTATCGAACTGACAAATCTCGCGCCCTGGCTTGGCGATGATGATGCCTTTGCCGATGCGGAACTGGCAGCCGAAGTGGCCGAAGATGCGGCCTATGCGCCCTATCTAGCCAGGCAAGACGCGGAAATCCGACAGTTGCGGGCCAGCGAAGCGCAGCCGCTGGGCGACGGTTTTCCCTATGCGGAAACGCCCGGGCTGTCGCGAGAGATGGTGGAGCGGCTTTCCGCCGCCCGGCCCGCATCGCTGGCGGCGGCGGGTCGTGTCCCGGGTGTGACGCCCGCCGCTCTCGCAGCCCTGCTCGTCCATGCGCGGCGGCGTTCGGCATGATCGCCAGCGAAGAGGCAGCGATCGCTTTCGTGCGCGGTCTGCCGGAGTGCGATGACGCAGCCCTCGACCGGCTGACGACGCTGGTTCGATGTCTGGCCGAAGAGAACGAACGGCAGAATCTGGTCTCCGTCGCTTCGCTCGATGTCGTCTGGCAAAGGCATATTGCGGACAGCGCGCAGTTGTTGCGGCATGTTCCACGTGAAACAGGGCCGTGGCTGGACCTGGGCTCTGGCGCAGGTTTTCCGGGCCTGGTCGTTGCGGCATTGCGGCCCGAGTGTGCGGTCTACCTTGCCGAATCGCGGGCGCTGCGTTGCGCTTGGCTGCGGGACATGGCGAATCGGCTGGCGCTCTCGTGTGTGACGGTGCTTGAAGGCCCCGTCGAGAAGGCGCCGGACATCTTGAAAGCCGCCGTGATTTCCGCTCGTGCCTTTGCGCCGCTGGGACGGCTTCTGGAGTTGTCCGCCCGCTTTTCCACAAGCGAAACAGCCTGGCTGTTGCCCAAAGGGCGCTCCGCCCGCGATGAACTGAAGAAATTGCGCGGGTGGAAACACGCGTTTCACGTGGAACAATCCTTGACGGACCCGGATGCGGGAATCATTGTCGGCACTCTGGCCGGCGGAAAGGGAAAATCCCGGTGATAAAGGTTGCCATCGCCAATCAGAAGGGCGGGGTCGGCAAGACCACCACGGCCATCAATATCGCCACGGCCATGGCGGCGACCGGCTGGAAAGTCCTGCTCATTGACCTCGATCCCCAAGGTAACGCTTCAACCGGGATCGGCATCATGGCCGGGGAGCGGCTGCGGTCGTCCTATGACGTGCTGGTCGATCAGGCCCCGGTGCGGGAGTGCATCCAGCCGACCCGGATTCCCGGTCTGGATATCATTCCCGCGACAGTCGACTTGTCAGGCGCCGAAGTCGAACTGGTGCAAGTGGACAACCGGACCGACCGGCTGCGCGACGCGCTGGGGCGCGATGGCGGGCATGATATCTGCTTCATCGACTGCCCGCCTTCGCTTGGCCTGCTGACACTCAACGCACTGGTCGCCGCCGATACTCTGCTGGTGCCGTTGCAATGCGAGTTCTTTGCGCTGGAAGGGTTGAGCCAGCTTCTGCAAACCGTGGAACGCGTGCAGCAGCGGTTCAATGCCGATCTGGGCATCGTGGGTGTGGCGCTGACCATGTTCGACAGACGCAACCGCCTGACCGACCAGGTGGCGGACGATGTGCGATCCTGTCTGGGTAACCTGGTGTTCGAATCGACGATTCCCCGCAACGTGCGGCTGTCCGAAGCGCCGAGCCATGGGCTTCCCGCGCTGATCTACGATCATTCCTGCGCGGGAAGCCGGGCCTATATGGCTCTGGCGCGCGAGCTGATCGGGCGGCTGCCCGAAAGGAGGAAAGCGGCGTGAGCGACGATCCCGTCATCCGCATCACGGTTCCGCCCGTGAATGAAGGCGCGGCCCCACAAGGCGGAGCCAGGCGCAAGCCGCCCGCGTTGGGGCGGGGCCTTGGCGCGCTGCTGGGCGAATCGCGGCGGGAGGAGCCGCTCGTCGCGGCGAGCGGCGGCAATGCCCGCCCCGCCAGCGGCCTTGCGCTGATTGCCGTGGCGGATATAGAGCCGCACCCGGACAATCCACGCCGCCATTTCGATGACGCCGCGCTCGATGAACTGGCGGCTTCCATAGCGCAGCGCGGCGTGATCCAGCCCGTGATCGTGCGCGCCGTGGGCGGGCGCTATCAGCTTGTCGCCGGCGAGCGACGCTGGCGCGCGGCGCAACGGGCACAAGTCCATGAAATCCCGGCCTTGATCCGCGATCTGGGCGACCGCGACGTTGCCGCGCTGGCGCTGATCGAAAACCTGCAACGCGAGGATCTCAACCCGATCGAGGAAGCGCGCGCCTATCAGCGGCTGGCCGAACAGGAAGGACTGACGCAGGCGGATATCGCGAAACTCGTCGACAAGAGCCGTAGCCACGTCGCCAATCTGCAACGGCTGCTGAGCTTGCCCGAACCCGTCATTGCCATGGTCGAACAAGGCGAATTGAGCATGGGCCATGCCCGCGCGCTGATCGGCGTGGACAATGCGGAAGTGCTGGCGAAGGACGCGGCCGCGAGGCAGCTTTCGGTCCGCGATGTGGAAAGGCTGGTGCGCCGCCAGACCCGGCCCCCGGTATCGTCCCCGCGCCGCGCCCGCGCCGAGCGGGACAGCGCCGAGGATGCCGACATCAGCGCGGTGCAGGGCCACCTCGAAGAGTTTCTCGGCCTGCCCGTACGCATCGCGACGGATGCCGATCCGCGTTCCGGCTCCGTGACGATCCGCTACCGCACGCTCGACCAGCTTGACCTAATCTGTCAGAGGCTTACCGGCGGCGGCATCTAAATTATTGAAATATAGAATTATATTCTATTGTTTTATGCGGACCCGCTTGTCCGGCACAGGCTTTGCCTGAGGACGGGCGCGTGGCGGAATGACGCGGCGGGCGGGAGTTGACGGCACTTCGACGTATTCCACGGTCTCGGTGCATTTCGGTTCGCCGCGCGGCATCGTCATGACGGGAACCATCATGTAAGGCCCGGAAGGCATCGCCATGGCGTGACCGCAACAGCCGTCTCCGCCCCGCGCCATGGCAGGATAGGCATGGCCGTAAGCTCCGTGGCCGTAGGGGTAGGCCCCGTTCCAACCGCCGCCCCAGCCGTTGGCATAGCTGGCGTAGTAATCGTCCAGATAGGTTTCGCACTCGTCCCTGTTGCGATCTTCCGCCTTGTCGATTGCCATACCCGTTACCGCGCCGACAGCGGCCCCGGCTACGGTGCCGACCGTGCGGTTGCCCCTGCCCGCGATGCGATTGCCCGCGAATCCGCCGATGAGGCCGCCGATGATGGCGCCGCCCACGCCGTTGTCGCGCGCGCCGACGCGGCGGCGGCATTCCGCCAGCCATGCGTCCCGGCCCGGGATTTGCTGATGCATTTGCTGGTATGGCTGCTGGTGCGCGGCGTGATGCGGCGCGGTGCGAGCGGTCGGCGGCGGAAGGGCCGGGCCTTCGCCCTGGGCATAAGGCGCGCCGGGCGGCGGTGTGACGTCCTGCGCGGCGGCCGGCGCAGCGGCGATGGCCAGCGCCAGTCCTGCCATCGCGGCGAAACCCGAAGTTGCGGAACCTGTGTTTCCTGCGCGGACGCTTCCCGTGCGGCGAACCATGCCTCGCTCCCTTGCTGTCGTGGCGTGTCGTAAGAGCCGATTAGCTGTCGACGACTAACGGAAGGCTAGCTTGGCTGCGGCGCCAGACCAAGGGTTTACCCGCGGTTCTGCGCGCCATGTCCCGATTCGGAGCAGCTTTGGGCGGGAAAGTTCATCGCGGTCGCGGCGATGGCGGCTAACATTTCGACTCCCGCCGCGTCGGCTTTGTCGAAGCGGGCGGGAAGAGGGCTGTCGAGATCGATCACGGCGATCGCCGCGCCGTTGCGGATCACCGGCACGACCAGTTCCGACCGGCTGGCCGAATCGCAGGCGATGTGGCCGGGAAAGGTGTGGACATCGGGCACGATCTGCGTCTGCCCGGTTCGCGCCGCCGCGCCGCACACACCCTGGCCCCATGCGATGCGAATGCAGGCGGGCTTGCCGATGAACGGGCCGAGCACCAGTTCGCCGCCGATCGCGCGATAGAATCCCGCCCAGTTGAGATCAGGCAGGAATTGCCAGATCAGCGCGGCCAGATTGGCCATGTTGGCGACGGCATCCGGTTCGTCGCGCGTGATCGCGCGCGCCGCGTCGGCAAGATCGGCATAGAGGTCTGCCTTGCCGGAAAACCCGGATCGGGGCGCGAAATCGAACATGGCCGCTCATGTTAGCCGATCGGGGCATTGCTGCCCAGCGCCGACGCGCCTATTCCCTTCGCATGTCATCGCGTCTCCGCAAGTTTCTCGTCGCCCTGGGCCTGATCGTCGTTGTCGCCGGGCTGTTCCTCGCCTGGGTCTGGCGTGGCAATCCGTCCGACCGTCCGATAACGGACACCATGGGCCAGCGCCCGGCCCTGGTCGAGGCCGAGAGCGAGACCATTCCCAGCGTCACGCTGGTCAAGACCGTGGGCTGGGCCGCGGGCGAGGCGCCGCAACCGGCCGCGGGGCTGGCCGTCGTCCGGTTCGCCGAAGGGCTGAGCCATCCGCGCACCATGCTGACTCTGCCCAACGGCGACGTGCTGGTGGCCGAAACCAATTCGCCGCCGCGTGATGGCAGCGGGTTCCAGGCATGGGCCATGCGGCTGTTCTTGGGCCGTGTGGGGGCGGGAGAACCGTCGGCCAACCGGATCGTCCTGCTGCGCGATGCCGACGGGGACGGCAAGGCGGAGCAGAAGTTCACGTTCCGCGAAAAGGACTTGTCCTCGCCTTCCGGCATGGCGTGGCGCGACGGCAGGCTCTATGTCGCCAATCATGACGCCGTGCTGGCCTTCGCTTTCGAGCCGGGAGCGACCGCACTGACAGGCGGTCCCGAAAAACTCATGGACCTTCCGGCGGGCGGCAACCACTGGATGCGCAACCTGATCGTTTCGCCGGATGGCAAGCGCCTTTACGTCGCGGTCGGCTCCGCTTCCAATATCGGCGAAAACGGCATGAAGGAGGAAGAAGGCCGCGCCGCGATCTGGGAGTTCGACCTGACGGCGAAGCGCCAGCGACAATATGCGGGCGGCATGCGCAATCCCAACGGCATGGCGTGGAACCCTTCCACGGGTGAACTCTGGGCCACGGTGCAGGAGCGCGACATGCTGGGGCCGGACCTGGTGCCCGACTACCTGACGAACGTGCCGGTCGGCGCGCAATATGGCTGGCCCTGGGCCTATTGGAAGGACGTGATGGACTGGCGGGTGAAAGAGCCGGTGCCCAACTTCCTGACAGAATACACCCGCAAGCCCGAATATGCGCTGGGCGCGCACGCCTCCGCGCTCGGTCTGCTGTTTTCGACTGGCGGCAACGTGCTGGGGGAAAGCTTTGCCAACGGGGCATTCGTTGCCCGCCACGGGTCATGGAACCGCAAGCCGCCCGCCGGCTATGACGTGATCTTCGTGCCGTTCGATGCCAACGGCAATCCCGCCGGCGATGCGCGGACGGTGCTGGGAGGTTTCCTGACAGGCAAGGGGGCCACGCGCGGCCGTCCGACATGGCTGGCGTGGGACAAGGGCGGGGCGCTGCTGGTCAGCGACGATACCGCCGGTGTGATCTGGCGCGTCCATGCGCCGGGCGCCCGACCCTCCGTCGCGCCGAAGCCAGTGGTGACGGAATCGATGCCGCCGCAGCGGTCGCTCTCGGGCGATCCGGCTGCCCAGTTCCAGGGAACCATCCGCGACGAATACGCGCGGGTTTCACCTTAAAGCGCCACGCCCGCCCGGCCCGCCAGTTCCGTGATATAGTGCCATGCGACGCGGCCCGAACGAGCGCCCCGGCGGCGCGACCATTCCAGCGCGTCGCCGCGATCCCATGAAAGGCCCAGTTCCCGCGCATAGCCGTCGATGATGGCCAGGTAATCCTCCTGATCGCAGGCATGGAAGCCGATGGAGAGGCCGAAGCGGTCGGCGAGGGCGAGGCGATCGTCCACCACGTCGCGCGGATTGATGGGATCGTCCTGTTCCGACATCTGGCGCGAGACGATCGCGCGCCGGTTCGATGTGACGGCAAGGCGCACGTTGGCGGGCCGGGCCTCCACGCCGCCTTCCAGCCATGAGCGCAGGAGGCGCGGGCCCGTCGAATCCCCGTCCTCGAAACCCAGGTCGTCGATATAGACGAGGAACCGGCGACCCATGGGCTGAAGCCGCGCGAACAGGCCGGACAGCGAAGACAGCGCTTCCTGCGCCACCTGCACCAGCGCGATCCGTCCGCCACTGGCTTGCGCGGCGCTGACCGCGGCCCGGATCAGAGCCGACTTGCCCATCCCGCGCGAACCCCACAGCAGCATGTCGTGCGCGGCGTGACCGGCGGCAAGGCGCGTGACGTTGTCCGCCACCAGAGCCTTCTGCGCGTCGATCCCCCGCAGCAGCGCCAGCGCGGGCGCCTCGATCCGTTCGACCGCGCGGGCCTGTGCCCCCTGCCAGACATAGGCGGGGAATCGCAGCCAGTCGGTCGGCGGCGGGGGCGGCGGGGCCAGCCGTTCCAGCGCGTCGGCGATCCGGGCCAGCGGGTCGCCCTGATCGGTGGGGGCCGGATCGGCGGAGGCAGGTGGGGATGCGGTCATCGCTGCTTTTCCTTGGCTTTCGCGGGCTTCGCCTATAGCGCCCATGCCATGCCCGGCAACAGTCCACCCCCGATCCATGCAGCCGACGCGGCGGGCATCGCGCTGGCCGTGGAGCGGTTGCGGGCGGGCGGGATCGTCGCACTGCCGACGGAAACGGTCTATGGCCTCGCCGCGCGGGCCGACAGCGACGCCGCCGTCGCGGCGATCTATCGTGCCAAGGGGCGGCCCGATTTCAACCCGCTGATCGTCCATGTGCCCGATCTCGCCGCCGCGCGGCGGCTGGCATGCGTCGACGAGCGGACGGAACGTCTCGCGGCCCGCTTCTGGCCGGGCGCTTTGACTCTGGTTCTGCCGAAACGGCCCGATGCGCCTCTGGCCGCCGCCGTCACGGCGGGATTGCCGAGCGTGGCGATCCGTTGCCCCGCGCATCCGGTCATGCGCGAAGTGCTGCGCGCCAGCGGCCTCGCGCTCGCCGCGCCGTCCGCCAATCGCAGCGGCGGCGTCAGCCCCACGGCGGCGGCGCACGTCGCGGCGTCGCTGGGCATGGCCGTCGATCTCGTGCTCGACGGCGGAGCCTGCGCGGCGGGGATCGAATCCACGATCGTCGCACTGCGGGACGGAGGGGGCTGGCAGGTGCTGCGTCCCGGTCCGGTGGGCGAACCGGAAATCGCCGCTGTTCTGGGCCGCGAGAGCGCCGCCGTGCCATCGTCCGGCATCGAAGCGCCGGGCCAGCTTGCCAGCCATTATGCGCCGGGAAAGCCGGTGCGGCTGAACGCGGACCGGGCGCAAGCAGATGAATACCATCTGGGTTTCGGCGCGGCGCGGGGCCACTTCTGCCTGTCCGAAGCAGGTGACCTCGCCGAAGCGGCCAGCAGACTCTACGCCGGTTTGCATGCCGCCGCCGCGTCGCACCTGCCGCGCATCGCCGTGGCGCCCATTCCCCGGGAAGGCATGGGCATCGCGATCAACGACCGCTTGCGCCGGGCCGCCGCTTGATTGTCAGGGGCGGGCGATCAAGGATAGGCGGAGCGTTCCCGCCGGATGCGATCGGCCAGTTCGTCCGCCCGGTCGCAGGCGCGTGATTTGCCTTTGTCGCAATCCCGCCGCGCCTCGCGATATTGCTTGTCGAGGCGGCCCAGGCGTTCCTCGCGCTCGCGCATGGCGCGTCCGCGCTTTTCATCTGCTTCGGACTGGCTGGTGGTGGCCATATCGACGGCCTTGCCGCCGACGCGAACCGGCGCTGTCGCCACGTCAGCCACGGTTTTCACTACGCAGCCTGGAAGAGTGGCAAGCGGCAGCAGGGCGAGCAGGAGAGCGAGCGGCAGGCGCATGGCGCGGATTCTTGGCGCCGAACCTGTCATTGTCATGAACGGATACGAAAAAGGCCGCCGAACATCTCCCGGCGGCCCTTTTGGTCAGCCGAACCGATTGCGATCAGGCGGTCGCCGCCGCCGTATCGTAATACTTCGGGGCGTGCTCGTTGAGGATCGCGAGGATCTTCTGCAGCGCGGCCGGTTCGTCCGTCTTTTCCATGGCGGCCAGCTCGCGCGCCAGACGCGAAGAAGCAGCCTCGAAGATCTGCCGTTCGGAATAGCTCTGCTCGGGCTGGTCGTCCGCGCGGAACAGGTCGCGAGTCACTTCGGCGATGGACACGAGATCGCCGGAGTTGATCTTGGCTTCGTATTCCTGGGCGCGGCGCGACCACATGGTGCGCTTGACCTTGGGCTTGCCCTTGAGCGTATCGAGCGCCTCGCGCAGCGTCTTGTCCGAAGACAGCTTGCGCATGCCGATCGATTCCACCTTGTTGACCGGAACGCGAAGTGTCATCCGTTCCTTTTCAAAGCGCAGCACGTAGAGTTCGAGCTGCATGCCGGCGATTTCCTGACTTTGAAGCTCGATGACCCGGCCGACACCGTGCTTGGGGTAAACGACGTAATCTCCAACATCGAAGGCATCAGCCTTGGCTGCCATGTATCGTCCTTTCGTTCGGCAGGACGGCCCGCGAGCCGGGCAAAGACGCAATACGATGCACCGGACGATCGTCACCGCTCGCGGCGACGGGATCCCCGAAATCAGCGAATTGCCGGTATCCTGCCTATCAAGATGCCAGCTGCCGGAGAGCGGGTGCGCTTTCCGGCAGTCAGACGATTATATAGCAGCTTTGCGCAAATATTGCCAGTCCCGAGAATCCACGCGGATTCCGGGGCTATTTTCCGGCATCTCTGTCCCTGCGCGCCTGCGCGCGCGCCCGGCGGTCAGTCGCCTTCGCCGGGTTCCGTCGAGAAGTATTTCTCGAACTTGCCTTCCTCGCCCTTGTGCTCATCGGCGTCGTCGGGGCAATCCTTCTTCGACGTGATGTTGGGCCATTCCGCCGAATACTTGGCGTTCAGCTCCAGCCACTGCTCCAGCCCGCTTTCGGTGTCGGGCAGGATGGCTTCGGCCGGGCATTCCGGCTCGCACACGCCGCAATCGATGCACTCGTTGGGATTGATGACGAGCATGTTCTCGCCCTCGTAGAAGCAATCCACCGGGCAGACTTCCACGCAATCCATGTATTTGCAGCGGATACAGGCGTCGGTGACGACATAGGTCATGGCTGCAAATCCCCTTTGGCAGCATCGTTGGTTTCGCCCGCTGCTAAGGGGAAAGCGCGGCGCTCGTCAAGCACCCGATAGCAGCCTTGCGCTTCGCTGGCCGGGCCGCGCCTGCCGGGCAGGCTGAGTATCTCGACGACTCGCACGCCTTGCGGCAGCGGCAGAGTGAGCACGTCGCCGGGCGCGATCTTCTGGTGCGAGCGGTCGATGCGTCTGCCGTTGAGGCGGATATGGCCGTCTTGCGCCATGGTTTGCGCGATGGGACGCGTCTTGGCGAACCGCAGGAACCAGAGCAGCTTGTCGATCCGCATGCGCGCTTTGCCGCCCGCTACCGGACCAGTTCGGCCAGCGCGGCGAATGCGCCGTGTGGCCGGGCCGGACGCACCGGCGCGGCGGGCGTTTCCCGGCGCGGCGGGCGCCAGCGCCACATGACGGGCCGGGGCGGGCCGAAGGCGCCTTCGGGCAGGGGCGGCGGATTGTCCGCGCGGAATCCGCCGAGCCGCAGCAGGGCGGCATGGTCCTTCGCCGAAAGCCCCATCGAGACGGCATGCGTCGTAGCGATCGTGAAAGGCTTGCGTCCCGCCGCCATGCGCGCGGCATGCGCTTCCCGCAGCAGCTTTTCCGCCATGTCCACGCGCAGCCAGAGATCTTGCAGGCGCCGGTAGCCGAAGGGCGCGGGCTGTCTGCGGTCGGCCTTGAGGACCGGCCGCATCGCCGGATCGGGCAGAGCGGCCCTGTTACCGGGGCGAAGGGCGGTGATTTCCCGCCACGCGGCGGCGGCGGCGGGGCGCAGCATCGGCGCGGCGACGAGATCGAGCGTGCCCACGGTGATGCCCAGCCGGGTAAGCCGCGCCCGCTGCGGCTTGTCGAGTTCGTCGAGCCCGGAGCCGATTCTCGGCACGACGCCGCCCGCTTCCACCAGCCGGATCAGGAGCGCGCGCAGCGCGGTGCCGCTGGCCGCATCGGTGCTGGCGGCCGCCAGCTTGCGCAAGGCGGCCAGCGGCTTTAGCGTTGCGTCGAGCCATTGCCCGATGGCGGAAACAAGCGTTTCGCGCGCTGGCGCGGGCAGCGTTTCAAGCTCCTGAGCGAGCACCAGGCGCGGTTTTATCAAATCCTTGCCGGGTTCCAGCCGGGCGAGCGTTTCATCCCGCCAACGGATAGCGCCCTCCGCCAGCATCAGGTCCGCGGCGCCATCGGCAATCGCGGCGGCCAGCGCGCCTGCCCGTCCGGTCAGCAGGTCCGGCACATGGCGCTCCGCCGCGGCGAGCAGCAGCTTGCGATCGTCATGTCGCACGTCGGCGTCAACCATGAAGCGAAACCCTTTCAATTTTCCGATGGATTCCCCGTCGACCCGCACGTCGTCCGCGTCCAGCGTGACGGGCAACAGCGCGGCATCGGCACCCATTTTCCGCATGAGCACGGTCGTGCGCCGGTTGACGAAGCGTTCGGTCAGCCGGGCGTGAAGCGCGTCCGACAGCCGCGCCTCGACGGCGCGGGCGCGGGCGGCCATCTCGTCGCGGGCGCGCACCCAGTCCGGCCGCTGGGCGATATAGGCCCAGCTTCGGATCGCGGCGATGCGGCCTTGCAGTGTGTCGATGTCGCCGCCGGGCTGATCGAGCTGGGCGATGGCCTGCGCCACATAGTCCGCGCCCAACTCACCATGTTGCAGATCCTGCCAGAGCCGGGCGACGAAGCGGGCATGCGTTTCCGTGCCATGCTGGCGGAAATCAGGGAGCGAGCAGGCTTCCCGGAAGCGGGCCACCTGCCGCGCGCCGCGCACGCTGTCCGCGATCTGCGGGTCTTCCGCCAGCCGCTTGAGCACGGCAAGGTCTATCGCTTCGGGCGCGGGAGCGAGTTCGGGGCGTTCCGGCGGGCGTTCCAGGTCGGCGATGAGCGTGGCGAGGCTGTCGTGGCGGGGATCGCTTTCCCGCCAGAACAGCCTGGTCAGGGGCGCGAAGCGATGTTCCTCGATCGCAAAGACTTCCTCGTCCGTGAACGCGGCGTCATGGTGGCGCGTGCCCGCCAGGGTGCCGAAAGTGCCGTCCTGCTGGTGCCGCCCGGCGCGCCCGGCGATCTGCGCCATTTCCGCCGTGGTCAATCGCCGCTGGCGCACGCCGTCGAACTTGGAAAGCCCCGCGAAGGCGACGTGGCCGACGTCAAGGTTCAGGCCCATGCCGATAGCGTCGGTCGCCACGAGATAATCGACTTCGCCCGATTGATAGAGCGCGACCTGCGCGTTGCGGGTCTGCGGCGAAAGCGCACCCATCACCACGGCCGCGCCGCCGCGAAAGCGGCGCAGCATTTCGGCGATGGCATAGACCTGCTCCGCCGAAAAGGCGACGATGGCGCTGCGCGGCGGGACGCGTGAGAGCTTGCGCGGCCCGGTGTGCGACAGCGTGGAAAAGCGCGGGCGGCCGATCACTTCGGCTTGCGGGATCAGCGCCTTGACCATCGGCTCCAGCGTGGCGGAACCCAGGAGCATGGTTTCTTCCCGCCCGCGCGCATGGAGCAGCCGGTCAGTGAAGATATGGCCGCGTTCGCGGTCCGCCGCCAGTTGCGCCTCGTCGAGCGCCATGAAGGCAAGGTCCGCGTGGGCGGGCATGGCTTCGGCCGTGCAGAGCAGCCAGCGCGCGTCCTTCGGCTCGATCCGTTCCTCGCCGGTGATGAGCGCGACCCGGTTTTCTCCCTTGATCGCGCAGACCCGGTCGTAAACCTCGCGCGCCAGAAGGCGCAGCGGAAAGCCGATGGCGCCGCTGGAATGCGCGCAAAGCCGCTCGATCGCCAGATGCGTCTTGCCGGTATTGGTCGGCCCCAGCACGGCCTTGATCCGGTGATCGCGGCCGGTCTCGGACCGAACGGGTGAAGCGTTCGCCATCGTTGATCGAATGTGGCATCGCGCAGGCCCGCCCGCAAGGCTGCCGCCCCTGTGTCGCGGTCCCGTAATCCACAGTCTTAGGCAAACCTTAACCTTGTTGGCGCAGGGCTGTTCGCAAGAGCCAGCAGGGGGTTTGAGGCGTGGCGTTTCGCCTGGCGGAAACGGACGAATATGAAAGCGGCGCGCCTGCCGCCGCCGCCATGCTTTCGCTCGGCCAGATAGAGCTGGAAACCGCTCCGCCCGATTTTCGCGGGCGCTGCGGGGCGGTCGGGGAATGGCTTGCCCGTCGTTGGCATGGGCTCGATCTCGTGCATGATCTCGCCGAGGAGATCGGCTCGGCGCGCTGGTATCGCGGGTTCGGCACGATGCTCGGCCTTTCCGCCGTCGCGCTGGCGTTCTGGCCCGATTTCACGGAAGTGGAAGCCGCCGTCGCCGTGCCCGCGGATGCCGCCGTCCGCGACGAATACCGCGCGCAGATGATCCTGCCGCTCGTCATGGGCGGAGACAGCGGCAGCCGCGTGGGGCCGACCGCCGCCGTCGTGCCGATCGCGCGCGTGCCGGAACGGGCGCGGATCGCCATGGTCGCGACATTGGGCGAGGGCGACAGCTTCGGGCGGATGCTGCAACGCGCGGGCGTGGGGGCAGACGACGCCGCGCGCGCCGCCGACATGGTTTCCGCCGCCCTGCCGCTGAGCGCCGTCACGCCCGGCACGCGCTTCCGGCTCATGCTGGGCCGCCGCGCCGCCGAGGGCGCTCCTCGCCCGCTGGAGCATCTTTCCTTCCGCGCCCGTTTCGACCTGGGACTGTCGCTGGACCGCCATCAGGGCCAACTGGCGCTGACGCGCCAGCCGATCACCATGGACACCACGCCGCTGCGCATTACCGGAACGGTCGGCGCGGGGCTCTATCGTTCCGCGCGCGCTTCCGGCGCGCCGGTCGAGGCCGTGCAGCAGTATCTTCAGGCCATCGATTCGCACGTCGATCTCGAAAGCGGGATCGCGCCGGGCGACAGGTTCGACTTCGTGGTGGACTACAAGCGGTCCGCTGAAGGAGAGAGCCAGGTCGGCCGCTTGCTTTATGCCGGGCTGGAACGCGGCGGCAAGCCGCAAGTGCAACTGCTGCGCTGGGGCAGCGAGGGCCAACTGGTCGATGCCGCCACCATTGGCGCCTCCCGGCAACAGGAAGGCACCCGGCTGTTCGCGCCGGTCAACGGGCGGATGACGTCAGGCTACGGCCTGCGCCGTCATCCCATCCTGGGCTATGCGCGGATGCATGCGGGGATAGATTTCGGCGCGCCGTGGGGCTCGCCGATCTATGCCGTGAGCAGCGGCATGGTGAAGTTCGCCGGGCGCCACGGCGGGCACGGCAACTATGTCCGGCTCGATCACGGCGGGGGCCTCGCCACGGGCTATGCGCATATGAGCCGCATCGCGGTTTCGCCCGGCGTCATGGTGCAGGCGGGGCAGGTTATCGGCTATGTCGGTTCCACCGGGCTTTCGACCGGGCCGCACCTTCATTACGAGCTTTACCGTAACGGGCAGACCGTCAACCCGGCCAGCGTGTCGTTCATGATGGCGCGCCCGGTGGCGGTCGATCCCGGCCAGATTGCCGCGTTCAAGGCGCGTCTGGCGCAAGTGAAGGCCATTCCGGCGGGCAAGGCCTTGAAGAGCCTGAAAGTGGAACAGCCCGGCAGTTGATCCGCCATTGATGCGTCACGGCGTTTGCGCCTAGAAGCGCGGGCCATGACGTCAACCAGTTCAGCAGCCTTCCCCGCCCTTCGTATGCGGCGCACGCGCACAACCGCGTGGAGCCGCGCCCTGCATCGCGAAACCGTGCTGACGCCCGCCAACCTCATCTGGCCGCTGTTCGTGACGGACGGGACGGGCGTTGAAGAGCCGGTCGCCACGCTGCCCGGCGTCTCACGCTGGTCGGTGGACGGCATCGCGGCACGCGCGAAGGAAGCCGTCGCGCTCGGCATTCCCTGCCTCGCGCTGTTTCCCAACACCCCCCCCGGCAAGCGCAGCGAGAACGGGGCCGAAGCGCTCGATCCCGATAACCTCATGTGCCGGGGCATCCGCGCGATCCGCGACGCGGTGGGCAGCGATATCGGCGTGCTGACCGACGTGGCGCTCGATCCCTATACTAGCCACGGGCAGGACGGCCTGATCGACGATGCAGGCACTGTCTTGAACGACCCGACGGTCGAGGTGCTCGTCGGCCAGTCGCTCAACCAGGCGGCGGCGGGCGCGGACATCATCGCTCCGTCCGACATGATGGACGGCCGGGTCGGCGCGATCCGCCGGGCGCTGGAACAGGCGGGCCATGCCAACGTCCAGATCATGAGCTATGCCGCCAAATATGCCTCCGCTTTCTACGGCCCGTTCCGCGATGCCGTCGGTTCGCGCGGGCTGCTGAAAGGCGACAAGCAGGCCTATCAGATGGACCCGGCCAACAGCGAGGAAGCGCTGCGCGAAGTGGCGCTCGATCTGGCCGAAGGCGCGGACAGCGTGATGGTGAAGCCGGGCCTGCCTTATCTCGATATCGTGCGCGCGGTGAAGGAGCGGTTCGCGGTGCCGGTCTTCGCCTATCAGGTGAGCGGCGAATACGCGATGATCGAGGCCGCTGTCGCGGCGGGCGCCGGCGAGCGCGACGCGCTGGTGCTGGAAACGCTGCTGGCGTTCCGCCGGGCGGGCTGTTCGGGTGTGCTGACCTATCACGCCGCCCATGCCGCGCGTCTGCTGAACGGCTGAGCGCCCATGGGGTTGCGCTGCGAGACGGAGCGGCTGTTGCTGCGCGACTGGCGCGAGAGCGACTGGGAACCGTTCTGGCGGCTGACCAACACGCCCGCCGTCATGCGCTGGCTGGGCGGCGTGCTGGACGGACGCGGCATGGCGGAAGCGCGCGGGCGGCTGGAAGGCTATGCGCGGGACCATGGCCACACGTTCTGGGTGGTGGAGCGCAAGACCGATGGCGGGCACCTTTCCGGCGAGATGCTGGGCTTCTGCGGGTTGAAGCGCGCGAATCAGCCCGGCGGGCCGCAAGGGGATTTCGAGGTAGGCTGGCGGCTGCGCGAGGATGCCTGGGGCCACGGCTATGCGCTGGAAGCGGCGCGGGCCGCGCTGGACATGGCCTTCGGGCGGTTCGGGGCGCCGCATGTCATCGCGCTGACGGTGCCGGGCAATGAAGCCAGTTGGGGCCTGATGCGGCGGCTCGGCATGCAGCGGCGTGAGGATCTGGATTTCGATTTCGACGGCTGGGACGTGGAAACGGGGCGAGTGATCGCCTATCGGCTGGATCGCGAAGCATGGCCGGCGTCCCGCGCGTGACCGGCGCGGGGAGCGGCCGGGGCGGCGCGCGCCGCCCGTTGTTCGTCGGCACGATTTTCACCGGCAGTTTCCTGCTCTTCCTCGTGCAGCCGATGGTGGCGCGCATGGTCCTGCCCATGCTGGGCGGCGCGCCCGCCGTGTGGAACAGCGCGATGCTGGTCTATCAGGCGCTGCTGCTGGCGGGCTATGCCTATGCGCACCGCCTCGCCCGGCTGCCGCTGCGGCGGCAGGTGCGGGTGCATCTCGCGCTGCTGGCCTTTGCGGCGCTGACCTTGCCCGTCACCCTGGTGACGCTGCCTCCGGCCCGGCCGGGCTGGGAAGCGGTGTGGGTGCCCGCGCTGTTCGCGCTGAGCGTGGGGCCGGTGTTCCTGCTGGTTTCCGCCCAGGCGCCCCTGATGCAGCGCTGGTTCGCCGCCGATCCGCGCGCGGGCGAGCCGTGGGCGCTCTATGCCGCATCGAACCTCGGCAGCTTCGCGGGGCTGATGGCCTATCCGCTGCTGGCGGAGCCGCTGCTGCCGCTGACCGGGCAGAGCTGGGCATGGAGCGCGGGCTATGCGTTGCTGTTCGTGCTGGTGGCGGTTGCGGCGTGGTCGCGCTGGCGGCTGCATGACGTCACCGTGGCGGCGCGGGCGGACGACGAGCGAGGGGAATCCGGCGATCCGGCGATCGGCTGGCGGCGCATCGCCCTCTGGCTGGGGCTGTCGGCGGTGCCTTCGGGCCTCATGCTGTCCACCACGACGCACCTGACGACCGATATCTTCGCCATGCCGTTGCTCTGGGTCATCCCGCTGGGACTTTACCTCTTGAGCATGGTCGCCGCGTTCGCGGACCGGCGTGCACCGGCCCGCGCGATCACGGCCCTCGCGCCGCTCGTCATGCTGGCGGGGGGCGGCATGGCGATGGTGTCGCGCCATTCGACCACGCTGGCGCAAGTGGCCGTGACGGTCGTGCTGCTGTTTGTGGTCTGCGTGGCGCTCCATGCCCGGCTTTACGAGAGCAGGCCCGTGCCGTCGCAACTCACGCGCTTCTATCTCGTCATGGCGACGGGTGGCGCGCTGGGCGGCGTTTTCACCGCGCTGGTCGCGCCGCTGGTGTTCGACTGGACGTGGGAGCACCCGCTGCTGGTCTTCATGGCCGCCATGCTGCTGCCGTTCCCCGTCCTGCTCGACTGGCGGCGGATGCGCGGGCTGGACGCGGGCATGGCGCGCTTCGCCGCCATCGTCGTCTTTCTTGTCGCCGCCTTGTTGTGCTGGTTCCTGCTCGATGTCGCCGCCGATGTGGAACCGGGGCCGCAACGCTGGGTGCTGACCGGAGCCATCGCCGTGCTCGGCCTCGCGCTGCTGCCGTGGCGCTGGGCGTGGCTCATGGTGCTGCTTGGCGTCATGCTGGCGCAAGGCGGCGTGGAGACGATCCAGGCATCGTGGGACGGGTTGCGCAAGCGCAGTTATTTCGGCGTCTATACCGTGCGCGATTATCCCTCGAGCGATCTGCGGGTTCTGGCGCACGGGACCACGCTGCACGGCGAGCAATCGACGGATCCGGCGTTGCGGCTCGTGCCGGTCAGCTATTACGGGCCGGGCTCGGGCGTCGGCATCGCTTTCGCCAATGCCGGACAGCTTGTCGGACAGAACGCGCGGGTCGGCGTGCTGGGCCTGGGCGCGGGGACGCTGGCCTGCTTCGCCCGGCCGGGCCAGCAATGGGTGTTCTTCGAGATCGACCCCGTGGTGCTGCAATATTCCCGCGACCGGACCTTCACGTATCTTCAGGACTGCGCGCCGGACGCGAAAGTCGTGATCGGCGACGCGCGGCTGGAACTGGCCCGGATGCCGGACGCCAGCCTCGACCTGCTGGCCATGGACGCCTTCAGTTCGGACGCTATTCCCATGCACCTCATCACTGATGAGGCGTTCGGCGAATATCTGCGCGTGCTTTCGCCGGACGGCATCCTGCTGGTCCATATCTCCAACCGCTTCATCGAACTGGAGCCGATCGTCGCGGCGGAAGCGAAACAGCGGGGGCTGGCCGCCGCGATCCGTGACGACGCGCCGCCTCCCACCGGGTTGCTCACGCCATCCTCATGGGTCGCGCTGGCGCGCGATCCGGCCCGGCTGGAGGATCTGCGCCGCCTTGCTCCGGCCATGGAATGGAAAGCACTTCAACCGCCCGCGCCGCGTCCATGGACGGATGACCGCGCCTCGATCCTGCCCTATATCCGCTGGCACAACATTCTGGGGAAACCATGACAGCCTCACGCACCGACGTCACCATCGCAGCCATCGACGGCAAATCTCCGCGCATTCATGACAGCGCGTTCGTCGCGCCGGGTTGCCGGATCATCGGCGATGTGGAGATCGGGCCGGACGTCTCCATCTGGTATAACTGCGTGCTGCGCGCGGACGTGAGCCGCATCGTTGTCGGCGCGCGCAGCAATATCCAGGATGGCACCGTGGTGCATTGCGACGGCCCGGACGCGCGCAATCCCGACGGTTTCCCGACGCTGATCGGAGAGGACGTGCTGATCGGGCACATGGCCATGATCCACGGCTGCGTGCTGGAGGACCGGGCCTTCGTAGGGCTTTCCACCACGGTGATGAATGCCTGCGTGATCGAAAGCGACGCAATGCTGGCAGCGGGCGCGTTGCTTTCGCCGGGCAAGCGGATTCCCTCGCGCCAGCTCTGGGCGGGCAGCCCCGCGAAATACATGCGCGACCTTTCCGATGCCGCGATCGCGGACATGCAGGGCGGCGTGCGGCATTATGTCGAGAACGGACGGCGGCATAAGGCCCAACTGGCAGGGAAGGGGCTCCATGGCCCGGCCGAAGGCTGACTGGCCCGAGGCGGCCGCGATCCGTGCGCTGATCGACGCCGAGGGGCGGCTTGCCCTGAAGGCGACGCCCGGCGCGAAAGTGGAAACGGTGGAGATCGCGGGCGGCAGGTTGCTGGTGAAGGTTCACGCCCGCGCCACCGACGGGCAGGCCAACCATGCCGTGATCGCCTGTCTCGCCAGGGCGCTGGACGTGCCGCGTTCACGCATCAGTTTGTTGCGCGGCGCAACTTCGCGCGAAAAGCTGGTGCGCGTGGAGAGTTGATTCAGGGGCGGATCGCGCCGTTCAATCCCTCGCCATGCCTTTCGCCATGCGTTCGAGCACTTCGCCCAGCGCGCCCGCGATTTCGCTGTCGGCGGGCGCGACATCGGCGATGGCGCGTTTCATCGCCTCCGCCCACTGGTCGGCAACCTGGCGGCCGATGGTGAAAGGCTGGTGCACGCTCATCATGCAGCGGCCGGGATTGGCCTCGAACCAGTCGCGCGGCCCGCCGGACCAGCCCGCCAGGAACGATGCGAGCGACGAGCGCATCGGCGTGAGATCGGGCGCGTGCATGGCGCGCAGTTCCGCATAGGCGGGATCGCCGTCCATCAGGTCGTAGAAACGATTGCAGATGGCGCGCAGCGTTTCGTGCCCGCCCAGCCGGTCAAAAGGTGTCGCGGGTTTTTCGATCGAGGCCGTCGCGTCGTGTCCTGTCGCCACTCTTGTCTCCCGTCATCGCGCATTGCTTGCAGCCTGCCTGTAGCCTCGCTTGCGGCGGAGTGAGTTGATCGAGGTCAATTCGCCGCCATCCGGCTTCGTGACGTCACTCCGCCGCGCGGCCACCGGCAATCGTTACAAAGGTCCGCGGCGGTTCAGGTTCAAGCCATGTGCGATGCGCAGAGACTGCCCGCGCGCCAAACCATTGGTGCCGCCGTGGCCCGGCCCTGGAGGAGATTGCAAGGATGAACGGGGCACATGCATCCCGATGGCCGGTCTGGCGGGCGGGAGCGGCATTGGCCGCAAGTCTTGCGCTGGCCGGATGCGGGATGGGCGAAAAGCGCGACGATCCGCCCGTGTCGCGGGAAGCGCCCACGGTTGCGCCGTCGATGCCCCTGACTATCGCCGATCCCGGCGCGACGGCGGCTCTGCGCAGCTTCGCGGGCCGCGACGCCGACCGTGACGGCTGGATTTCCGGCGCGGAGAACGCCACGGCCGAAGCGAGGATATTCCAGGCTATCGACGCCGATCAGGATGGCTCCGTCTCGGCGCGGGAACTGGATGCGGCGCGCCTGGCGCTGGGGCTGGTCACTCTGCCCGGTTCGGAAGACATCATCGCGCGGGCCGATCAGGATGGCGACGGCAAGCTGACGCTCGCCGAATGGATCGCCCATGAGGGGCAGACGTTCAAGGCGGCGGATACCGATGGCGACGGCCGCCTGAGCCGCCGGGAATATGCCGTTCAGCCCAGGCTCGACAAGATCGTTCCGCATACGCCCGCCGCCATCAGCGCGGAGGCGTCGGCGGGCATCGGCTGAGGCCCGCCGCGACTGCCCTCAATCCAGATCGCCGCTCGGTTCCGGTTCCGACCCGGCCTTGCGCGACCGCTTCGGCTTCGCGGGCGTCTTGGCGGGCTTGGCCTTTGCCGCGCGCCTGACCAGCTTCGGCGGCGCCGGAGTCAGCTGGAACGACAAGGCGCCGTCCTTCAGCGAGACATGCACTTCGCCGCCGTGGGCCAGCTTGCCGAAGAGAAGTTCCTCCGCCAGCGGCTGCTTGACCTTTTCCTGGATAAGCCGGGCCATGGGCCGCGCGCCGTAAAGCCGGTCATAGCCGCGATCGCCCAGCCACGCCCGCGCGTCGCCGTCGAACTGGATATGGACGTTCTGCTCGGCGAGCTGGAGTTCGAGCTGGAGGATGAACTTGTCCACCACCCGGCTGACCGTTTCCTTGCCGAGATAGGCGAAGGGCACGATGGCGTCGAGCCGGTTGCGGAATTCCGGCGTGAACATGTTCTTCACTGCTTCGTCGCCCGCGTCGGCCTTGGATACGTCGCCGAAGCCGATGCCTTGCCGCGCCATGTCGGAAGCGCCCGCGTTGGTCGTCATGATGAGCACGACGTTGCGGAAATCGACAGTCTTGCCGTGGTGGTCGGTCAGCCGGCCGTTGTCCATCACTTGCAGCAGGATGTTGAACAGGTCGGGGTGGGCCTTCTCGATCTCGTCGAGCAGCAGGACGCAATGCGGCTGCTGGTCCACGGCGTCGGTCAGCAACCCGCCCTGGTCGAACCCGACATAACCCGGAGGCGCGCCGATCAGGCGGCTTACCGAATGGCGTTCCATGTATTCGGACATGTCGAAGCGTTGCAGCGGAATGCCCATGATCGCGGCGAGCTGGCGCGCCACTTCCGTCTTGCCGACGCCGGTCGGGCCGGAAAACAGGAAGCTGCCGATCGGTTTGTCGGGATCGCGCAGCCCCGCGCGCGACAGCTTCATCGCGGTGGAGAGCACTTCGATGGCCTTGTCCTGCCCATATACGACGCGCTTCAGGTCGCGTTCCAGGTGCTCCAGAACCTTCTTGTCGTCGCTGGACACGGACTTGGGCGGGATGCGCGCCATGGTGGCGATCACGGCCTCGATCTCGCGCGCGGTGATCGTCTTCTTGCGGCGGCTGGGCGGAACCAGCATCTGCATGGCGCCCACTTCGTCGATCACGTCGATGGCCTTGTCGGGCAGCTTGCGGTCGTTGATGTAGCGCGCCGAAAGCTCCACCGCCGTCTTGATGGCGTCGGGCGTATACTTGACCTTGTGGTGTTCCTCGAACGCCGTGCGCAGGCCTTTGAGGATCTTGATCGTGTCCTCGACGGTCGGCTCGTTGACGTCGATCTTCTGGAACCGGCGCAACAGGGCGCGGTCCTTCTCGAAGTGGTTGCGGAACTCCTTGTAGGTCGTCGATCCGACGCAGCGGATGGTGCCGCCCGAAAGCGCGGGCTTGAGCAGGTTGGAAGCGTCCATCGCCCCGCCGCTGGTCGCGCCCGCGCCGATCACGGTGTGGATCTCGTCGATGAACAGGATGGCGTTGGGCATCTTTTCCAGTTCGGAGACGACCTGCTTCAGCCGTTCCTCGAAATCGCCACGATAGCGCGTTCCGGCAAGCAGGCTGCCCATGTCGAGCGAGTAGATCACGGCCTCGGCCAGCACGTCGGGCACTTCGCCCTCGACGATCTTGCGGGCGAGGCCTTCCGCGATCGCGGTCTTGCCCACGCCGGGATCGCCCACGTAGAGCGGGTTGTTCTTGGAACGGCGGCACAGGATCTGGATGGTGCGGTCCACTTCCGGGCCGCGTCCGATCAGCGGATCGACCTTGCCCGCCAGCGCCTTTTCGTTGAGGTTGACGCAGAACTGGTCGAGCGCGGAATCCTTCTTCTGCGCCTTGGCCTCGGGTTTTTCCTCGGCCTGCGGGGCCTGGTCCTCGGCGCCTTTGGGCGAACGGTCCTCGATCCGCTTGCCGCCCTTGCCGATGCCGTGGCTGATGAAGCTGACCGCATCGAGCCGGCTCATGTCCTGCTGCTGGAGGAAATAGACGGCATAGCTGTCGCGCTCGGAAAACAGGGCGACCAGCACGTTGGCGCCCGTCACGGTGTCCTTGCCGGAGGACTGGACGTGCAGGATGGCGCGCTGGATGACGCGCTGGAATCCGGCGGTGGGGGCCGGATCGCCTTTTTCCTGCGTCTTGAGCGACTGGTATTCCTGATCGAGATACTGGCGCACGACGTCGCCCAGATCGCCGGTGTCGACACCGCAGGCCTGCATGACGGCGGCCGCGTCCTCATCGTCGATGAGCGCGAGCAGCAGGTGTTCCAGCGTCGCGTATTCGTGGCTGCGGTCCGATGCGTGGCTGAGCGCGGCATGGAGCGTCTTTTCCAGGTTTTGGGCGAAACTCGGCATCTACGGGGTCCTCTGTGGAGGTGAACTTCGGCGTATCCGCCAACGAAGGCGCCGAAGGAACGCGGGAAACGAAACAGGTCTTGTTCCCATATGGGGAACGGATCGGGCTTTGCGAGAGAGCCCGCCCGTCACGTCGTTCGCGGCCGGAAAAGCGCGTCGGCGGCCAGCTTGTGGGCATCCGCCTTGTCGCGGTGGGCGCGAACCCTGACGATCTCCGCCTCAAGCAGCGCGATGCGGGCATCGAGTTCATCCCGCGAAAAGCTGTCCAGGCTTTCCCCGGAAAGAAGGCTTGCCGCATCGGCGCGCCGGATGGGGCGATCATCATCGTCCATTGCGGTGCAGCATCCGATGGTCTTGGCTTGCTGTCAACGGGTTAGGGCGTTAGTTCCCCCAACGCGTGATTTTCGCGCCACAGGGGTGGTAGACGGGGGCAAAGTCCGACGATGGTTCCGCAAGAGATGTTGGCCATTGGCTTCGACCGGCCGGGCGGCCCGGACGTGCTGCGCGCCGAAACTGTTCCCGTGCCTGTGCCCGGACCGGGCGAAGTACTGGTGCGAGTGGCTTTCGCGGGCGTCAACCGGCCCGACGTGGTGCAGCGGCAGGGCCATTATCCGCCGCCGCCAGGGGCATCGCCGATTCCCGGCCTCGAAATCGCGGGCAAGGTCGCGGCGCTGGGCGCAGGCGTGGAACCGGCGCTGCTGGGGCAGGAAGTCTGCGCCTTGGTCAGCGGCGGCGGCTATGCCCGGTATTGCCTGGCGAAAGCCGACCATTGCCTGCCCGTTCCCCAGGGGCTTTCTCTGCCGGAAGCGGCGGCTTTGCCTGAAACGCTGTTTACCGTGTGGCACAACGTGTTCGAACGCGGCTGGGCGAGCGAAGGCGAAACGCTTCTGGTCCATGGCGGCACCAGCGGCATCGGGACGATGGCGATCGCGCTCGGGCGCCTGTTCGGCCTGCGCGTGATCGTGACCTGCGGCGGGCCGGACAAGTGCGAACGCGCGCTGGCGCTCGGCGCGGCGCATGCCATTGACTACAAGGCGGCGGACTTCGTGGAGGAAGTGGGCCGCATAACCGGCGGCACGGGCGCCCAGATCGTGCTGGATATGGTGTCGGGCGACTATGTGCCGCGCAACTTGCGCTGCCTGGCCGACGATGGCCGCCATGTGACGATCGCGGTGCAGGGCGGCGCGAAAGCCGAGATCAACATGGCCCAGGTCATGACGCGGCGGCTGACGCTGACGGGATCGACTCTGCGTCCGCGCTCCGATTCCTTCAAGGCCTTGCTGGCGCAGGAAATCGCGAGCAATGTCTGGCCCTTCGTGGAATCGGGCCAGTTGCGGCCGGTGATGGACCGCATGTTCCCGCTGGCCGAAGCCGCCGCCGCCCATGCCCGCATGGAATCGGGCGGCCACGTCGGCAAGATCGTGCTGGAGGTGGATGATGGGTCCGCTGGTTCTTCATGAGGATACTCGCAGCGGCAACTGCTACAAGATCGCACTGACCGCCGCCTTGCTGGGCCTGCCGCTGGAGCGGGTGCGCTACGATATCCTGAAAGGTGAAACCCGCACGCCCGATTTCCTTGCGCGGGTCAATGCCAACGGACGCATCCCCGTGCTCCAGGTCGGCAGCCACTTCCTGCCGGAGAGCAACGCGGCCTGCTGGTATCTGGCGGAAGGCAGCAAGCTGGTTCCCCCTGACCGTTTCGACCGGGCGGACATGCTGCGCTGGATGTTCTTCGAGCAATACAGCCACGAACCCAACGTCGCGACCTTGCGTTTCTGGTTCCAGTTCGTGGGCGAAGCCAATCTCAACGAATTGCAGCGCGGGCAGGTCATGGCCAAGCGCGTGGCGGGCGAAGCGGCGCTGGAACTGATGAACGGGCATCTGGCTCATCGCGACTGGTTCGTGGGCGAAGCGGCCAGCCTCGCCGACATCGCGCTCTTCGCTTACACGCATGTCTGCGAAGGCGGGGGGTTCCGCCTGCACGACTACCCCGCCATATGCGCCTGGCTGCGGCGGGTGGAGGCGCTGCCGGGTTTCGTGGCGATGGGCTGACCGGATTATTGGCCGGAATTATTGTTCGAAAGCGGCGGTATCGTCCGGCGGAGTGTCCGGCTGGCTGTCGTATGATTCGGTGAAGTCCGGTTCGGGCGCGCTGTCGTCGCCCGCCGTCCTGTCGTCCGGCTCCGCATGATCCGGCGGGGCGTCCGCCTCATCGAACATGGCGTCGAACATTTCCGGGTTCCGGCTCAGTTCGTTGAACCGGGATTGCAGCCTGAAGTCGCTGGCGATGGCGACGGCGGCCAGCAGGTCGCGCAGCGGAACCATGCCGAGGTTGTTCTTCAGGATGCGATTCAGTTCGGCGCTCACTTTCCGTTCGCTCAGCACCATGTTGGGCTTGCCCATCAGCATCCGCACCGGCTTGATATCGAGGTCGGCGCGGACCACGGTGGCTTTCCCGTCCTCGACGGGTTCAAGGGTCAGGCGGATGGTCGATTCGCCTGCATCCCGGCCCGGCTCGGACACGGGGATCGTATAGAGAACCTCGAATTCGCTGGGCCTGCGCGTGATGACGCTGAGACCGGAAATCGCGCCGGCGGCTTCGGAAAAGTCCAGCCCGGTGATGGAGCCGACGACGGACGCGGGGGACTTGTCGAGCTTTACGGCGAAATCTTCCGATCCGCCGCACGCCGAGGGCAATATCGTCAGCGCCGCAAGAGCAAGGGCCTGCATCGCGTTTCGCATCATTCCCATCATGAACGGACTTTTCGCTGTTTTTCCGCGCCGCTTCATCGCGGTCAAAGTTTAATATCCTGTGTTCTCCCCCTGTTTTCCTTGCCGGACGGCGGGAAAGCGCCTACATCGGGCGCGCGACGGCCGCTCCGCGAGGGGCGGCCCTATTATTTTCAAGCGACTTTTCCGCCGGAGAAAACCCGTGACCCAGCCCACTCCGCTGATGCCTCATGCGACAGCATCGTGGCTTGTCGACAATACCGCGCTCACTTTCGAGCAGATCGCGGAGTTCTGCGGCCTGCATATCCTGGAAGTGCAGGCCATGGCCGACGATCTCGCCAGCAGCAAGTATACCGGACGCGATCCGGTGCGCGCGGGCGAACTGACGAATGAAGAGATCGAACGCGGGCAGGCCGATCCGAACTATGCCCTGAAGATGCACAAGGCGCCGGTGACGGTCAGCCGCACCAAGGGGCCGCGCTATACCCCGGTTTCCAAGCGGCAGGACAAACCGGACGGCATCGCCTGGATCCTGCGTCATCACCCGGAGATTTCCGATGCGCAGATCGGCAAGCTGATCGGCACGACGCGCAACACCATCGCCGCGATCCGCGATCGCACGCACTGGAACATCAACAATATCCAGCCCAAGGATCCGGTCACGCTGGGCCTGTGTTCGCAGCGCGAACTCGACGCCATCGTCGCCAAGGCGGCGAAGCGGGCGGGGATCGTGGAAGAAGGCGGGGACGATTCCCGGCTGGGCGATGATCGCGAGGCGCTGATCGAGGAACTGCGCGCCGAACGCGAAGCCGCCGCCAAGGCCGCCAGCGAAGCCGCGCAGGAGGCCGAGGCCGCCGCGTGGCTGGAACGCCGCCGCGCCGCCGAAGCCGCCGGCGAGGAGCCTTCGGCCGCCTGACGGGAGGCGCGCGAGGCAGCGTCCCCGCGCGGCTCAAGTTCTACTTGCCCGTCTCCTTGCTTGCGGGCACAGTCGTCCCGTGGAGAACGGAAAAGGCCCTGAAATCTGGCGGTTTCGCTATGCTCACCCTTGCGCGTGGGATCATATCTATCCGCCCATGACGATGCTGGCGCTGTTCGAGGCGAGCGTCGAACGCGCGCCCGATGCGCCGCTTGTCGATTTCTATGGCCGAGTGACCACATATGCCGAAGTGCTGGCCGAAGCGCGGGCCTTCGCGGCGGGCTTGCAGGCGCATGGCATCGGGCGCGGGGACCGCGTCGGCCTGTTCCTGCCCAATGTGCCGGTTTACCTTCCCGCCTATTTCGGGGCAATGATCGCGGGCGCGACTCTCGTCAATTTCTCCCCGCTCTACACTGCCGCCGAACTGGAAGCGCAAGTCGCCGATTCGGGCACGCGCCTGATGGTGACGCTGGACGTTCCCGCGCTGCTGCCCACCGCGCTGGAAGTGCTGCGCGAATCCTCGCTCGAAACGCTGGTTGTGGCGCATCTGGCGGACATGCTGCCCCGCCTGCAATCGCTGGGCCTGCGCATGTTCCGCCGCCGCGACATCGCCGCCATCCCCGTCGCACCGGACGTCCTGCCCTGGGCGGGCATGCTGGCGAAGGAGCCTCCCCGGCCGGTCCCGCTCGATCCGGCCGACATCGCGCTGCTGCAATATACCGGGGGCACCACCGGCACGCCCAAGGGGGCCATGCTGACGCACCAGAACCTTTCGGCCAATGCCCGGCAGGTGCAGGCGGTGGACCCGCACAAGCGCGAGCGGGACGTGATCGTGGGGGTTCTCCCGTTCTTCCATGTCTTCGCCAATGCCACTGTCCTCAACCGCACCGTGCATAATGGCGGCTGCATCGCCATGCTGCCCCGTTTCGACGCGCTGCAATGCCTCAAGGCCATCGAGCGGACGCGCGCCACGGCCATGCCCGGCGTGCCGACGATGTATCAGGCGCTGCTCGATCATCCGCGGCTGGCGTCGACCGATTTCTCTTCGCTCCGCACCTGCGTTTCGGGCGGCGCGCCTTTGCCCGTCGCCGTCAAGCAGCGGTTCGAGGAAGCAACCGGCGCCCGGCTGATCGAAGGCTACGGTTTGACGGAAACGTCGGGCGTCGCCACCACCAACCCCTATGAGGGGCTGGAAAAGCCGGGCAGCATCGGCCAGCCCCTGCCCGGCACGCGCCTGCGCCTGCTCGACAAGGAAGACCCGTCGCGCGATGCCCCGCCGGACGAACCGGGAGAACTCGCCGTGCTCGGCCCGCAGGTCATGCAGGGATACTGGAACCGGCCGGATTCCGCCGCGAACGCCTTCGCGATTCGCGGTGAGGACCGTTGGCTGCGCACCGGCGATATCGCGACGATCGACGAGGACGGCTATGTCCGCATCGTCGATCGCAGCAAGGACATGATCGCGGTCGGCGGCTTCAAGGTGTTCCCCAGCCAGGTGGAGGCTGTGATCCTCCGGCACCCTGCGGTGAAGGAAGCGCTCGTGATCGGTGTGGCCGATCCCTATCGCGGCGAAACTCCGCGCGCTTACGTGACGCTGAAACCGGACGGAGACGCTTCGCCCCTCCAACTGGCGGAATGGCTCAATGCCCGCCTCGGCAAGCATGAGCGCGTGGACAAGGTGGTGATCCGCGAAACCATGCCGCACACCATGGTCGGCAAGCTGGACCGCAAGGCCCTGCGCGAAGAAGTGGGGCGCGAGGACGTGGCGTTGGAAGACGGGGGCGGGGAAGAGGCCGCCACCCCGGCGGAGTAGCCGTTCAGGCCGATGGATTCGAACTGGCGAGCGTCAGGTGTGCCTCGCTCGAATCGTCCGCCGCCGCGTCCGCGCCCACCGGCGCGAAGCGGCCGTCGACACGGGCGCCCTGCTCGATGGTCAGCGCCTCGTAAGTCACGTCGCCTTCGATTCGCGCGGTCCTCAGGATCACAAGCTCGCGCGCCGCGATCGAGCCTTTGAGGTGGCCCGCGAGCCGGGCGCTTTCGGCGCGGATGGCGCCGGTGATCGAACTGCTTTCCCCTTGCACCAGCGCGGCGCAGGCAATGTCGCCTTCCACCGCGCCGTCGATGTGGAGGTCTGCGGTGGCGGAAATGTCGCCCCTGATCGCCGTGTCGGCGCCGAGGATTGAGAATGTGCCCGCGCCGGAAGTGCCGCGCACGGGCGCCGGACGCGGGGTTTCGCTAGTCTTGCTGCCGAACATGCCGGGCCTCCAGGAACGGGCGGGGATTGACGGGGCGGTCGTGGATGCGGACCTCGAAGTGGAGATGCGGCCCGGTAGAGCGCCCGGTGTTGCCGATGGCTCCGATCACGTCGCCCGGCTCCACGTCCTGACCTTCGCGCGTGCGGAACGCGGACATATGGGCGTAGCGCGTCATCAACCCGTTGCCGTGGTCGATCTCCACGCAATTGCCATAGCCCTGCTTGCGGCCGACGAAGCTGACCGTGCCCTTGGCGGCGGCGTAGATCGGCGCGCCGTGCGGTCCGCGAAAGTCCAGCCCGGAATGAAACGCCGCGCCGCCGCCGAAGGGGTCGGCGCGATAGCCGAAGCCGGACGAGATGAATTCGAGGCTGGCGGGAAGCGCATGGGGGATGCCGGCGAGCCCTTCCTCCAGCGCGGTCATGCGCGCAAGGCTCGCGCCCAGCCGCTGGAAGCGTGGGTCGAGCGAGCCGTTGCGGCCGGTGGAAAGACCGAGCAGCGGGCCGCCCTTGCCCGCCGTATCGTCCAGCGACGCGAGCATCGCCACGGGATTGAGACCATAGCGGCGGATGGCTTGCGCGCTGTCCGCGGCGCGGCGGTCGGCAAAGCGCGTGAGTTTTTCGACGAAGGAGAGCTGGCGCGCCTCGATCGCCGCGAGATCGCGCGCTTCGGGCAAGGCGGCGCTGACCTTGCGGATCGTGCGCTCGGCCTCGCCCCGGCTGTCGGACACGGTTTCGCCCGATTGCGCATCCGCGGGCAGTTCGCCGACATGCGCGTCGACCACCTTTTCGATGAAGTCCTGCCGCTTGGCGAGATCGCTCGCGACCGTGTCGAGATCCTTGCGATAAGTGGAAACGCGGCTCTCGGCGGACGTGACGCGGGCCTCGCGATCCAGCATCGCCAGCCGGTCGCGCGTTGCGGTATATTGCGTGACGGTCATGACTGCCATCGTCGCCAGCCATGCGAGCAGAAGCGCGCCGACGACGGCCGCGGCCATGACCTGCATCTTCGTCGTGATAGTGATGAAGCGGACCTGGCCTTGCGAACGCATGAAGAATTCGCGTTCCGGGAACATCGTCCGCAGGCGGTCCATCCGGCTGCCCGTCGCGGTGCCTTTCAAATTGCCCCCTTGTCAGGTTCTTGCCATGGTCCGATCCGACGGGGCGGCTAGCAGGCAACGGCGGCTCGCGCGAATCCCGGCGGCGGATTCACGGCAGGCGGAGCGAGTCACGCGACGAACCGATTAGTTAACGCGGCTCACCGGTATTTTACGACCACCGCTCATGCGACTCGGCACGCGGCGGACAAGGCATTACGCCTCAGGCACTACACTCTTCCGCCCATGACCATGACATGAACGCGCCATGATGCTAGGGCGCTGACCCATGACGACTGTGATTCCCGAGGCACGGCTCGATGCCATTGCCGCCAATCCCGGCGAAAGCCCTGAAAACCTGATCCGGCGCATGGCGCTGGCCGGGCGCGAGGCGCAGCGCGTGCTGGCGCGGATGAGCGATGCGCAAAAGGCCGCCGCCCTGCGCGCCGCCGCGCAAGGCCTGCGCGATGCCGAAGGCGAAATCCTCGCCGCCAACGCGAAGGATCTGGCGGCGGGCGAGGCCAACGGTCTGACCAAAGCCATGCTGGACCGCCTGAGGCTCGATCCGGCGCGTCTCGCGGGGATCGCCGATGCCGTCGATCAGGTGGCGGCGCTGGCCGACCCGGTGGGCGAAACGATCGACCGCGCGACCCGGCCCAACGGCCTCGAACTCTCGCGGGTGCGGGTGCCCATCGGGTTGATCGGCATCATTTATGAAAGCCGCCCGAACGTGACGGCGGATGCCGCCGCGCTCTGCCTGCGCTCGGGCAATGCCGTGCTGCTGCGCGGGGGGAGCGAGGCGGTCCATTCCAACCGGGCCATCCTCGCCGCGCTGCGCAAAGGGCTGGACACGGCGGGCGCCCCGGTCGATGCGGTGCAGCTCGTGCCGACGCAGGATCGCGCGGCGGTGGGCGCGATGCTGACGGCGGCGGGCCTGATCGACATGATCGTGCCGCGCGGGGGCAAGAGCCTCGTCGCGCGCGTCCAGGCCGATGCGCGCGTGCCCGTGCTCGCCCACCTCGACGGCATCTGCCATACCTATCTCCATGCGGCGGCCGATCCTGAAATGGCGCGCGTCATCGCGCTCAACGCCAAGATGCGGCGCACCGGCATCTGCGGCGCGATGGAAACCCTGCTGATCGACGCGCGGTTCCCCGAGGCGCAGGCCGTGGTGTCGGCGCTGATCGACACGGGTTGCGAACTGCGCGGCGACGCGCGCGCCCGCGCGCTCGATTCGCGCATCCTGCCCGCCAGCGCCAACGACTGGGATACCGAATATCTCGACGCGATCCTCTCGGTCGCCGTGGTCGATGGATTGGACGACGCGCTGGACCATATCGAACGGCACAGTTCGCACCACACCGATGCCATCGTCACGGCGGACGCGGCGGCGGCGGAGCGGTTCCTGAACGAAGCGGACAGCGCCATCGTCATGGTCAACGCCTCCACGCAGTTCGCCGACGGCGGCGAGTTCGGGCTGGGTGCGGAAATCGGCATCGCCACCGGCAGGCTGCATGCGCGCGGCCCGGTCGCGCTCGAAGGACTGACGACCTACAAGTGGCAGGTGCGTGGCAGCGGACAGGTGCGGCCCTGAGGGGCAAAATATCGTCGAACGTCAGGACCGGACCCAGAACCGGCCTGCTCGGCGGCAGCTTCAACCCTGCGCACGGCGGGCACCGCCGGATCACGCTGTTCGCCATGGCGGCGCTGGGGCTGGACGAAGTGTGGTGGCTGGTTTCGCCCGGCAATCCGCTCAAGCCGGATGCGGGCATGGCGCCTCTTGCCGCGCGCTTCGCGTCGGCGCGGCGGCAGGCTCGCCGCGCTCCGGTCCGCGTGACCGCGATCGAGCGCGAGCTGGGCACCCGCTATACCGTCGATACGTTGCGTAAGCTGATGGCGCGCTGGCCCAGGCGGCGCTTCATCTGGCTGATGGGCGCGGACAATCTGGCCGATTTCAGCCGCTGGCGGGACTGGCGCGGCATCGCGCGGACGATGCCGATTGCGGTGGTTGCCCGGCCCGGCTATGATGCCCGCGCCTTCGCGAGCCCCGCGATGGCCTGGCTGCGGCGTTACCGGGTGCCGCTTGCCGGTTTGCGGAACCGGAAGGAATGGAGCGCTCCGGCGCTGGTGATCTTGCGTTTCGACCCTGACGAGCGGTCCGCGACAGCGATCCGCCGGGCATGCCCGGACTGGGCGAGCCGCTTCTCCCTTTCCCGGTCGCGCGATGGCGTGACTCGCCGCCTCGTCGCCGGTCCTCGCGTTGCGGACCATGCGGGCGATTACCCGTGACACCTTTTTTCCTCCGGGCCGCACCGGCCTTCAGGACTTCACCGTTCTTGCGTATCGCGAATGACCGCGACGCCAGACAGGAGCAATTTTCAACTCCATGAATCATGCGAATCCCCAGCCGGTCTCCGCCGGCGCCGCACCGCCCCCCGATGCCGAGCCTGGCTCGCTTCATGCTCTGGTGCTGCAATCGCTCGACGACGATCAGGCGATCGACGTCATTTCCATCCCGCTCGAAGGCAAGACCGCGATCGCCGATCACATGGTGATCGCGTCTGGCCGCTCGAACCGGCAAGTCGCCGCCATGGCCGAGAAACTGGCCGAACGGGTCAAGCATGCGGGCTTCGGCTCCTCGCGGATCGAGGGGTTGCCCGCCGCCGACTGGGTGCTGGTGGATACGGGTGATGTCATCGTCCACCTGTTCCGCCCGGAAGTGCGCACGTTCTATAATCTGGAGCGTATGTGGGGCCTTGGCGACAGCCCGTCCGCGGGTTCTTCCGCTGGCGCCGCCTGAACGCTTCTTCGCATGCCGTGCTTGCCACGGCGCGGCCGCTGCCCGCAGTGGCTGAGGCGTCATGCGTCTGCATATCATCGCGCGTGGCCGCATCGGCCGTTCGCCGGAAGCCGAACTGGTGGACCGCTACACGCGGCGTATCGCCTGGCCGGTCCGGCTGACCGAACTGCCGGATACCGGCGGCGCGCCTCCCGCGCCGCTGTCTCCGGCCCGCGACGTCCTGCTCGATGAACGCGGACGGCAATTGTCGTCGGAGGAATTCGCGGCGCTGCTGGGCCGCTGGCGCGACGACGGCGTGCGCGAGGCGCGCTTCCTGATCGGCGCGGCGGACGGGCATGGCGATGCGGCGCGTGGCAAGGCCGATCTGCTGATCGCGTTCGGCGCGATGACCTGGCCGCACATGCTGGCCCGCGCGATGCTGGCCGAGCAATTGTGGCGGGCGACCAGCATTCTTGCCGGTCATCCCTATCACCGGGCGAGTTAGGCCATGGCGGGCCTGCGTTTCCGATATGCCGCGAGCGCGTTGCTCGCTCTCGCCGGGATCGGCGCGGGGGTTGCCGCCGTGGCGCAATCCACCGCCGCGCCGTCCGCTGCGCCATCCCCTGCGTTCGCCGACGCCGGGGAAACCGCGCGGGCCATGGCGCAGGCGCGCAAGGAAGGCGAGGCGGCCCGCCGGCGCGCCGAGCAGCTCGAGGCGCAGGCCACGCAAGTGACGCAGCAGGCCGAGCGCACCGCGCGGCAGGCGGCGGCGGTCGCCGCGCGCATCCAGCAAACCGAGGCGCAGGTTTCCCTGCTGGAAGGCCAGACCGTACTGATCGCGCGCGACCGGGCGCGGCTGCGCGCCCGTCTGGCCGAACGCCAGCAGCCGCTGATCCGGTTGACGGCGGCGCTCCAGCGCCTGTCGCGCCGCCCGCCGGTTCTGGCCCTGCTCCGGCCCGGCTCGATCGACGATACCGTGCATATGCGCGCCTTGCTCACCACGCTGTTGCCGCAGGTGGAACAGCGCACGGCCGCGCTGCGTGAAGAGATCGCGCAAGCTCGCCGTCTTCAGGACCGCGCCCGCCAATCGGCGCAGGCCCTGCGGGCGAGCGAGGGGCAATTGCGGGAACAGCGCCGCAACCTCGCCGCGATCGAGAGCCGCCAGCGGCTGGCCTCGCGGCAGGCGATGAGCACGGCGGACCGCGAGGCGGAGCGCGCCCTTGCGCTGGCCGAGCAGGCGCGCGATCTGGGTGGGTTGATGCGGGATCTGGACGAGGCGGGACGGTTGCGCGCGGCGCTTGCCCGGCTGCCCGGCCCGATTTCGCGCCCCGCGCGGCCAGAGGATGCCCGGGTCACCGCGACGGAAGCGCCGGTGGAAGTGTCAGACGCTCCTCCCGGCTATATGCTGCCGGTGGCGGGGCGGCTCGTCAGCGGCTTCGCGGCGGATCAGGGCGGCGGCGCCCGTTCGCGCGGGATCGCGCTGGCCACCCGGCCGGGTGCGCAGGTCGTGGCTCCGGCGGGCGGGCGCGTCGCTTTCGCGGGGCCGTTTCGCGGTTTCGGACGCATCGTGATCGTCGAGCATGAGGGCGGCTGGACGTCGCTGGTCACGGGCCTTGCCGAACTGGACGCGCGCGTGGGCGACCGGCTGGTCGGCGGTTCCCCGCTCGGTGTTGCCGGGCCGGGATCGCCTGTCGTCTCACTGGAGTTGCGGCGCGACGGCACAGCGGTCAATCCGCTTCAGTTCATCGCGACTTTATGATCGCGCGCCATCTGGCAATGTTGGGCCGGGGGGAGTATCTCTGCCGGTCAATGCTCGAAAGACACGCACGATGAACCTTGTCCGCCCTGCCCGCATGGCGCGTTTGGCCCGCGCCGCGCTTCTGGTCAGCGCTGTCGCGCTGCTGCCCGCGACGACAGCGGGCCTGGCCGCCGTGGACGGGCGTTCAGGCCCGCAATTCGGCAAGCTGATGGCCGTTTATCAGCTCATCAAGGCCAATTATGTCGAGAAAGTGGACGACGACACGCTCATCAAGGGCGCGATCAACGGGATGCTCGGCGCGCTCGACCCTCATTCCAGTTATCTCGACGGGGCCAGCCTGCAACGCCTCGAAACCATGATCGACGGCAACTATTCGGGCCTTGGCCTCTCGGTGGTGATGGATGACGGAGCGGTGAAAGTCGTCTCGCCGTTCCGGGGCAGCCCGGCGGAGCGGGCCGGAGTCAAGGCAGGCGACTACATCACTCACCTCGACGGCAAGCTCTATTACGGCGGCGACATCGACGAGGCCGTCGCGAAGATGCGGGGCGAGGCCGGGACTGCGATCCGGCTGACCATCTTCCGCCCCGGCCGCGACCAGCCTTTCGATGTGACGGTCACGCGCGGCGTCATCCGGCTCGAACCCGTCACGTCCGAATTGCAGGGCAATGTCGGCGTGATCGCGGTGAACGAGTTCTCGCGCAATGTGGGGCGCGACGTCAACGCGGCTTTGGCGGGGCTGAAGCAGCAGGCCGGCGGCAGGCTGGCGGGGCTGGTGCTCGACTTGCGTTCGAATCCCGGCGGATCGCTGGACGAGGCCATCGCCCTGTCCGACCTGTTTCTCGAGAAGGGCGATATCGTGTCGCAGCGCGGCCGCACCGCGAGCGACAACGAATTCTACAAGGCGGAATCGGTCTATCGCGGCGATGCCGCCAAGGGGCTGCCGATGATCGTGCTGATCGACGCGGGCAGCGCCTCGGCCTCCGAGATCGTGGCGGGGGCGCTCCAGGATCGCCGCCGCGCCGTCGTCATGGGCGAGCGCAGCTTCGGCAAGGGCAGCGTCCAGTCGATGTTCGGGATCGACAATGACAGCGCCGTCAAGCTGACGACCGCGCGCTACTACACGCCCAGGGGCCATTCCGTGCAGGAAGGCGGGATCGAGCCGGACATCCGCGTGCCGCAATTGTCCGACCCCGACGCGAGGGCGCGGTCCGAGCGGGCCTTGCGCGAATCCGACTTGCGCGGCCACCTCATCAACGAAGTCTCGCTGGACGACAAGCAGTTGGAGACGGACAAGATCGACGATCCCCGCTTCCGCGCCACTGCCGCCGACCTCGAAAAGCAGGGCATCAAGGATTTCCAGCTTCACTACGCGGTGGAAACGCTGCGCCGCACCGCCGGCCCCGTGGCGCGCACCGCGCAGCGGCCCTGAAGGACGGGGGGCATGGCGGTTGCCGATCCGTTGCGCGCGGCCCGGGGGCTGGCTCTGCTTGCGCCCGGCGTGCTGCTGGGCGGGGCCTATGTCAGTCAATACGGCTTCGGGCTTTACCCATGCGAGATGTGCTGGTGGCAGCGCTATCCCCACTTCGCGGCGCTCGCGCTGGCCGTTGCCGCGTGGCTGCGGCCGCCGGGAACGGCGCTGCTGTGGTTGGCCGCGCTGGCCTTGGCGGCGACCTCTGCGATCGGCCTGTTTCACGCCGGTGTCGAATACGGATGGTGGCAGGGACTGACGGCCTGTTCGACGGACCTGCCAGCGGGCGGCGATCCGCTGGAAGCTATTTTCGCCACTCCGCCGGTGCGCTGCGACGTGGCGCCGTGGAGCCTGTTCGGCGTGTCGCTGGCGGGCGGGAATTTCCTGTTCTCCGGGCTGGCCGCTGCGGCGATAGCGGCCTTGCTGGCGCGGGGGCACGGGAAGAAAGGACTTTCAGGATGACTGGCCGGATGATCGGCGGCAGCGAACGGGCCCGGCGCAGCGCGCGGATGTTGCGGGTCGACCAGGCGGGCGAATACGGCGCGACGCGCATCTATGCCGGGCAGATGGCGGTCATGGGCACGCGCGGCCCGCATTCGTCCGAGATCGCGGGCATGGCCATGCAGGAGGCCGATCACAAGGCGCGCTTCGATGCCCTCATCGCCCGGCGCGGCGTGCGCCCCACCGCCTTGCAGCCGGTGTGGTCGGTCGCGGGCTATGCGCTGGGGGCGGCGACGGCGCTGATCGGGCCGGAAGCGGCCATGGCCTGCACGGCGGCGGTGGAGACGGAGATCGACCGTCACTATACCCGGCAGCTTGACGAACTGGGCGACGACGATCCCGAGCTTTCCGCGATGATCGAGGAATTCCGCGAGGATGAGCGCGCGCATCGCGATGCCGCGCTGGCTGCCGGCGCGGAACGGGCGCCCGCCTATCCGGTGTTGAGCCGCGCGATCCGCATGGGCTGCCGTCTGGCGATCCGGCTGTCCGAACGCATCTGAGCGTGCCGCGCAAGCGCGCCGGTGCCAGCTTCAGCTATCATTCACGCGCCCTCCACCCTATATCGGGGTGACGTATCCCGGTCCGCGAACCGAACAGGAGTGTCCTTCGTGCAGCGTCTTGACCTTTTCCGCCGTGCCGCCTTTTCCTCGCTCGCCGCGCTGGCCCTGGCCGCGCCCGCCGCCGCGCAGGACGGCGACGAACGCGTCAACCAGTTGATCGTCTATGGCGAGGATCCGTGCCCGGCCTCGGCGGAAGGGGAAATCACGGTCTGCGCCCGCAAGCCGGAGGCGGAACGCTATCGCATTCCCGAAGCGCTGCGGTCGTCGTCATCCGCGCAAAACGATGCCTGGAACAACAAGGTGCTGGCCTATGAAACGGTCGGCAAAACCGGCGCGCAAAGCTGCACGCCGGTGGGGCCGGGCGGATGGACTGGCTGCGCCTCGCAGCTTATCGGGCGTGCCTATGCCGAGAAGGACAGTGACCCCAGCATCCGTTTCGCCGATCTGATCGCAGCCGAACGGGCAAAGCGTCTTTCCACGATCGACGAGGATGCGGCGGCCATGCAGGCGCGCGTCGAACAGGCGGAAAAGGAAATCGAGGCACGCGAACGCGCCCGGCAGGAAGCCGCCGGCCAGGATACGCCGCCACCCGGCCACTGATCGCTGCAAGGAGGTGGCGCACAACCGCTCCCGGCTTCACATCTTGGGCTTCACATCTTGCGAAGCTGGTTGTGCACATGCGCGAGGTATTCGCGCATGTGTGTCGCCGTCTGTTCGGTCAGCGCGATAAGATCGCGCCTGCGATCCTTGGGGTCGGTCCACCGGCGCAGCATTCCGGCCTCGGTCATCTGGCGCACCCAGCGCAGGGCCGTGCTCATCGGCACGGAAGCCGCGATGCACACGCTCGATACCGAAACCTGCTGCTTTTCCAGCGCGGCGCGCGTGAGGTCGAGCAGGATGTCCCATGCCGGATCGGCGAAAAGCTCGCTCGGGAAATAGCGGCCCCGCATGCCGCGCGAGGCAATGATGAGCCGTAGCGTGGCGGCGATCTGCTGATCCGTCACCGGGCCTTCCGCGGCGGCTTCGCCGTTCTTGGTCTCCAGCGCGGCGACGAGCCGCGTTAGCTGTTCCCCGAAACCGTTCAGCGCCGCGGGCGATGCCGTGGGCGCGCGCGCCGAGAGATAGCGCATCGCCCGCCGGAGGGCGGAAGAATAGTCGTCGAACGAGAGCGGCTTCGACAGCAGGTCGACCGCTTCCAGATGCAGGCTGCGGATCGCGATTTCGGCGGTCGGCCGTTCCGTGAGCACGATGGCGGCGACCGGCCGCCTGTCACCTACGCGGACCCGCGCTTCCTCAATCCGGGCCAAGCCGCCGGAACCGGGCATTTCGACGCAGGCGAGAACGATCTGGATCGCGGGGTTGCGCGCGATGAGCTCCAGCGCCTCGCGTGAGGACGTGACGCCGTGGTGCGGATAACCCAGTTCCGTCAACATGGCCGCGCAATGGCCGACCACCTTGGCGTCGCCATCGACGACCAGCACCGATGGCATGGCGAGTTCGGCACTTTCGATCGTTTGTGAAACAGGCGCGGCCAATGCCTGACTTGCCATTGGTCATGCTCCTCTGAACCTTGTGTGCGCAGTGCCTCAATCGTTTCGCGCGTGCGTCAATCGGCGCAAGATGAAACGTGCCTTGTTTGAGATTACTGCCATTCTGGCATCGCAATGGCAAGACAGGCGCCTGACCGGGGTGGCCGGTTGCGCGCCTTCAATGTGCGAAAGCAGTGGAGAACTTGCGTTTGCCCGGCATATCCGGCCGTGGCTTCCGCCTTGCGGGAAATCGCCTGACGACCAGTCGTTAAGGAACTCCCGGTTGTCCTCCAGAATGGTCAATTTGCTTGTGGGGCGAAAATAAGCGAATGAAAAGCATGTGGTAATATCCTCATGCGCATGGCCGGGCATGCTGGTCGTCCCATCATGACGTTCTGGCGGTGTGCGGTGCGGAGCGTCCATGGATACCCGGCTCGCCCCGTTATTTCGCCACCCGCCGGGGAGGCCTTGCGGACCGTGCCGGAGTCGATTGTGCCAGAATCGGACTGATCGTCGCCAAAATGGGGGCGGTGTGCACTCGCTTTCCTATTTTCATGTGTTAAATGCATGCGAGATTTGCAGGTAATTCTTGCATGAGGTTGTTTGTGAGCCAAGCCGTTCCCGAAGCCGGATCCGGTCCGCGCCCCGCCATGCGGGAAAGCGCGACCGGCGCCGCGCGTCCGGCGGAGGCAGGCGCAGGACAGACAGGCGCAGGACAGGCGGGCGGGGGGCAAGTGGGTCTCAACGGGGCGGACCAGCGCTGGCGGGAACTGCTCGACCTCGATGCCCGGCTCAACGAGCAGAAGGGCGTCCGCCTCCTCACGCCGGAAGCGCGCGTTCTCCTTTACCTCACGCTTTCGGGGCCGGTTTCGGTCACGTCCGCCATGCAGATCGCCGGAACGTCCTATCGCGGTTTCTACGCGGTGCTGGAGCGGCTCAGGCAGGCGGGCCTTGTCGCGACGACAAAGGATGAGCAGGATCAGCGGGTCCGCCGCCTGCAACTCGCGCCTTCGCTGGTCGTGACGGGTCAGGAGCCACGGTCCTGATGGAACATTGCCATGACTTCGCAGGCGGCCCGGCGCGGCGTGATGTCGTGCCCGATGGCATGGACCGCGTTCGCGGCTCTCGAACAGCCGGGCCTGAAGCAATCAGACCCCGAACAATCAGGCCCCAAATCAGGATCGCCGACTTGATCGAACGAAGAATCCCCGTCGCCGCCGCGCGCGCATCGCGCCGCGCGCTGTGCATGGCGCTTGCCGTCGCCGCCGCGGTCCCGGCGCAAGGCGTTCTGGCGCAAGATGGGCCACCCGTCTCCGTGGTTCCTTCGGCCCCGCCTTCCGGTCCTTCATCGGCTCCGGCCGGCGCGCCGCGTCCCGAACAGGTGGCGACCTCGGAAACCGCGTCCGGCGTCACCATCCCCGCGCCCGCCGCCGCGTCCATGGCGAGCGAGATGTATGGCCCGCCGGAGCCGAAGCAGCGGCATGGCGATCTGCCCGATGTCGCGTGGCCAGAGCCGCCCGGAGGCGTGCCGCCCGCGCTGGATGAGGCGATCCGCATCGTCACGAAGAACTATCCCTCGGCCACGGCGGCGCGTGCGGCCTTGCGTGCGTCGGCCGCGGACGTGCGCGCGGCGAAGTGGCTGCGCTTCCCTTCCGTCTCCGCCAACGTCGACTATCTGGACAGCAATAATTCGCCCGTTCCCCAGCTCGTCGTCGAGGCGCCGATCTGGTCGGCGGGGCGCATCGGCGCGCGCATCCGCCGGGCGCAGGCGGGCGAGGACGCGAGTTCGGCCGAATATGTCGAAACGGTCAAGACGCTGGCCGCGACCACGGCGCAAACCTACTTCCAGATCGCCGCGCTGACCTTGCGCGAACAGCTTCTCGCCGACAGCGTGAAGGAGCACAACCGGCTGGTCGAGACGATGGAGCGCCGCGTCCAGCAGGAAGTCAGCCCGCTGGCGGACCTCGAACTGGCGCGATCGCGCGCCGCGCAAATCGAACAGCAATACACCTCCACGCGCGCGCAGCGGCAGACGGCGCTGCGGATCATGGCGGAGCTCGTGGCCGATCCCAACTATGACCTCGGCCCCGTGCCGTTCTATGATCCCAGGCTCGAACTGCTCAACACGGGGATGCTGGAAGATCAGGCCGCGGCATACGATCCCACGCTCCGCCGGTTGCGCAGCGAGGCCGATGTCGCCCGCGCGGACGTGGACGCGACCAGGGCGTCGATCTTTCCCCAGCTCAACGCCCAGTATTCGTATGACGACTTCTACAAGAGCCGGGTCGGCGTCTCGCTGCGGGCCCAGACCAGCGGCGGGTTGAGCCAGTTCGCCCAGGTCGAAGGCGCGCGCCAGCGGGTGCAGCAGGCGCTCGAGAAGGCGCGCGTCGCCGAACAGGAACTGCGGCGCGAAGTCGCTAGCGATCTCATTCAGTTCGACTCGTCGCGTGAACAGGCCACGATCTCGCTCGGCGCGGCCACCACCGCCTCGCGGGTGAGCGAAAGCTATATGCGCCAGTTCATCGCCGGTCGCCGTTCGTGGCTCGACGTGATGAACGCGCTCCGCGAGGCCGTCAACGCGCAGATCACGCGCACCGACGCCGAGATCACGGTGATGTCGACCGCCGTGAAGCTGCTTATCGTATCCGGCCGCTGGCGGCCGGAGTTTCCGCAAAACTCCCAGTCGCTGCGCGACTGAACCACGCAACGGGGCATTGAACGTGGCCAATTCGATCATTTCCGCCATTACGGATCTCGCGCGGATGCGCCGGATCGAGTTGCGCCCCGGGTGGGCCGACGGCGCCGCAAGCCTGAGCGATGAGAGCGAAGGCGCTCTCGACGCCTATTGCGAAGCGATCGGCTGGGCGCCTTCCACGGCCTATCGCGACGATCCGCGCGCGCATGAATTTCCGCTGCTTGTCTATCACAATGCGCATGGCTGGGCCGTCGCCGAGCAGATGGAAGGCAACGGCCGGCTGCGCGTGATGCGCAATGGCATGCCCGTCGTCTGGAGCGATCTGGATCAGGCCCGGCTTTACGATCTCGTCATTCCGCTCCCGGCCGGCAAGCAGGAATTCGACAGCGCCTTCGACGTGTTCAAGGCCGCCATCCTGCGTCGCAAGCGTGCGATCGTGCTGGCGATCGCGGCGACTTTCGTCGTCAACACGATCGCTCTGGTGACCAGCCTGTTCTCGATGCAGGTCTATGACCGCGTCGTGCCGCGCGGCGCCTTCTCCACTCTGTGGGTGCTGGTGGTCGGCGCGGTGGTGGCGCTGCTGTTCGACTATGTCCTGCGCGTGATACGCGCGAACCTGCTGGAAGACGAGGCGATCGGCATCGACACGGAAGTGTCGGAGTTCTTCTTCTCGCGCGCGGCGTCCGTCCGGCTCGATGCGCGGCCGCCCTCGATCGGCACGACCGCGGCGCAGCTCAAGTCGCTCGAACAGGTGCGTTCGATGATGTCGGCGGGCGTTATGTTCACACTCGCCGATCTTCCCTTCGCGGTCGTCTTCATCGGCGTGATCGTGATGCTGGGCGGTCCGATCGCGACGGTGCTGGCGGTGGCGCTCCCGCTCGCTATCATCGTCGCCATGATATTCGCGCGGCTGATCCGCAACGACACCATGCGCAGCCAGATCAGCAACAACCGCAAGAACGGCCTGCTCGTCGAATCGCTCGACGCGGCCGAAACGGTGAAGGCCAACCGGGGGGAATGGTTCCTGCTCTCCCGCTGGAGCGCCCTGCTCGACGAGCTGCACGATTCCGAATTGCCGGTAAAGCGGCTTCAGGCGAAAGCCGGGTCGATTTTCGGCACGATGCAGCAAATCAGCTATATCCTCATGATTGCCTGGGGTTCCTACGAAGTGTTCGAGAACAGGATTTCCATGGGTGCGCTGATCGCATGCTCGATCCTTGCCGGACGCGTCAACGGACCGCTCGTCGGGCAGTTGCCCAACCTGCTGGTGCAATGGAGCTATTCGCGCTCCTCGCTGTCCATGCTCGACGCCATCCTCGCGCTGCCGACCGACAAGCCGGCCGACCTCGACCAGTTGCGGCCGAACCGGCTTGCGTCCACGCTCCGGTGCAGCAACGTGGCCTTCGCCTATCCCGGCGCACGCGAGGGCGTGGAAATCCCCGCGCTGGAATTCGCGGCGGGACAACGCATCGGCATGATCGGCGGAGTAGGCTCCGGCAAGTCGACGATGCTGAAGATGATGGCCGGCCTCTATGCGCCGCAGCAGGGCCAGATCCTGATCGACCGGCTGGATATCCAGCAGGTGGCCGACGATGTGCTGCGCCACCATATCGGCTATTTGCCGCAGGACTATCGTCTGGTTAACGGCAGTCTGCGCGAAAACCTGCTGCTCGGCATTCCCGATCCCGGCGACGACGCCATCATGGCCATGGCCGCGAAGACCGGGCTGGATTCCCTCATCCTGGCCCACCCGCGCGGACTGGACCTCACCATCAGCGAGGGCGGGCGTGGCCTTTCGGGCGGCCAGCGTGTGCTGACGGGGCTGACTCGCCTGCTGCTCGCGAAGCCGAAACTGCTGCTGCTTGACGAGCCGACCGCCAATCTCGACGTCGATACCGAAATGAAGGTGCTGCGCGCGCTCGCCGAGCAGATTTCGGCGGAGACGACGCTCGTGATCGTGACGCACAAGCTGCAGCTCCTCAACCTTGTGAAGCGCGTCCTGCTGGTCGCCAACGGCAGGATCCTGATGGACGGCCCCACGAACGATATCCTCAAGCGGCTTCAGGCCAAGCCTGCCCAGACGCAGGGGGCGGCGCAGGGGACGAAGGGGCAGCCGGTGAAAGTGCAGGTCGCGCCGCCGCAGCCCCAGCCGGCCGCGCCGCCGCAGGTCAAGGTCGTGCCTGGGGCCGCTCAGGTTTCGGTCCAAGCCGTGCCGCGGGTGCCGGAGCCTGAAGCCGCAGGTTCATCCCCGTCTTCGCTTTCATCCGATCCCGAAAAGCAGTCCGGCACGCCGGGCCCGGACGCCGTAGGAGCCAATTCGTGAGCATTGCCGCAACTCTCAAGCGCCGGGGCATCGACCAGTCGTCGGTGCTGATCGTGGGGATCATCGTGTTCTTTGCTCTTGTGATCAGCTGGGCGTTCTGGGCTGAGCTGGATCAGGTCAGCCGCGCCCAAGGCAATGTCATTCCCGCCGGCCGCGTGCAGGTGATCCAGAGCACCGACGGCGGGCAGATCACGCGCATCCTCGTGCGGGAGGGCGACGCCGTGAAGAAGGGCGAACTGCTCGTTCAGCTGGATCAGACCAAGCTGCGCGCATCGGTCGGCGAAGCGCAGGGCAAGGTGGCGTCGCTGATGTCGACGATGGCGCGAATCAATGCCGAACTGTTCGAGCGTCCGCTGTCGTTTCCTCAGGAGGTCAGCACGTTCCCTGAATTCATCGCCAACCAGACGCTGCTCTATCAGAAGCGGCGGCAGGCGCTTCGCGACCAGATCGGGGCGCTTACCCAGATGCGCGACCTGATGCAGCAGGAGCTGACGATGAACCTGCCGCTGCTCAAGCAGGGGGACGTCAGCAAGGCCGACGTGCTTCGCCTCCAGCGCGGCGTGGCGGATATTGAATCCCAGATGGTCAATGCGCGCAACAAATACGTCCAGGATCTTCAGGCCGAATATACCAAGACCGAGGAAGACCTGGTGACGGCGCGCGAAATCCTCGCCCAGCGGTCCGACGCCCTGTCCGATACGGAAATCCGCGCGCCTGTCGACGGCATCGTCAAGAACATCCGGCTGACCACGCTGGGCGGCGTCCTCAGGCCGAGCGACGAGGTGCTGAGCATCGTGCCGACGGGCGAGGAACTGATCGTCGAAGCCAAGATGTCGCCTTCCGACATCGCCTACGTGAAGGTCGGGCAGGACGCGAGCGTGAAGTTCGACGCCTATGATTCCTCGATCTACGGTTCGGGGAGCGGCAACGTCACGTATGTTAGCGCCGACACTCTGTCGGAACAGACGCCCCGGGGCGAGGAACTCTACTATCGCGTGCACATCAAGGTGGACACGGCCCGGATGAAGCCCCACCGGCGGGGCGAAAAGATCGAGATTCAACCGGGCATGACCGCCACGGTCGAAATCCTCACCGGCAAGAATACGGTCTGGCACTACCTGACCAAGCCGATCAACAAGACGATGAGCGAGGCGATGACCGAACGCTGACGCTTCGTGGCGGCCTGCCCCCCGGCAAGGAGGGCGGGCTTTCGCCGTTCAGCCGCCGCCATGGGGCATGGTCCCGGCCGGGTTCGTCAACGGATTGTCGCAAAGTGCTGCCGGATCGGCTTCGGATCGTCGCACGGTTCCGGTCGCCCCGGCGCTCCGCGCAAACGCGAGTCGATGCCGTTAACCCGTCATGTTTGATGAGCCGATTGATGTAAGTGCAACGGACTCTGCGACAATGTTATGCGAGCCAATATCGCTAAAATGGTAGTATTATGGCGATAATAGCTTTGGCCAAGTGCCGAATGGCTTGATAACGCAAACATCGCAGGGACCAGATTTTTCCCCTGCTAGCTTCCATGTTGGGGGAATAAATGAGCAAATCAGTCGTACCGGCGGCAGGCGTGGCCCATGCTAAGCACCTTGTTAGCAACAAGAAATTGATCAAGCGCCCTGAGGCCAGGAAGTCCGCTGAGGACGAGCAGCAGGCGTCCGACCACAAGGATGCCGACGCACACGCGGTGCAGACTGCGAACGCACAGAATCACGAATTGTCGATGTCGGAGGCCCCGCTCGGCACTTTTTCTTTCGCGAGCGCGCTCGCCGATGCGGCCGCCGGCACGGCGGCGCTGGCCGTTGAAACGTCCGCCCAGGACGATGACGGGTCGATGGGTGAAGAGCGCGACGGATCTGGTCCCATCCTGCTCGTTGCGGCCGGCGGTCTGGCGATTGCTGGCGGTGTCGCTGCGTTCAGCGGCGGCGGTGGCAGCAAGAATCAGGCGCCGACCGCCGCCGCGACTCAGGCGATCACCACGGACGAGGATACGCCCAAGGCGGGCAATGTCTCGGCGACCGACCCCGATGGCGACGTTCTGACTTACGCGGTGACCACGCAGGGCTCGAAGGGTTCGGCGGCCATCACGTCGACCGGCGCTTTCACGTATACGCCAAATCCGGACGCCAACGGCAGTGACAGCTTCACTGTCACGGTGACTGATCCGAAAGGCCTCACTGTCACGCAGACGGTCAACGTCACTATCAATCCGGTCAATGATGCGCCGCGCGCCGGTAACGACAATACCACGTCGCTCACGGTTGCAGAGGACACCAGCGGTGTCGTCGTGATCTCCTTCACGGATCCGGAAAACGATCCAATTTCCTTCACCGTCGACGCAGGGCCGAATCACGGCACTTTCGCGCTCGTCGATGGGGAAAACGTTTATACGCCCGCGCCTGATTACAACGGCAACGATAGCATCACGATCACGGTTTCCGACGACAAGGGCGGTTCGACGACCTATACGATCGCCATCACGGTGACGCCGGTGAATGATGCGCCGGTCGCGGACGCCTCCCAGGATGTCAGCACTGTCGAAGGCGCGTCGCTGGCTGTCGTGGTCGATGCCACGGACGTTGACGGCGATGAGCTGGCGTATTCCGTTGAGGAAGGGGATGGCCCGGCGCATGGCACTGTCACTGGCGGAGAGGGCGGCCACTTCACGTATGTGCCGGCCGCGGACTTCGTTGGCGAAGACAGTTTCACGGTAACGATCGACGACGGCAACGGTGGCACGATCACGCAGATAGTGAGCGTGACGGTGGATCCCGCTTCGATTTCGCTGGATGTGGGTAAGGCAAGCGATGCGGCGCCGGTTTCCTTCAATGCGGCTGGTGGCGATTTTGTCTATACCGATGACGCGGCGGTGGAGACTCATGTTCTTCTCGCCGGCTTCGGAGCGGGCGATTTCATCCATGTGACCGGGGCCGACGGCAAATACAGCTTCGGCACCACCGGGGATGGCAATGATCTCCTCATTTACGGTTCGGCGGCCGATGTCGGGAAAGACAATATCATCATCATCGAGGATATTCTCGTCAATCCGGGTTTCGTCACGGATTATGCTTCGGCAGTGATTGCGGCTGGCTACCAATTCATGGATTTTGCGTAATTTAGGCACGGCGTCGTAAGGCGTCTTCTCAGGACTTTCAGGGAGCATACCAAATGGCCCGTCTTTTTCTCTCCTCTGGTGAAACCTACGGCACTGTCGGCGGTTTCCAGAGCAACAACGTGTTCGGCACTCAGGGTGCTGAAACGGTCTACGTTTCGGCTGAAGGCAAGGCGATCTTCGATCCGACCTTCAAGGATGGCGGCGATGTCATCAACATCGGCGGCCAGGCCGGCATCTATGATGCGTTCCTGCTCGGCACGAGCCTGGTTCTCGTCGCGGACAATGGCGCGCGCATCGAGATTCCGTTCGGTAACGTGGGCGCCACGATCAATTTCGCCGATGTCTCGCGGGTTCTTGTCATCAATGGCCCCAACAGCATCCTGCTGGGTGACCAGGAGATTTTCACAACCGCCACTCAGGACAACCCGGTCGACGTGAATCCGGCGGCTCCCCTGCCGGGCAATACGTATCTCCTGCTTCCCACGCTGGACAATCTGACCGGCACGGCCGGCAATGATACGTTCCTCGCGGACAAAAACACGCTGAACACCGGGGACATCCTCAACGGCCTTGGCGGCAATGACACGCTTGTCATTTCGGTGGGCGGTGACGGTTATCACTTCAGCGCACCGACGCTCAACAGCGTCGAAACGGTGCGCGTCAACGCACCCAACGTGCCGACCGCCAACATCGTTATCGACTTGTCGAACAGCGATGGCGTCAACACGCTGCAATCCTACCAGACGACCAGCTTCGGTGGGGGGGCGGGCTTGGTCCAGTTCCTCGACATTCAAAATGTCAACGGCACCAAGATCGATATCATCGATACGAATGTCGATCACGTCTTCACGTATGACGCGGTTAACGCCTATCAGGCGGGGTCGCTCAATGACATCGCCGACATTCGGCTGCAGGAAGTGCGCTGGTCGAATATCTACCTGGGTAACCAGGGCTTTGACTCTTATTCGTCGGACGTTGAAGTGGTCAATCTGACGTCGGCGGCTCGTCCGGGTCAGGTTTCGAGCACTGCGGAGAATCTTCTGGACTCGCTGTGGGTGGGTTCCGATTTCGATACGCTGAACATCTTTGGTGATGATGAGGCCGGTCATGCGGATCTGGTCATCTGGGATGTGCTGGACGTCAACGTGCGCGTCATTGATGCCGGGACACTCGATGCCGATCTGGCGCTGTGGGTGAACACGGATGCCGACAATGATCGGGTGGGCATTACGAATACGCGCATGCCTTTCGAGCTGTTCGAGTATACCGGCGCGTTGCAAAGCGACAGTCTGTATCTTGAGCGCACGGGCAATGCCGATATCGACCTGAACAGCGGCGATGACTGGTTGCATGTCGATGGCAACGGCAATCTCACGGTCGTGGGCGGTACGGGTAACGATTTCGTCGAGATTCATGCCTATACGGACGACGGCATTGATGACGGTCGCCATGATATCTCGCTGGGTGACGGTGATGACTGGCTGGAGATCGCGGGTCTTGACGAAGACGGCTATTTCGCTCCGGCCAGCGTCAACGATTATGACACCCTGATCGATGGCGACGGCGTGACCACTGTCGATGCAGGCGCGGGCAACGATTCCGTCGCGATCTACAGCTACGGCGATTACGATATCGCATTGGGCGATGGCGACGATGATTTCCTCCTCAATGACGAGGATTCCATCTACGGCGATAACACGATCGACGCGGGCGCCGGCAATGATGTGGTCGTGGCCTGGAATGTCGGCACCAGCGTAGCCGATTTGGGCGCGGGGAATGACTTCTTCGCGGCGATCGGTCATGGCGTGCGCGACGTGGTCGCCGGCGCGGGCGACGATACTGTCTACATTCACGGTGACGGCGACCATACCGTCCAGGGCAACGACGGGAACGACAGGGTCTATATCGGTCTGCGGGACATCGATCTCAATGGTGTGAACGAAAGCCCCGATCAGTACAGCCCCGCCGCATCGACGCCCAATCTTTTCGATTATGTGCTCCCTTATGATGGCCATCTTTTCGAATCCGAAGTCGTGGGCCGTCATGACGTCGATCTGGGCGCGGGCGACGACTTCCTGCTGATCAATGGGCCGCGTGTTCCAGACGGCAATATCGACAACGACGATCCGGCGCTGGTGAGCACTAGGATTCTCGGCGGTGATGGAAACGATACGGTTGTCGTCACGGCCGATCATTACCTCGAAACCGATCTTGGTGCCGGCAATGACTTGATCGACATTCGTGCCAAGGATTTGTCGGTCGACGATACTATTGCGGGCGGTGCCGGCCGCGACACGCTGGTCCTGCGCAATGACAGCTACTCGCCCATCGACGGGCGCGTGCTGCAGTCGGAAACGGTCCACACCACGGGCTTCGAGGTTTACGACCTGCGCAACAACAACATCACCCTGGCGGTGACCAACAACATCATCGAGACGGCCGAGGACAAGAACTTCACGGTCATCACCGAGCACGCGGATACTTATCCGTTGCCGTCGCTGACGCTTCTGGCCGATGCCAGTACGACAGTGGCGCCGTTCTTCAACGGAATGACGCAGGCGCAGATGGAAGCGGTCGCGACTGACTGGCGCAACGGCGTGTATCTGGAAGCGGCCGAGTATATCAATGCCTGGGGCACGGGTACCAACCCGCCGCCGCCGATTGCTGCGACTCAGCAGGCCATTTACGATTATTACGAGCAGTTCGGCACGGATGCTGACGAATTGGCGCAGGCCATGACCGATCTGATCAACTGGATTGATCTGGAGATCGAATTCAACGTGCCCAATTCGGTCGATGAGAGCGAAGGCCAGTATTTCTTCGTCGCCGATATTCCCGGTGCGCAGACGATCGACATCACGAATATCACCACGCCGCAGTATTTCTTCACGCTTGAAGGCGGCAATGTGCGTGACATCGTGATTGCCGATGATGACAGCATCAACAGCCGTTCCACGCTGCGCTTCGACTCGCTGGCCCTGGGCGCGAACTCGATCGAAGATACGCTGCGGGTCGTCGACGGCGCAGAGATCACGGCCGCCGACTTGCGCAACGTCACCGGGCTGGAACGCATCGAGCTGGTCTCGACCGGTTCTTCGGGTCCGCAGACCTGGAGCATCGCGCTGACGGACAAGGTGATCGATCAGACCACCGGCGATGCGCCGCTGATCATTCATGTCGATGACGATATTCCGGCCGGCAGTGAGCTTTATATCACGCTCGACGCATCGGTTCCGCTGGCGTGGAATAATGTCTTCATCGAGCGCAACGCCAACGTGAAAGTCTATATCGACGGCGTGCTGGTTACTGAGCCGGACTTCAATAACACCGATTACAATTCCGGCCCGGCAGTGATCAGGGTCGTCAACCAGCTCAATTTCACTGCGACCGGCGATAATCTTGTCGGCGGTGATGGCAACGACACCTTCTTCTCGGCATCGCTCGACTTCATCGAATCAGGCGATTCGGCGGAGGGCAACGACGGCTTCGACACGCTGCTTCTGGACTTCGCGGTCAACAATCCGACCGCGACGCTGGAAGACATTTTCGAAGGCGCCAATATCGTCGAGATCGAGAAGGTCCAGTTCGACACTGGTAACAACGTGCGGTTTGACGGCATTGGTGCCGGTTACATGACCGATCTGGAAATCGTGGAAACGGGGTCCGGGAACGATGAGTTGACCTTCGCGCGACAAGGCCTGCTTTATCAGCTCAATGCTGGCAACGATCTGGTCGAGCTCGCGCCGGACAATGGTCCGTCCTATACGACCGTTGAAGGCGGCGCCGGTCTCGATAGCGTCGAAGGCAGCACCAGCGGCGACGAGATCGAAATCGACAGCGTCGAATATGTCGACGGCAATGGCGGTAGCGATGTGGTCCGGCTTGCAAGTTCCGCCAGCAATGCGCCTGGCAAGCTGCTGTCGTTCCTCGACGTGGAAACCGTCAACGGTTCGGATGAAAGTGACAATATCCATGCCACGTCCGCTGCGGGTGCAGTGGAAGTCAACGGCGGCGACGGTAACGACACCATCCGCGTCGGTGGCGGAAATCCGTTCTATACGGGGCTTGCCAACACCTTTGCCGCCGATGTGACGGTCAGTGGTGGTGACGGGGACGACCTGATTTATGTCGATGCGTCCGACGTGGCCAACGTATCTGGCGGTGATGGCAACGATACGATCGACGTTCATGCCTATGACGGCGCGAATGGTCCCGGCGGAAATTCGGGCGGCGATGTGACGGTCAACGGCGGCGACGGCGACGACCTCATCACGGTTAGCGCGGAAGACGATGTGTCGGTTCTGGGCGGTGCCGGTAATGACACCATTACGGTGGCGCCGCGCAGCCGGGATCTCAATGGCGATGGCGATACGGTGGATGCCAACGAAGGCACTGTGACTGTCGAAGACACGTATGTTGACGGTGGTTCCGGCAATGACGTCATCAACGTCACGGTCGATGACGATCTCAACGTCCATGGCGGAAGCGGTAACGACACGATCGTCGCGACGTTCCACAACATCAACACCAGTTCGCCGACGTTGTATGTCACTAACGTATCGACTGTCACGGGCGGCGACGGCGATGACAGCATCACGGTCAACCTGTTCGAGCAAGCGGGCAGCGTGGCCAGCCAGGCGACGGTTGACGGCGGTGCGGGCAACGACCACATCACCATCAATTATGGCGCCGGGACGGACATTGCTGCCGGTCTCGATCACACCGCGACCGTTTCGGGTGGTGACGGCAATGACACGATTGTGGCCAACACCATTGCGGATACGGCAACGACGATCATCGGCGGCGCTGGTAACGATGTGATCACTCTGCTGGCCACCTCTGAATCGGATGGTTTCGATGAGATCATCTTCGGGAACATCGCGTACAACTTCGCCCAGGTGAAAACCACGGACACCCAGGGTCTCGATACGATTACCGGTTTCGTGTTCGAGGATCCGATCCCGGGCGATCCGGCTCCCGATGTCGGGGATTCGCTCAACTTCACGGCCTTCCTCGGTACTCAGATTTCCGGGGACAACCTCGTCACCGCGCCGGTGCCGTGGACGGGCGGTGCGGTTGCGGCCGACAACGCGGAAGGTCCCGCTATCGTGGTCCTCTCGCGTGCGGGTTACACTCTGTCCGCTGCGGACTTCGGTGCGAACGGCACGGGTGGCCCCATCCAGATCCATGACAACGGCAAGGCCGTGGTGGTGGTTCAGACTGCACCCGCGCAATACGATGTCTACTATGTGCAGGACATCTCTTCCGGCGCCGGTCAGACTTGGGCTGTCGACAAGGTCGCGGCCGTGACCGGGTCCACGGCCGTGGGCATTGAAGAGGTCATGGACAATCTGCTCGACGGGCTGACGGTCAATAATCTGGATCTCCAGGTGCTTTCGGCCTCTGAAGCCGGCCTCACTGTCCTCGGCAACGATCTGGGTGTGGTAGACTCCAACCAGCTCAGTCTTGTGACGTATATCACGGCTCAGGATGGCGCGGCGCCTGGCGACATCAATGACGGCAGCCCGACCAACCTCGCTGTGACGGTGCCGCCGGTTGCCGGTTCACACCAGTTCATTGAGCTGGTGCTGGAAGACAATCTCGCGAATACCGCTGATTCCGGCTATACGCTGGTGCGCGGGCTGGCTACCGACAGTGAGCTGAACGGTGCTGACACCGCACAAGTGGCGGCAGGTCGCTCCGGTATCTTCTACGGCTTCGGTGGGGACGATACCATTCGCGGCACGGAAGGCGCGGACTCCATCTTCGGCGGTGCGGGTAACGATCATATCGTTATCGTCGGCAGCGTGGGATCGGAATATCTCCCCGTTGCGCCTGCTCCGGGTCTGGGGGGTGTCGAAGGCAATCTCCTGCTGGCACGCGCCGGAACCGATGTGGTCGCTGGCGATTACATCAACGGCGGACTCGGGACAGATACGCTGCATGTTTTCGGCACGGCGAATCTCAGCCTCGTCAACGGCGGCGGCTCGCTGCTAGTGGAAACGCTGACGATTTACTCGAACGTCACGCTGACGCGTGAGCAGTTGTTCTCGCTGGATACGCTGGCAGTCGAAGGCGATGCACCGCATTACCTGACGATCACCGGCCTCAACCCCGGCGAAACGCAACAGCAGGCGTTCGAAGCTTGGTTGGCGCAGGCCGGGCATCAGGCGATGGATGATATTACGGGTAGCGAGGTGATCATCGTCGGCGGCCAGGCTTATACGGCCGCAGAGATCGAAGCGCTTGACGATGAAGTTGTTGGGCCCCCTGCCGATGTCGAGTTCGATGTGGGTACAGGCGATCAGTCCGTAGCCGGCGATCCCGACATTATCTTCACGGGAACGTTTAGCGGTGCTCAATCGAATAATAGTATCGCTGTCGACCTTGATGGCGGCGTGCTTGATTTGAGCGCGTTCACCTGGTTGACGGGTGGCATTGAGGAAAATAACACCAACAGTGGCACTCAGAACTTCAATGGCACAATCAATCCGCTTGAGACTAACAAAGAGTACGAAGTTAATCTGAACGGAAAGCTTGCTTTGCTGTCTGGTAACAACCTTTCCTCTGTAGATGAGGCCAGTGAGATTGCCAATCGGTTTGGAGATGACGAGCCGTTTGACTTCACCTCTGCCGGTGATGATCGGGCGCTCGTGATCTCAGGATCATCTTCGTCTTCGACCGCATATCTGTGGTATATTAACAGCGACAATGGTACTATTAATACCAACGAGGTTCATTTGATCGCAACGATCAATCTCGGGACTGGTTATAATATCACGAGCTTCGAGGCGGCTAACTTCGCGTTTGCATAAAGGTGAATGCCATCTTTCCCTTGTAATCAGGGAATGATGAGTGCCAGAACCCCATCTCCCCTAAACGGGGGGGTGGGGTTCCTTTTATTAAACCGGCGTAGGCCTTTTATTCGGCTCATTATGAACATTCTTCTGGTTCATCAGAACTTCCCCGGGCAATTCAAGCATCTCGCGCCAGTGTTGGGCGCGTCGGCGGACAATTCCGTCGTGGCATTCTCGATGCTAAAGTCGCCACCGTCGATCCCAGGCGTGGCGACGGTCAGTTATCGGCCCGGCCGGGGAACGCATCGGGGAACGCATCCCTGGGTGCAGGATTTCGAATCGAAAGTCATTCGGGGCGGCGTGGCGATGAAGGCGGCGCGCAAGATGCGCGATGAATACGGCTTTGCGCCGGACGTGATTTTTGCGCATCACGGCTGGGGTGAATCGCTGTTCCTCAAGGAGATTTGGCCGCGCGCGAAAATGCTGGTCTATACGGAATGGTATTATTCACTGCATGGCGGGGACATCGGGTTCGATCCGGAGTTCCAGGAGAACGACGAGGAGGCCCTGGCAAGGCTTCGCCTGAAGAACGCGCACAACCTGCTGTCAATGGAAATGGCCGACGCGGCGCTTTCCCCGACGCAATGGCAGGCGGATAGCCATCCGGCCTGGTTCCGGGACCGCATCAGCGTGATCCACGATGGCATTGATACGCGGGCAGTGGCGCCCCGCGCCGATAACCCGCCGCTCAGGCTTGTCATCCCGGCCGATCCCGATTGTGCGATCGCGGGCGGGGAGGTCGTGCTATCGCCGGGCGAAGAGATCGTCACGTTCATTAACCGCAATCTGGAGCCCTATCGGGGCTATCACATATTCATGCGGGCGCTTCCGGATCTGCTGCGCAGGCGGCCGCAGGCGAAGGTCGTCATCGTGGGTGGAAACGAGACGAGCTATGGTGCCAGACCGGAAACGGGAACGTGGAAGCAGAGGTTCCTGGACGAGGTTCGCCCGGATATCGATCTTTCCCGTGTCTATTTCCCGGGTAAGATCCCCTACTCCGCATTTCTTGCGCTGATGCAGATGACGACAGTTCATGTCTATCTGACCTATCCCTTCGTCCTCAGCTGGAGCCTGCTGGAAGCCATGGCCTGCGGTGCGGCGGTGGTCGCCAGCGATACGGCGCCGGTGCGGGAAGCCGTCACGGAGGGTCAGACAGGGCGGCTGGTCGGCTTCTTCGAAAAGGAGCGGCTGATCGATACTGTTTGCGAACTGCTGGAAGACAGGGAGCAGCGCCAGCACCTGGGTGCCGCCGCGCGTCGGCATATCGTGGAGCACTACGATTTGCGCACCCGCTGTCTGCCAAGGCAACTGGCACTCATCAACGAAGTCGCTTCCCTTTGATACAACCGCCGCCGGGTCACGCGGCGGAGATTTTCACTGGACAATCCCGTCCGATCCCGGCTTAGACGCCTCTGGAAACAGGTAAAAAGGAAATCAACAGATGCTTATCGACGGTTTCGGCACGGCGTCGCTTGTCAACGGGGTTCTCAGGATCGAACTGGTGACTCGCAATGCCCGCGGAAAAGATGAAACCACAGGTGTGCTGGAAATCCCGGCCTCGCGCATTGCGCTGGTTTCCGCCAGCTTCCAGACGCTTGTGACCGAACTTCGCGACAGGATTGCGGAGCATCAGAAGGGCGAGGAAGCGCAGAAGGACGGGCAGGCGCAAGCGGCAGAGAACTGATCGGGGAGAAGGCGGCTGCCCCTTGCGAACCGTTGCCCGCATCACCGGGAGCTATGACCGCTCCGAAGACAGGATCCGGCTTGCCGTTCTGGACGATCGGGAGCAGCCGCTGGCCTTGTGGCTCACGCAATGGCTGGCCAATCGGCTGGTGCGGGAAGTCCTTGGCCTGTTCGGCAGGCAGGCGGAACAGATGACGCCAGCGCCGATCCCGGCAGGGCAACGGTCGGCGGTGCAGTTTCTGCAGCAGACCTCCGCCGAACTGCGGATGCAAAAGGTCTCTCCCGTCCAGACACCGCCCGACACCGTGCTGGGTCTGGTGACGGCCATCAGGATCAGGCGTCGCCAAACCCGTTTCATTCTGGAGTTTCATTGCGGCGCGGGGGAATGCGGCGAGGATGAAGGCGTGGCGCTGCCGCTCGATGCGACGGAGCTGCGGCAGTTCATGCGCATTGTTCATCGGCTTTACGGCCGTGCGGAATGGCCCACGGCGGGAATCTGGCCGGACTGGTTCGATGAAGGTGCACACAAGAAGCTGCTCGCGCCGAGCCAGATAAATTGATCGCCGGGCCGTATACATGGCCGGAACCGTGCGCGCCGGCTTTGGTGTGAACTTGCCATGACGCGCAACCGCAATATCTTCGTTCCGCCTGCTGTCCATCAAGCCTGGACCATCCCCGGTTGGCGAGTGGCCCTGACAGACAGTATTCACGAGCTGGGGCGCAAGACATGAGCAAACGCAAAGGCATTATCCTCGCCGGGGGATCGGGCACACGTCTCTATCCGCTGACGCAGGGCGTGTCCAAGCAGTTGATGCCGGTGTTCGACAAGCCGATGATCTACTATCCGCTCAGCACGCTGATGCTGGCCGGGATCCGCGACATCCTGATCATCACCACGCCCGCGGATGCGCCGCAATTCCGGCGTGTTCTGGGCGACGGGTCCGCGTTCGGCATCGCGCTCACTTATGCGGTGCAGCCCAGCCCGGACGGTCTTGCTCAGGCGTTTCACATCGGCGCGGATTTCGTCGGCGCCCGCCCCAGCGCGCTGGTGCTGGGCGACAATATCTTCTACGGCCACGGCCTCCCGCGGCTGCTCGGGAATGCGAATGGCCGCGCCAGCGGGGCGAGCGTCTTCGCTTACCGGGTCAACAATCCCGAAGCCTATGGCGTGGTCTCATTCGACGCCGGGGGGCGCGTGGAGACGATCGAGGAAAAGCCGGCGCAGCCCAGATCGAACTATGCGGTGACCGGGCTTTATTTCTATGACGGCACCGTAGTCGACCGTGCGCGCGACCTGAGGCCGTCGCCGCGCGGCGAACTGGAGATCACTGATCTCAACCGCCTTTACATGGAGGAAGGCGCGCTCTCGGTCGAGATCATGGGGCGCGGCTATGCCTGGCTCGATACCGGCACGCACGGTTCGCTGCTCGATGCGGCAACCTATGTCCGCATCACCGAGGAGCGGCAGGGCCTCAAGATCTGTTGCCCTGAGGAGATCGCCTGGCGGCAGGGCTTCATTGATGATGCCGCGCTGGAAGCCATCGCCCAGCCGCTGCGCAAGTCGGGTTATGGCGAGTATCTGCTGCAATTGCTGATGCGGAAGGGGTCGCCGTGAACGTCATCGAATGCGCCATTCCGGGGCCATTGATCCTTGAACCGAAGGTGTTCGGTGACGAGCGCGGTTTTTTCATGGAAAGCTGGAACGCCGCCGCCTTTGCCGCGATCGGCCTCGATCTCGCTTTCGTGCAGGACAACCACAGCCATTCCCGGAAGGGCGTGCTGCGCGGCATGCATTTCCAGAATCCCGGTCCGCAGGGCAAGCTGGTGCGAGTGGTGCGCGGCGCCGTGTTCGATGCCGTGGTTGATCTGCGCCGCTCCTCGCCGACTTTCGGCAAGTGGGCCGGGATTGTCCTCTCGGCTGCGAACAAGCGAATGTTCTGGATACCTGAAGGTTTCGCTCACGGCTTCCTCACGCTCGCGGACGATACCGATTTTCTCTACAAGTGCACCAGTCCCTATGCGCCGGAGCACGAATGCAGTCTTGCCTGGGATGACCCCGCCGTCGGCATCGCCTGGCCGCTCGACGGGATGGAGCCGGAACTTTCGGCCAAGGATGCGGCGGGTGTCGCATTGGCCGGTGTGCGGGCGTTCGCGTGAAGGCGCTGGTTACCGGCGTCACCGGGCAACTCGGCAGGGCGCTGCTGGCAACCCGGCCGGAAGGCTGGAACTGCGTCGCGCTCGATCGGCCTGCGCTCGATCTCGCCGATGCCGATGCCATCGTCCGCGCGGTGGACCGGCACCGGCCGGATCTCGTGCTGAACGCCGCCGCCTATACCAGGGTCGATCGCGCTGAAAGCGAGCCTGACATCGCTTACGCGATCAACGCCGGCGCGCCTGGCGCTTTCGCGAAGGCGCTGGCCGGATCGGGCGGGCGGCTGGTCCAGGTCTCGACCGACTTCGTGTTCGACGGCGCGAACGGGCGCGGCTATTGCCCTGAAGATCCCAGGAACCCCCGGTCCGTCTATGGCGCGAGCAAGGCCGCTGGCGAAGATGCGGCTGGACCGGACGCGATCGTGGTCCGCACGAGCTGGGTCCATGCGGCCGGTGGCGCCAATTTCGTGCGCACGATGCTGCGCCTGATGCGCGCGCGCGAAACGCTGGGCGTTGTGGCTGACCAGATCGGATCGCCCACCTGGGCCACGGGCCTTGCATGGACGCTGTGGGGCCTTGCCGCCAGGGACCGGCCGGGCATCTGGCACCACCGCGATGCCGGTGTTGCGAGCTGGTATGACTTCGCCGTCGCCATCGCAGAGGAGGCACATGCACTCGGTCTGCTGGAGCGCATTCCTGCGATCGTTCCGATCGCAACGGCCGACTACCCCACACTCGCGAAACGCCCGTCGTTCTCGGTGCTCGACGTATCGGCCACGCGCCGCCTTCTCGGCGACCCGCATGTCCACTGGCGCACCAACCTGACGAAGATGCTCGAAGAGGAAAAGGCCCTTGGCTAACCTGCTCGTCACTGGCGGTGCCGGCTTCATCGGCGGCAACTTTGTCCATTACTGGGCCAGAACGCATCCCGACGACGCGATCATCGTGCTCGATTGCCTTACCTATGCCGGCAACCGCGCGACCATCGCGGGTGTGGAACAGGCGGAACTTATCGTTGGCGACATCCGCGACACCGGCCTGGTCGAAACCCTGTTGCGTGAGCGTGCCGTGACGACGCTCATCCACTTTGCCGCCGAAAGCCATGTTGACCGGTCAATTACCGGGCCGGACGTGTTCATAGAGACCAACATTATCGGCACCAACAGCCTGCTCAAGGCCGCGCGCAAGGTCTGGCTCGATAGTGGATCGGGGATCGAGCACCGCTTCCACCATATCTCGACGGACGAGGTCTATGGCTCACTCGGCCCGAACGACCCGGCTTTTTCCGAGACCGCGCGATATCAGCCGAACTCACCCTACTCCGCGTCCAAGGCCGCGTCCGATCACCTCGTGCGCGCCTGTCACCACACTTACGCGTTGCAGACGACGACGACTAACTGCTCGAACAACTATGGGCCTTACCACTACCCGGAAAAGCTGATCCCGCTGTTCGTGCTCAACGCGCTGTCGGGCAAGCCGCTGCCGATCTACGGCGATGGCATGCAGGTACGCGACTGGCTCCATGTCGAGGATCATTGCCGCGGCATCGAGGCGGCGCTGAAGAACGGCAAGGCAGGCGAGACCTATAATATCGGTGGCGGAGAGGAACTGCCCAACATGGCGGTGATCGACCGTATCTGCGCCGAAGTCGACCGCGCCTTTGCCGAGATCGAGGGCCTGGCTGAACGCTATCCGCACGCCCCTGCCGCCTGTGGCCGCCGGACGAGTGAACTCAAGACCTTCGTCGAGGACCGCAAGGGCCACGACCGCCGCTATGCCATCGACGAGACCAAGGCCCGCGCCGAGCTTGGTTATGTGCCGCGGCATGACTTCGAGACCGGCCTGCGCAGCACCTTGCGCTGGTATCTCGAAAACGAAAGCTGGTGGCGCGGGCTCTTGCCGGAAAGATCTTCATAACGCATTTTCGAGGCGGCCGTTTACGGTCGATGGCGTGGAAATCCCGGCAAGACAAGGAAGTGGACCGCGATTTTGATTCAATCAAAATCGCGGTCTGGTGAGTCAATTGACGGGTTGGACCATCGGATTCGATACAAACTTCACACCTTCGGAACGAACGACCGGCGGTTGTTCCAGGCGTTCGACCGGAGCCGGTGTATTCACCACCGAAGCCTGAGAGGGGGAGGCGGGAACGGGCGCATAGGTGGAGCGAAGCGGAACCGGAGGGCGGCCATGGCGGCGTTGTAGTTTCCGGGGCCGGCGGCCGATAACCCAATGAGCTATGCGGCCTGACTGTGTTGTAATGCCGCCGCCAGGCTTCGATCAGGATTTTCGCCTCGGCCAAGGTGTAGAAGATTTCGCCGTTGAGCAGCTCGTCGCGCATCGAGCCGTTGAAGGACTCGCAGTAGCCGTTCTCCCAACTCGAAGCTCAGGCGGGCGGTCAGGGCCAGGGGACACTTCCCCAGCGACGAGGCCGCCACCAAGCTGCTCTATCTGATCTTGAACCGCTCCGAGAAAGAGTGGAAAATGCCACCTCGTGAGTGGTCCATGGCAAAAGCCCAGTTCGCCGTCATCTTCGGCGAACGCTTCATCAAGGCCATGGCGGCATAATGTTCAACCGCCCGCCCACACACGGAAATCCTGACAGTCCCGAACTGCTCAACGAGACGCTGTTCCTCAGCCTGGCCCATGCCCGTGTCGAGATCGCGGCTTGGAGGGATGACTACAACCGGGAGAGACCGCACTCATCCCTTGGCTACACGACACCGGCGGCGTTCGCCGCCGAACTGGATAAGCAATGGCCTGCTTCGCTCCGCCCTACGGGCTCCGCTACGCAGCCCATTGCTTCAACCGCGCTCATGCGCAACAACGCGGCTCGGCTCTAACCCCAGCTGGGGGAAAACTTGGGGTCAGGTCAGTGCGCCTTCGGGTGCGCGAGATCATCCGGCAGGTCTGCGACGAGATGGGCGTGACAATCGTCAACGGCGCCCTGTCGCGCGATCACGTTCACATGTTCGTCGAGATACCGCCGCATGTCTCGGTCAGCGACTTTGTGCGCCGCGCCAAGGGGCGGTCATCACGCAAAATCCAGCAGGAGTTCGAACATATCCGCAAGCGCTACTGGGGGCAGCGCTTCTGGCAACGCGGCTACTTCTCGACAACATCCGGCAACATCACCGACGACATCATCATGCGATATCTCGACCGCCATACCCACCAAAACGGCTTCAGCCCCTCCGCATGATCCTACCGGCGTCAGCCGGTCAGTCATTCAGCAGAATCGGCGCGCGTGTTGTCTCAGGGAGGCTCCACCGAAGCAGACCGCTTGCACTCTCTGGCCATGACGTGCCTCCCGAGTCGGTTAACACTTCATCAACAATTTACACTCGGTTCGTCGCAACGGTCGAGTCGAATCTTGCGTCAAGGGATGGGGTTTGTGCTTTTTCGGGACTTGCTGGCCTCATTCTCCTATAGAGTACAGACGGATATTAAGAGAAGAACTGTTCTTTTCTTTACAGGATTTTACCTTCAGACGAGGCTATCAATACTTTCTGCCTGCAGACCGTCCTGGAAATATGGTCGACCCGCAGCGGGGCCTTCGCCGCCAGGCATGGCGATGCCTGGCCTGTTGCCGGCCGACCATTCGACGCGGCCATGCCCGCAAGAGGGAAGAGGAACGGCGTTTGCGAGCCCGGCGAGGTTTTCGCCGGTTCGACAGGCATTGATGCGCCTTGACGAGGGGGCTAAGGGGGGGGCAGCGAAGCGTCCAGCTTCCGATTCCCTCCACAGGAGATTAGCTTGTCCGGTAACATCGCCAGTATTGATTGGGCGGCCGACCCCGAGAATATTCAGGTTCCCGTGCGCGCCGATTGCGGCCATATCTTCCCCGTGGCGGTTGCGCGAATGCTCGATGGCGGCGAATTCACTTGCTTGGTCTGTGGAGCAACCGATCGCTTCGACGAGGAAGCCCTGCGCGTGGCGCGTCAGGAAGTGGCCGGGCTACGCGAGAAGAACGGGGCGAACAGCTTCACCAGTCTCATCGACGAAGTTCTGGCAAAAGCACCTGGAGGCAAGGCTCCGTCCATCGGCTGACCTGATCATCTGATCATTCCGCTGCATCTATAAAAGCGATGCGGCTTCGCGTATTTCGGCGATGCCGCGCCGTCCGTCGATGCGGTCGAGCTGGACGATCACGTCGACCACGCTGGCCGTGTAATCGAGCGTTTCCCGCCGGGTCAGGCCGATGTTGCTTTGCATGGCCATGAGCGCGATCTGTTCCAGCGCGCCGCGCGGACTGTTGGCGTGGACCGTGGAGAAGCTGCCGGGGTGGCCGGTGTTGATTGCGCGCAGGAAGCTGACGGTTTCCGTGCTCCGCAATTCGCCCAGCACGATGCGGTCGGGCCGCAGGCGCAGCGCGGCCTGAAGGAGATCGTCGGCCGAGACGCGCGCTTCGCCCGTGTCGCCCTTCACGGCGATGAGGCCGACGCCGTTCTCGCCGGGCAGTTTCAGTTCGGCGGTGTCTTCCACCAGCACCACGCGCTGATCCGCCGGGATCGCTTGCAGCATGGCGTTGAGAAACGTGGTCTTGCCCGTGGACGTGCCGCCGGAAACGAGGATGGTGCGCCGCCGGGCGATCGCTTCGCGCAGCCAGGCGATCGGCTGCCGCGCGGGATCAGGCATGGCCCGTTCGCGCCGAGGCGTGATCGGGCCGCGATCGTAGGCGTCCAACCCCAGATCGAGCAGGCGATGCCGCCGGATCGCCAGCGCCCAGTGCCCGCGCGTGGCGGGCGGACCGCACAACTGGATGCGCGCGCCCGCCACGCCGTTTTCGGCGGGCAAGGTTGCGGCCAGCAGCGGGTGCTCGCGATTGATGCCCTGGTGGCTGATACGCGCAACCTGCTCGGCCAGGCGCTGAAGCAGCCGGTCGTCGATTTCGGGCACCGCCATGCGCCGCATCCCCGGATGAGCGGAATCCTCCACCCAGACCTCGCCGGGCCGATTGACCATGATCTCCGTGACGGTCTCACGATCCAGCCACGGGCGGAACGGGGCCAGATAGGCGTCGAGATAGACGCTGCCGGAGCCGGGAGGGGGCGGGGCGGGGGATCGGGCCGCCGTCAACGCCGGGCCGCTTCCGGCGCCGTCCGCCGGGTCGACGATATGAAGCGCGCCAGTCATCGTGTCACGACACGCGCGAGAAATCGAGATCGCGTGCGGTGAATACCCGGATCGGCTCGCCCTGCCGGATGCGGATCGTCGGGCTGATCTGGCCGTTCTGGCTGACCGCCGCCGCCGCCGCCGATTGCCCGCCGCCCGCCACCACGACGCCCGCGTTGCCGGTGATCGCGGAAAGCCCGCCGACGACCGAGAGCAACATGGCCGATCCGAAACGCTCGAAGAAATGGGAATCGACCTTGCCCTTGAGGCCGGTCTCTCCGCCGAAGCCGATGGCGGGCGAGGCGATGGCGACGGACACGCCATCGGGCCGGATCACGCGCGTCCAGATGACATAGGCGCGCTTCTGGCCGCCCTGGACGCCGCTCTTGTACTGGCCGATGAGGCGCGAGGAACGCGGGATGAGGACGCGCGCGCCATCGAATGAGCGCACGTCCGCGCTGATGACCGCGCGGACGAAGCCGGGCACGTCGGTGTCGATGGCGGTTTCCAGCACGGCCGGGATCAGCGTGCCCTGCGTCACGGTGGTGCGCGGATCGAACGAGGCGGAAGCCGTCGCCTTGCCGCCGCCGACGCCGCCCAGCCGGGCCGCGAACTCCTCGTTCGCATTGCCGCCGCCTTCCTTGCCATCCGCCGGAATGCCGGGAACCGGCACGGCGGGGAGCGCGCTGGCATCGAATACCACGGTGGGCGAGGCATGGGCGTTCGTGCCCGGAGCGGGCGCGGCGGCCGCTTGTGGCGGCGCGGCCAGCACCGGCGACGGCGCGGGTGCGGCAAGCGGAGCCGCCGGGGCTGGCACGGATTGCGGTTGTGCGGGGGTGGAGACGGGCGATACGGCCGGAGCCGGAACAGCGCTTTCCGCCTGCGGCCGCGCGGCGGTTTCCCCGTCTTGCCGGGCCGCGTTGAGGCCGAGCAACGTCGCGGCGCCGAGCAGGCCGACCACGGCGATTCCCGCCGCCATGCCCAGTCCCTCGCCCCGCTTGCGCTGGGATACGGCGGGAAGCACCGCGCGGGTCGCGAGGTCGATCACCTCGGCGCCCTGGCCCTCGCGCGGGTCCGTCTCCCGTTCCGGCGCGCGCCGTTCGCGGATGCCCGCCGCGAAGAGTGAAGCCGAGTTCCGCATGTTTCCTACTTCTCCGCCCTAGCCAGCGATGCCGCCGCCGGGGGCGGAGCATCAGGCCGCAGGTTCCGCAAAGTGGCCGTCGCCTTGCCGGAGCGCAGCACGATCTCGCGCGGCACGCCGTCGACGACGATCACGTCGCCGCGCACCGCGAAGTTGACCGGGCCTTCCTCGCCGCGTTCATTGCGGATCAGGATGGCGGGCGCGCTCTGCCTCCCGGCGAACTGGAGATACGTCGCCATGCCGTCGTCATAGACGCGCAGGGGCAGCAGCTTTTCCGTGCCCTGCCTGCGCCACGCGAAGTTGAGGCTGGCGGGGTCGACGGGCGTCGCGGCGGGATCGCCAGCCATCAGCGCGCTTTCCGCATCGGTGAGCCGGGAGACCGAGGGCGCTTGCTCCGGCTTTTCGTCGGCATAGGCGAAGCGCAGCATATAGACCGGCCGGTTCTGCGGCGCGGCGACCAGATCGAACAGATAGGTGCGCTTGTCGGTCAGCACCGTCATGTTGGTGCGCGCGTTCGCCGCCAGAGGCTTTACGAACAGAACGTCCGCGCGCTTGTTGGGCGTGATCTGCCACTTTTCGGCATCGCCGACAGCCACGTTCTCGATCAGCTCGCGCTCGCCGAAAGTGATCGTCGCCTGCACGCCGAGGCGGCCTTCCACGCGCACCACTTCTTCGGAGTCGTAGCTGCGCGTGACGAGGCGGTTGTCATTGGCATGCAGCGGTGCGGCAGCGGGGAGAGTGGCGGCAAGGGCGGCGGCGAACACGGCGGCCCGGTAGGCAGGTTTCATCGGATGAACTCCCTGGCGCGCGGTGGCGCGGCGCGGAAACGGCTGCCGATGCCCCGTCCGCGCGATTGCGGCAGGATGGGCATGGCGGGCGATATGGCCAGCGCCGGGGCGGGCGCCGCCGGGCGGCGCTGGGCGGATGGCGCGGCGGCCTCCACTGTCATGGGCTGGACGGAGAGGCCGGGTGCGGCCCGGCGAGGTGAAGCATTGTTCGCGATAGCCGCCATCGTCGCGGCCGGAACAGCGGTCGTCGAAGCCGTGGCGATATGCGTTGTCGCGGAAGCAACCTCGCCGCGCCGCTCGCGCGAACCGGCAAGCCCGAACACGCTCCACGCCGACACCATCGTGCCCGATACTTTCAGCAGCATGGTCATCAGCGCGAGGTGGACCGAGGCGATGAGGAACAGCGCCAGCGCCGCTCGGCCGCTCACGCCGTCCTCGCCGACCAGGGCCGCGATCACGGGCACCAACATTTCTACGGTCACGCCGCCGCCGACCACGACGAACAACGGCGTCACCGCCGTCATCACCACGCCGCGCAGCCAACCCGCCGTCAGTCCGCGCGTCGTCTTGAATAGCCCCAGCACGATGAACACCGGGCCGACCGCGAGCAGCACGGCCAGCGCGATCCGCGCCGTCACCAGCACGCCCACGGTGCCGAGCAGCAGCATGAGCGCGGCCAGCCACATGAGGTTGGCCGGCGTGAACGATCCGGCGCTTGCTTGCCCAGCCGCGCCCTGTGCGCCGCCGCCGGCCATCTCGCCCGCTTGCGCGATGGCGGCGAAGATCAGGTCGATGCGGTCCGCGAAGATCTGCGTGGCGGAGCCTTGCGCGCCGCTGAGCACGCCCGCGATCTGGTCCGGCGCGCCGGTGGCGAGGTTCCACATCACGCCCTGATAGGCGAGCCAGCTCGTCGCGAAGGTCAGCACAAGGCCCAGCGTCATCATGCGGGGCGTCAGCGCGGATATGTTGAGCGAGGCCCGCCCGGTCAGCAGCAGCACCGCGAAGCCCGCGATGTAGAGAGTGAGCAGGATAGTGAGCGCGGGGGCCAGCGCCCCTTGCGCGCCGAACAGGCGGCCAAAGGCGCTGGCCGTCATCTCGCCCGCCATGCAATCGACCGCGCGCAACGCGGGCGCGATTCCTGCCGAAGCCGATGCGACGAGAGTTTCGCAGGCGCTCATTCCGCCGCCTCAATCCATGCCACGTCGCCGCTGTCCCACTCGCCGGGCCAGGGTTCTCCGGTCAGCGGCCCGAACCATGTGGCGGGGTCGTCGCCATGCGTTTCGCGCAGCGCGTCAAGCCGCCGCACCGTGCTTTCGCGGCCGGACAGCACCGTCAGCACTTCGGGCATACCGGACAGGTCGAGCCGGGCGACCACGGACGTGTCACTCTGGCGGATCAGGAAGCAGCGGCTCTGTGCGGGCAGGCCCCGGATCACGTCCAGTTCGTGTTCGGTCAGGCCGAAGCCCTCGCAATAGTCCTCCGCCCGCGCCCGCACGTTGGGCATGAAGATCATCGTCGCGGTCTGTTCGACCAGCGCCGATGAAATCCGGCTGTCGAGCGCGTCGCGCGCGCTTTGCGTGGCGAAGCCCACTAGCGCGTTCCTTTTGCGCAGCGTCTTGAGCCAGTCGCGGATGCGGGCGGCGAAAACCTCGTCGTCCAGCGCCTTCCAGCCTTCGTCGATCAGGATCATTGCCGGATCGCCGTCCAGCCGCTCGTCGATGCGGTGGAACAGATACATCATCACAGGCGTGCGCAGGCGCGGCGCATCGAGCAGCGCCGTCATGTCGAAGCCCATGGTGCGGGCGGAAAGGTCCAGCCGGTCTTCCGCGTTGTCGAACAGCCAGCCGTGTTCCCCGCCAGTCAGCCACGCGTCGAGGCGGCTGGCGAGGTCGCCCGGCTCGGGCCGCCGCGCGCCGGCCAGCAGTTCGCGGAAATGGGTGAGCCGGCGCAGCGCCGGATCGTTGGCATAGGCCGCGTCCACCGCGCGGGTGATGGCGGATTCTTCCTCCGGCCCCTGTGCTTTCAGCAGGACGCCCAGCCAGTCGCGCAGGAAGGCGCGGTTGTGCGGCGTGTCAGGCAGGGCCAGCGGGTTGAAGCCGGTCGCCTCGCCGGGCGAGACGCGGCTGTAGTGCCCGCCGATGGCGCGAATGAACACTTCCGCGCCGCGATCCTTGTCGAACAGCACCATGCGCGGGGCGAACTTCCGGGCCTGCGCGGCAAGGAAGTTCATCACGACCGTCTTGCCCGAGCCGGATGGCCCGATCACCGTGAAGTTGCCGAGATCGCCCTGATGGAAGTTGAAGAAGAACGGCGTGGAACTTGTCGTCTCGAACAGAGTGACGGCCTCGCCCCAGTGGTTGCCGCTCGCCTGCCCCAGCGCGAAGCCGTGGAGCGATCCGAAGCAGGCCATGTTGGCGCTGGAGATCATGGCGCGGCGCACGAGGAAGGCTTCGTTGCCGGGGAACTGGCCCCAGAAGCAGGGTTCGAGGTTCACGTCTTCGCGCACGGCGACGGCGCCCGCGTCGGCCAGCGACGCGGCGCAGGCGGATGCGGCGGCATCGAGCGCGGACAGCGTGTCTTCCCGCACCAGCACCGAGAGATGATGATCGCCGAACGCCACCGTGCCAGTGCCCAGCGCGTCGCGGGCAGATGCCATTTCCGTGCGTTCGGCCACGGCTTCCTCGTCGGCGGAGCGCAGGCGGCGCAGCGCGAGGTCTATGCGCTCGCGCGAGACCTGCCGGTCGCCCGGCGCGTAGCTTTCGGTCAGGATCATCTCGCAGGGCTGGCGCAGCAGGGCGTCGGTCAGGCCGGGCGATGTGCTGTCCGGGTAATCCTTGAGGCTGATGATCGCGCAGAACGACGGCTTGCCGTCCGCGCCGCGCAATTCCAGCGCATCGAGGCCGAAGCTGACGCGGCGATAGGGCAGCATCTGGCCAAGGTCCGTATCGGCGGAGGGAACGCGCACGGGCCGCATTTCGCCATTGTAGAGCGCGCTCAGCAGTTCCAGCATTTCCGAGCAGCGTCCCGCCGGGCCGTCATAGGCGCAGAGCAGCCGCGCGCCATAGGGCGCGAGCGAGGCGAGAAAGGCGTTGCCCGCCGCGCGCAGGGCGCGCACGTCGGCGGGATCGGCTTCGACCGGCGATTTGCCGCCGCGCTTCGCCAGTCGCGCGATGCGTTCCGCCCAGCCCGCCTTGCCGCGCGCCGGGCGGCGGATGAGCGTGACGAACTGGTCGTTCACGAACAAAGCGCCGCCGCCGATCCGCTCGCGCCACCGGGCGTCGATATGCGCGGCGACCGGATCGTCGAACATGCCTTCCAGTTCGACGTCGACGCGCCTGCGGATCACATGATGATAGAGCGCGAAACGCGCGTCGAGCGCGCTGCGGAGCAGCACTTCGCGCGTAGCGGTATGCGCGTTGAGATCGGCGGTTTCCGCCGTCTCGAACGACAGGCCCGGCACCAGCAGCGACAGCATGACCGCGCCATCGCGCAGCAGCACCACGCCGTCGTCCGCGAAGCCGCGATAGGGCAGCCGGTCTCCCGCACGGGCTTCCTTCGCGGCCCAGCCCAGAGCATCCTTGATACGAGACATGCGGGTGCTCCGTTACGCGGCGTAGCTGTTGCAGCCCCAGCGCGCCCAGTTGCGCACGCGCGGGCAGCGGCTGACTTTGGTGATCCACAGATCGAACACGCGCGGCTCGCGCAGGCAGGCGAGATAGCCCGCACCATGGCAGACAAGCGCGGCGGGCAAGGCCCAGAAGCTTTTGGTGATGAGGAACACTTCGGTCGTCACGGCGGCGTTGATGATGAAGAAGCTGAACGTCACGCCGCCGAACATCTGCGGCCGGGTCAGCGCCCGATGCATCGGATAGCGGGCGAGGTTCATGGCGTTTCAGCCGACCGCCGCCGCGCTCTGGATGCCGGAGACGATGGCGCCCGCGCCGAACAGCACGAAGCAGCCGACGATCACGGTCGCGCCGAAGCGCCAGTTCATCCGTCCCGTCAGCATCATGAAGCCGACCGCCGCCACGGCCATGACCGCGACCGCCGTGGCCACGTTACCGAGCAGCGTGCCTTGCAGCCAGCCGAGCGCCGCGACGATGGGGCCGGAACCGCGCGGATCGGTGACCTGGGCATGCGCCAGCGTGGGCAGCAGCGCTGCGACTGGCGCCAGAACAGTAATGGCACGCCTTGCAGCGCGGTTACGGCGCGATTTTCTTGAATGTGTGCGAATCATATGCCCTCCGTCGAGAGGGCAATGCGCGTTTTACATGACAGGTTTGTGACGGCGAGGCGGCAGCCGGTTCAGCGCCGCCCCATCATATAAAGCCTTCCCGCCCCGGTTTCAGCGCAGGACCAGCAGCTTGTCGCCGGACAGTCCCGCGATGGCCGTGCGTGCGGCCGCCCGCGAATCCATCCACGTCCCGCCCGCCAGTTCCACGTCATAGCGATCATCGCTGGCGATGGCTGCCATATAGAAATCGCGGGCCTTGTCCCTGTGACCCAGGCGCGCATGCGCGGTGCCCAGATTGATGAGGCGGGCCGGATCGTCGGCGGAAAGGCTGCGATTCGCACGAATTATGGCGATGGCGTCCGCAGGGCGGTTATCCATCAGTTCGGCATAGCCGACATCGTGCCGCTCTTGCTGACGCATCCCTTCGACTTCGACAACCGGCTGGGATTGCGCCAGCGCGGCGGCGGCGAACAACACAAGGCTCATCCTGAACTCTCCCTATGATTGGTCTTGCGGGGCCGATCCTATCGGGAATGCGGCGGGGCACGAAAATATTTCGCCGACTGTCATAAAACTGCAATCGCAGTGTGCATCCCGGCTCCGTCCGCGATGGCCATGGTGATTCACCGTTTGAGTAAAAACGGAAAATTGCCAAAGTAGTCATAACGCGGACATATATAAGTCATGAATATCGGTCAGATAATAGCAAACAAAGTGTCATGAACTCCTTCTAGGAGGCGATTCGCGACGGCGGAACCCCCGCCTCGTTCGACCTTGAGGGGGATTCAACGTGAAGACTATCCATGGCTTGTTGCTCGTCGGATGCAGCGCGGTGGCGCTCGCCGGGTGCGGACCGAGCGACATTTCCGGGCCGGGCACCGGCGGCGACGTTATCATCAACAACCCCGCGCCGACGCCCACACCCACGCCGACGCCGACCGGCCCCGCCACTGTCACGCCCGCGGCGGGTTGCCCGACCATCGGGGATCCGCAGGGCCTTACCGACGGCGGCACGATCAGCGGTCCGACCGGCACGTGGCGCGTCTGCACGCTGCCCAACCGAATCAACGCTTCCGTCCGGCTGACCAAGGTGCCGGGCCTGCTCTACCAGCTTCCCGGACGTGTCGATGTCGGCTGCGACGGCGGGTTCAGCGCGCCTTCGGCCGCGGCGCCCTATGCTTCGTCCACGAGCGGCTGCGGCACGCTGACCGCCGACACCAACGTGACGCTGACCATCGACCCCGGCGTGATCGTGTTCGGTGGCACCGGCGTATCGTGGCTGGCCGTCAATCGCGGCAACAAGATCAATGCCGTGGGCACCGCTTCCCAGCCGATCGTGTTCACCAGCCGCGACAACGTGCTGGGCCTGAACACGGACTCCTCGCAAGGCCAGTGGGGCGGCGTGGTGCTGATGGGCCGGGGCAAGGTGACGGACTGCGCCGTCGGCTCCGTCGCCGCCGGTACCTGCGAGCGCCGCACCGAAGGGGCCGCCGATCCGGCGCTCTTCGGCGGCAATGACGACACCTACAACGCGGGCACGATGAAATATGTGCAGATCCGCTATTCGGGCTATGTCCTGGGCGCCAACAGCGAGCTTCAGGCGTTGACTCCCGAAGCCATCGGCAGCGGCACGACGCTGGAATACATCCAGAGCGTGAACAGTTCGGACGACGGCATAGAGTTCTTCGGCGGCGTCGCCAACATGAAGTATTATGTCGCCGTCAACGCCGACGACGACAGCCTGGACGTCGATACCGGCGCGCGCGTCAATCTCCAGTATGCCCTGATCGTCCAGCGTCCCGGCGGTGGCGACGCGCTGCTGGAAATCGACAGCAACGGGTTCGAGGCGGATACGCCGCGCACCCAACTGAACCTCGTGAACTTCACTGCGATCCAGAGCCAGGTGAGCAGCAACAACGAAGCCAACGACCAGGCGTCGATCCTGCTGCGCGGCAACTCGGACAACCGCTGGGTCAACGGCATCATCGCCACGCCCAACAACGAGTGCCTTCGCATGAACGGGTCCGGCGACGCGCCCGTGACGCTCCAGGCGCGTTCGGTGGTCATGCAGTGCAACGCCACGAAGTATCTCGGCACCGGCGCGTTCAACGCCTCGCAGGTGCAGGGTTTCTTCGGTGCGGGCGCGAACGGCAATTCGGACAGTTTCACGCCGACGCTGAGCGGCCTGTTCATCAACGGCAGCAACGAAAGCGGCGTGGCCGCCGTCGATCCCAAGACGCTGGCCAGCTATTTCGACAGCACGACATGGATCGGCGCCGTGCGCGACGCGAACGACACCTGGTATCGCGGCTGGACCTGCGACACGGCCACCGCCAATTTCGGCAGCGGCCAGGCCTGCACGTCGCTGCCGGTCAACTGATCCGGCCTGCCTGACGCGCGGGGGCGGCCGGATTTGCGGGCCGCCCCCCGCCCTGCATCTTCTTTCCGGGGGATATTTCGATGTTCACGCCGTCGCGGCTGGCCGGGGCCTTGCTGCTTTCGACCGCTCTC